>Ga0187816_10000144_pt1 | contig 19741 bp, 17 predicted proteins | sample NC_wetland_sal_i_16_FD_132960 | JGI IMG/M metagenome (GOLD analysis project Ga0187816, IMG submission 132960) | Wetland sediment microbial communities from Neuse River Estuary, North Carolina, USA - SO4_1 | ecosystem: Environmental > Aquatic > Freshwater > Wetlands > Sediment | place: USA... | reverse complement strand
CGTTGCGCACAACGCAATGTTCGATCTGGCCTTCCTCAATGCCGAACTGGAGCGCGCCGGGCGCCCGGCGCGCTCCAGTTCGGCATTGAGGAAGGCCAGATCGAACATTGCGTTGTGCGCAACGAGCTGAGCGTCTCCGAGGAAATCTATGAGTTCCCCCGCCCGGTGCGCGAATAACGGCTGATTCTTTAGAAAATCGACCGTCAGTCCGTGAATTTTCAGGGCCGATTCCGGCATGTCACGTTCTGGGTTGAAATAACCATGGAACGTTTTGCCGGTCGGGAATCGATTGAAAAGCTCGATGCAGCCGATCTCGACGAGACGATCGCCGGCAAGCGGGTCGAGCCCGGTCGTTTCGGTATCGAAGACAATTTCACGCATCGAGAATTCGTTGGCCGCTGCGAATCACCGGCGTCGCATTGTAGCGACGTTGCGTAAAATGTCTCGAATCTGCGCTCGGGTGTGATCGAATCCCTGCGAGCTGTCCACGACGAAATCGGCGCGGCGGCGCTTTTCGGCGTCCGGTAGTTGCTTGGCAAGCAGCGCTGCAAATTTCTCCTCAGTCATTCCGGGGCGGTCCAAAGCGCGGCGGCGCTGATCCGCGGCCGGCGCCGAAACCACCACCACGGCATCGCATTGCGATTGCGCCTCGGTTTCGAACAACAAAGGGATATCGACAACTACGACGGCAGCGCCCTGCGCTTGCGCCTCCGCCAGGAACTTTTCCCGCGAAGCGGTAACGGGCGGATGAATGATCGCTTCGAGGCGAGCAAGCGCAGCTCGGTCGTTGACGACGATGGCCGCAAGCTTGCTGCGATCCACCTTGCCGCCGGATGTCGAGCCCGGGAATGCCCGCTCGATCAGAGCCGCCGCTTCGCCCTCGTAAAGGGCATGAACGACGGCGTCGGAATCGTGAACGGGCACGCCGCATTCAGCAAAAAACTTGGCGGCGGTCGATTTTCCCATGGCGAGGGAGCCGGTCAGGCAGAGGACGAACGGCCGGTCGGTATTCATCGCGCCAAGCACCCAAAGCGCCGCAGGAATTCCAGAGCTTCAAGGAGCGGCAGCCCCAAGACCGTGAAATAATCGCCGTCGACGCGTTCGAATAATTGCATGCCGAGGCCTTCGAGCTGATAGGCCCCAACGCTTGCGGTTACCGACGCGCCGGCTGCCTCAAGATAATGCTCGAGAAAGCGTTCGGAGAAATTGCGCATGGTGAGCCGCGCCTCGCCGACATGTTCGAACAGCACCGCACCATGCTGCACGAAGGCGATCGCCGAGTGAAGTTCATGCGTGCGGCTGCAAAGCGCGCGCAGCTGCGCCCGCGCCGCATCGCGATCTTGCGGCTTGGCCAAGCGTTCGGCGCCGAAGGAAAGCGTTTGGTCGGCGCCGAGAGTAAGACCTCCGCCATGCTTGCGCGCTACCGCAATTGCTTTTTCGCGCGCCAAAAACGCGGCCACGGCGCCGGCGGATTTCGATCGGGCACCCGCTTCCACACCGCGCTCATCAAGATCGGCCGGATCCACTTCGACCGGGACGCCGGCGGCGCCGAGAAGCATCCGCCGCGTCTTGCTTTGCGATGCCAGGATGAGCGGCGCGTCAGCAAGCCATAGCGCCATGGCTGGCCTCAGGACACGTGATGCCGGCGCCGCTCGCCGAGATGCGCAAGCACCGCGGCGGCCGTTTCTTCAATCGAGCGGCGGGTGACGTCGATAAGCGGCCAGTTGTGTCTGGCGCAGAGCCGCCGCGATGCGGCGATTTCCTCGGCAACCGCTTGCCGATCGATATATTGATCGTCGTCGCGATGTGCCTTGAGTCCGAGGAGCCGATTCTGGCGAATTTGCACGATCCGTTCCGGCGTGGCGTAAAGCCCGACGACCAAAGGACGCTTGAGCGCCTCAAGACGCATGGGCAAGGGCACGCCAGGCACCAGCGGGACGTTAGCGGTTTTCACACCGCGATTAGCGAGGTAGATCGAGGTCGGCGTCTTCGAGGTTCGTGACACCCCGACCAACACCACGTCCGCCTCCTCAAGATCGTCCATATGCTGGCCGTCGTCATGCAACATGGTGTAATTGAGCGCATCGATGCGGCGAAAATATTCGGCATTGAGCGTATGCTGGGCGCCGATTTTATGCGTCGATTCAGCGCCCAGATAAGATTGGAACAGGTGCAGCACCGGTCCCAAAATCGAGAGACAGGGAAGGCCCAGCGCGCGGCATTTCTCTTCCAGCCGCTGCACCAAGTTCTCCTCCAGGAGCGTGTACAAGACGATCCCCGGCGACTCTTCGATTTCTACGAGAACCCGATCGAGCTGCTTCTGCGTACGCACCAGCGGGTGGACGTGCTCGACCGGCATGACCTTGGCGTATTGCGCCGCGGCGGCTCGCGCCACTGTAATCAAGGTTTCTCCGGTCGCATCCGAGATCAGATGAAGATGGAAGTAGCCCGCCGCGTGTACCATGGAATCGTTCAAGCCGACTGGAGAAGCTGTTGACCGCTGGGGAGAAGGCCATGGCTTTGCGAACGGCGCAAGCGGATTAACCGGGCGAACGCATTGCCAGTCCACACAGCACATCCTCCGCCGTTTTATTCCGCAGGCAATGGCCAGGACCGGTGAAATGTGGAAACCGAGTTGACAAGTGATCCATAATGATCCGGAAATAAGCACTGCGCTGCGCTTCCCAGACGAACCATCCAACCGGCCGGAAACTGGGGATATGTGGGTACTTCCCGCGCGTAGTGTGCAAACCGATTTATGAGTCCAATCAACTGTCCAATTACTACAACAGATTCTAAGATTCTATTTGTATTAGAGATCAAAGTGCCGCAGGTAAACCTGTGACCAAACCCTTACTCGACGTTCTTACCGGTAAGCGACAGACCATCCCGCCGATCTGGCTGATGCGGCAAGCCGGACGGTATCTGCCGGAGTATCGTGTGCTTCGGCAAAAGACCGGTAATTTCCTCGATCTTTGTCTTGATCCGAAGCTAGCAGCGGAAGTTACATTGCAGCCGATTCGACGATTCGGATTCGATGCCGCCATCCTGTTTTCCGATATTTTGGTCGTTCCTTACGCGCTCGGGCAGAACGTTGCATTTACTGCAGCGGACGGGCCGCGGCTTGATGCGATCGATAACGCGAAAAGTTTGCACAAGCTGCGAAGAGAGCTCGATCATGAGCGGCTTACACCGGTCTATGAGACAATCGTACGCGTTAGTTCGCAGCTGCCGGCAGGTGTCACGCTCTTGGGGTTTTGTGGCGCGCCATGGACTTTGGCGACATACATGATTGCTGGAGCCGGCACGCCCGATCAAATTCCGGCCCGCGAATTTGCCTATCGCGCTCCTGAAGCATTTGGCGAATTGCTCGATATTCTTGTGGACGCTTCAGCATCATACTTGATCCGGCAATTCGAAGCCGGTGTCGATGCCGTGCAAATATTCGACACCTGGGCCGGCATATTGCCGGACGACGAATTTGATCGATGTTGCGTTGAACCGTGCGCGCGCATCATTGCCGCCGTGTGCGCGCAAATTCCGACAGCGAAGTTCATTGGATTTCCACGTGGCGCCGGCAGCCGGTTGAAACGGTACATCGATGCCGTTCCGGTCGATGCGGTCGGGCTCGACTGGACCATCGATCTTGCTTTTGCTCACAACGAGTTGCAGCGGCGCAAACCTGTTCAAGGCAACCTCGATCCTGTCGTGCTCTTGGTCGGCGGCCGCTCGCTTGATCGCTCAATCGATCGAATCATGGAAAACTTCAAAGCCGGACCGTTCATCTTTAATCTCGGCCATGGCGTGTTGCCGGATACGCCGGTCGCGCATGTTGAACAGCTGGTGGCGCGCGTCCGCGCGTCCGCCTGAGAGAGCACCCGCCGCATGTATGAATGGGTGAAGGCGTTTCACGTCATTGCCGTTATCGCGTGGCTCGCGGGAATGCTCTATTTACCGCGCTTGTTCGTCTATCACTGCGCCGCCGAAAAGGGGTCGGTGCAGTCGGAGACCTTCAAAACCATGGAGCGCCGGCTCCTCCGAATCATCATCACTCCGGCCATGGTCGCGACCTGGTTGTTGGGGCTATGGCTCGCCTGGCAGGGCCCTGATTCTCGCTACGGATGGTTCGCTTCCGGCTGGCTTTCAGCCAAACTCGCGCTCGTGCTTGCGCTCTCCGCGCTACACGGCTGGTGCGCGCTTTGGGTGAAAGATTTTGCCGCCGATCGCAATCGGCATTCTCAGAGATTTTATCGCCTGATCAATGAGATACCTGCAATCCTCATGGCGGCGATCGTTATCCTGGCGGTGGTGAAACCGTTCTGACGGTAACGCGCTGCTAAGGCGAAATCCGGTTCAGCCCTTGCCTGAAGTGCGGTCTTTTCTTATCTTGGGGCTATCCCACCCAACGTAGGCGGATGCAGTTGCGTCTCGGCTCCAGCAAACTGGAGCCACCAGTGCATCGGGTTGGGGGTCCTAAGTTCTTACCAGCCCAAAGACCCTTACCAGCCCAAAGACCTGCGAACTTCTCCAGCCAGCGACGCCACTATTGAATTTCGCTGGCCCAATTTCCGTAGGACATTCTTATGCGGGAAATGAAACTGCAAGAACTCAAAGGCAAGACTCCGGCGGAGCTTGTTTCCTTCGCGGAGGAGCTTGAGGTCGAGAACGCCTCGACCATGCGCAAACAGGAGCTGATGTTTGGCATCCTCAAACAGCTTTCGGCGCGCGAGACTGACATTGTCGGCGAAGGCGTCGTCGAGGTACTGCCGGATGGCTTCGGCTTTTTACGATCGCCGGAAGCGAACTACCTGCCCGGGCCCGACGACATCTACGTCTCACCGTCGCAAATCCGGCGCTTCGGGCTGCGGACCGGCGACACGATCGATGGTCACATTCGCAGCCCCAAAGAAGGCGAGCGTTACTTCGCGCTGCTCAAAGTCAATTCGCTCAATTTCGAGGACCCCGAGAAGGCGCGTCACAAAGTCAATTTCGACAATCTCACGCCGCTCTATCCGGACGAGTGGCTGAAAATGGAATACGAGGATCCGACCAAAAAGGATCTCTCAGCGCGCGTCATCGACATTGTCGCGCCGGTCGGCAAGGGCCAGCGCGCCTTGATCGTGTCGCCGCCGCGCACCGGCAAGACCGTGCTCTTACAGAATATCGCGCACTCCATCACCCACAATCATCCGGAATGCTACCTGATCGTGCTCTTGATCGACGAGCGGCCGGAGGAAGTCACCGACATGCAGCGTTCGGTGAAAGGCGAGGTGATCTCGTCGACCTTCGATGAGCCGGCGGTGCGCCACGTCCAGGTCGCCGAGATGGTGATCGAAAAAGCAAAGCGGCTCGTCGAGCACGGCCGCGATGTGGTGATCCTCCTCGATTCGATCACGCGGCTCGGCCGCGCCTACAACACCGTCGTGCCGTCTTCCGGCAAGGTGCTCACCGGCGGTGTCGACGCCAACGCCTTGCAGCGGCCGAAGCGCTTCTTTGGCGCGGCGCGCAACATCGAGGAAGGCGGCTCGCTGACGATTATCGCCACGGCGCTGATCGACACCGGCAGCCGCATGGACGAAGTGATCTTCGAAGAATTCAAGGGCACCGGCAATTCGGAGCTTATTCTCGACCGTAAAGTCGCCGACAAGCGCACCTTCCCTTCAATGGACATCACCCGGTCCGGCACGCGCAAGGAAGAGCTGTTGGTGCCGCCGGATCAGCTCAAGAAGATGTACGTGCTGCGCCGCATCCTCAATCCGATGGGAACGATGGATGCAATCGACTTCCTGCTCGACAAACTGCGCAATACCAAGAACAACGGCGAATTCTTCGACTCGATGAATACCTGATCGCGGCTTATGATCGTCGCATCGCGGCGATCGTTTCGGGCAGAGCTGAAGCATCCGTAATCGGCAGCAAACAGGTCTCCCCAACACAGACGAAAGCTTGCGGTTCACGCGCGACGTTTAACTTCTCGCGCGCCGGGTGTTGGCTTGGCAGCGCCTCGGCAGAAGCTGCATGGAACACGATGCGATCAAGCGGCGACAGCCGCCGCGCCGCCTTGAGCAGCGCGTCGGCGCCCGCGCCCTGCCCGGTCACCACGATCTCGGCGCCGTGCAGCCGCAGATCGATGGCATTGAGCGTCGCCAGATGCATGTAGAGGTTCTCGGCGATGAGCGGCGCCACGCCCGCGATTAATCGATCCGCTTTATCGCGCCAGGCATCGTCGCCGGACAGCGCCGCCAGCCGAATGAGATTTTGCGCTGCGACCGCATTGTGGTTGGGCGTCGCCTCGTCGGTCGTCGCGGCCGGACGAATAACGAGCCCCTCTGCGTCGGCGGCCGTCAGGTAATAAGTTGCGGTGTCGGCATTGACGTAATCGCGATCCAAGACCCGCTGCCATTGCAGCGCGTGATCGAGGAAGCTCGTCCGGCCTGTGGCTTCATAGAGCGCCAGCGCCGCGCGGATCATAGCGGCATAATCCGAAGCAAGTCCCGGAAATTTGAGCTTGCCTTGACGCCAGGAATGGCCGAGGCGATCGCCGCGCGCCATGCTGTACGCGACGAAGTTAAAAGCGCGGCTGGCGAGCTCCAACCATCGCGGCTCATCCAGCATGGATCCGGCATTGGCGAGCGCTGCGATCATCAGGCCGTTCCAATCAGCGAGCACCTTGTCGTCAAGCCCGGGTCGCACCCGCAAGGCGCGCGCGGAGAGGAGCTTTTCGCGCAAAGCCGCGAGCCGCGCCTCATCGGCGTCGCTGCGCGGCAGCGGCTTCAAACGATTTAGGATGTTGCGGCCTTCGAAATTGCCGGCAGGCGTGACGTCATAATGCCTGGCGAAGAATTCACCGTCATCGATGCCGAGCTGGCGGATCACTTCGTCATAGGACCAGACGTAGAACTTTCCTTCCTCGCCTTCGGAATCGGCGTCGAGCGAAGCGCAAAACGCGCCCTCCTCTGTGGTCATTTCACGTTCGAGCCAGCCGACTGTTTCGTCAGCGCGGCGGCGATACATATCCTTGCCGGTGCGCCAGTAAGCGATCGCCAAAAGTTCGAGAAGCTGCGCATTGTCGTAGAGCATCTTTTCGAAGTGCGGCACGAGCCAGCGCTCATCCACGGAATATCGCGCAAACCCGCCGCCGAGGTGGTCGTAGATGCCGCCCTCGCAGATGTGGTCGAGCGTGATTTCCACGGCTTCGAAGTAGCGCGCTTCGCCGGTGCGTAAGCCCGCGCGCCAAAGGCATTCGAATAGCGCGGCTTGCGGAAATTTCGGCGCCCCGCGCGTGCCGCCATTGACCGGATCGATGAGCCCGCCAAGCTGGCGCGCGGCATTGTCGAGTTCGGCGCGTCCGATCGTTGCCGAACCGGTGGGCCGCGCCGCGGCCGCAAGCCGCTCCATCAGCGCCGCGCGATTGCGCTCGATCTTGGCCGGCTCGTCGCGGAACAGCCGAGCGATTTCGCGTAAGACGTCGACAAAAGCTGGCTTGCCATAGCGCGAGGTCTTCGGGAAATAAGTGCCGCCCCAGATCGGCTCGCCGTTCGGCGTCAAAAACATCGTCAGCGGCCAGCCGCCATGCTCGCCCAGGTGATGCAGCGCCGCCATGTAGATCTGATCGATGTCGGGCCGTTCCTCGCGATCGACTTTGATATTGACGAACAGGTCGTTCATCACGTGCGAGGTCGGTTCATCCTCGAAGCTCTCATGCGCCATGACGTGGCACCAGTGACAGGCGGCATAACCAACCGAGAGAAGAATTGGCTTGTTGCTGCGCTTGGCCTGCGCCAGCGCTTCGGGTCCCCAGGGCCACCAATCGACCGGGTTGTGCTGGTGCTGCAGGAGATACGGACTGGTCTCTGTGGCGAGACGATTGCGGCCCTGGCCGGCGAGGTTCGGCGAGGCGGCCTGCGATGGCGTTGACGGCTGCGTTGACATGGACGCACCGTAGCAAGTAGCCCGCATTGCGCGAAGCGCCGACCTCAATGGACGCCAACCCTGCACCATGGCCGATCGTTCCACCATTTTCGCGTTGTCCTCCGGCCGGCCGCCGGCGGCCATTGCGGTGGTGCGCATTTCTGGTGCGCGGGCCCGACTTGCCCTCGAACGGCTAACCGATCGCGTGCCGCAGCCGCGTCAGGCGACGCTCCTGCGCGTGCGCGAGCCGGCGAGCGGGGAGGTGATCGACGAAGCGCTCGCGCTTTGGTTTCCGGCGCCGCACAGCGAGACCGGCGAGGACGTCGCAGAATTACAGCTGCATGGCGGTCACGCGGTTATCGCTGGCGTGCTCAGGGCGCTGAGTGCGGTCGAAGATTGCCGCATGGCCGAACCGGGCGAATTCACGCGGCGCGCTTTTGAAAACGGCAAGCTTGATCTTACCGCGGTGGAAGGACTCGGTGATCTCATTGCCGCCGAGACGGCGGGCCAGCGGCGGCAAGCATTCCGCCAATTGAAGGGACTGATCGGCGACCGCGCCGAGGCCTGGCGCCAGCGCTTGATCGAAGCGCTGGCATTGGTCGAGGCACGCATCGACTTTTCTGACGAAGCCGATGTGCCGGAGGACTTGATAACGCCCGCGGCGAAAATCGCGCGCTGCCTGCGCGATGAAATTGCCATCGCGCTTGCCGACGGCGGCCGCGGCGAGCGGCTGCGCGAGGGTCTCGTTGTTGCCATTGCCGGGCCGCCGAATGCCGGCAAGTCGACGCTGTTCAACCGATTGGCCCGGCGCGAGGCGGCGATCGTTTCGCCTTTCGCGGGCACCACCCGCGATGTGATCGAAGTCCATCTCGAGCTCGATGGCTATCCCGTGACCGTCCTGGATACCGCCGGCATTCGCGATAGCGCCGAGCCGGTGGAGCAGGAGGGGGTACGCCGCGCCCGCGCCCGCGCGGCGCAAGCCGATCTGGTGCTGTGGGTCACTGACGTATCGGCCGAAGGCCGAGCCCCAGCGGAGTTGCCGCAGCTGAAGAGCGACGCGCCGCAATGGCTCGTCGAAAACAAGATTGATTTGCTCGAAGAGAGCGCAAGCAGGCGATCGATTGCCGGTCCGTGCCGGCATCCCCAAAGCAGTGAATTTAAATTCGTTTTTTCCGTTTCAGCTGAGCGCGGCGAGGGGCTCGATGCACTGTTCGGCGCGTTGGCTGAGTTCGGTAGAGACTCTTTTGCGGCTGGCGAAGCGGCAGTCGTAACGCGGGCCCGCCACCGTCGCGCACTTGAGGAAACCGCCGCGGCCTTGGGCCGCGCCGTGGCGGAGAGTGCGGCACAGAGTCCGCGCGAGGAGCTGATCGCCGAAGAACTGCGTCACGCGGCCTGGGCCCTTGGCGGACTGACCGGCCGTGTCGATGTCGAGGACGTGCTGGACAAGATCTTCCGCGAGTTCTGCATTGGTAAATGATCGGTTAACAACGCCCGGTCGTTGTTTCACGTGAAACACCGTTTTGACCGGCTATGGTGCATTCACTAGAACGGCGGCGGATTTGGTGCAGCAATGGATCGTCGTTTTGATGTGATCGTGGTTGGTGGCGGCCACGCCGGCTGCGAGGCGGCCGCCGCGGCCGCGCGCATGGGAGCGCGCGTGGCGCTCGTCACGCAGCGCTTCGCGAGCATCGGCGCGATGTCGTGCAATCCATCAATCGGCGGCCTGGGCAAAGGCCACCTGGTTCGTGAGATCGACGCGTTCGACGGTCTGATGGGCCGTGTCGCCGATGCCGCCGGAATCCAGTTCCGCATGCTCAATCGCCGCAAAGGGCCGGCGGTGCGCGGCCCGCGCGCGCAGGCCGACCGCAAGCTCTACGCCGCGGCGATGCAGGAGGCTATCCGCAGCACCGCAGGCCTGACTGTGATCGAGGGCGAAGTCGACGATTTGCTCGGCAGCGAACACGCAACGGGCGTTCGCCTGTGCGATGGGCGCGAATTTCGAACAGGCGCCGTCGTCCTGACTACTGGCACGTTTTTGCGCGGCCTCATTCATATCGGCGAGCGGCAGATTCCCGCAGGCCGGATGGGCGAGGGGCCCGCGCTCGGACTTTCCGCTACACTCGAGCGTCTGGGGTTTCGGCTGGGACGGCTAAAGACCGGCACACCGGCGCGATTGGACGGCGCGACCATCGACTGGCGCAGCGTCGAGATGCAGCCGGGCGACGATCCGCCCGAGCCATTCTCTATGCTCACCGCGCGCATCGCGAACCGCCAAGTCGAATGCGGCATCACCCGCACGACCGCAGCGACCCACGCCATCATTCGCGCCAATGTGCATCGCTCGCCGATGTATTCCGGTCAGATCACGAGCCGCGGTCCACGGTACTGCCCCTCGATCGAAGACAAAATCGTGCGCTTCGGCGAGCGCGACGGTCATCAGATTTTTCTTGAGCCGGAGGGTCTCGACGACACCACGGTCTACCCCAATGGGATTTCCACCTCGCTGCCGGAGGATGTGCAGGCGGCGCTGATCGCCACCATCCCCGGTCTCGAACGGGCGCGCGTTGTTCGCCCCGGCTATGCCATCGAATACGACCACGTCGACCCCCGCGAGTTGCATCCAAGTTTGGAGACCAAGCGCCTGCCTGGCCTATTTCTCGCAGGCCAAATCAACGGCACTACCGGCTACGAGGAAGCCGCCGCGCAAGGCCTTGTCGCTGGACTTAACGCCGCGGCTTGCGCCGGCGGCGCGGCGTCAATCCTCTTCGATCGGGCCGAGGGCTATCTCGGCGTGATGATCGATGACCTGGTGACGCGCGGCGTCAGCGAGCCGTATCGGATGTTCACCTCGCGCGCCGAATACCGGCTGACCTTGCGCGCCGACAACGCCGATCAGCGGCTGACGGGAAGGGGGATCGCGCTTGGTTGCGTCGGTAGTGCGCGAGCCGAGCGTTACCGCGCCAAAATGGCAGCCCTCGAATCGGCGCGAACCATGGCGCGCTCACTCAGCCTGACGCCGACCCAAGCCGCGCGCAACGGGCTCGCCTTGCGCAGGGACGGACAGCGCCGTTCGGCGTTTGAAATCCTGTCCTATCCGGAAATCGGTATCACCGATCTGGCGCGGATTTGGCCGGCCTTCGGCGAACTTGATGCCAAGATCGCGGAGCAGCTTGAGATTGATGCGAAGTATCACGTCTATCTCAGTCGCCAAGCCGCCGACGTGGAATCGTACCGGCGCGACGAGAACCTCGTGCTAGGCGAAGATCTCGATTACGCGACGCTGCCGGGCCTCTCCAACGAGGTGCGCCAGAAATTGCAGCTGCAGCGGCCACGCACGATTGGACAAGCAGGCCGTATCGATGGCGTGACGCCTGCCGCGCTGACGCTCTTGGTTGCCTATCTACGCCGCGCGCGCGGCAGCGTGGCACGCAAGCCTGCAAGTGGCGCGGCCTGACCTCACCGCCGATCGCGCTCGGGCGCTCGCGCTCGCCCCTGTTTCACGTGAAACAGAGGCGCGCCTTGATCGCTTTGCCGCGCTGCTGCTCGACTGGCACGGCCGGATGAATTTGATCGCGGCTTCGACCGTGCCGACGCTATGGACACGCCACATCGCCGACTCGCTGCAGCTTCTCGCGATCGCGCCGCTGGCACGCAAATGGGCCGATCTGGGCTCAGGCGGCGGATTCCCCGGTCTGCCAATTGCGTGTGCTCTAGCTGATCAAAACTCGGCGGAAGTCCATCTGATCGAAAGCAACAAAAAGAAGGCCGCCTTCCTGCGCGAGGCTGTTCGCGTCACCGGCGCGCCGGCTGTTGTTCACGCCGAGCGCGTTGCCGACTTCGGCCGGACATTTCGCGGCGACCTTGATGTGGTGACAGCGCGCGCTCTCGCGCCATTGCCTGAATTGCTTTCGATCGCATATCCGCTGTTGAAAAGAGGAGCCCAGGGCCTGTTCCCCAAGGGACAAGATGTGGAAGCCGAATTGACCCAAGCAACTAAATGTTGGAGCATTCAGGCTTCTTTAGTTCCGAGTCGGACTGATCCAAAGTCGCGGGTGGTGGTGATTCGCGAGGCCAAGCCGGAGTGCAAATAGCGCGGCTTTTGCTATCTGAAGTTGTATTAAACACGTAACGGTTGCGAAACGCCCATGACAAGAAGCCCATGACAGAAGCTGCCGTATCGTCGCAAGTGATGGACTACTCGGCGCCGGACCAGGCGCGGTTGGCGCTCGCGACCAAGGCGCCGCGGGTGCTCGCCGTCGCCAATCAGAAGGGCGGCGTCGGCAAGACCACGACTGCGATCAATCTCGGCACCGCGCTCGCAGCGATCGGCGAGGATGTGCTCGTCGTGGATCTCGATCCGCAGGGCAATGCTTCGACCGGTCTCGGTCTTGACCGTCGCAACCGGCGCTATTCGACCTATGACGTACTGACCGCACAGGCGACACTGCGCGACGCGATCGTGCCCACGGCGGTGCCGCGGCTACAGGTCGCCCCGTCTACTCTCGATCTATCTGGGCTTGAGCTCGAGATCGGCCAAGCGCGCGATCGCGCGTTCCGCTTGCGCAATGCGCTCGCGAGCTTGAATGCACAGGACGGCACGCGTTTCACTTACGTCTTGGTCGACTGCCCGCCGTCGCTCAATTTACTGACCGTCAATGCCATGGCGGCCGCCAACGCCATCGTCGTTCCTTTGCAGTGCGAATTCTTCGCGCTCGAAGGTTTGTCGCAACTTCTCAAGACCGTTGAATCGGTTCGCGCCCAGCTCAATCCGGAGCTCACGATCCACGGTGTCGTGCTGACCATGTACGACGCGCGCAACAATTTATCGTCTCAGGTGGTCGCGGACGTCCGTGAATTCATGGGTGCGAAAGTCTACGACACCATCGTTCCGCGCAACGTGCGTGTCTCGGAAGCACCGTCCTACGGCAAGCCTGTGCTGGTCTACGATCTTAAATGCAGCGGCAGCGAAGCTTATTTGCGGCTCGCGACCGAGGTCATCCAGCGCGAGAAAAAACTGTGCGCACGATGAGGCGTTGCGATGAGCGTTAATCCCGGAAAGCTGGCCGAAGACCCGGCGCGATCGCGATTAGGTCGCGGGCTCGCCGCCTTGATCGGCGACATGGCCGCCGAAACGTCGGTTGATCGGCCGCGCGGCCAACGGCGCCTGCCGACCGCTGCCTTGCGGCCCAATCCGCGCAATCCGCGCCGTGCCTTTCCCAACGCCGAGCTCGACGAATTGGTTGCTTCGCTGCGCGAGCGCGGGATCATTCAGCCGATCGTCGCCCGGCCCGTGCAGGGCGCCGCGGATGTCTATGAGATCATCGCCGGCGAACGCCGCTGGCGCGCGGCCCAGCGCGCCGGCTTGCACGAAGTGCCGGTGGTCATCATCGAAGCCAACGATGCCGAGGCGCTGCAACTTGCGATCATCGAAAACGTGCAGCGTGCCGATCTCAATCCGCTCGAAGAAGCCGAAGGCTATCGCGCCTTGATCGAGGAATTCGGCAACAGCCAGGACGAGATCGCCAAGATCGTTGGCAAGAGCCGCAGTCATGTGGCCAACACCCTGCGGCTTCTGAAACTGCCTGAAACGATAAAATCGTACATTCATGCCGGAAAGCTTTTCGCCGGGCACGCGCGGATGCTGATCGGGCAGCCGGACGCCGAAAGACTGGCCGAGGAAATCATCGCCCACGGCCTCAATGTGCGTCAGGTCGAAAGCCTCGCGCGTGAGGCGGCTGAGCGCGGCGGCAAATCACGTGGCGCGCGGGCCGTGCGCCGCGCGGGAAAAAATGCCAATTTGTTTGCGCTGGAAAAACGCATCTCGGATGCGCTTGGCCTTGCTGTCAGCATCAACGAAGCCAAGCGCGGCGGCGTTTTGACCATTCGCTACCGCAGTCTTGATCAACTCGACGATGTGCTGCGGCGATTGGAGAAGCGCTAGCTTTTCATTGTCAGCCGCGGGCAATGGCCACCATCAGGATCATCAAGACGAAGGGTTTATGGGACTGGTGACATACCGGTAGGGTGTTACGTGCACACATACTGTCCCATCAATCCGGCATCCTCATGCTCAAGGATGTGGCAATGATACATGAAGGGGTGCTGGCGGGTTGCTGGCTGATTGAAGTCTACGAGAAGCACCGCTTTGTCTTCAACGAGAACGGTATCCTTCCAGCCGATAAGATGAGCCGGCGGCGGTGAACCTTCGATCGACAAGATGTGAAACATTGCACCGTGGACATGAAACGGATGGGCCATTCCGATTGAGGTAATCTCCCAAATTTCCGTTGTTCCAAGCTTTGTTTCAACGTCAATGCGCCCGAGGTCAAACGGTTTCCCGTTTATCCCGATTAGTGCTGGCATATCCGTATGCGCGCTTGCTTGTGGGCGGCTTGCGCACAAGCCGCTGTCCAGGACGAACTGACGACGCCGTACAGCCGACGCCGCAACGGCCGTCGCAGGCTCGACCAATCGACTTGGTATTTGTTTCACCAAAGACATCGTTGGTGTTGGTTCGAACTGCATGACAACCACATAGTCTGCGCTGCCATCCGGCGCCACGCGGCCGAACTCGCCCATTTCTTTGTCGGGGCCGGTTTCGAGTGCGATCGCTTTGCCGTCCGAGAAGTCGACCAAGATCTCGAAGCGCTCGGCTGGGGAAATCATCAACTGTGTGACAGCGACCGGCGCAGCGAGAAAACCGCCGTCTGACGCTATGATGTGAAACGTCCGTTGGTCTTTGAAGCGCAGATCAAAATTTTGCGCATTGGCAGCATTGAGCAGTCGCAAACGAACCAAGCCGGCTGGGACTTTTGCGATCGGCGTTATCGCTCCGTTTACGACAACTGTGTCGCCTCTAGCTCCATACGCGATGTCCAGCGCATTCAAGTCGTTGTTGTCGTATCCGATCGATCCATCCGAATCGATCGAACGATCTTGCAGGATAATCGGCAGATCATCGACCCCATAGGTCCGCGGTAGATCAAGCCTAGCATCGGAGCCGTCATCGATGATCATGATGCCCGTCAGACCCATATAAATCTGCCGAGCAGTATCGTGATGCGGATGGGGATGAAACCACAGTGTGGCTGCCGGCTGGTTGATCTTTAAAACTGGACGCCAATTCTCGCCTGCTTGAATTAGTTGCTGCGGCCCACCGTCGTTGTAGCCGGGCGCTAGAAGTCCGTGCCAATGCACCGTCGTCACTGTGTCAAGCGCGTTTTCGACGGTTACTTGAACTTCATCGCCGCGCCGTACGCGCATGACTGGCCCTAGAACTGGCGCCGAATAGCCATAGGTTCCAGTTGGCTTTCCCTTAATGAAAGCGTGCCGACCGAACATGGCTTTCAAGTGGACGGCGTTTCCCTGCTTCGCGGCATCAATCAGCATTGGGATCGGTAGATGCGTGTCCGCAGGTGCGGGATCGGTAAAACCAAGCGGCGCATCAAAGATGGCGCTTGAGGCGAAAGCTCCGCAGCCGATCGCAAACTTACGCCGCGTCAACATCATGAAGTTGGTGCCAGCTCCGCGAGATTTACTCCGCTGCCGCCTGGCCAGAGGAGGAGCCGAATCGGCGCTCGATGTAATCGACGACGATCTTCTTGAAATCAGCGGCCAGCGTCGGGCCGCGGAGCGTCATGGCCTTTTTGCCGTCGATAAAAACCGGCGCGGTCGGCTGCTCGCCGGTGCCCGGCAGCGAAATGCCGATATCGGCATGTTTGGACTCGCCTGGGCCGTTGACGATGCAGCCCATCACCGCGACGTTGAGGCCCTCCACGCCCGGGTAACGGGTCTTCCATTCCGGCATCGATTCGTGGATGAAGCTCTGGATGTTGGCGGCGAGCTCCTGAAAGGTGGTCGAGGTCGTGCGGCCGCAGCCGGGGCAGGCCGCGACCAGCGGCACGAATGTGCGCAGACCTACGGTTTGCAGCAATTCCTGAGCGACCTTTACCTCGAGCGTACGATCGCCATTTGGTTCCGGGGTGAGCGAAATGCGGATCGTGTCGCCAATGCCCTGCTGGAGCAGGACGCCGATTGCCGCCGAAGACGCCACGATGCCCTTTGAGCCCATGCCGGCCTCGGTCAGGCCGAGATGCAAGGCGTAATCGCAGCGCAGCGCCAGCTCGCTGTAAACCGCGATCAGATCTTGGACGGCGGAGACCTTTGCCGAAAGAATGATTTTTGAGCGGGGCAGTCCGATCTCCTCGGCGCGCGCCGCCGACAACAGCGCCGACTGGACCATCGCCTCGCGTGTGACGTCGCGCGCGTCGACCGGCTGATTGGACCGCGCGTTCTGGTCCATTAGGTGCGTGAGCAGCTCCTGATCGAGCGAGCCCCAATTGGCGCCAATCCGCACCGGCTTGTCGTGCCGGATCGCAGTTTCGACAATGGCGCCGAACTGGCGATCCTTCTTCTCCTTAAAGCCGACATTGCCCGGATTGATGCGGTACTTGTCGAGCGCCTCGGCGCAAGCCGGATGATCGGCAAGGAGCTTGTGACCGATGTAGTGGAAATCGCCGACGATCGGCACGTCGACATTCATCTTGGCAAGCCGATCTTTGATGTGGGGAACGGCGGCCGCCGCCTCGTCGCGATCCACCGTGATGCGCACGATCTCCGAACCGGCGCGTGCCAAGGCCGCCACCTGCTTTGCGGTGGCCTCGGCATCGGCCGTGTCGGTATTGGTCATTGACTGCACCACAACCGGTGCCCCCCCGCCAACGGTGACGCCACCGACTTTGACGCTGATCGTGCGATGCCTGGGGGCTGGACCGGAAAACGCGATCATGAAAATTCCTTCAACAAATCCGTGGCTTAGCAGAGGGTTCCATGACTGCGGACTGCGGCCCGCAATGCTCCGACGCCATGCATATAACCTCACCGGGGCCGATTGACGAGGAGGAGCCCGGCAGCAACCAGCGCCACCGCGACAGCGAAAGCCGGGGTCAGTGGCTCGCCAAGCACGAGATGGCCCGCCGCCACCCCGAAGAGCGGCGCCAGAAAGGTGAAGACCGACAGGCGCGCGGCCGAATAACGCACGACCAAGACAAACCAGATCGTGAAGGTGATGCTGACCACGTAGATGGTCTGATAAGCAAAAGCGCCGAGTGCCACGGCGGAAGGCGTGGCCGTGATGCGCTCACCGAAGACGATCGCACCGAGGCCCAGCAGCGGCGCCGAGACCACGAGCTGATAGAGCAGGGTCTTTTCCGCGCTAATCCGATTGAGTGCGCTCGCTTTGATGGTGAGCGTAGTCGCCGCCCATGCCGCCGCGCCGCCGACCAGCATGAGATCACCAAGGACTTGCCGGGAATCGGCCGCCGGCGTCGGCAGGCCGAACGCTATCACGATGCCGACGAACGACAGCAAAAGGCCGAGCCATTGCGAGAGGTGGAAGTGATCGCCTGGAACAAGCCAGCGCGATCCAATCACGACAAAGAATGGCGCGAGATAGAGAAACAGAACGCCGCGCGTCGCGGTCGTCCAGACCAGGCCGCGATAGATCAGCATAAATTCGAGCGCGAACAGGACGCCGGCGAGAATTCCGGCACGCAGCGTACCATCGCGCTTGAACAAAGGAATTCCGCGCGCCTGGGTCCAGGCACCGACCAGGAGCGCCGCGACGAGAGAGCGCGCCGAGGTTTGAATCAGCGGCGGAATGTCATGGATCGCGAGCTTGATGGCGACATTGTTGAAGCCCCAGCTCAGGCAGAGTCCGATGGTGACTGCAATTGCAGTTGCATCGAGCGGGCGCGACGAAGGAGAGGGCGGCACTGCGGTTAGTCGATTTGCAGCCGCTTATCGTTCACGGCAATGCGCGCAAATGCCGGCGATTTCGACCAACGGACTGCGTGGCGAAAAACCGGCCGCGCGCGAAGAGGCTTTGAGCGCCTCGGCAGCGGCGCCACCTGGTGCTTCGCCGACCGCACCACAGCGTTCGCAAATCAGGAAAATGACAAGATCGCCGGTGCCATGATTGTGCACACAAGCGACGAAGGCGTTGCGGCTTTCGATGCGGTGAACGAGACCGTTATCGCACAGAAATTCGAGCGCTCGATAAATCGTAATCGGCGCCGGCCGCGTCTTCTGTTGCAGGCGGTCAATGATTTCATAGGCGCCAAGCGGGCGATGGCTGCTCAGCAAAACTTCAAGCACTTGGCGCCGCATCGGGGTCAATCGTTGGGCGCGCGCGGCGCACTGCGCTTCGGCATGTGCAATGGCAGCGCTGGTGCAGCGCTGATGATCGTGACCGGGAGCGGGGAAAATTACGGGCGACATGATTGCCTGGTGCTTGGTCCGGCGCGGCGCCGGCGCGGCGCCTATGCATTAGTCCGTGCCGGTCTCTTTTGCACTAGTCTAATTGATCGCCGATCGCTCGAAAAAAGCGTTTCCGGCAAAGCGCGTTAGTGATATTGCGCTGCAGCAAAAAGCGCCCCACATTCCTTGGCAAGCTTCGGCCGTAGGTCCGAGGTGTCCGATCCGACACCACATTTCATCGGAGATCCGCATGTTGCAGGGAAAATCAGTGCTGGTGACAGGTTCCACGTCGGGAATCGGTCTGGCCATCGCCCGCGCGCTGGCCGCGCAGGGCGCCAATGTCACGATCAACGGCTTTGGCGACAAGGACGCAATCGAAAAAGAACGGGTCGCGATCGAGAAAGATTACAAGGTCAAGGCGATCTATTCGCCCGCCGACATGGGCAAATCCGGCGACATCGCCGAAATGGTCCGCACTAGCGAGAGCACGTTCGGGTCGCTCGATGTTCTCGTCAACAATGCCGGAATCCAGTTCGTCTCACCGATCGAGGAATTTCCGATCGAGAAGTGGGACCAGATCATCGCGATCAATCTGTCCTCGGCCTTTCATGCCATCCGCGCCGCCGTGCCCGGAATGAAGTCGCGCAAATGGGGCCGCATCATCAATACCGCATCGGCGCATTCGCTGGTGGCCTCGCCGTTCAAGGTCGCTTACGTCTCCGCCAAGCACGGCCTTGCCGGCCTGACCAAGACGGTCGCACTCGAACTTGCGACTTTCGGCGTCACCTGCAATTGCATCAGTCCGGGTTACGTATGGACGCCGCTCGTTGAAAAACAGATTCCCGATACGGCGAAAGCCCGCGGCTTAACGGAAGAACAGGTCAAGCGCGACGTATTGTTGGCGGCACAGCCGACAAAGGAATTCGTCACTGTCGACGAGGTCGCCGACCTTGCCGTTTATCTTTGCTCGGATGCGGCCAAGTCGATTACCGGCGCAAATCTTTCGATCGACGGGGGCTGGACGGCGGAGTGATGTCGAAATTTGCGGCGTCTCGCCCTTCTTGACGGGATCGCTGACCGCAGCGCCCACGCGCGAACTTCTTTTCGTATTTCTGTCCGCTGTCTTGGCGGCTTCGGTCGGCTAGACACGCGAGAGGATCATCTTCAATGAAGAACGTCTTGGCCTCGCTGATGCCCGCCCGCGCGGCGGAGAAAAAAACATCGGCAACCACCAAACGCATCAATCTGGCGCTGCAAGGCGGCGGCGCGCACGGCGCCTTTACCTGGGGCGTGCTCGATCAAATTCTCAGCGATGAGCGGCTCAGCATCGAGGGAATTTCCGGCACGTCGGCCGGAGCCGTCAATGCCGTGATGCTCGCCGACGGGCTGTGCCGCGGCGGGCGAGAGGAAGCGCAAAAGCGGCTCGCCGACTTCTGGCGTTCAGCGTCGAGCACCGGCAATCTTCCGGTGTTGCAGCGCGCGGTCATGGAGCGACTCTTATCCTTCACCCCGCTCGAGGGCACGCCGGTACAGGCTTGGGTCAACGCTTTGTCGCGCTACTTTTCGCCCTATG
>Ga0187816_10000143_pt1 | contig 19745 bp, 13 predicted proteins | sample NC_wetland_sal_i_16_FD_132960 | JGI IMG/M metagenome (GOLD analysis project Ga0187816, IMG submission 132960) | Wetland sediment microbial communities from Neuse River Estuary, North Carolina, USA - SO4_1 | ecosystem: Environmental > Aquatic > Freshwater > Wetlands > Sediment | place: USA... | reverse complement strand
GGTGAAAAAGAAGCGATGCATCTCGGCGTTGATGTGCCACGCGTACGCATCGTTGTGTATATAGCGGCTTCCATTCTCACCGGCCTTGCCGTTTCTGTAAGCGGCGCCATCGGCTACGTTGGCCTGCTCGTGCCGCACGTCATGCGCTTGATTTTTGGTTCGGACCATCGCTTGCTCCTTCCTGTTTCCGCCCTGGGCGGCGCCATTGCGCTGGTGATCGCAGACACTCTGGCGCGCACTGTCGTTGCTCCATCCGAATTGCCGGTCGGCGCCATGACCGCCATGGCTGGCGCGCCCCTGTTCATTTATTTGCTTCGCAGGAGGCTCACATGAGCACGCCCCTTCGAACGCCTATGCCATCTGCTGCGAATCCTGATTTGCGCCTGAGCGTCGAGCAGGCCAGCTATGTTTATGCCCCGAATCCGACGCAAGCGCCGCTATTCACTCTGGAAGCGCTCAGTTTTCAGGCAAAGCCCGGAGAGATCGTCGCGATTCTTGGCCCGAACGCCAGCGGCAAATCCACTCTTCTTAAGCTGATTTCCGGCGAACTCGCGCCTCTTTCCGGCCGCATCTTCCTGAACGGATTTGCGACCCACTCTCTTCCGCCGAAGACACGCGCTCAACGCATCGCGCTGGTTCAACAGGAAAGTCGGCTGCTCTTTCCTTCGCGTGTATGGGAGTTTGCTTTGCAGGGCCGTCATGCCCACGGCCGCAGCCTGCGCTTTGAATCCGAGGACGATGTCACCATTGCCAAAAATGCCCTCGCGCAAGTGGGAGCGTTGCATCTCATGGATCGCTGGATGGACAAAATCTCCGGCGGCGAGAAACAGCGGGTGATACTGGCTCGCGCGCTGGCGCAACAGCCGCTCCTGCTTCTACTGGACGAGCCTACGCTGCATCTCGACATCGGGGCTCAGGTCGATCTGCTTGACTCGCTGCGGCGGCTCGCGGCGGAGAATCGCTACACCGTCGTCGTGGTCACGCACGAATTGAACCTCACCGGAGAATACGCGGATCAGGTGGTCCTGTTGCAGAAAGGGAAATGCCTGCGCGTTGGACCACCCGCCACTGTCTTCCAGCGGGACTTGCTCGAACAGGTTTTTCAGGCGCCTCTGTCTGTGGAGATGACCTCCTCCGGCCGGCCGCGCGTCACGCTTTTTGCAAAGAAGTAGAAGTCTTACTCGTCAACCCCAACCCGGTGGCTCCGCGCCGCCGACTTCGCAACCCACAGCGGGCCTCGCCCCTCCACATCAACCGCGGACTTCGTGCTCGGGAAGACGGTGCAATGCCGTCGCCGCCGCGCGACTGTAAGGCGAACTTTTCGCTTGCGCGCCACTGCAGTGTTTTTTTTCTGCGGGAAGGCCGCAAGCCTGCTGCGCGCGAATCCATTTCGTGCGCAGCGAATCGACGCCAAGCCAGGAGACCGGCGAAGCCCGCAGCCAGCTCAACGTCCTGTTGCGCTGGTCGACCTTTACTCTCCCGCGCGTGAGGGAGCGGAGGAACCATGAAAAATTCGAAGTTCGCCTTTTCTCTTTTAGCCCTACTCATTCTCGTCCGCGCTTTTCCTGCATTTCCTCAATCTCCAACATCGGATGTGCATTTGACGGGTACTTTGACTGATCCTTCTGGTGCGAGTGTCGATGGCGCCCGGATTACGGCTCAGCCACAAAGTGATGCGACGGTAAAACCTTTAATCGTCGACTCCGCTGCCGATGGCGCCTACTCGCTCGCTCTCCCTCCCGGCCGCTATCGCATCGTCATCACGAAGGAGTCGTTTGTCACCAGGGAAACCGAGCTCACGCTGCAGTCCGGGGAATCGCGCGCGTTGAGCTTTCGAATGGAACTTGCCCCCATGTCTTCCAGCGTGCTGGTCACCGGCCAATCCGCTCCGATCATTGAGGACCAATCGCCCGCGCCCAGCTCTATTCTCACGAGTGAACAAATCACTCAGCGGCAGGCGGTCACGCTTCCCGACCTTCTTTACACGCAGCCCGGCATAAGCATTGCCCGCACCGGCCCGATTGGCGGTTTGACCACGCTGTTCCTTGACGGCGGGAACTCGAACTACACCAAAATCTTCGTCGACGGCACGCCGGCCAACGAACCCGGCGGCAATTTCAATTTCTCCAGCCTTTCCTTGGACAATGTCGACAAGGTAGAGGTGGTTCACGGCGCGGAGAGCGCGCTGTACGGCTCCGACGCCATGTCTGGCGTCATCCAGCTTTTCTCTCATCAGGGCTCGACGCGGATTCCGGCGTTCCAGTTGTACACCGATGGCGGCGACCTCTCTTCCGCGCACGGGGGCGGTCAGATCAGCGGCCTTCTTGGCCGATTCGACTATTCGGGCGCAGGTTCTTACCTCACCACTTCGGGGCAGGGGCCAGACGATAGCTACATCAATCGCACCCTAGCCGGTAATTTCGGTTATAGCTTCTCGGACACCGATCAACTTCGCTTGACAGTTCGCAGCAATTCCAGTTGGGCCGCTCTGCCCGGACCCACGCTTCTGGAGCCTCCAACAGTCGGCCAGTACGATGCCCTCCAGGATCTCACCGCAAATCTGTCGTGGGTGTTTAACACCGGAGAGCACTGGCAGAATCGGCTCTCGGGCTGGGATTCTCGCATCGTCGATACCAATTTCATTCCGGGTTATGGGCCGCCTTACATCGATCAATATAACGTGGCCGGCTTCAACGAACAGTCTAACTATTCGTTCGTCAAAGGGCTGCTTGCGCTGGGCTATCAATACGAAGTTGAGAATGCGTACCCCAGCGGAATCGTCGGTGGTACGCACGCGCGCCGCAACAATCAGGCGGGATTCGCCGATGGCCGCTGGTTCCCCATACCCCGTGTCACGCTGAGCGCTGGTTTCCGCGTCGAATCGAACACCACCTTTGGCATTCGCACCGTTCCTCGCGCAGGCATCGTCTATGCCGCGCGCTATGGCAAGGGCTTTTGGGGAGATACCCGCCTGCGCTTTTCCTACGGCGAAGGCATCAAGGAGCCAGCCCTCGAGCAATCCTTTGGCTCGGATCCCTGCTATCCCGGCAATCCCAATCTCAAGCCGGAGCAGAGCCAGACCTACAACGCGACCCTGGACCAGTATCTGCTCTCTGACCGGGCCCGCGTTTCGCTTACCTTCTTTGCTAGCCGCTTCACAGACATCATCAGCTTTGCTCCCGACCCCCAACCGAACCCGAACTACTGCGGCACGTATTTCAATACCGATCTTGCACGAGCGCGCGGCCTGAACCTCTCGACCGAATTGCGTCTCAAGAAGTGGCTCACCATTAATGGCTACTACACCTACGATGCCACGCGCGTTCTGGCCACCGACAATCCTCCCTCCGATCCAGCCTACAGTCCTGGCGAACCACTTCTGCGCCGGCCCGCAAATTCCGGCTCCGTCATCCTAAATATTTTCTGGGCCCGCGTGAACTGGAATTTCATCGGCTATTTCAGCGGTGTCCGCACGGATATCAACTTTTTCACCCTCGCCCCGGCCAACAATCCTGGCTACGCCCGGTTTGACATGGCTGCCAGCTACAACGTCACGCGCAGCTTTGCTTTCACCGCGCGGGTCTTGAATCTGTTCGACAAGCAATATCAGGACGCCCTCGGCTATCCGGCTCTGGGCCAGACCTACTACTTCGGCATTCGCTACTCCTTTGCGGGTCGCAACTGACCCATGCCTCTACCCGTGCTCTTTTCCTGGAGTGGTGGGAAGGACAGCGCTATGGCTTTGCACGCGCTTCTTCACAATCCGGAATTTGCGGTTGTGTCGCTCTTGACCACGGTTACCGAGGGTTACGAGCGCATCAGCATGCACGGAGTACGCAACGAGCTTCTTCGCCGGCAGGCCGAGTCCATCGGCTTGCCGGTGGAGGAAGTGCGCATCCCGCCGCAGTGCGTTAACCCTGTCTACGAGGCTCGCATGGCCGAGACGGTTTTGCGCTCCCGAGGGCGCGGTGTTCTCCACGTCGCTTTTGGCGACATCTTTCTGGAGGACTTGCGTGCTTACCGAGAAAGAAAGCTTCTGCAAGCGGACATGACGGCGCTCTTTCCTCTCTGGAGAGTAGACACGCGCGAATTGGCTGCGCGGTTTCTCAAGGACGGGTTCCGAGCCATCGTCGCTTGCGTCGATCCAACGAAACTCGACAAGTCGTTTGCGGGCCGCGAATTGGATGCCACCTTCTTCCGCGACCTCCCTGCCAGGGTTGATCCCTGCGGTGAGAACGGTGAGTTCCACACGTTTGTGTTTGACGGGCCCATATTCCGCTCTCCGATCCCGGTCCGGGTCGGCCCGGTCGTTGAGCGTGACTCATTTATCTTTTGCGATTTGCTGCCCGACACAAAAGGAGAACACCCGTGTCCTGCAAAATGAATTCCGCCAGCCTCTCCCGAGGATTCGCATTCGTTGAGCGTCTCAGTCTAGTTCTATGCAGTAGTGGACCGTCTACTATGGCCAGTTACGGCGATTGAGCCGGTTAGACTGCTGCCTCTGCTATAATTTCTGTTCAGCTTATGACCAAGTTCGCGACTGAATCCGCCGTGACTCCCGAGCTCCTCGCCAAATATGAGCCCGTCATTGGGCTGGAAGTCCACGCCCAATTGCTGACTAAGACAAAAATTTTCTGCGGTTGTTCCACGCGCTTTGGGGATGACCCCAACTCGAATGTCTGTCCGGTCTGCCTCGGACTTCCCGGAACCTTGCCGGTCCTCAACAAGCGTGCCGTGGAAATGGGGATCCGCGCCGCGCTCGCTCTGAATTGCACCGTGCACGAGCGCTCCCGCTTTGCTCGCAAAAATTATTTCTATCCCGACCTGCCCAAGGGCTACCAGATCTCTCAATATGAACTCCCGCTGGCCACGGGTGGCTGGGTGGAAATCGAACATGACGGCAAGTCCAAGCGCATCGGTATTACCCGGCTGCATCTGGAAGAGGATGCGGGTAAATCGTTGCACGACGGCTTCCCCGACTCCGAGGAAAAAACATACGTCGACTTCAATCGCTGCGGCACGCCGCTCAGCGAAATTGTGTCCGAACCGGACATGCGCTCGCCCGATGAGGCTTACGCGTATCTCACCGCCCTCCGGCAGATTCTTCTCTATACCGGCGTGAGCGATTGCAACATGGAAGAAGGCTCTCTGCGCTGCGACGCGAATGTCAGCGTTCGTCTCCGTGGCTCCAAAGAGTTTGGCACCAAGGTGGAAGTCAAGAATCTCAATTCTTTCCGTTACCTTGCCAAGGCTCTTCAATTTGAAATTGAGCGCCACATCGGCGCCATCGAATCCGGCGGACGCATCACGCAGGAAACCCGGCTCTGGAATCAGCACGCCGGCCGCACCGAATCGATGCGCTCGAAGGAAAAAGCGCACGACTATCGCTATTTCCCGGAGCCGGATCTCCTGCCCGTTCATGTGGGAAACGCCTGGCGTGAAGAGGTCCGCGGCTCTCTGCCCGAACTGCCCGTTGCCAAACGCGCGCGCTTTGTTTCCGCCTTCGGTGTCACTGTGTATGACGCGGAGGTTCTCACGGACACTCGATCCCTGGCGGATTACTTCGAGTCCGTCGTGAAGGCCGGTGCGCCCGGCAAAGCCGCAGCCAACTGGATGCAGACGGAACTTCTCCGCCGCCTGAATGATTCCGGCAAGGAAATCGGCGCCAGCCCTGTTTCGCCCGGAGCGCTCGCCGAACTTGTTTCGCTGGTTGAGTCCGCCAAGATCACCGGCGCAGTTGGCAAGAAGGTCTTCGCGACCATGTTTGAGACGGGCCGCTCCGCCGTGGATATCGTTGCTGCCGAAGGCCTTGGTGCCGAGGTCAGCGACGCGGCCATCGAGCAAGCCGCACGCGATGTCATCGAGAAGAATCCGGGCAATGTGGCCAAATTCAAGTCTGGCAATGAAGGCGTTTTCAAATTTTTCGTCGGCCAGGTGATGAAGGCCACCAAGGGCCAGGCCAATCCACAGGTCATTAACGATACACTTCGCAAGCTCTTATCCTGATTCGCGCGAGGACCCCATGCTCAAAATCGGCGACAAAGCGCCTGACTTCACCCTGAAATCCGACGATGGCAAAGAAGTGTCGTTGAAAGACTTCAAGGGAAAGCGCGTTCTTCTCTATTTTTATCCGAAGGCCAGCACGCCGGGCTGCACCATTGAGGCCTGTGAATTCCGGGACTTGAAGCCAAAGTTCGATAAGGAAGATGCGGTAGTTTTGGGCGTCAGTGCCGATCCGGAAAAATCACTCAAGAACTTCAAGACCAAGCAGAAATTGAATTTTCCGCTGCTCAGCGACCCCACTCACAAAATGATCGAGTCCTATGGTGTGTGGCGCATGAAAAAGTTCATGGGCCGCTCGTTCAAAGGAATTGTCCGGAGTACGTTCCTCATCGGTCCCGACGGCAAGATCGAAGAAATCTGGGATGAAGTGAAGGCCAAGGGCCACGCCGGTGAAGTGCTTTCCAAGTTGTCGGCTTGAGCGTGGAGAGCGATCAGAGTTCGACAACGAATTCATCGCCAGCCGGCCGAATCAGCATATTGTCGATCAAGCGCGTTCTCCCGATATGTACCGCCAGCAACGCGTAACAGCAGCGTGCTATCCGCACAACCGGCTCGAGAGTGTCTGCATCCACAATCTCCGCGTAATCCACGCGCGCCTGCGGTTCAGTCTCCAGCATTTTGTGCATCGTCCGCTGCAACTCCAGCGCATCTCTCACGCCGGCAGCAATTTCCTTCTCCGCGGCTTGTAATGCCCGGTAAAGCACCGTCGCCGCTTTGCGTTCTTCCGCTCGCAGGTAGGTATTCCGCGAGCTCATCGCCAAGCCATCCGCTTCCCGCACAATCGGACAGACAACCAGCTCCACATCCAGGTTCAAGTCCCGTACCATCTGCTGGATGATGCGCACTTGCTGTGCATCCTTCCTGCCGAAATACGCGTAATGCGGCTGCACAATCTCCAACAACTTCAGCACCACCGTGGCTACGCCGCGAAAATGTCCCGGACGCGACTTTCCTTCCAGCAGCTCACTCAGGCCTTCCACGTGAACATAGGTCGAATAACCTGGGGGATAAATCTCCGCTGCATCGGGCAAGAACAAACCATCCGCCTTCGCGAACGTCAGCTTTTCCAGGTCCGCTTCCAGCGGCCGCGGATACTTAGACAAATCTTCGTTGGGTCCAAACTGCGTCGGGTTTAGGAAAATCGAGGCGTATACCAGCGAACAGTCTCTCCTTGCTCGCTCCACCAGCGTCAGGTGTCCGCCATGAAGCGCCCCCATCGTCGGTACCAGACCAATCACGCGCTGTTCCTGCCGCGCTTCCCGAGCCTTTTCTTTCATCCAGGCGACTGTTCGTATGATCTCCATTCCGCGTTTAAACCCCCGCCGCCGTGGCCCGCTCGCGGTAGAAGTGCATCAAATCGGTCAAAATTGGTTGCGCTCCCAGTTGTCGGAGCAGCGTGGTGACCTGCCCGCGATGATACGCCCCGTGGTTCACGAGATGTTGCATCGATTGCCACAACGGATTGCGATACACGCCAAACTTCATGGTTTTGTATTCCATCACGCGATCCAGGCCCTCTTGCGTCAATCCGCGCACGAAGTTCAGCAGCTTCGGTTCGAACGCCGCCCAACTCGCTTTGAGCTTGGCGATTTCCGCAAACTCCGAATCGTCAGGAATGGCAGACGGCGAACGCCCCTGGAACCGCTCGAGCCACAACCATTCGACGCCGTAGATATGCGACAAAGTATCGCGCACCGAGGAAAAACTGGATCCCAACTGCTTTGTAAACTGCTCCCTCGTGAGTGCGCCTGCCGCTTCCAGTGCGCGGCGGTCCGCCCAGGCGTTGTATTCGTACAAAGCCACCATTTCTTCCGGCTTCATTGTCCTCTCCTCGCCTAACAAACTTGCAGGGGCGCCCCGGTCTGCTCAAGGCGCCCCTGCGTTCAATCTCATTCTTCCCGCCCGCTCACCGCGCAATCGGAATGGTTTTGCGTACCTTCACGCTGGCTGGCGCATGATAGGACTCTGCGTCTGTGGGAAAGCTGCCGCTCTGCACGTCCGCGCAATACTCTCGTACTGCTTGCGAAATGACTTCGCCAACATTGGCATAGCGCCGCGCAAATTTCGGCCGCTCCTGAAACGTCAGCCCCAACATATCGTGTAGCACCAGGACCTGCCCGTCGCAATCCGGCCCTGCTCCGATCCCGATGGTTGGGATGCGCACCGACCCGGTGATTTCCGCCGCCAGTTCCCGTGGCAGCGCCTCCAACACGATCGCAAATGCTCCCGCTGCTTCCACGGACCGCGCATCGCGCAGGACTTGCTCGGCGGTCCCCGGCGTTTTGCCCTGCACCCTGTAGCCGCCCAGCGCGTTCACCGATTGTGGCGTTAGCCCCACATGGCCCATCACGGGAATTTCTGCCTCCGTCAACCGGGAAATCAATTCCAGCCGTCGCTCCCCGCCTTCCACCTTCACGGCCTCTGCCCCTGCCTCTTTCACAAAACGCATGGCGTTCCGTAACGCCTCACTCAAGTCTCCGTGATATGAACCGTACGGCATATCGGCCACGACAAGCGCTCGCTGCACACCGCGCCGTACCGCTTTGGTATGGTGGAGTGCCTCCTCAATCGTAAGAGGTAATGTGCTCTCATACCCAAGCGCCACCATGGCTACAGAATCGCCCACCAGCACCACGTCCACGCCCGCTTCATCCATCAAGCGTGCAGTCGGGTAGTCGTAGGCGGTCAGGCAGGTGATTTTCTTATTTGGAGAATCAGCAGCTAAGGTCTTTCGCTGCATCAGTTCGGGTACGGTGATCTTTCCGTTACCCTGGTTCGGTAAGATACTCATGTCGGCCTCCGGTGCCGCTCCCTAACCTCGGGATGCAGCCCTCTTCCAGACAGCCCTTACTATATCAAAAAGTGATGCAGGTCACCAATAATAGTGATGCTTGGCGGATTCGCAACGCAGTTCTGACCCACCGGCCCGCTCCATCTCACAAACGCCGTTGCTGTAATGCGGGCTTCTATTGCCCGACGCTAACGCTTATCACTTTCTCCGCCACATTCCAGCCACGAAGGCCGAGAGCAAGGCCGTTTTTTGCAGCGGAGGCGGGCGCGGCAATCTCGATCTCCTTGCTCTCTCCCGGCAGCAATGAAATATAGTTGTCACTGTAGTACGCCGGCAACACCCGCGTTTTCCCATCGTTCTTGAGGAGTGTCAACTTTGTTTCAATTGCCGCTCCCGCGCCCGTATTTTCGATCCGCACTTGAATGTGCACTTCGTCTTTTTCCGTCTTCGATTGGGTGGTGACCGCCAGTTTCGCCTCTGGCAACCGATTCAGCTTCCGGTAGTCCGCGCTCTGCCCGCCCAGCCAATAAAAATTATCGGAAATCAGCTTGCTTCCAGCATCCCGTAGCTCCAGCTTCACGAAAACTACGCCGTCTTTCAAGTACTGCGCCAGGTCCAGTGCCTGGCCTGTTGTTACGCCGCTCGGCGCGTCTTTCTTCTCTTCGTACTCCGCCACCACTTTGTTGTCCAGCGAGTAGGCCTTAGCGTGCACTGTTAAACCGGTGATGGTCGTCGGCAGCGAATTCGCAATCTCCACCGTGTAATTCGTCGGGTCCAGTTGTACATGCACTGGCTCGCTGGCTTTCTTCACCGCGTAATACGAAGACTGCGTATCGTAATCCGCGCTCAAGATCTCCCACGTCGTGCTTGGCCAGGCCGGTTGCGACATCCAGAGCAACCGTGCCGTGTTCGGCGCCCACAGGTGCGCGTTCATACCCTCGAAAATCGCGCGGTGCTGCACATAGTCCAGCATCTGTGCCTTGCGCTCGAAATCTTCCAGGCTCGTCGCGGCCCCAAATTCCTTTTCCATCTCTGCCATATACGGCACCATGTCGCCGTTCCCGCTCTGGTGCCAGTCGTGATACGCCCAGTCATCGCTGATGGGCCACTGGTCCGCCTCGGGAATCCACGTCCGCCACATTTCAATCGTTGGGAAAGAAGGCGTGCCCGTCTCGACCGAAAAACCGTGGTTCAGCACCGTGAAGTACAGCTTTGGATCCACGTATTTGTACGGCCCGCTATGCTGCAGGTTCACCTGATTCGACGTCGGCGTATAGTATCGCGTCCCATCGACTGTCCGGACCAGTTCATCCAGCCCCTCATTTAGGACCGGCTGCGGCACGCCTTCGTTCCGCGCGCACCATATCGCGATCGACGGATGATTCCGGAAGCGCGTGATTGTGTCGCGCGCGTTCTCCAGGAAAAGCGCCGGGTCTTCCGGCTCCACGTTATAGTTCTGCGTGGAAGCCCAGAAGTCATTCCACACCAGCAGGCCGTACTCGTCGGCCAGGTCATAAAACGTTTCTTCCGTGCTCTGCCCCACCCAGTTTCGGATGATATTGATATTCGCGTCGCGGTGCAGTCGGAAGTAAGGCTCCAGCTTTTCGCGCGAAACACGCTTGCGTGAGTCATCCATTCCCCAGTTTCCGCCGCGCGCCGCGATACGCACACCGTTCACGCGCAGCGTCAGATAGGGCGTCGCCCGCGTATCGGCGACCATTTGGATGGCCGCCGATTTTTCCGCGCCCGGCCTGAGCGAAGCCACCCACGACCTCCAGTTTTCTCTCCACTCCGGTGGGAAAGCCGAAGGAAATGGATCCATCGCAGGAATGCTGCGGATTCCTTCGTGCCGGACATCCACCACCACTTCCTTCTTTTCTCTGGCCGCCGTCGGCGAATAGTCCACGCGCCGCAAATGGCCTGTGCTGTCCAGCAAGCTCAACTCGTATGTGATCTCGCGAATTCCAAACCGGACGTCGCGGGAGTCCGATTCTTTCCCGCCTTCCGCAAAGGAAACCTTCAGCGTATACAACTCCGGCTTCCCGTAGCCGTTTGGCCACCACAGCCGTGGGTTTTGCACATTCAGTTGCGCAAATTCCGCCGGCGTGAGCTTCACTTCATTTTTTCCGGGCGTGAGCGACACGCTTTCCGTAACAGAAACTTTCTCAAACGATGCCGCAAGAATTCCGCTCACGGTGCTGGTGGAATCGTTCCGTAGAGGCACCGTAATCTCCACAGCAGCACGGTTGGTGTCCGGCAGTGGAAGTTTCGTGACCACTTGCGTATCTCCAATCCGTACCCTGCCGGTCGCGCGCAGCGTCACAGGTTGCCAGATTCCCGTGTCGCGATCGCGAATCGCGGGCACCCAGTCCCACCCTTCCGTCGCGACAAATGTCGGCCCGTCCAGGCACATGATGCCGCCATTTTCACCGGGACCCGCCTTGATCGATTGCTCCTCGGGAATCCCCGGATGCGGAGGCGGCGACACACGCACCGCCAGCACATTTATCTGTCCCGGCTTGATGGCGTTCGTCACGTCAAACACTCCACGCAGAAACGCGCCTTTGATGGTTCCCAGTTGCTTTCCGTTTAGCCAAACGGCCGCCGCATAATTGATTCCCTCGAACGTTAACGTCAGTCTTCTGGTTTTCCAGTCTCCGGGCGCGATAAATTCGGTTCGATACCAATAATCCTGTTTGTTTAGGCTCTCTGGGATGGCGAGATTGTTCAGCCCGTAGTCCGGGTCCGGATAAATGCCTTGGTTCACCATTGTTGTGAGCACTGTTCCGGGCACCGTGGCGGTCCACCAATCTTTCGCGGCGAATGCTGCCTGTGAAACCGCTTCGCCCGGTTCTTTCACCTCCGGCGCTGGCCGCAATGTCCATCCGCCGACATTCCATTCATTTTTCCCAGCAGCTTGCAGAGGCGCATCGGCCGGCAGCTTTCGCACTACGGGTTTCTGCGGTTCGGCCCCACCTCGCGGCATGCTCGCAGGGTCCTGCGGCGCACGGTAGCCAGCTTGTTGGCGAGTTTGTATCGGCCACGGCTTGGAGCCTTCTTCGAAAAGTGCCGCCGCGAAATTATCTCGCTTCTGAAACAATTCCTTCATACCTTCCGCGCCCGTCGCGTGGCGCAGCAAGCGCAACCCCGCAATCTTCCCGCTAAAATGCTTTCCTTCCGGCAGGGGAAAATTCGCAGGCGCAATCTGCAGCACGCCGCTCGCGCTCCCCAAATCCAGCTTCCCGCCGCCCACGCGGTCGCCATCCACATAAAGCTGAAACTCTTTTCCATCAAACGTGGCCGCAACAAGCCCCCACTTGCCGGATGCAAGCGTTGCCGGCGCCGTCAAACTGTTGTCTTTGCCCATCCACAGCAGGAGTTTGTCGCCATCGATTCCCAGATAGCGCGGATACTCATCCTCGGCGTTCCCGAATCCTGCGATCAGGCACGGACCCTTTGGAATTTCGTCGAACCACACCCACGCGTACAGCGTCCAGGGAGAATCGGCGCGCAGCACGCTATCGTCTTTCACCAGCGGCTTCCTCAAACCTTCTCCGTCCGCCCAGAACATGCCATTAAATGGTCCGTAGTACGGTGGATCATTTGTGGGAATCACTGCCTGTGCCATCGCACAAACCGCAGACAGCAGCAATCCAACGATTGCCAGCAACCATTTCGTCATTTTCCCGCTCCCTTTCAGAGAGACTCCCCTGACCAGCTCAAAATTTGCTTTAAAAATTGTCATTCTGTTCGCGTTCATTGTTACATTTCGCGGCAGTACGCGCAGGTTCCAGCTTCAGGATTTCGCTGGAGCCTGGGCGCGGCCTTTCCACTGGCCGCCGCGCCCTAGCCAATAACGCACTGCGGAAAGGCAAGTCGAATAAGAATAGAATGCCGCAGCCACCGGCAGAACCGGCGCCCACAGCGGCGAAAGCCTATAGAAACGGACCGTCGGCAGATACGTGATTGTCATCAGCGCCCATGCGGCAAGGCTCATCCGCCAGACGATTGCCTGCGAGCAGAACGCCAATACCACTGGCAAAAGATACGTCGGCAACATTCCCGCGATCGTGGCGAGTAGAAGCAACGTCGAGTGTTGCAATTGCGTGAAGGCCGTCCGCGCAATCAGATCGCGAATCTCCGCGAACGTGGTGTACGCGCGCAGGCTAACGCTCTTCCGTGTCAGCCCCATCCAGATCCGTCCACCGCTGCGCTTCACCGCGCGCGCTAATGCGCAGTCATCGATCACTTCTTCGCGAATCGCTGAAATTCCCCCAATGCGCTCCAGAACCTCTTTCCGCAATAGGATGCAACCGCCCGCGGCACCCGCGGTGCGGGATTTCAGGTCAGCAATCCATTTCGGCGGATACAGTTTCAGGAAAAAGTACAGGAACGGTGGAATCAGCAGCCGCTCCGGAAACGTTTTCGCCTGCAACAGCACCATCAACGAAACCAGATCGAGCCGTTGGCTCTCCGCCCTCGCGACAAGCCTCCGCACGGTGTCCGGTGCGTGCACGATGTCCGCATCCGTGAACCACAAATAGTCGGGTGAAGACGATTTGGCTTTATCGATCCCTTGTTGCAATGCCCAGAGCTTCCCTGTCCAGCCCGGCTGCAGCGGCGCGGCTTGCAGAATAATCACACGGCTCGCGCCACCGCCGGCCTGCCCCGCACGCTGTGCAAGCGCAGCCGTCGCGTCTTCACTGTGATCGTCCACGATAACGACTTGAAGTTTCCCAGAATAGTCTTGCGCAACCAGCGACTCCACGGCACGGGAAATGGTTTCTGCTTCATTGCGGGCCGGCACCACAGCCGCGACGCGCGGCCAAGTCTGGGGAGAGTCGTGCCGCGCGACATCGTCATCAAACGCGCTGAGGTGCCAGAAGGCTCCGCGAAAAAACGCGAGAACAATCCAGATGAGTAGCGAAAGACCAGCTAGAATAATCGCAACCGAGGGCACACCTTATTTTGTCGCGAAACCAGCCCGTCCGCTAGGCTAGATCTGCTGCCTTGATTGGCAGCCGCCGCACTGGCTTGCCAGTGGCAGAAAAAATCGCGTTGCAGACCGCCGGCGCAATCGGTGGTGTTCCTGGTTCTCCAATCCCGCCCGGACCGTCCGTGCTTTCCACGATGTGCACTTCCACCTGCGGCGCCTCGTTGATCCGCACCATGTCGTAATCGTTAAAATTGGATTGCTCGACGCGGCCGTTCGCGATTGTAATCTCGCCCTTCAACGCCGCCGTTAGGCCATAGATAATGCCGCCCTCGATTTGCGCGCGAATCGTTTCCGGATTGACGTGGCGCCCGCAATCCACTGCGGCCACCACCTTGTGCACCTGCACGGTACCGGCCTTGCGGTCCAGGCTGATCTCCACGGCTTCCGCCACAAAACTCCCAAACGACTCCACCATCGCGATGCCCCGATAGCGCCCCGCGGGGAGCGGTTTGCTCCAACCCGCTTTTTCTGCCGCCAGGTTCACCACCCCCAGCGGCCGCGGCTCTTTCGCCAGCAGCGCCCGCCGGAATTCCACCGGATCTTTCCCCGCTGCCTTGGCCATCTCATCCACAAAGCATTCCGCGATGTATCCATTGTGTGAATTGCCCACGGACCGCCAGAAGCCTACAGGCACTCCCGGATCCGTCATCACGTAGTCCACAAAAAAGTTGGGTACTCCATACTTCAGCGTGGCAATTCCTTCCACGGCAGTCTCATCAATTCCATTCTTTACTGTCCCAGGGAAAAACCGCGACATGATGGACGGCCCGACAATCCGGCTCTTCCACGCAACGGCATTTCCCGTGCCATCCAGGCCCGCCGTCAGCTTCACTAGCACGGCCGGCCGGTAGAAGTCGGACTGCATGTCATCCTTGCGAGACCATGTCACCTGCACCGGCGCTTTCATTGCTTTCGAGACTTCCACCGCTTCCACAATGAAGTCTTCTTCGGCGCGCCGCCCAAAGCCGCCCCCGAGATACGTGGTGTGAATTCGTACCTGTTCCGGTTTCAACCCGGCTATTTTTGCAGCCGTGAGCTGATTGACGGTCTGGAATTGTGTTGGCGCATACACGTCACAACTATCGGCCCGCACAACTGCGGTACAATTCATCGGCTCCATCGTGGCATGCGCCAGGAACGGCACTTCGTAGATGGCTTCCACCTTCTTCGCCGCACTGTTCACCGCCGCGTCCGCATCTCCATCCTTCCGTGCAATCGCGCCCGCCTGCTCAACCCGTTCGTGATACAGCTTGCGGATCGCCTCGCTCGAATTTTTCGCATTCGGACCTTCATCCCAGGCGATTTCGAGCGCGCGCCGGCCTTCCATCGCAGACCAGGTGTTGTCTCCGACGACCGCAACGCCGGTGGAAATTTGCACCACGCTCTTTACTCCACGCACTGCTTTCGCCTTGCCGGCGTCGAAACTCTTCACTTTGCCGCCAAAAACGGGGCACCGCGCCACCACCGCGTGCAGCATGTCGGGCTGGCGTACATCAATGCCAAACTCCGCCTTGCCGTTTACTTTTTCCGGAGAATCGATGCGCTTCGTCGGTTTTCCGACGTATTTGTAATTCTTCGCCTCTTTGCGTTTCGGATTCACCGGCACCGGCAACGTCGACGCCTCTTCCACAAGGGAACCGTAACCAAGGCGCTTCCCCGAGGTGGAATGCACCACGGCGCTGTTTTCCGTATGACACGCCTCCGCAGCAACGCCCCATCGCTTTGCCGCTGTTGCCACCAGCATTTCCCTCGCCGCTGCGCACGCCTTCGCCAATGGCTCCCACGATCCACGAATGCTGCAGCTGCCTCCCGTGCCTTGCATTCCGAAGATCGGGTTAAAATACTGCGGTGCAGCCGGCGCAAATTCCGTTTTGATCTTTTTCCAATCAAGATCCAGTTCCTCGGCAGCGATCATCGTCAAGGCCGTGGAGATTCCCTGGCCCATCTCGGATTTGTCGATCAACACAGTCACCGAGTCATCCGGCGCGATTTGCACCCACGCGTTTACGCTCGTGCTTTGCTTCGGCGGAACTCCCGCGAGCGCCTCATATTTTCCGGGCAAGTAAAACCCGATTACCAGCCCCGCAGATCCCGCGGCACTTTTCTTCAAAAATTCACGGCGATTCACAGCCTCTATCGTTGGCATATGGACTCCTCTAAAGCTAAATCTTCAGCACCGACCGGTGATTGTCGAACCCGCTTCCCTGGCTTTATGTGGATCGCTATACAAATGGCAGTAGCCACCGATTAGCGCGCTGCCCGGGAGGAGTTATTTCGCGGCTTGCAGTGTGGCCGCGCGGTGAATTGCCTTGCGTATGCGCTGGTAAGTGCCGCAGCGGCAGATGTTGCCGCTCATGGCGTCATCGATATCCGCATCCGAAGGATTTGGCTTCTTTGCCAACAAGGCCGCCGCGGACATGATCTGGCCGGACTGGCAATACCCGCACTGTGGCACATCTTCTTCGATCCAGGCTATCTGGACCGGATGCGACGTATCCGCAGACAGGCCTTCGATGGTCGTGATTTTCTTTCCGGCGACACTGGAGATAGGTGTGATGCAAGAGCGCGAGGCTTCGCCATTGATGTGTACGGTGCAGGCGCCGCAGAGTGCCATACCGCAGCCGAACTTGGTGCCGGTCATGTTCAGCGTGTCGCGGAGAACCCAGAGAAGCGGCATCTGCGGATCCGTTTCTACCGTGGTGGATTTTCCGTTCAGTGTAAACGTGATCGCCATCGTTTCCTCCCTTAGCCGGGCAAATATCGTACACCAAACGGCCACTTGGATGGAAATGTGCGAAAAAGCATAGCTGACCTTCCGCTCCCGGCGAAACAGCCATAGGGGCTGCCGCAAGCCTTATCGAACTGCTACCATTACCCTGCTTTTGGGAGCCCCCTAGAATAGCCAGTATTCTTCAACAGGCTGGATGAGGTAACGAGGGTGGAATCGACCCGCAATTTGGTTCTCTCTTTGTTCCCGACGAAGGAGCACGCCAATCGTTCGCTCCTAAAGTTAGCTGACCTCCTCGAAGTTTTTACGCGGGCGGGGACGCTCCACGCTCGACTGGATGCCTTGGTCGATTTGTACGCCTGGTTGCGGAAGAGAGACTACCGTCTCCCAGAACTGCGGCACGAACTTGGCTCCGACGCCTGGGCAGGTTCGGAGTGGAGACGCGAACGCGTTTGGCTGTCCATCCTCGAAGCCTCCCCCGAACTCCGCGATCGTTACCACGGTGGCATCGCTGCCATCCTCGAAGAGACAGACGGTGTCGCGCTGTTTGCTCAGGCCGGTCTTCCTACGGACCGCGGACTCTTCTCCGAAACTTTCGACCGGTTCTTTCGCATCGTTCTTCCAGCTCCCCGGGAAGAGACCGATCTGGCCAAACTCTTTCTCCGGCTCTTCCCCACGCAGCAGGAAGTGGACCGCCTTTTCAGTCTGTCCCAGGATCGGCTGAAGTATCTCGCAAGCCTGATTGTCCCCATGCAGTATCCCGAGGCTTGGGAAAGACCTTTGGCTTCATTGCTGGATGCGTTTTACCTCCTGGCTGCACGAGCGCAAGGACTCGGGCTCTCCGAAAACTTACGAATCCGTGGCCAAGGTGGGCCTGTGCGGGAATCCCCCTTCCGCCGATTGGCGCTCACTTCAGGCGCTTTGCTGGAAGCGGTACGAACAAAGGAAGATGTAGCGGATGCCGTGCAGCGCTGGAAATCCGCGGTAGAGGATTGCCGCGGGGAACTGCAAACCATCGTCACCCATCTCGATTCCCGTGGCGTGAATCTCGATGTTGTGTATGCCATGGATGTGATTGAACAGAGCCTCAAGCGGATGGAGATTATCTCGGGCGTGCTTGTCGCGCAGCCGGGTCCGCCGAAGATGGTTGCGTCGCTGCGCCTGCTCCGAGAGGTAATCCACGGAAGACTACACGACCGCAGCTTGTGGGGCCTGGCGGAGAACAGTTTCCGATTGCTGGCGAAGAAGATTGTGGAATGGGCGGGAAAAACTGGTGAGCACTACGTCACCAACAACCGCGAAGAATACCGCCAGATGTGGTACGCGGCTCTTGGAGGTGGCCTCCTCACCGTCGGTACGGCTGCCATCAAACTCATGGTCACTCACCGCGGCCTGCCGCCCTTTGTGGAAGGCTTCCTCGCTGGCCTGAACTACGCCGTCAGTTTTGTGCTGATGCATGTTTTTCGTCTCGCATTGGCCACCAAACAGCCCTCTATGACCGGCGCAGCCCTGGCTGGCATTCTCCACCGTTGCCGCGATACCTCGAAGAGCGATGAACTGGTGTCCTACGTTCAGCGTATCGTCCGGTCGCAGCTTGCTGCGGCATTCGGCAACATTTTTGCTGTTGGCGCAGGCGCCGTCCTTTTCAGCCTGCTCTGGAAATGGTTTTTCGCGGAACCCTTTCTGCCGGTAGAAACCGCAGAATACGCCGTGAAATCCATGAACCCCGTGGGCAGCGGTACCATCTTTTTCGCCGCCCTCACCGGTGTCATCCTTTGGCTCTCCAGCCTTGCGGGAGGTTGGATTGAGAACTGGGCCGTGTATCACCAACTGCCTCGCGCCATTGCGGAACATCGCCTCGGCTCCTCCTTCAAACCGGAAACGCTTCAGCGGGTCTCCGAGTCGTTTTCGCAGAATATCGCTCCTTGGGGTGGCTCCATCGTCCTCGGGTTCATGCTTGGGATGACGCCGACGATTGGCCACTTCTTCGGGCTGCCCCTGGATGTGCGTCACGTTACTCTCTCCACCGGGACATTGGCTCTCGGCATTACCTCGCGTGGCCCAGAGGTTCTCGGAAGTGGGGCCCTGATCTGGGCAGGCCTTGGTATTGCCGTGACTTTCGTGATGAACCTTGGCGTGAGTTTCTATCTTGCGCTCCGCCTGGCGCTACGCGCGCAGGATATATCGCCTAGCGACCACCTGGAAATCCTCCGCACGTTGTGGCGCCGTTTCCGATCTGCCCCGCGGGAATTCCTTTTGCCGCCGGCCCAGGATCCCGCTGCTTCCGCCGAACCCGCGCATTAACGCGAATTTTTCGCAGGAAGCCCGTGTAGACCCGGGAGCATTCTAGTTCCCTATAGTGTCGCGGGCTCCGGTGTCGGCCGCGGAGGTTCGTGTTCCACGCCCTTCCATCCGACCGGGCGTCCGCTCACCGCTTCCTTCACGGAGCGGAACAGCACGATGTACATCAATTGACGGTAATAGAAGCGCTGGAGAAGTACAGGAATCAGAAGGGTCCAGTCTTCGTGCCGCTCCAGGGCGAACGCGACCACGCATGTGAGGACATCAATGATCAGAAAACCGAGGAAAAATACAACGGATCGTTGCACGTCCGCAGAGGTCCACAGCTGTGGGATTTGCGTAATGTGCAATTGCGCCAGGCCCCACAGCAACAAACTGCCGAAGAACAGCAGGTCCAGCAGCGGCGAAACCAACGGGAGCATAATCTGAAAAACGAAAATGTTGGGAAGCGCAACACAGCCCAAGGTTCCATATTTCGGCCGGAACAGCGTACTGCTATGCTTCCAGAACGACTGTAGCGTTCCGAATGTCCAGCGGAAGCGCTGACGAATCAGCGCACTGGGCGTTTCGGGAGCCTCGGTCCAGGCAATGGCTTCTTCGTCGTAGGTGACGCGCCAGCCGAGGCGGCGAATGGCAATCGTCAGGTCGGCGTCTTCAGCGACCGTGTCGGCGGTAATACCGCCACCGTCTTCGATCGCTTTCTTCCGCCATGCCCCGAGCGCGCCGGGGACCACCGTAATGCAATTCAGAAGATCAAACGCGCGCTTCTCCATGTTCTGGCTGGTGATGTACTCCAGCGCCTGCCAGCGCGTCAGCCAGCGCGAGCGGTTGCCGACTTTCACATTGCCGGCAACAGCTCCGACAGT
>Ga0187816_10000141_pt1 | contig 19893 bp, 19 predicted proteins | sample NC_wetland_sal_i_16_FD_132960 | JGI IMG/M metagenome (GOLD analysis project Ga0187816, IMG submission 132960) | Wetland sediment microbial communities from Neuse River Estuary, North Carolina, USA - SO4_1 | ecosystem: Environmental > Aquatic > Freshwater > Wetlands > Sediment | place: USA... | reverse complement strand
CGCTCGGCGACCAGCGCGACCCGCTTGACCGCCTCGGCGAATGAGCTGGCCCCCAGTTCCGCGGTGGCGTTGAACTCGGCGGGCAGGAGCGACTGGGTCTTGGGGTACTCGCCGGAGAGCAGCCTGGTAGTGGTCTGCCGCCCTGCGCCCGCGAAGCCGATGAGGCTGTCGCCGCCGAGCGATATCGACACCTCGGCCCCGGAGGTGAGGGCGCGGGCCGTCTCGCCGAGCACCCGGGCGGGGACGAGCACCGCGGTGTCGAAGTCCGGCCGCGCCGGGTTCCAGCGCAGCTCGCGGATGGCCAGCCGGTACCTGTCGGTGGCGATCAGGGTCAGCGTGTCGCCCGTGATCTCGATCCTGACGCCGGTCAGCACGGGCAGGGTGTCGTCGCGGCCGGCCGCGACGGCCACCTGGCTGATGGCGGAGGCCAGCGCGTCGCTGCCCACCGTTCCCGCCAGCGGCGGCATCTCGGGCAGCGTCGGGTATTCCTCTTCAGGCAGCAGGACCAGGGTGAAGGTGGCGCTGCTGCACTTGAGCGTGGCGCGGGTGCCGTCGGTGACCACGCTGACTGGCTTGGCCGGCAGCGACCTGGTGATCTCGGCCAGCAGGCGGCCGGATACCAGGATCGTCCCCTCCTCGTCGGTGGTCACCGGCACCGAGGCCTGCGCCGAGACCTCGTAGTCGAAGGTCGACAGGGTGAGTTCCTCGCCCGCGCGCAGGCGCATCCCGGCGAGCACCGGGGCGGTCGGGCGGGTCGGCAGGGCCCGGGCGGTCCAGGCCACGGCCTCCGCCAATTGATCGCGCTCAACCTGGAGCTTCACGAGAACTGCCTCCTACGTATCAGTGTGCGCAGCATGGGGGTTAGCAGTGGTTCTGCGCCGTCCTGGCCCACAGGGTCTACTTCGGTGTTGTTCTTTTCCTATTTAGATAAACGTCATAGTCATAGGTGCGGTGGATATGGGGAGAACCGGTGTTCGCGCTGGTCAGCTGGCCTTTGCAGCGCACAGGCGCTGCGTGCGGCCGGGGGACGGCACCGGCCCGGCTGTGGCCTGAGGCGGCGGTGGCACGGGCTTGCCACTGGTTGTCCCCCGGTTATCCGAATGTCTTCCACAATGTTGTCCACAAACTGTGCGCATAACTCGCGGCGGCCGGTCAGCCCGCCCGGGCCTGCTGCTTAATGCGGTTGGTGAGCTCGGTAACCTGAGTGTAGATCGACCGCCGCTCGGCCATCAGGGAGCGGATCTTCCTGTCGGCGTTGATGACCGTGGTGTGATCCCGCCCGCCGAACTGCTGGCCGATCTTCGGCAGCGACAGGTCCGTGAGCTCGCGGCACAGGTACATGGCGATGTGCCGGGCGGTGACGAGTACCCGAGACCGTGAAGTCCCGCACAGGTCGTCGATGGACAGGCCGAAGTAGGACGCGGTCTGGCCCATGATCGTCGCGGCCGTGATCTGCGGGCCCTGGGCCTCCGGGATGAGGTCCTTGAGGACGATCTCGGCCAGCTGGAGGTCGACGGACTGCCGGTTGAGGCTGGCGAACGCCGTCACCCGGATCAGCGCGCCCTCGAGTTCCCTGATGTTGGTAGAGATCCGGCTGGCGATGTACTCGAGCACCTCAGGCGGCGCGTTGAGCCCCTCCTGGATCGCCTTGCGGCGCAGGATGGCGATGCGCGTCTCGAGCTCGGGCGGCTGCACGTCGGTGAGCAGGCCCCACTCGAACCTGCTGCGCAGCCTGTCCTCCAGCGTGACCAGGCGCTTCGGCGCGCGGTCGCTGGAGATCACGATCTGCTTGCTGGCGTTGTGCAGCGTGTTAAAGGTGTGGAAGAACTCTTCCTGCGTGCCTTCTTTATTCTCCAGGAACTGGATGTCATCGACGAGCAGCACGTCCACGTCGCGGTACCGGCGCCGGAAGCCGTCCTGCTTGCCGTCCCTGATCATGTTGATGAAATCGTTGGTGAACTCCTCCGAGCTGACGTACCTGACCTTCAGGCCGGTGTAGAGGGTCTGCGCGTAGTGCCCGATCGCGTGCAGCAGGTGCGTCTTGCCGAGCCCCGAGTCGCCGTAGACGAACAGCGGGTTGTACGCCTTGGCGGGCGCCTCGGCGACCGCGACGGCTGCCGCGTGCGCGAATCGGTTGCTGGACCCGATCACGAACGTCTCGAAGGTGTACTTGGAGTTGAGCCTGGTGCCGCCGGGCCGGGGACCGGGCGGGGCCGCCGAGATCGCTCCGGGGCGGCCGGGGTCCTGGTGGGCGGGCTCGTGCATCCCCGCGTCCTGGGGCTCGGGCCGTTGCGCCGCGTGCCGTGCGCCGTCATCCGCGTCGAGGGCCCCGCCGAGCCCTTGGACTCGCGCCCCGGCAGGCTCGGCGTCGAGGTCGGCGACGCCCGCCCCGGCGGCCATCGCCGGCAGTGGCGCGGGATCGACGGTGACCGCGAGCTGGATGTCGCGGCCGAGCTGCTGGGAAAGGGCCTGGGTGAGCAGGGGGCGCAGGCGGGTTTCCAGCTGCTCCTTGACGAATTCGTTCGGGGTGGCGATGAGGGCGGTGTTCTCGACCAGCCCGAGCGGGCGGGTCAGCTTCAGCCAGGCCCGCTGGTGCGGCTGGATCTGCAGGTCGGCCAGTCCTTCGAGGGATCGAGCCCAGACTTCTGCCAGGTCTGAATTTGCCACCTGTGCGCTCCCCTCGCATCCCCATACCGCGAGCCAGGGCCCACGATCCACAGAACTATCCACATGTTGTGCACGTGGCATCCCGGCTGCACACGGTGACCGCGACAGCTCGGCGAGAATAACTTTCCACAGCCTAAGCCGCGGCGGCGGGAGACGCCTGGCAAACGGCGGTCTTCCAGATGGTAGCCTGTGATGAATCCGCGGGCCGTACGTCGCTGCGCCCACGCGTTGTCACGATCCCTTCATCTGGAGCCCCAGTGAGTAAGCGCACGTTCCAGCCGAACAATCGGCGCCGCGCGAAGACGCATGGTTTCCGGCTGCGCATGCGCACCCGGGCGGGCCGGGCCGTGCTCGCGGCCCGCAGGCATAAGGGCCGCGAAAGGCTGAGTGCCTGATCCTGCCGTCCCAGTCCCGGATGCGCCGGGGCGCCGAGTTCGCGCTCACCGTGCGCACCGGGGCCCGCGCCGGCCGGCCGCTGGTGGTAGGCCACCTGCTGGTGCGGGCCGACGGCGGCCAGGACCCGGAAGCGGCCCGCGTAGGATTCGTGGTCAGCCGGGCGGTAGGGTCGGCGGTAACCAGGAACCGCGTCAAGCGGCGGCTTCGCGAGCTTATGCGCGGGTACCTTCAGTCGCTTCCTGGCGGTAGCCTTCTTGTGGTGCGCGCAAACGCTGCGGCCGCGCACGCGAGCCAGCCGGATCTCGCCGCGGATCTGGATCTGGTGATCGGCAGGTTGCTTCGGCGGCAGGTTGGGACACGCGTCGGTAATGCCACAGACACAAACCCGGGTCAGCCCGGGCCGCACCGCGACGGTGCCGGCCCGGCTGCTCATGATCCCGATCGCGGGTTACCGGCGGTTCGTGAGCCCCCTGCTGGCCCCCCGGTGCAGGTTCGCGCCCTCGTGCAGTGAGTACGCGCTCACCGCGCTGGCCGAGTACGGCGCGGCGCGCGGGCTGTGGCTCGCGGTCAAGCGCATCGCCCGATGCCATCCGTTTCATCCCGGCGGTTACGACCCGGTGCCGTCCCGCGTAATCCCGCCACGCCCGCGAGGAGCTGACCGGTGAGCATTCTCAACCCGCTGGCCGACCTGGTGGCATGGGCGATCATCCACATCCATGTCGCGCTGGGCGCGCTATTCGGCCCGAACACCGGACTGGCGTGGGGTCTGTCCATCGCCGTCCTGGTGATCATCATCCGGCTGCTGCTCGTCCCGCTGTTCGTCAAGCAGGTCCAGGCCCAGCGGAAGATGGCCCAGCACGCGCCGCAGCTGGCCGAGCTCCGCAAGAAGTACAAGAACGACAAGCAGCGTCTCAACGAAGAGACGATGAAGTTCTACAAGGAAAACGGGGTCAACCCGCTGGCGGGCTGCCTGCCGATGATCCCGCAGATGATCGTCTTCTTCTCGCTGTTCTACGTGCTGCGGGCCATCGCCGACTGGAAGACCGGGGTCAAGCCGGCCTACGGCCTGACCGTGGCGGAGTTGCAGAGCGCGAAGCAGGCCAAGATCTTCGGCGTGCACCTGGGCGACAAGCTGCTGTTCGCGCACCCCGCGCCGCCCCTGCACGTGGCCATCGTGATCGCGCTGACCGTGGTGGTGAGCGCGTCGACGACGTTCATGACCGTCCGGCAGACCTCCAAGCGCGGTCTGATGAATACCAACCTGGACCCGGACAACCCGATGGCCCAGTCGCAGAAGTACATGATGTACATCATCCCGTTCTTCTCGCTGACCGGGCTCTACTGGCAGTACGGCCTGGTGCTGTACTGGGTGACCACGAACCTGTGGACGCTGGGCCAGCAGTACTTCATGTTCAGGAACTGGGAGCCCCCGGTGCCGGCGACGGCGAGCGCGGCCGGGACCACGGTCCGGACGACGAGCAGCTCGCTGCGGCCGACCTCGGGTGCCGCCAGGCCGTCCGGGGGCAGCAGCGCGAAGGCGTCGTCGGGCGGTGCGCGTACCGCGGCCGGCAACGGGCGGACCGACGGGACCGCACCGCGACCGCGGGGTTCGAGTTCGGCGGGCAGCAGCAGCCCGGGAAGGCAGTCGTCGCCCCGCAGCCAGGCCGAAACCGCGTCCGCAGGGACGACCGGGCAGAACGGAACCGAGAAACGCGGGCTGCTCCGCTTCGGCAAGCCGAAGCCGGAACCTGAACCCGAGCCAGAAGTTCCCTCCGCTAAGGTGGTGCGGCAGCAGCCGGTCCGGCAGGCGAAGAGCAAACGGTCCGGCAAGCGGTGATGCCGAGCAGCGGAGGTCAGTTCGTGAGCCAGCAGGACGTAGAGGTCGCTCCCGACCTCGAGGACGAGGCGGAGGAACTCGAGGGTGATGCCGACAGCCCGCGGCTCAGCGATCTTGAGCTGGAGGGCGACATCGCCGCTGACTACGTGGAGGGCCTGCTGGACATCGCCGATCTGGACGGCGACATCGACATGGACGTCGAGGGTGATCGTGCGATCGTGTCCGTGGTCGGGGCCACCCTGGAAGAGCTGGTCGGCGACGACGGCGAGGTCCTGGAGGCGCTGCAGGAGCTGACCCGGCTGGCGGTGCACCGGCAGACGGGCGCCCGGGCCAGGCTGATGCTCGACATCGGGGGCTACCGCGCGCGCCGCCGCACGGAACTGGCTGACTACGGGCGGACCATCGCCGAGGAGGTCGCGCGGACGGGCGAGCCGAAGACGCTGGAGGCCATGTCGCCGTTCGAGCGGAAGATCGTTCACGACGCGGTGGCCGCGGCCGGCCAGCGCAGCGAGTCGGAGGGTGAGGAGCCGAACCGGCGGGTGATCGTCTTTCCCGTGCCGTGATGCCCGTGACGCCGCCGCTCCCCGTGAGCGCAGCGAGCGTGTTCGGGCCTGCCCTGGCCACCGCCGAGGCTTTCGCGGACGTCCTCGCTACGCGCGGCGTGGAGCAGGGCCTGATCGGCCCCCGTGAGGTGCCGAGGCTATGGGACCGGCACCTGCTCAACTGCGCGGTGGTGGCGGAGCTGATCGACGGGCAGTGCCGGACGCTGGTGGACATCGGCTCCGGCGCCGGGCTGCCCGGCCTGATCCTGGCCATGCTGCGGCCCGAGCTCACGATCACCCTGCTGGAGCCCATGGAGCGGCGCTGCCGGTTCCTCGGCCAGTGCGTCAGCGAGCTGGGTCTCGCCAACGCCAGCGTGCTGCGCGGCCGCGCGGAGGACATCGCGCGCGCGGGTCGGCCAGGCGCAGACGTCGCGACGGCACGCGCGGTGGCCCCGCTGCCCCGGCTGGCTGAGCTGGCTGTGGGCCTGGTACGCCCGGGAGGAATGGTCCTGGCGATCAAGGGGGTCACCGCCCCGGAGGAGCTGGCGAACGCCGCCCCCGTCCTGCGCCGAATTGGTGCGCACAGTGCCGAGGTTGTGCGGGCGGGGCAAGGTAAGGTCGTTCCTGCGACTACCGTCGTGCGGTTCTTCGCTCAATGAGGCAGGACATAGGTGAGGCTCAGCTATCACCAGCAGGACACAGCGGGGCTGGGCTGGCCAGGCGGGTCGCCGGGACGGGCACGGGAAGACATGGTGCTGGCTGGCGGGGTAGCCGCGATCGGGGGGTTGGGCTGGCCGGCGGCCAACGACGGGCCCGGTTCGGGTCAGCCGCAAGCAGACAGAGAATCGAAAGGCGTTCAGGTGAACGGAGACAGGCCGGAGGCTGGCGGTGCGGGCGGCCGGGCGCAGGGGGACCGCGGGGTCAGTGACCGGCGCGAGGACCCGGCGGCCGCCGCGCCGGCCTCGCCTGGAACCAGGTCGGTGGTCATCCCGGAGGTACCGTCCGACCCCGCGGACACCCCGATCGGCCGGGCGGCCGAAGCCGCGGTGGTCGTCCGCGGCCTGAGCGACCACCAGCCGTGGCCGCGCCCGTTCCGCTGCCGCGTCATGACGATCGCGAATCAGAAGGGCGGAGTCGGGAAGACCACCACCGCGGTCAACCTGGCCGCCGCCCTGGCCCAGCACGGCTCGCGCGTCCTCGTCCTGGACCTGGACCCGCAGGGCAACGCATCGACCGCACTCGACGTGGAACACCACGCCGGGGTGCCGTCGGTCTACGACGTGCTGGTCGACGACCGCCCGCTGGCCGAGGTCGTCCGGCCGGCCGGGGACATGCCGGGCCTCTACTGCGTGCCGGCCACCATCGACCTCGCGGGCGCCGAGATCGAGCTGGTCCCGGTCGTGGCCAGGGAACTGCGGCTGGCCCGGGCGCTGCGGGCCTTTGACATGTCGCACCTGGACTACGTGTTCGTCGACTGCCCTCCGTCCCTGGGGCTGCTGACCCTGAACGCCCTGGTCGCGGCGGAGGAGGTCCTGCTCCCCATCCAGTGCGAGTACTACGCCCTGGAGGGGGTCCAGCAGCTGCTGAACACCGCGGAGCTGGTCCGGGTCAACTTCAACCCCGGCCTGCACGTCTCGACCGTCCTGCTGACGATGTACGACGGGCGCACCAGGCTCGCGTCGGACGTAGCCGATGACGTGCGCGCGCACTTCGGCGCCTCGGTCCTGCGCACGATCATCCCGAGGAGCGTCCGGGTGTCGGAGGCACCGAGCCGGGGGCAGTCGGTGATCGCGTACGACCCCGCGTCGAGCGGCGCCCTCGCCTACATGGAGGCGGCCCGCGAACTGGCGATGCAGTCGGCGGGAACTCAGTAGTAGCGCGGCTAGACCGGGGAGACGTGGTGGCTCAGCAAAGGCGAGGTCTAGGCCGGGGACTCGGGGCCCTGATCCCGGAGTCCGTCCTGTCCTCGGAGGGTGAGACGGCCCGGGGGGCTGACGCAGCGCTGCTGGCGGGCAGGCGCGGGATCCCCGCGGGCGCGCCAGAGGCCGACTTCGGGCCGGACGAGGTGGTCGGGGCCCGGTACGCCGAGGTCGCCGTCACCGCGATCATCCCCAATCCCCGCCAGCCGAGGCGGAGCTTCGACGAGGACGCGCTCGATGAGCTCGCCGAGTCCATCAGGCAGGTCGGCCTGCTGCAGCCCGTGGTCGTGCGCGCCGTGGGTCCCGGCCGGTACGAGCTCGTCATGGGCGAGCGGAGGTGGCGCGCCGCCCAGCGGGCCGGGCTGAGCGAGATCGGTGCCATCGTCAAGCAGACGCAAGACAACGACATGCTCAGGGAAGCGCTGATCGAGAACCTGCACCGGCAGCAGCTCGACCCGCTCGAGGAGGCGGCGGCCTACCAGCAGCTGCTCGATGACTTCGGCGCTACTCACGAGGAACTCGCGCGCAAGATCGGCCGCTCCCGCCCGCACATCAGCAACACGCTCCGGCTGCTGAACCTGCCGCCGGCCGTCCAGAAGCGCATCGCGGCGGGCGTCCTGTCCGCCGGCCACGCCCGGGCCCTGCTCGGCCTGGAGGACGCCGCGGCGCAGGAGCACCTGGCGACCAGGGTCGTCGCCGAGGGCCTGTCGGTCCGGGCCGTCGAGGAGATCGTCGCCATCGGCTCTGACGAGTCGCCGCCGCGCCGCTCGGCGCGCACCGCGGCCAAGCAGCCGACGGCTCCCGGACTCCGCCGCCTGGCCGACCGCCTCTCCGACCTGTTCGAAACCCGGGTCAAGGTGGAACTCGGCCGCAACAAGGGGAAGATCGTCGTGGAGTTCGCGACGTTCGACGACCTGCAGCGGATCGTCCAGGCGATGACCCCCGCCCAGTTCGAGCAGGAATCCGCGGACTAGCGGGCCGGGTCAGGACGGCCAGGCTTCCCGGAGCTCGGTCAGCAGCTCGGCGAAGGTCTCGGCGTCGCGCGCGGGGGCCGGCCCGCGGGCCGCGGGCGCGGTCGCGGTCGCCCGTTCCGCCCCGGCAGTCGTGAGGGGATAGCGGTCCTTCATGAGCTGGAAGCGCTCGAAGCTATGGCGGTCCAGGCCGGGCGAGAGATACCGGTCGAGCACGGGGGCGAGTTCGTCCCGCAGGAAGGCCCCGCGTGCCATCCACTGGAGGTAGTTCCGCCCGCCGTGGTGATAGGGCCCGTAGACGCGGCCGCCGGGGAACGTGCGCTCCAGCCACCGGAAGATCGCCTCGTGCCTGACGTGCATGCGGAGGGTCACGTGCGGCTGGCGGCCGTCGCCGCCGAAGTGGCCTTCCCCGACGAGCAGGCCGACGAGGAATCCGAGCTCGAACTGCGTTGGCATCCCACGCTCCCGTGTTGTTTCACCGTCATGTTACACGGGAAACCTCGGCGCTCTTGCGGATGTCGGCCAGGAAGGTATCGACGTCGGATTCGGTAGTGTCGAACGCGGTCATCCAGCGGACCACCGACTCGCGTTCGTCCCAGGGGTAGAAGACCCAGTCGCGGCGCAGGGCCTCGATGTGCCGGGCGGAAAGCCGGGCGAAGACCGCGTTGGCCTGGACCGGGTGGACGATCTCGACACCCGCCACGGCGCCCGCCCCGTCGGCGAGCCTGCGGGCCATGGCGTTGGCGTGAGCCGCATTGGCGTGCCAGAGGTCATCCTGCAACAGCGCGCCGAACTGGGCGGCGACGAACCGCATCTTGGAGGTCAGCTGGGTCTGCTGCTTGCGGAGGTACGGCGCGTCCGCCTCGAGGCCGCTGCGCATCACGATGAGGGCCTCCGCTCCGATCGCACCGTTCTTGGTGCCGCCGAAGCTCAGTACGTCCACGCCCTCGGCCAGTTCGGCGAGCGAGCAGCCGAGGAAGGCGGCCGCGTTGGCCAGGCGGGCCCCGTCCAGGAACAGCCGCAGGGAGTTGGCGTGGCAGAAGTCCGCTACCTTCCGGATCTCGGCCAGCGTGTAGCAGGTCCCGAGTTCGGTTGACTGGGTGATGGCCACGACCCCCGGCTGCGCGCGGTGTTCGTCACCGCGCCCGGAGAGCTGTCCCGCGATCAGTTCCGGCGTCAGCTTGCCGTCCGCGGCCGGTACCGTCAGGAGCTTGGTCCCGACCAGGCGCTCGGCCGCACCGGACTCGTCGGTATTGATGTGCGCGGAGTCGGCGCAGATGACCGCCTCGTGCCTGCGCAGCAGGATGCTGAGCCCGAGGATGTTGGCCCCGCCTCCGTTGAGCACGAGGAACGCGCCTCCCTCGGCGCGGAAGGCCCCGCGCAGGCCCTCGGTCACCCGTGCGGTCCAGTCGTCCGCGCCGTATGCCACCGCGTCCCCCGAATTGGCCTCCACGATCGCGCGGAGGACCGCCGGATGAGCACCGGCGTGGTTGTCGCTCCCGAAGCTCTTGCGCTGTGTCATGCACCGAGCCTAGGGGACCGGTCCGGCCGGGCCGGGGTCGGCGGTTCGCCTAGCATGAGGGTCATCGACAGCAGGACTCGCAGGACTCGCAGGGAGGAAAGCTGCCATGAGTGACACGCCGAAGCCCGCCAGGCGCACCGCCGCGCCGGGCAGTAAGACGTACGGGGGATTCTCGGACTCCGAACGGGCCGCGATGAAGGATCGCGCCCAGGAGCTGAAGGCGGCCACTCGCCGTCGCCCGCGCGCAGGCCAGGCGGCAGACGGGGAAGGCGACGTGCTCGCGAAGATCGCTGAGATGCGGGAATCCGACCGCGTCCTGGCCGAGCGGCTCCACGCCGTCATCAAGGCCAGCGTCCCGGACCTCGTGCCGAGACTGTGGTACGGGATGCCCGCGTACGCCAAGGACGGCAAGGACGGCAAGATGATCTGCTTCTTCCAGAGCGCGCAGAAGTTCAACACGAGGTACGCGACGCTCGGCTTCAGCGACCAGGCGAACCTCGACGACGGGGCCATGTGGCCGACCTACTACGCGCTGACGGAGTTGACCGCCGCCGTCGAGGCCAGGATCGTCGCGCTCGTGCAGCAGGCGGTGAGCTGAGACGCCAGCCCGTCAGGCGCCGCGGGCGGCCGCGACCTCGAGCAGGCTGACGCACGTGGCGCCGAAGGGGTGCCCGGCGGCCTGCAGCGCCATCGGCAGCGTGCTCGTCTCGGTCATCCCCGGCGAGACGTTGACCTCGAGGAAGTAGGCGGTTCCGTCGTCGGCCACGATCAGGTCCGTCCGGGACAGGTCGCGCAGCCCGAGCACCGAGTGCGCGGCGATCGCGATCTGCTCGGCGTGCGCCGCGACGTCACCAGGCAGCCGGGCCGGGACGAAGAACTCCGTCTTGCCCGCGGTATACCTGGCCGCGTAATCGTAGGCGTCCCCGGCGGGGACGATCTCGACCGCGGGCAGTGCTTGCGGGCCGTGGCCGAGGTCGATCACCCCGACGGTGACCTCGGTCCCGGGGATGAACCGCTCGATCAGCGCGATGTCGCCGTAGGCGAAGCAGCTCAGCAGGGCGGGTGACAGCCCGGCCGCCGCCCGGACCGGTCCCGCGCCGAGCGCGGAGCCGCCGCGCGAGGGCTTGACGTACAGCGGCAGCCCGAGCTTGCCGATGATGAGGTCTATCACCGCGGCGGCACCCAGGTCGTGGAACGTTTCCCGGGGCAGCGTCACGGCGGGCGGCGTGATCACCCCGGCCGCTGCGACCAGCGTCTTGGCGGTGGGCTTGTCGAAGGCCAGCTGGCAGGCGGTGGCGACCGAGCCGACGTACGGCGTGCCGAGCAGCCCCAGCACCTCCCGGATCGCGCCGTCCTCCCCGCAGGCACCGTGGATGGCCGGGAATACCGCGCTGGGCGGGTCCGCGCGCAGGTGGCCGAGCAGCGACGCGTCCGCGTCCGCGACCACGGCGTCAATGCCGGCCTGGACGAGCGCGTCGCGGACCCGGTGGCCCGAGCGCAGCGACACCTCACGCTCCGGAGACAGCCCGCCGGCCAGCACCACGACCTGATCTAGTTCAGCCTTATAGCTCATGATTTCGAAGTATGCTCGTGGTCGGGGCGGGCTAGGAGATTTCCCGGGCCGGGCCGAAGTCGTCCCGCAGCTGGATCTCGGTCTGGATCACCGAGGCGAGCCGGCGGACGCCCTCCGAGATCCGGGCGGGGTCCGGGAACGAGTAGCAGAGCCGGGCGTACCGGCCGCCCGAGCCGTCCGCGTAGAAGCCGGTTCCCGGCACGTAGGCGACCCGCGAGGAGATCGCCCGCGGCAGCATGGCCTTGGCGTCGACACCGTCCGGGAGTCCCAGCCACACGTAGAAGCCGCCGGCCGGGCGCGTCCAGTGGCACCCCGGCGGCATCATCCTGGACAGGGCGCTCAGCGTGGCATCCCGCCGCTCGCGGTAGAGCTCGCGGAAGGTCTTGATCTGCTCCTGCCACGGCTGGGTGGCCAGGTACTCGCGGACGGTCAGCTGGGCGAAGCTCGAATGGCAGAGCACGGCCGACTCGGCCGCCAGGATCAGCTTGTCCCTGATGGCCGCCGGGGCGACCGCCCATCCGACTCGCACGCCCGCGGCGAACGTCTTGGAGAACGTGCCGAGGTACACGACTCCCTCGTCGTCGTCCGCCCGCAGCGCGCGCATCGGCTCGCCGTCGAAGCCGAGCAGCCCGTACGGGTTGTCCTCGACGACCAGCAGCCCCTCGCGGCGGCAGATCTCGAGAATCCGGTGCCGTCGGCCGGCGGCCAGCGTGACCCCGGCCGGGTTGTGGAAGTTCGGCACCGTGTAGAGGAACTTGGCGCGCCGGCCCGCCGCGCCGGCCCGCCGGATCGCCTCCTCGAGCGCCTCGGGAATCAGCCCGTCGTCATCCATGGCGACGTGCACGACCGACGCCTGGTAGGCGGCGAAGGCACCCAGCGCGCCCACGTAGGACGGCGCCTCGGCCAGGATCACGTCGCCCGGGTCGATGAAGATCCTGGCCAGCAGGTCGAGCGCCTGCTGGGAGCCGACCGTGACCACGATCTCGTCCGGATGGGCCGGAATCTCCTCCAGCGCCATGACCTCGCAGATCCGCTCCCGCAGCCCGGCGTCCCCCTGCGCGGTGCAGTACTGCAGCGCGCTGTCGCCGTGGTTGGCGATCAGCTGCCCCACCATGTCGCCGACCGCGTCGAGCGGGAGCGCGGCCACGTACGGCGAGCCGCCGGCCAGCGAAACGATCTCGGGCCTGGCCGCGACCGCGAACAGCGCCCGGATCTCGGAGGCGACCATGCCGACGGCTCGCTCGGCGTACTGGCCGACGTAGGGGTCAACGCGCTGCCGCTGCGATGCGGGTTGCTGTCCGGGTGTCACGGCCCTCTCCCGAGTCCCTGAGCTTTCTCCTCCAGGGGACGACCCCCCGAGTATCATGCCAGGATAAGGGGAATCCTCCGGGAACGGTTATGGATTCTGCCGGGGGAACGGTCTGCCGGGAAACAGGATGTCGCGCCGTATCGCCAATATCACGCTGGACAATCTCGGTGATTTGCCGCCGAAGTGCCGCACGTGTGTCTTCTGGGAACTCGACCCGGTCAGCCGGACCCGGGCGCAGGACAGTGGCGACCCGGGACTCGAGAAGGAGTCCTGGGTCTCGTCGGTGCTGCTGGAGTGGGGGAGCTGCGGCAAGATCGCCTACGTCGACGGCGTCCCGGCCGGGTACATGCTCTTCGCACCGCCGCAGTACGTCCCCCGCTCGATCGCCTTTCCTACCAGCCCGGTCAGCGCCGACGCGGTCCTGCTGATGACCGCGCACCTGCTCAGCGAGTTCGCCGGCGGGGGTATCGGCCGGATGCTCGTCCAGACGATGGCCAAGGACCTGACCCGGCGCGGCGTGAAGGCCATCGAGGCGTTCGGTGACCGGCGCTGGGAATCGCCCGCGTGCCTGCTGCCGGTCGATTACCTGCTGGCCGTGGGGTTCAAGACGATCCGCCCGCATCACCACTACCCCCGGCTGCGGATGGAACTGCGGACCGTCCTGACCTGGCGGGAAGACGTAGAAGTAGCGCTAGAGCGCCTGCTCGGCTCGATGACCCCGGCCGCGACCCAGGGAGCGCTGCGCCCCGTCTCGGCGGCCTCGCAACCGTAAGGCCGGCCTCGGGGATCGAGGATCCGAGCGGCCGGCCTTATCCGGATCCCGAATTAGAGGAACTCGGCGAGCTCGCGGAGCAGGGCCGACTTCGGCTTGGCCCCGACGATCTGCTTGACGACCTCGCCGCCGGAGAACACGTTCATGGTCGGGATGGCCATGATGCCGTAGCGCTGCGACGTGGCGGGGTTATCGTCGATGTTGAGCTTGACGACATCGATCTTGTCCGCGTGCTCGGCCGCGATCTCCTCGAGGACCGGGGCGACCATACGGCACGGACCGCACCACTCGGCCCAGTAGTCCACGATGACGGGCTTGTCGTTCTGCAGGACCTCCGTCTCGAAGTTCGCGTCCGTCACGACCTTGGTCGCGCCCACTGCGATCACATCCCTTTGCTTGTTCTGGGTAATTCCTGTCACGCAGGCGGTCAGTGTTCCTTGCTCGCCAGCCAGCGCTCCGCGTCCAGGGCGGCCGCGCAACCCGTCCCGGCCGCGGTCACGGCCTGCCGGTAGGTGTGGTCGACCACGTCGCCGCAGGCGAACACGCCCTCGATGGCCGTGCGCGTCGACGGCTGGTCGACCAGCAGGTAGCCCTCTTCGTCCGTGGCCAGCTGGCCGGAGAACAGCTCAGACCGCGGGTCGTGCCCGATCGCGACGAACAGGCCGGTCACGGGCAGCACGTGTTCGGTGCCGTCCTTGGTGTCCCGGATCAGCAGGCCGGTCACCTTCTCGGTGCCGAGGACCTCGGCGACCTCGCTGTTCCACAGGAACGTGATCCTGGGGTTGGCCAGCGCGCGCTCCTGCATGATCTTCGAGGCCCGGAGCGTGTCGCGGCGGTGGATCACCGTCACCGACTTGCCGAACCTGGTGAGGAACAGCGCCTCCTCCATGGCCGAGTCGCCGCCGCCGACGACCGCGATGTCGTGCCCGCGGAAGAAGAACCCGTCGCAGGTGGCGCACCACGAGACGCCGTGCCCGCCGAGTTCCTTCTCGCCCGGCACGCCCAGCTCCTTGTACCGGGAGCCGGTGGCGATGATCACGGCCTTGGCCAGGTAGGTCTCGCCGTCGGTCCTGACGACCTTGGGGCTGGCGGCCAGGTCCACCGCGGTCACGTCGTCAGGGATGAGCTCGGCCCCGAAGTGCTCGGCCTGCTTGCGCATCGAGTCCATCAGCTCCGGGCCCATGATGGCGTCAGGGAACCCGGGGAAGTTCTCCACGTCGGTGGTCTGCATGAGCGCACCGCCCGCGGTCACCGACCCCTCGAACACCAGGGGCCGTAGCTGCGCGCGGGCCGCGTACAGCGCCGCCGTATAACCGGCCGGCCCCGATCCGATGACGATGACGTCCCGGACCTCGGTCACCTCTGACAACCCTCATCAACCCCTCATCTGACAGGCATACCAGTGAACCGATCCTAGGGCGCGGAGATTCCCGGGAGCGTCGTCCTGGCGAGCACGCCGGCACTGGTGGCCGAGCAGCCCGGGGCCACCCAGCCGACGGTCACCACCCAGGCCACATAACCGCCGGCGCTGGACACGATGATGACGATGGCGGGCCGGCCCTGGTAATAGGCGCTCTCCACCAGCTTCAGGGTTCCCGGGCTGACGCCGCTGGCCAGCCGCAGCACGCAGGCCCCGAGCGGCTCGGCGGGATGCGGTGCCGAGCGCGTGGCCGCCGCGGCCTGCAGCGCGGCCTCCAGCTGCGAGCGGAGCGTGGCGGGCGAGAAGTCGGTGCCGTTCGGCACGAGGCCGAGGGTCGATTTCTGGGTGCCCGGTTCCCCGACGCGGGCCGACGCGCTGGGCGCGGTCAAGCCGTTCTCCTGCGCCGCGGAGGGGACCGCGGACGCCGCGGCCGGTTCCGCAGCCGATCCGGCCGCGGCCGAAGAAGAGGAAGACGACTGTCCGCCGATGAGGCTGAGGCCGTACCCGCCCGCGGCGAGTATCACCAGGGCGGCGGCCGGGACGAGCACGCGCGTCAGCACGAGCTGGAGCGTGGGCCGGCGCGTCGGCCACCGGACCCGCCTGCGATTCCGCGAGTGGTGAGCCACCGCTCGTTCGGCTTCATCCCGATGTGCTATCTCGGCGGTGAGCGCCGCGTCGAGCCGCTGCGCCACGCTGTCCGGCATGACCGGGGCCGGGATGGCGGCGAGCAGGGCGGAGAGCTCGGCCAGCTGCTTGTCGGCGTCGGTGCAGCGCGCGCAGCCGGTCAGGTGTGCGGCGATGGCACGCCGACGGCGCCCGGTGATCAGCCCCGCGCGGAACTCGGCCAGGACATCGGTGTCCAAGTGGCCCGTCTGCCGCCTCATGCGTCTCCTCCCTGCGCAGGTGAGACGCTCTCACTCGCGGATCGGTTCCCTCGCAGGTGCGCGACGTGGGGGAGCAGCCGGGCCCGGGCCCGGGCACACCGGCTTTTCACCGTGCCCTGGGACGTGTCGAGGATGATCGCCGCATCGGCCACGGAGAACCCCAGCATGTCCACGACCAGGAGGGCGGCCCTCTGCTGCGGGGGCAGGATCTGCAGCGCGGCGTGGATGTCCAGGCGGGTGTCGGTGGTCCGGGCGGGATCAGAGTCCTGGGCCACCAGGGCCTCGAAGGCCTGCTCGTCGCCCGCCGATACGGCCGGCCGGGCGGCCTTGCGGCGCAGGCGGTCGAGGCAGGCGTTCACCACGATCCGGTGCAGCCAGGTGGTAACGGCGGAGTCGCCGCGGAAATCCCCCGCCCGGCGGAACGCGGAGATCATCGCGTCCTGGAGGGCGTCGCCGGCCTCCTCGGGATCACCTACCGTCCGCAGCGCCACCGCCCACAACCGGTCGCGGTGCCTGCGGAACAGCTCGCCGAATGCTTCGCTATCCCCTGCCACGTGGCGGCGCAGGAGCTCGGCGTCCGAAGGCGGCGCGTCGGCGCCCGGCATGCGTCATCAACCAGACTGGCTCACGGGCGAGCCGTGGACCACGATGTTGTAGATCATCACCTCGAAGCGATTCGAGGATCCGGCCAGCCGCGGCAGGTACGTGATCCAGATCAGCACGTAGCGGCCGGTCGCGTGGCTCGTCACGTCGAACGTGGTGCTGCCTACCACGCTGTCGGAGCTCTGCACCTGGGTGAACGTGTTCAGCGTGGCGGCGGCCGGGGTGTTATCGTTGCCGATCTCGATGTCGACGTGAGCGCAGCAGATCGTGCCGAACTGGACCACCACCTGGCTCAGCCGGACCTGCCCGCCCATGTCGAGGATGAGCCCGGTGCCCGCCTTCAGGTTCCCGAAGGTCGGAGAGCCGTCGTAGAAATCGGAGTGCCAGAAGGTGCTGGGGTCATTGTCGATCGCGTACTGCGCCTCGTTGCCGTTCTCGTCCTTGCTGCTGCCGAGGGGGTCGAAGCTGTTCGCCCCGGCCGGCCTGAGCACGTTCGAGGCCGCGGTGTCCGGCGCGGACGATGATGAGGACGACGAGGTCTGGCCGGATGCCTGCGGCGAGCCCGAGTGGCCGGGCCGGTGCGTAAGGGACCAGCCGACCATGCCCGCCGCCACCAGGGCGGCCGCGATCACGACGGCGAGGACGGCCCTGGCCGGCGGGAAGCGCCTGGGGGGCCGGGGCTGGCGGTAGGCACTCTCGTCGAGGGTGGTCCGGGCCTGATCGGCGGCCGGGTACGCCTGGGCGGGGCCGGTCGGCTGGTACCGCGGCGCCCGGCCGGGCGCGGGCTGGCGGACGGGTGCCGAGGCGGGGGCGGGAACCGGGAGGGGCGCGGGCGGGGCGACGCTGGCCAGGGCATCGGCGAACTTCGCGGGGGTGCTCAGCGCCGGGCCGTGGCGGCTCGGCCGCTGGAACAGCGCCTGGCAGGTCACGGCGTCGATATTCGTCGGCACGTCCGCTGACACCTGGTGCGGCGTGCACGGCATCCCGTCGGCCTGCGGCGCAGGCGGGAGCCCGACGGATGCGTAGTCTGACCCGGGCTCGGGCGCCTCGCCGGGTCCGAAGGCCCGGCTGTACCCCCAGGGCTCCGGCCAGTAGCGGGTCAGGGCCGCGTAGAGCAATCTCGCGAGCCCGCGGGTGTCGGCTAGGTCGGGGTCCTCCCCGCCGTCCGCGGCGGCCTGGCCCCCGGTCAGGGCGGCGGCGATGCCCAGCCCGGTGATCTTGATCCCGCCGCGGGGCGTCCAGTGCACGCAGGCCGGATCGAGCCGCAGGTGGGCGAGCCCTGTGGCGTGCGCGGCCGCGAGCGCCTGCGCGGCCTCGGAGATCAGTGAGACGGCGCGCGGCGGATCGAGGGGCCCGTCGGCCAGCATGTCGAGCAGCGACTCGCTGGCGACCCACTCCAGCACCACGTAGGCGGACCCGTCGGCGTCTTCCACGTCGAAGACCTGGGAGAAACGCGGGTCGTTCAGCCTGCTGGCGGCCCTGGCCGCCGCGACGACCTCGCGCACCCGGTCGAAGCCCGCCGCGAACGTGAGCACGGTGACGGAGCGAGCGAGGGTTTCATCGATCGCTTTCCAGTATGTCCAGTCGGTCCCCCCGATCGCCTGGTCAACGAGGAGGTACCGCCCCGCGAGCCGGGTTCCTGGTTCCGACGTGTAGGTGCTCATAGGTAGAACCCCATGCTAGTGCCGCCTGCTCGGGCCGCCGAGCTTTGCCGCAATTGTCCGGGCGACGAACCCGAACTCGGCCACGCGCAGCGCCCTAGCGCTGAGCGCGTACAGCAGTACCGCTCCCCCGCCGCCCACCACGGTGACCACCAGTCCGTAGGTGACGCTAGGGTCATGCACGACGTGTCCCGCGCCGACCATGACGATCAGCGCGAAGGCCAGTCCCGGCACGGTGGCCAGGTGCATCCGGGACAGGCTCTTGGCGATCGCCCACCCGTCCAGGCTGCCCACCCGCCGGAGCAGCAGGGCCCAGCCGACGATCGCCCCGGCCAGGTTAGCGATCCCGTACGCGACGGCCAGGCCGGCCACCACGTCCGCGCGGGGCAGCATCGACAGCGCGATGTAGTCGCCCGCGATGCCGATGCCCATGCTGAGCAGGCCGACGAAGGCGGCGGTCCGGCTGTCCTGGAACGAGTAGAAGACCCGCAGCTGCAACTGGGTCAGCATGTAGGGGATCAGGCCGAGGGAGAACAGGCCGAAGACCTCGCCGATATACCTGGCGCCGTCGGCGTTGCCGCTGCCGTGAGAGAACAGGACCTCGGCGAGCGGGCCGCCGAGCACGGCGAGATAGATGGCCGCGGGCACGACGAGCACCGAGGCCAGCCGGACGCCGATCGAGAAGTCGTCCCTGACCAGGGAATACCGGCGGGCGCTCGCGTGCTCGCTCATCCTGGGCAGCAGCGCCGTGATCACCGAGATGCCGATGATCGCGTACGGCAGCTGGAACAGCTGCCACGCGTAGGAGTACGCCGAGTAGCCGTTCAGCCCTCGCTCGGCCGCGTTCGCGACGATCTGGACGATCAGGTTCCCGGCCCACTGCGAGACCACGTAGACCGACATCCAGGCCGCCATCCGGCGCATCTCGGTCACTTCGCCCGGCCTGAACGCGAGCGTGGGCCGCCAGCGGAACCCGGCTCCGCGCAGCGACGGGAACAGCGCGGCGGTCTGCGCGACGACGCCCAGCGTGGTGCCGATCCCGAGCAGCTGGACCCCGGACGCGGAGATGCTCTGGGGATCCTTGTGCAGGCCCACCGTCACGATGTAGAGGCCGCCGACCGCGATCACGACCAGGTTGTTGATGACCGGGGTCCACATCGGCGCCGCGAACCGGCCGCGGGTGTTCAGGATCGCCCCGATCAGCGAGCTCATGCCGTAGAAGAAGATCTGCGGGATGAAGAAGTAGGCCCACACCACCATCAGGTGGTGCTCCGCGCCGGGCAGGCTGCCCGGGGGACCGTGGATGGTCGGCGCGTACAGGTCGACCAGCGGGCCCGCCGCCAGCGTCGCCACCACGGTGACCACGAGCAGGGCCACCGCGCCCAGGGTGAACATCCGCTGCGCGTAGGCCTCGCCGTGGTCCGGGTCGCGCTTGGCCGCCCTGACCAGCAGCGGCACCACCACGCTGGTGAAGATGCCGCCGAGCATGAGGTAGTAGACGGTGTTCGGCAGCGTGTTGGCGTTGTTGTACGAGTTGCCCAGGTAGCTGATGCCGATCGCGTACACCAGCACGAGGGTGCGCAGGAACCCGGTGCCCCGGGAGACCAGGGTGCCGACCGCCATGCCGGCCCCGGAGCGGATCAGGCTAGGCCGCGGGGCGGCGCGGGCCCCGGCCGGCCGCGGGCCACCCGGCGGGCCGCCGGGCCCGCCCGGCGCGCGAGGCGGCGCACCGGAGGGCGGCGCACCGGAGGGCGGCGCACCGGAGGGCGGCGCACCTGGGGATAGCGCACCCGGGGGTGGTGCACCCGGGAGCGGCG
>Ga0187816_10000140_pt1 | contig 19914 bp, 15 predicted proteins | sample NC_wetland_sal_i_16_FD_132960 | JGI IMG/M metagenome (GOLD analysis project Ga0187816, IMG submission 132960) | Wetland sediment microbial communities from Neuse River Estuary, North Carolina, USA - SO4_1 | ecosystem: Environmental > Aquatic > Freshwater > Wetlands > Sediment | place: USA... | reverse complement strand
GCTTCGGATGCGCCGGATTGGTCGGAGTGTATGAGAAGCAGAGAAAGCGTCCCTCAGTGGCTAAAGGCGGATTCATTTTGCGCCAGTTACGGCACGGCTGAAAGCCGTGCCCTCCCGAAAAACTAGGGCTGTTGCGCAAACTCGAAAGCCAAAACTTGCAGGTCTATTTGGTGGGCTGAAGAGGCTGCGGAAAAATGCAAGAAGACCTTTTCTTCAGGGGCTTCCGCCAAAAAGTGGCGGACGCAAAAGACGCGAAAGCCCATTGGTTATGGAGGCTTTGCGCAGGGGCTGAAAACCCCTGCCTGCTAAAGAGGACCGCAAGAAAAAGCAAGAACCGGCCTGAAGGCCGGCCACTACAAAACCTGGGAGAAGAGGACCTCTACCGTGCGCAGTGAAGTTGTGCCCCGTGGCTTAGACAGCGGTGCTGAATGCGCGTTTTTAGCAGCGCGTAGGTTAATTGTTTCGCTGAGATTGCATTTGAGACTTCGGGAGGAGGCAACGGGAGGACATATACTGGCGTGACTGGCTGGAGGAACGGCGCATGAAGAGACTGCGGATCGTGGTTTCGCTTCCCAACGACAACGCGTACCAGCATGAGCAAGGGGTGGTGGCGAAGGGTACCGGAGAACGACTGGGACTCGATGTGCAAGTGATGCACGCGAATGATGATGCGATAACGCAAAGCCAGCAGTTACTGGAAATCATCCAATCGCGTTCGGAAGCCCGGCCCGACGCATTTTTGGTTGAACCCGTGACCGGGACAGGGTTGCCGCGCGTGGCGGAGGCAGCGGTGGCGGCGGGGATTGCATGGGTGATCAGTAACAGCGACGTGGATTACGTGAAGCACCTCCGCAAAAACCCGCGCGTGCCGGTATTTACAGTGACGCAAGGACAATACGAAATTGGCCGGCTTCAAGGGAAGCAGATTGCCGCACTTTTGCGCGCGGGGGGATCGGTCTTATATATCCAGGGGCCGAGTATGAGTTCGGTTGCAGTCCAGCGACAAGAGGGTATGGAAAGTGCCAAGCCGCAGAATGTGCAGATGACCGCGTTTCGGAGTAAGTGGAGCGAGGAGAGCGCTGCGCAAAGCGCACTCGCGTGGCTGCGGCTAGCCACTTCGCGGGCAGAAAAGTTTGACCTGGTGGCCGGGCAAACGCATGAACTTGCGTTAGGAGCCCGAAAGGCATTGCAAGGTACCGACAATGCGGAGCAAAAGAAAGGATGGCTGGGAGTGCCGTTCGTGGGCATCGGGGTTGCAAGCCAAGTGAAACCTTTAGTTGACAAGCGGATTTTGGCTGCGGCTGTGGTTACTTCTGTGACGATGGAACTTGCGCTCAATCTTTTGGTTCGGGCCATCGAGACACAAATTGAGCCGCCCGAACGAAGTGTTGTGGAAGCATCGTCGTATCCTGAGTTGGAGAAGCTGGGGGGAAAGCGATAGAGGGATCCAAATCCAAATCCGATTCCTCAGCGGCTGAAGCCGAAGAGAAAACAGAATTTTTGTGTCGGACCTGAAGGTCCGACCCCCTAGTTCTCGCGCAGGCTCTCAAAGCCCCTGCCTCCTAAAGAGTGCCGCAAGAGCAAAGAGGGATCCCTCGCTTCGCTCGGGATGACGGTTTGGGTGGTGAGAGGTTTGGTTAAGGAGCGGCTGAGTTGGCGCCCGCCTCGGAAGGCGGCCGCTACACGACCGTGCCTGATAACGGGAGATGCCCTGACATGCGCAATTTTGAGAGTGCTTCTAGTTAGTCTGTGACTTTTGTCCAGGTGGTGTCGGGGTTGTATTCGGTCATGGCGGCCGCGATATCGGTGGTTTTTTCGCCGAGATCTTTTTGGTAGACGACGCCATGCTGATTGATGATGAAGGTCATGACGCCACTCACTTTGTACTGCGCGGGATATGCGACGAGGCCGACACCTTCCGTCAGTTTTCCATCCGTCAGATAGCTTTTTGCTCCACCACTGGCCGCAGGTCCCTGGGCCTTCAAAATGCGGTAGAGATAGCCGTGATAGGGCTGCCCCTTTTTGCCCATGGACACATTTTCATAGCCTTCTTCTTCGGCCTGAGCCAAGAACGGCCCGGCGGGGCTGGCGGGTTCGTCTTCCTTGGTTTCCCAGTACAAACCATTCTGCTTGCCGGGCTCGCTGTTCAGTCTCCGCGCATAGATTCCAGCGGGCAATCCATCGTGGCCGACCGCCGCGTAGTCCTTTTGCGCGTCGATAAAACCACGACAGGCGGCAATCGCACCCAGTTCGTTGTGGCCAATCCGGCGGTAGAGAATTTCCTCTTTGCCGGCAGCAGTGTCAAATCTCCATTTGCCGCCATCCTTGACAAGGGGAATCGGCATCGGCCAGTCCTTCGCACCCACTTGCAGGATTCGCGTGTTGGCGTCCTTGGTAACGATGGCATGCTTGGTTTTGTAGGCTTTGACAAAGCTCTGCAGGCCAGCCTTGTCCTGAACCGAGTCACCGGAGAACACCAGGTCTTTGCCATCGTCGCCAAAGACCGCGAGCATTTCATCCTGGTTGCCGTCTTCAGCGGCCTTGAGGAGAGCTTGCACAGCCTCGGCCGGAGTGGCGAAGGTCTTTTGGTCAGCAGCGTTGGCAAGTCCCGCGAAGAGGAAGAAAGCGAGGAAGAACAGCGTCAGAAAGGTTTTTATGCGCATTTTGTTTTTACCGTCCGTGGGAGTTTTGAAAATCCATTTCATAATTTGGGCCCTGAGCCTCAGGGGCTAAAGCCCAAGACTTTGAAGCCCTTTTGCGGCACGGCTGAAGCCGTGCCCTCACGAGCAAGAGAAACCCAAGACCCACCCTCAAAAAACGAGGATGGGGCACCCCAACCCAAGAACCCACTCGCAAAAGCGGCGGGTGGGGCACCCGAAGAGCAATGCAAGAAAGACATTCTTCAGGGGCTGAAGCCCCTGCCTCCTAAAGAGAAAGATTTTTTCGCGAGCCGTGGAGCGGCGCGGTTTGGAAATTCCATTTCATTGGTTACCTTTTGTTGTTGCGGGCTGCGCCACCGCTTGATCCGGACTTGGCACCCATACTGGCCTGACCGCGATTGCTTGCGGCCCGATCACTCTTTCCATTCGAAGCTCCACCGAGAGCGCCGCCATTTGAGGGCTGCGGCCGGTTCGCTGGTTGCGAAGCTGGGCGCGCAGCCGGCTGAGACGTTGGCGCCGGTCTGGAGGCGGAAGCATTTCCTGTGGAAGGCCGCGCCGCTGGCGTATTACTCGTAGCTGGCCGCGAAGCCGAAGCGTTGCCCGAAGTTGGCCGGGAAGCTGGTGCGTTATTTGTAGTTGGCCGTGTGCCTCCCGGTTGTCCGAAACCGCGATCGCCAGAAGGATTGCGTGTCGGCTGATTGCCAGCGTTTACATTTGCGTTGGCGCCTTTGTTGCCTTGGTAGGTGGTCTGACCCTTCCAATTATTCGCATTGTTTCCGGTGGTTGGCCGCTGCGCGTTGTTTGGGGCATTTCCCGTGTTCGCGCCGCCAGGGCGATTTTGAACGTTACCGGTCGCCGGGCGAGCGTTTGTATTCGTGGTGTTAGTAGGCCGGTTCCCTTGATAAGTGGTCTGGCCCTTAAAATTATTCGCGTTGTTACTAGTGTTTGGGCGGTAGCTCGCGCCTTGTTTCGCGCCGGGGCTATTTCCCATGCTCTTGGCGTAGGTGCTGTTCTGATTCGTGTTGTACGGGACCGGCCTGGGCTTGTAATTCGGATTCAGATTATTGTTGTTGTTGAAGCGGTTGTAATAGTTGTTGGTGTTATTGATGTAAATGTTGGTGTTGCCGTAGTGGACGGGCCGATTGTAGTGGTAGCCGCCGCCATACCCGGGGTAGTACACGGGATGATACGGCGGGGGATAATAAGGGCGCGGACCGTACCAAACACCGCCATAACCCCAAGCGGGGTAGTAATAATTATTGTTGTTGATGGCCATGCCGACAGCGATGCCGGCGCCGAAGGAGAGCAGGCCGATCAAGACAGCGGATTCCGTGCTGACTCCGGACTTTTGTTGTTGAACAACGACGGTGGTGTTCGAGCTGGAGGTTGCTGGCGCCGGTCCGCTGGTTGTGGTCGTAGTGGTGGTGGTTCCACCGGAAGTGGTGGTTGTGGTGGTGGAGAAGACCTGGCTGGGATTGTACTGGGGCACATAGACAACCTTGGGGTCAGTCGGCTTCAACTCCACGACTTCCCCTCCCTGGTCCTGCTTGACGTCCACTGTCATCTGCGGTGAACTTTTCAGCGCGCCCGTATCCACGGCCTGCGCGCGCAGCCTTTGCACCGAGGCCAGGACGGCTTTGGGATTGCCCTGATAGGCGGCGCCGAGTTGCTTGGTCCAATCAAACTGTGTGCACATTAAGTCGACGACAGTCGGATAGTGGAGCAGCGCCTGCATCACGGGAGTGAAGCCAGCTTTCGCGGATGCTTGATCGAGGGCTGCTTCCTTCAAATTTTGATTCTCGTCGAGGGCAAGCCAGTTTCCGCCGTCCATCACTTCTTGCGGATCCACGGAAGCCTGGAGCAATACCGCGAGCACAGGGTCCGGATAGAGTGCGACGGGCGCAAGCAGCTCATCGAGGCCGTCAGCGGTCAAGTTAACTTCCGGCAACTGGGCCTGCTGTTGCGACTGATCCGGCTGCGCGGCTTGACCGGTTGGAGCGGCGGGTGGCTGCTGCGCGGAAGAAGTATCCTGCGCAGACGTGTTCGCGGCCGGCTGCTGAACCGCGGATGCAGATGTCGCTTCTTTCGTGCCGCAGCCTTCCAAACCTGTTGTGGCGCTTAAAAGGAAAAACGCGGTGAACAATGCCATATAACTCTGAATACGTTTCATAATTCCTCGCTGAGGGACCTGCTACTTCCGTTGCTCGAACGTGTTTCTACGCTAGTGCAATTTTCCTGGAAGGACGTGTTTGGGCGGAAGCGAGCTGTTCAGCTCGACTTTGAGAGCATACCACAGGCAGAGAAGTTCGTTGTTATGCGATGGCAATGAGCTGCTGAACCCGAAAGAAGATTGGTAGAAAGAGCAAGAACCGGCCTGAAGGCCAGACACTACACGGAAAACCCAAGAGCCGGCAGGATGCCGGCGCTACAAAGGCTGGAGAAACCCAAGACCCACCCTCAAAAAACGAGGATGGGGCACCCGCAGAGCACCCTCAAGACTCAACGATTGTGCGGACACGGGGCGCAGCGATGCTGCGCCCCTACAAAAGCGGGAGAAACCCTAGAACCGGCCTGAAGGCCGGACACTGCACGGAAAACCCAAGAGCTGGCAGGATGCCGGCGCTGCAAAGGCTTTGCTTGGAAGAGAGAACCTACAGAACCTGGGAGGAAGAGAGTTCTTCTTCACGGCAAAAGGCCGAGAAAAAGCAGATTCCTCACCCCGTTCAAAAGGCGAACGGGATTCGGAATGACATTTTTGTTCTTCCACGAATTGGGAAGGCGCGCGCGCTTGAGACGTGTCGTGAAATGTTCACTTTGTATTCACAAGGTTGTTTTCTTAAGGACCTAACCTCGACGGGCCTTGCCCACCGTAAAAAAAGGGGAAAACGGAAAACCATGAAAAAAATAAGTTTGCTGGTTCTTTCACTAGCAACTCTAGTGCTATCGGGGACGTTCGCTTTGCCTGTTCTCGGGCAGACAGCTACGGCTCCTTACAAATTGAGCGTGTTTGCCACGGCTCCCGCAGGATTGAGCGCGCCCGACTCGGTCATAGTGCTTCACGATCACGTGTTCGTCGGATACGGCGATGGTCACCTGCCGGATGGTTCGGACGGACTGAACAGCCAAGTGGTGGATTTCAAGATGGATGGGAGCGTTGCTTATATCTACACGGTGCCGGGCCACAACGACGGATTAAAGGTCGATCCGAACACGCACCTGCTATGGGCGCTGCAGAATGAAGATGCCAGCCCCAATCTGGTGATCATCAATACCGAAACACACCAACAGAAATTGTATACGTTTGGTCCCACGCCCCATGGCGGCGGCTACGATGACATGGTCTTCCGGGACTGTAAGGTTTATATCAGCGCCTCCAACCCCGCAAATAATCCGAACACCGGGCCAGGGATCGTCAGCGCGCGACTGGAAGGGAGCACCGTTGCTGTGGAGCCAGTGCTTGCCGGGACAGCCAGCGCCATCGATATACCGACGGACGCGACGATCACGCTTAACCTGCAGGACCCCGACTCCATGACTCTCGATCCACTGGGCAACATCGTTCTGGACAGCCAAGGCGATCAGGAATTAATCATCGTGAGCAATCCCGGGCCGAATCAGCGGGTATTGCATTTGCCGCTGAGCTACCAAACGTCCAGTGGGCCGATGTCCGTGGAAGTCGACGACACGGCGTTTGTGACTTCGAGCCAGGGGTTTCTTCTGTTCGCGGATAAGGGCTTGAACACGGTCTACACGATCAGTAAGCAAGCCTTCGCGCCGGGCACAGCTTATACCGCGGCGGATGGAGGACCGTTTATCGGCAGGCTGGACATGACAACCGGAGTGATCACGCCCATCGTGACCGGAGTGTCGAATCCGGGTGGCATGGTATTTGTCGACACTTCGAAACACTTCGGAGACGATTTCCAGAAAGAAGATGGAGATGCGTGCCGCGATCGTGGTTGGGACTCTCACTAACCCGACCCGCGGGAAAGTCCTGGAATCCTCGTTTCGCGTGTGACTGTGAGCCGACGGGCGCGTGGCCGCATCGCGAGCGACCTAAACGGCGGGCATCTTATTTCATGAGGGCGCTCCTTCCTGTAGGCGATGATGCGAACGATCCACACCTACTGCGTAAGGGGCGCCCTTTTGTATTTTGATTACCAGGCGTTGAAGACTGATGGCATGAGGATTATTTCAACTTTGAATTCTCAAAACCGGATAACCGCCGGGTAGATTCCGGTTTCCGCTTTATGCGCCCAAGTGATTAGTCGCCCCAGCCTACTCGACCCCGCCCTCCGTTGGGAGTAGCATCATATCAAGTAGGGTCGAGCGGGCTCCCGTTTCCACATCCTCGACTGGATTGCCTTCCATGCAAATCTTGGACAAGCGTCTGCTCGAACAACTCTCAGCGGAGTTGGCGTTGCTCTGCTCGGACATGCTGGAGCTGGAAGCTTCCCTGCTGAAACATCCCTTGGAGCTTCATGAGGCGCATCAGCGAAGTGCCCGAAACCTTGCCCATTATCTTGCGCTGCGGCGACATGATGTCCGTCAATTACAGTCACAGCTTGCCCTTCTCGGCCTCTCCTCTCTTGGTCGAACCGAGAGTCATGTGCTGACCGCGGTGCAAACCGTCCACCGCGTGTTAAATACTTTGTTGGGCACCAACGGTTCCCTGCCGTGCTCAAAGGAGCCCACTGTCGAAATCGAGGAGGGAAGCAGGTTGCTGGAGGCGAACACCGAAGCGCTTCTGGGTCCTGCTCCACCCGGCAGAAAAGTCCGCATCATGGTAACCATGTCCTCGGACGCGGCTACCGATTATGAGCTTGTGCGCGACCTCGTCCGGAACGGCATGGACTGCATGCGGATCAACTGCGCCCATGACAATCCGGAAGCATGGCTCGGCATGATTCGCAATCTCCAGAAGGCTCGGGAGGAGACCGGTCGAAACTGCCGCATCTTGATGGATGTCGCTGGCCCCAAGCTGCGTACAGGCCCCATAGAACCGGGCCCTTCGGTGGTTAAATGCCAGCCAAAGCGTGACGTGTACGGCCGCGTTGTGACTCCCGCTCGCATCTGGCTCACTCCAGACAACAATCCCGAACCAGCGCCTGGTCCCGCCACTGCGTGCGTTCCACTCTCAGCCAGCTTCCTCAAGAAGCTCCGGCCAGGTGACAAAATCCGGCTTCGTGATGCGCGCAGAGCTCAGCGCACCTTGCGCATCTCTCATGTTCTGGGCAGAAGTTGTTGGGCCGACGCGAAGCAAACTATTTATTTCGTGCCCGGACTCCAAGTCCGCGCTATCAGTCATGGAAAATCTGGGGCGCGTGGCGTTCTGAAGAACCTACAAACTCGCATAGGTAAACTTCCGGCGCTTCCGCAGATGCTGCTTCTGAAGCCGGGCGATACTCTTGTTCTGATACGAGCAAGCACACTTGGGAAGCCGGCCACTTATCGAAATACCGGCGAGCTTATTGCGCCAGCACAGATCGGGGTTTCTCTGCCACAGATTCTTGATCACGCAAAGCCTGGAGATCCCGTCTGGTTCGATGACGGCAAAATTGGGGGCGTTATTCGCTCCGCGGAGGCAGATTACGTTTCTGTCGAAATCACGCAGGGACGCCCGGAAGGTGAAAAACTGGGCGCTGAAAAAGGCATCAACCTCCCCGAGACGCGCATCGATATCCCCGCGCTCACCTCCGACGACCTAGAAGCGCTGAAGTTCATCGTCCAGCACGCGGACCTCGTGGGTTATTCCTTTGTCCGCACGGAGTCTGACGTACGCCAGCTTATCGAGCACCTGAGAGAGCTGGGCGGCCAGAACCTGGGCCTAATTCTGAAGATTGAAACTCGCAAAGGCTTCGATAATTTGCCCAAACTCATTCTCGCTGCCATGCGCACGCGCTCGTTCGGGGTCATGATTGCTCGGGGTGATCTCGCGGTGGAATGTGGACATCAGCGTCTAGCGGAGGTTCAGGAGGAGATACTTTGGATTTGCGAGGCTGCTCACGTTCCCGTGATTTGGGCTACTCAAGTTCTCGAAACCTTGGCAAAGAAAGGACTGCCATCGCGTTCGGAAATCACGGATGCAGCGATGGGAGAACGCGCCGAATGCGTCATGTTAAATAAAGGGCCCTACGCCGTCATGACTGTCCGCGTTCTTGCGGACATCCTCAAGCGCATGCAAGCGCACCAGGAGAAGAAGCGCTCCATGCTGCGGCGGCTTCATCTTGCTGCTTCCTTCCCCACCGCTTCTTGAGATGCCGGTCATGTATTCGTGAGGCGGTCTACACAAGATGTGTGATTGTTAGAACCGGCGGCCCGGCCGTCGAGTGGGAATTTCAACGAGTTGGAAGCCAGGCCAGTTGGCTTCGTTCTGGGCAGTCAAATCCTCTCCAACTCCTATTCCCCGCCCGGAGATACGACCCCATGGATCTGAGATGATATGCGCAAAATACACGCCGCCCAGTCCTATCGGGCTGCCGTAAATGTAAGTCGGGACGTTGATGGTTCTGCCTTCGATAGTCATGTCGAAGCTGCGGCTGATATCCGCAACGGCACCATAGACAAACATGTCGTACCTGGTGTTGGGACGCAGGCCGCTAATGGTCCACCGGATGGTGGTGCTTTCACCGGGACCGTCGGCTCCGAAAACCGGACCGTTCCAACTGTTCCAGGCGATCCATCGTGACCTCAGGATGTCTGAACCGTAGTTAGAAGGACCATAAGGATAAAGGTTTACCGGGAGCACCGTGCCCGTGACGGAGAAACTGATACGCGTCGTCTCGCCTTTGCTGTTGACCAGGCCTGACCAAGATGGGTTCTTCGTGAGAATTCCGAAACTGGTAGGCAGATTGTTCCAGACATCTGCCGCACCGAAAAGTGGGTTTGCACTTGTGGCTCCCGATTCGGGGCCACTCATGGGCGGCGGACCACCCAGACCATAGGAGTTGGGGACGTTGAAGGTCACACTGATCAACGTCTGTGCGTTTAGCGATTGAGTGCTGACGAATAGTAGAAAGGCAAGCAAAGTGGCAGCGAAAAGCAAATGTTTAGGTTGATTCCCGGAGCTGGAGAACATTGGAAACCTCCTAAAAGTGAAAAGTTTCTTGGGGCCCGCAAAGCAACGAAACGGTGCGGCGGAGAGTATATAAATGAAGAAGTAATGACAACCAGAATTTGGTTAAGAGATGATGAATATCCTGGATTCTGGCGGAGCAGCATTCGACTGCTCCGGGTGGCGCGCTGATTGGGAGTTGCACAGTTACATCGGTGGGGAGAGCGGCGTGCGTGGTTAGGGTGGGCTGCAGGCTACGGGCGCCGGAACGTTCGGACACCTCAGGGGCTAAAGCCCAAATTCTTGCAGGTCTTTTCGGCAGGGCTGGAAGCCGTGCCCTCCCGCTGGAGAACCTGTCGAGCGGCGGCTACATAGGGAGAAAGAGAAACCCAAGAGGCCGGCCTAAAGGACGGCCACTACACAAGCTGGGAGACGTGCCCTCCCGAACATGCGGTGTAACTCTTTGTGGGTTCGCGGCTCTAACGTAGCGGAGACATCGACGCGCGGGGCGAATAGGGAGACACGGTGATGTTCACTCTGGACGAAAAAGACAAAATACCAAGTACCTTTATTGGGCGACGGTATTTCCTGGCAGGCTCGGTCGCGGTGGGTGCGGCGCTTGCTTGGTTTTACACGGAGAGACATCAGCCCAAGCACGCGGAGGCAGAGGCAGCGGAGCTTCCGAAAACCGTAACCATTGTTGAGTTTACGGATGCCGGCCAGAGGACAGCGAGCGTAACCGTGGATCGAATTGTGAAAACGGAGGACGAGTGGAAGAAGCAGCTGTCGCCCGATTCTTTTGAAGTTACGCGTCATGCCGCCACCGAGCGGCCTTACACGAATGAAAATCCAAATGTGCACGCAAGGGGAGTGTTCCGCTGCATCTGCTGCGAAACGGCGCTGTTTGATTCCAACACCAAGTTCGAATCCGGAACGGGTTGGCCCAGTTTCTGGGCGCCCATCGCCAAAGAGAATATTCTGGAAACGATCGACAGCAGTTTGGGAATGGTGCGAACCGAAGTGTCCTGCCGGCTGTGCAATGCGCACCTGGGGCACGTCTTCGACGATGGGCCACGGCCCACGGGTCTGCGCTATTGCATGAATTCCGTCGCCATGAGATTTGCGAAGGCTGCGTAAGGGCGCGGAGCGACCGCTAATCCTTGGCGAGAAGCTGGAAACGGGCGATGTCCTCATCTGTAGAGTCGATGAATACGCCTGTCCTCACTGTTTCGTAAAGGTCGTCGTGCTGATTGAGGATGACTATATGGCTGCCGACGTGTTTACCTGGCAACGGTGGCAACTGCTTGATAACCAAGGCAAACAGCTTTCCCCGTTCGTCGTAAGCGGCTTGGTTCTTGTACTCTGTCAGCAACACAATGGTCTTGTCGCTGTCTAAGATGCGGTGGTAATTGAGCAGTACCCCCTGGCGTTTGGCTTCCTCGAGAATGCGTATCCTGTTGTTGTCTAGGAAGTTCAGCGTTGGCTCAAGCTTCCCAGGCTTTACCTTCATGATTTCCATCGTCCAAACTGGCTTCTCGTTGTCTGCTCGGCCTTGAGCCTTTCCGCCTCCCACCATCAGAAGCGAGAAAAGAACCAAGCTGGCGTATACGCGTCCGTGCATGACGGAGACCTCAGGGGCTAAAGCCCATTGCTTTTGTATGCCTTACGCAGGGGCTGAAGCCCCTGCCTCCTAAAGAGAAGGATTTTTCCGTAGGCCGCGAAGCCGTGCCCTCCCACTGGAGAACGCGTCGAGCGGCTGCGTAGGCAGAAAGAGAAACTCAAGAGGCCGGCTGAAGACCGGCCGCCACAAAGAGGAACCCGAGAGCCGGCAGGATGCCGGCACTACAAAGACTAACCCAAGAGGCCGGCCTAAAGGACGGCCACTACACAAGCTGGAAGCTGTGCCCTCCCGAGAAACATTTGTGAGACAGCTGCTGGAAATTGTTTAGCAGTTCTTGGAGACCGGTAGGACATGGGAGTGACGTTGAAGTGGGCCGGGAGGAACCACGTGGGCATGGCTCGCCGAGATCGAACGTCAGTGCACATCCGGGGAATCAGCCGTACCGTCCGACCACTTGGGGACCGGAATCAGAAATATCGTAAGTCGGTCCGGAGGGTACTCCGATGCCAGAATCGGCGAGCCTGGAAGATTTGCGCCCCAGGTTTGTGCGTTGGCTTGCGGAACGAAGAACATCAGGTGGGGATGCCAGCGCCCGTCCCGACTGCTTAGGTACCCTTGCTTTGACATCATGTAGCACATTGCGCCGGTTTCGAGTGTGGGCAATTCCTTCTTGTCCAAAGCGGCTTTGATGCTATCGGCCATTTGAGCTTTGGATTGTCCAGCTAATACCAGTTCGGTCTTCCTGATCGTGAGTGGAAGATAGGATCGTGCGGCTGGCGGGTTGAAGCAGATGGGAGCAAGTATCTTGGGATTCCAAAAATCAGGATCGTCGATTCCGGCGGTCCACGATCGTTCCACCATGCACACGAAGCCGTTCTTACCTTTGATCGCGGTTTCGTAACCATGCCGTCCGAGGACCATGACCTCGGCATCCCGTGAGATGGATTCCGGGGCCGCACTTTGCGCCAGAGCTATCTCAGCATTTCGCTCCATCAAGTATTGCTCAAGCGGGGCCATGCTCGGATACGGTGCTTTGGGATCCTGTGCCTGCGCTTGCCACGCTGCGGCCAGCGAGACAACCACCGCGAAGCTTCTTACTGCGATCGTCCTGAGAATCTTCCGCTTCATTGATTTCTCCTGAGATACGAGATTCTTCCATTAGGGTAGGGTGAAGGCGATGATGGAATCGCTCTGGGGTTCCTCGGTTACGCCGCGATGGCCTCCTGCTGCGATGACTAGAAATTGTTTGCCGCTTTTGCGCGACTGTACGCTGAGGCGGGTTGTGGGGGACACGGGGAAGAAGTTCACGGTTGTCAGTTTACAGTTCACAGTTTAAGAGAAGAGAAGAAAACCCAAGACCCACCCTCACAAAACGAGGATGGGGCACCCGGCAACCCAAGAGCCGGCAGGATGCCGGCGCTACAAAGGATGTGGCCTGTGGTCCGCTTGCTTTGAGATTTGGTCTTCGAGCTGCCCCAAGCTTTTTTTCACGCCGTCGGAGATTGTACATCAGTTTGCGCAAGCGGCAATCCGTCCTGGTGACGGGTTAATGGGGAAATCCGAAACCGAAGAGGGGTTTCTCACTCCGCCCGCCACGGCGGGTTCGGAATGACGGGTTGTGGGGTGAGGTGGGGGAAGAGCAAACCCAAGAGGGATGGTTGTGGCCGACTAGGGAGAGGATTGGGCGGGTGGCGGCGGCAGTTCTTTCGGAGTGGCAATCGCGTGTGTGGTGTCGACGCCGAAGATGAGATAGTCGCTCAGGAAGTGCCTGTGATGGTAGCGCTTGCCATGAAGGACCATGTACATGTCGGCGCTCCAGGGGAGCCAGAGTTGAACTTTGCTGGAGGAGAAATTGACAGGGCCATAGTCGACGAGGAGATGATCCCTGGTGAGTTCGAGTTTGGCGATGGGCTCGCGGAGATCGGTTTCGACGCGGAGGATGGCAAAACTGGCACTGGAAATCCAGATGCGTCCCTTAATGGGGACTTCGTAGATTTTATCGCCTCGTTGCCATATGCGAACGGCGTTCCCTTTAGCGTCTCGCCTTTCCTCGAAGCGGAGTTGCCAAGCCGCCTGGCCGCGCAGGTTGGTCAGTCCTTCGCAGGAGTAGTTGAAGTGGTCGCGATGGGCAAGTTCCAAGACGGCGACAGCGAGGCTGTTGAGACCAGTGGTGGCAAGCGAAGTGGGAAATTGGGAGAGGTCATCCCCACCCAAGCGAGATTCCGTGAGATAGACGGAGTTGTCTCTGGAGGGATGAACGAAAACGACGTAGGAAAAGTCGCGCGCCTTAACCGGCCCGGGCCAGCCATAGCGGTCGACTTCCTGGTGTTCGATGTGCTCGGTGGCAGTGAACTTTTCAAAATCGGCCAGTTCGGATTTCAAGCGGTGCAGAGCGCCATCGAGAATCTGGTCGGTTCTGCAATTCACGTCAGGGGCGACATCGTAAGCGGCGCTATCGATATCCGGCGGCGCCCAGACACGTTCGACGATGGGGGAAAGACTGGTGTCCGGTATGGACGGAAGTGGAAGGTTACCGATGTCGGAGGAATCATTCCCCTTAGTTTCGTTTTCCAGGCGCGCCAACATTTTCTTTGTTTCGGGCACGAGGGGATTCGTGGGAAAGGACGAGAGAAGAAATTGCCAAGTATGAGCCGCCGCGTCATTCTTGCCCTCGGCGAATTGAATCGCCCCGAGCAAATACAAGGGAGCCGCGCCATTTTCCTTGGCGAGATGAACGGCTCGAGTAGCCTCGGGTTCGGCAGCACTTAAGCGATTGACCTTGAAGTAGGCGAGAGCCAAATCGAAGTGAGCACGCCAGCCCGCATGCCCAACGGCGACGGCTTTTTCCAATGAGATGACGGCATCGGCCGGTGCCCCAGCGTGGATTTGCAATTCGCCAAGGGAAACGAGAGCCAACTCATAATTGGGGTCCAGGGAGAGAACGTGCTGGAAATCCTCGCGGGCGAGATCGAAATGGAGCAAGCCGAGTTCCGCGACGCCGAGAAAGTAAACGACGTCTGGATTGCCGGGAGCCTTTTGCAGGGCCTTGACAAAAATTTTTCTAGCGGCTTCGAATTGCTTTTTGTTTAATGCCTCCACACCCTTCTGCACTTCACTGCGAAGTTGTGGAGTCATAACGACACCGCGAGGAGGTTCTGCCGAGTGAGCGCTGTCCGTTTCCAGCTCCATATAGACGTATACAGGCGGATCGGCGCGATTGCCCATCAAACTCACATGTTCTTTGACCTCGCGGTAACCGGGGCTAGTCACTTCCACCTCGTAGTCGCCCGGCGGAACATTGTAAAAATGTGCGGTGGAGGACTCTCTGGCGGGTGAAGTGTCGTTATAGCTCGAGGTCATGGAAAATAGGTGAACGAAAGCGGGGTTGTCGAGAGGAGTTCCGTGTACGTCACGAACGTTAACGTATACATCCTCGCCAGAGTTGTCCGGCGAACCCATGCTGGGAGTAGGGGCAGTGGGTTTGGCGACAGGTTTCTGACCCCAGAGAGGAATTGACAGAAGGGCACAGGCAGCCCCGACCGCTATGGCGGGAGCCAGCGTCGGCGAGAACGGAAATCGAGCGGGCATACGAGGCCGCTCCCTTCTCCCATGACAGGGGGTAAGACTAAGCATTCGCAGGGGTGGGGTCAAGGGAAAAGGTAGACTTTGGCTGGGTGCTTCTTACTGCAACATATGGTGGCGGTTGGATTGCTGCAGGCGGTTCGCGTGCGCATACTCGAAAAATGAGGGCATCTGTTACGAGGCCGAGGTGGAGTAATGACGAAGCGCGCGATCATGGTTCTCTTTGCGGTGCTGCTGCTGACAAGCTGTAAGAGTCCGGGGGAACGGGTGGCCAGTACCAGCCCGGTCGAGGCCGCGACTCTGCAATACAGTGATCCGCCGGCGGTGCAGGTTGGACTGACGGTTGATCAAGCGTATGCGGCCATTCCGCATCGCCGAACTGTTTGGGTGGAGGGCGAATCGACCGTTCCAGCGGAGGAGCGCGCGTACCTGCGAGTGATGTTTCAGGTGTTGGATGAGGCGGTTGCGGTGCGAGTGGCGGGCTTGCAGAGTTTTTCGAACCAACGATTCGAGGATCTGGATGTCGATGGCCAGTTCGACCGGCTGATGGCTTTCGTTCGCGCGATGCCTGTTCCCAAGACGCTCGGTTCCTACCACCAACACATTCTGGATGCGCTTGCCAGCCAACGGCAGTTCTTTGCGAGTTGGAAAGCCAAGCGAGTCCATTTTACAGACGCCCAGCAGATTGCGAATGACCCCGCCGTGCGAAAGGCGTCGGCGGATTTGCGCGCTGCGTATGGAGAATTAATGGCGAAGTACCCGCGAGAAACGCAGATTAATAAGGATGCGTTCTTCGATTACCACTGCGCGCTTGATTTTCTGTAGCTAAACTCACTTCGTTCGAGTGCGCTGTTAGGTACTTTTGACACTAACCCCTTGCCGAGATTCGGGAATAAACTCCTCCGAGAGTTCCCCTGCTCAATGCTCAAAGCAATGAATCGATCCCGCATTTTGGTATGAGCAACAGGCCCGCGTGACAACGGAGGGAAAAATGAACATTTCAAGTTGGATTCGATCCAGTTTAGTAGCGGTGCTGGCGGCCGCCATCATGCTGCTAGGCTTATTAGCCTACGCCGACACCAAGAAAGAAAAGAGTCAGAACGAGATCCGGAAAATGGCTCAGGATACCCTTCAAACACTTTACAAAGCCGAGCCGAAGTCCAAGGCAGCAGTCAAACATGCGGCTGGCTATGCGGTCTTCAGCAACATGGGAGTGAAGATTCTTCTTGCCGGATCTGGCAATGGAAAAGGCATTGCGGTGAACAACAAAACTAAGCACGAGACCTTTATGAAGATGCTGCAGGTCCAGGCCGGACTTGGAATGGGCGTGCAGAAGTTCCGCGTCGTCTTTCTCTTTGATAACGAGAGGGCGCTCAACAGCTTCATCAACTCCGGCTGGGATTTTGGCGGACAATCCACAGCCGCGGCCACAACCGGGACCAAGGGCGGCGCGATGAGCGGAGCGGTGTCGGTCTCGGACGGAGTTTGGATGTATCAATTGACGGACAAGGGCCTGGCCGTCGAGATCAGCGCCACGGGCACGAAGTACTACAAAGACGATGACCTGAATTGAAGCGCAGGTCTGTTTGGTGCTGCGAAGCGTTCACCACATGCCGTAGGTTAGGGTCTAGATGACTGCCGGATTTTGGACATGGCCCGGAACTGGACTAAAGGGCAATCGCATCCGAGGGAGGGAAAGCATACGCTTCCACGCAGAACGAGGTTGGCAGAAATGGCGATGGCGCAGAGAAAAGGCGAGATTCAGTTGGAATGGGTTCGGGCCGACAAGGAGATCCTCGCGGACCTGAGACCAGGGGCGCCGTTTGATGCGCGCGCATCGTTCCAGGCCTTCGGCGAGAGGCAATTCGGCGGTCACTTTGCCGGCGTGGCATGTTGCTGCGAACTGCCAGGAGAGGTCCCGCCACGGTGGGAGGCCGCGCTGGAACTGCGAGTTTGATCACCCACTTGTAGTGATATAACGCTCGCGGAGTCTATCTGTAGTCTTTGGCTTTGGCGAGCACTTGTTGCATGACCTTTCGGTCTTCCTGCACCAGTTGTTCTAGGCCAGACTTGATGGTTACTTTGGCGACCTTGCCGGTGAAGCGGAAGGGCACCTGGTAGTCATTAGTCGTCCGCCGAAGTGCGCGTATCGACGCCAACGTCAAAGGTCTCACCCAACGTGATGATAAATGGGATGGTGTGGGGAATTTTATTGTTGGCGACTTCCTCTCCGTCCACGCTCAGGATGCTGGTGCCTCCCTTGCCTGGGCTAGTCATGGTCAGCTGGACTCACTAACCTCTCTGTTACATCTGACAATAGCCATTCTACGGCCTTTCTAGAAATACTATCCGTAAGCTCAGAGCCTGCCTCGCCTCGCTCCGCGAAGCCGTCGTTTGCTGTGTATTTTTTTTAAGCCCGGAAAAAGTAATAGGAGGACAGACCATGAAGTGGGATGGAAAAATAAGTCTGGCATTGGCGACTGTTGCCGCACTGTTCGGCGCTGTTGGTGCACCCACTGCCAAGGCTCAAGGGAAAAAACCCAATATCGTATTCATCCTGCTCGACAATGTCGGATGGGGTGACCTCTCGGTCTACGGGGGAAGCACTCCGACCCCTCGGATGGACAAGCTCGCCACCGAGGGCATTCGCTTCACCAACTACACCGTCGAGTCGCAGTGCACGCCGTCCCGCAGCGCGATCATGACGGGCCGCCAATCGGTCCGTAGTGGCACGTTCAGGGTGCCGTACCCTGGGGAAGGCAAGAGCGGTCTGGCGCCCTGGGAATACACGATCGCTGAGCTTCTGTCGGATTCAGGTTACGCCACGTCTCTGTGGGGCAAGTGGCATCTTGGTGAGGTCGAAGGCAGGCTGCCGACCGACCAGGGCTTTGATGAGTGGTGGGGCTACCGTAACTCCGCCGACGAGGCCGGCTATACGGCGTACGCTGCGTACAGGGCATTGGCAAAAGCGAAGGGGCTAGAGACGCCCAAGATCTGGGAAGGCAAGAAAGGCCAGAACTCCACCGTAGTCCGCGAACTGGACATGCAGGTTCGCCCCTTGCTTGACGAGCTGATCGCCGCCAAGGCCACCGACTACATTAAGCGTGCCGCCAAGGGGAACAAGCCATTCTTCACCTACATCGCCTTCTCCCACGTGCATCCTCCTGAGAGAGCGCACCCAGCCTTCGATCAGACCGATCCGACACGGCTGGGCATGTACGCCGACCTGATCGCGGAGTTGGATTATCGGGTCGGACAGGTCATCGACTCCGTGAAGGAGGCGGGGATCGCCGACAATACGCTTATCGTGCTCTCCAGCGACAACGCGACCGTCTTTGTCCCGGCCTTCGTATGGGGCGGCTCGAACGGACCCTGGCGTGGGGACTTCTCTACCCCGCCCACCGAGGGTTCGATGCGGACTTTGGCGATGGTGAGTTGGCCCGGCAAGGTTCCGGCTGGCGTGGTGACCGATGAGATGCTCTCGGCCCACGACTGGTACAAAACATTCGCGGCCCTCGCAGGAGCTTCAGACAAAGTGCCCACCGACCGCCCAATGGACGGGATCGATGCCTCCAAGTTCCTGCTCGGCGAGAGCAAGACCACCGGCCGGGATGGCCTGCTGTTCTTCGGACCTGACGGGTCGATGATGTCGGTCAAGTCGCACAACATTAAGGTGTGGTTTCGGTACAGCGAAGGATTCGACAAGCCGATCGTAGCGCCGCAGTTTCCGATGGTCTTCGATCTCGGCAGCGACCCCGGTGAGAGAAACAGCCTCTTCCTCGACAAGATGGACATCGGCTGGATGCTCGAGGTCGTCTGGCCGTACGTCGGCGAGTACGAGAAGAGCATTGCCAAATACCCGAACATTAAACCTGGTGAGGAGTTCACCGGGTACACAAAACCCAAATGAACCGGCGGATCGCCTATTCGGAACTACGGCGACGTGATAGCTCGAGAAGTATCCGAATTGGCGTGCGCGCAAACTTACGTGCTCTGCCGGGGAGTGAAATCCTAAATTCTAAGCAGGAGGGAAAACTCAAGTGAATTTTAGAATCAACTTTGCAGCCAGCATTCTTGCGTGCATCTTCTTGGGGGGCGCCTCATCCGCGTTGGCGCAGCTAAAACCTCAATGGATGCCCGGGCAAGTGGGATTGAATGCGGGAATCCTGCCGTCTCCTGGATTCACGTACGTGAATATTGATGAGAACTACGACGCTGGGACTTTTAACGGTCCAAAAGGCAATGCGATTCCGGCCACCGGCACTTACAACGTGTGGGCCATCGAAAACCTGTTCTATTACGTGCCCAACTTCAAATTGCTAGGCGGAAATGTTGGGTTCAACATCATGTTTCCAACCCCCGCGACTGGCTCCCTCGTTGCGGATATCAACATTCAAGGCATCACCAATCTAGGCGCTGCCGGGGGCGGCTCTGGCCTTGCCGATCTGTGGATTCAACCCTTCACGATCGGTTGGCACCTGACGCGATGGGACGTGCAGGTGGGAGACGCATTTATGGTGCCCACGGGGCGATATTCTCCGGGCGCTACAAATAACGTTGGGTCCGGCTATTTCGGAAACCATCTTCAAACCGGCACCACCTACTACATCACGAAAAACAAAGGAACCAGTGCGAACCTGTTCACGGACTGGGAGGTTCACGGCTCGCGGAGTGGTACCAACAATACTTCCAAGACGCCGGGGCAGGCTTTCACGGATGAATGGGGAGTCGGGCAAGTCTTGCCGGTGAAGAAAGATCTCAGCCAACTACTCCAACTCGGCGTGGTGGGTTACGACCAATGGCAAGTTACGGATAACGGCGGCACAGTTTCCGTTGCTGGAATTCCCGTCCCTGCCCGCATTATTCCGCAGTACTCGGTGCATGCGGTGGGTGGACAGCTCAACTACATTCTGCCTGCGAAAAATTTCAGTTTGTTTTTCAAGGGCTATCACGAATACTCGGCTTCTTCTCACACTTTAGGGACCACCTTCTGCTTC
>Ga0187816_10000139_pt1 | contig 19942 bp, 17 predicted proteins | sample NC_wetland_sal_i_16_FD_132960 | JGI IMG/M metagenome (GOLD analysis project Ga0187816, IMG submission 132960) | Wetland sediment microbial communities from Neuse River Estuary, North Carolina, USA - SO4_1 | ecosystem: Environmental > Aquatic > Freshwater > Wetlands > Sediment | place: USA... | reverse complement strand
GGTTAACGTGCTTTGAGTTATGCGTGTTTTGGGTTCACGAGGGCTCGGAAATTCACGAAATCTCAGGAAAGACGGTTGGGATTCTCTGGCCGACCCGGCTGGCCATGGGAGCGGCCCGACGTCCCTTCTTTGGTGTAGTATTAGCCAAGTTACGGAGTAATTGCCTTGCGGGCCGAATCCCTACTCTCGATCGCCGCCACGGCTGCGGCTGAGCATAACTTCCAAATCGTTTTGGATACGGTTGTGAACGGCCTGGCCCAGCAGCCTGGTGTCGCTCATGCCCGCATCTGGCTTTTGAAACCCGGTGACATTTGTCAGGATTGCCTCCTGAAAGACGACTGCGCGGATCAGACGCAATGCCTGCACTCGGTCGCCGGCGCTGGTACCGTGTCGAAAGTAGACCTTTCGGCACTGCATGAACAATTTCGCCGGGTACCCTTGGCAAACAGACTGGTGGGCCGGGTCGCGACAGAGGGAATTTCCATCCTCCACAAAGACCTTCCCCAGCAAGTCGAAGGGGTCGTTCGGCAGGATTGGGTCGAGCAGGAAGGCCTTCGTTCCTTTGCTGCTCACCCGCTGGTATTTCGGGGAAAAACGCTCGGTGTTCTATTGATCTCCAGCCGAGAAACCATCAGCGAACAGGAGTTTGCTTGGTTCAAGATGTTTGCCGATCAAGCTGCTGTGGCGATAACGAATGCTCAAGCGTTTGAGGCTCTACAGCAAGCACAAGCCGCAGAGCAAAAGCGTGCACAGGAACTCAAACAAGTGATCGATGTTGCGCCCCAGCACATGTTCATTTGGGAAGCAGATGCGAACGTGTCGTACGGAAACCGCGCTGCACGTGAGTACTTCGGCTCCATTCCACCAAAACCACCGATGGAGTTCCTTGACTTGGTGGCGCATCCGGAAGATGTGGAAGCGCTCAAGAAGGGAATAAAGGCGGCGATGGCTCGCAGCGAACCGTTTGAGATGGAAGTGCGCATGCGCCGGCACGATGGCGAGTACCGTTGGTTCCTTTATCAGCTTAAGCCACTTCGCGACGAAGAAGGCCATGTCAGCCGTTGGTGCGGTACGCGAATCGACATTGATGACCAAAAACGGACTCGAGACCGAGCACAACGAGAAAACCTGGCGCTGCGCGAGGAAGTCGATAAAACCTCGATGTTTGAGGAAATCGTCGGCACCTCGCCCGCTCTGCGGGCAGTCCTCACGCGTGTCTCTAAAGTTGCTCCCAGTGATTCCACGGTCTTAATCACCGGCGAGACGGGCACCGGCAAGGAACTCATCGCACGCGCCATTCACAAGCGGTCGCCGCGGGCCTCGCGACCTTTTGTGAGTGTAAATTGCGCGGCGATCCCTCGCGACCTGATCGCTTCGGAACTATTCGGCCATGAGAAGGGCGCTTTTACCGGAGCCTTGCAACGCCGTTTAGGCCGTTTCGAATTAGCCGAAGGTGGCACCATTTTCCTGGACGAAATCGGAGAGTTGACGGCGGAGACCCAGGTGGCATTGCTGCGCGTTTTGCAAGAACGCGAGTTTGATCGCGTCGGCGGCAGCCGTCCGATTCGCGCCGATGTGCGTGTGATTGCCGCCACCCATCGCGACTTGCCCGCCGCCATCGCTGCCGGCACATTTCGCAGCGACCTGTTTTACAGAATCAATGTGTTTCCTGTTCAGGTTCCTCCGCTACGCGATCGAAAAGAAGATATCCGTCTGCTCGTGGAGTACTTTATTGACCGCTATTCCAGTAAAGCGGGCAAGAAAATCACCACCATCGACAAGAAGAGCTTAGCGCACCTGCAATCTTATTCCTGGCCCGGCAACATTCGCGAACTACAGAACGTCATTGAACGCTCCGTCATCGTGTGTGACACCGACGAGTTTTCCGTGGACGAGAGCTGGCTTTCGGTAAGACCTGCTTCCAGCCGTCCTTTACAGGAAGATCTTGTGGCACAGGAAAAAGAACGCATTGAAGCCGCGCTGGCCGAAACCAGAGGCCGCGTTTCCGGACCTTCCGGTGCCGCGGCGAAGCTCGATATACCGGCATCCACGCTCGACTCGAAGATTAAATCGCTGAAAATCGACAAGCGCCGCTTCCAAACCAGCTAACACAATTCGCTCGATCCCTTCACGAAGTTTCGGGAATTCCCGAAGCCAACGCAGGCTTACTCATCGCTCAGGTACTTCTTTTTCTTCAACTTACGATTGGTGGCTGTCTTGCTCTATCCAAGGTTGGCTCCAGCAAGCGATTTTACCAGCGCCAGGGAGGGCGAACACGCTGGACTCACAAAAGCTTCGGTGAGCTCAGCTTTGAAGCCAAACCGGAAGGGAAAAGAGAATTCATGTGGAAGATTCAGAAACTAACGGATGGCGACTGTGTCGTCCTGAGCATAAGTGGAAGAATTCAGGCCGAGGAATTGGTAGAGCTACAACAGGTTGTATCATCCGAAGAAACGCCACGTCAAAAAGTTGCGCTGGACCTTCAGGGCGTAAAGCTCGTGGATCAGCAGGTGGTTGCCTTTTTAGCCTGCTGCGAAGCAAGTGGCACTCAGCTTCGGAATTGTCCACCGTATATCCGCGAATGGATCGCGAGAGAAACAGTTGCGCCAGGGTCGCAAGATTGAACCATCATCGCGGCCGCTTCTGCCAATTTGCAGGTGAAGTTTTCTGAGGATTTTTGCTAAGTGATTGAAATGAATGGTAGGCCCGTGGGGACTCGAACCCCAGACCTCTACCGTGTCAAGGTACACTGAACGAGTATTTGCAATAACTTCCACCAACGCGGGGAAACCGCTAAGCCCCTCTAAATACGCGTAGGACGGGCCAATCACGGGCTAGAATCAAGGGCTGGCAATTTGAATTGCGGCCGTTGGGTCTCCGCTAAGTCCGGCTTTCTCTAACGAGGTCGGCCGTTGCAAGAGCTTTTTTCTCGGGGTGTTGGCCTCCTCGGGACACACCCCTACGCTGAATTCTGAGAGCATCGGTCTTGGACGTTCGCGTGTTCACCCTTGCGCTCGGATCTATGTCGCTTCATCACTTCGGTGCTGCCCACCAACCATCTCTTCGGTCATTGCGGACCATGATGACTTATGCGAACTCCCTTCCTGCGAAGGGAGGCGGGTAGCCTAACCAACCGGACGGTGACTGTCGTTCGCACCATAGCCGACTTCAAGCATCCCCGCACAGGCGGCACTGCATTGCTTCTGCCCACGACGACAGAACTCTTCATAATCGATCTGATCGCGCAGCATGATCCACAAGCGAATGCCTAGCTTGCGGGCTGCTGCCACGCGTGCTTTCCCCAACCCCTTCTGCACCAGTTTGCGGCGATAAAATCGCTGCAGCTCAGGATCGCGGCGCACCGCATGAGCGGCGGCCTCATTCCAACCGGTAACTCGGGTACTCCACTTCTCCCGCGTTCATAACGACTTTACCGTAAATCATCGCGCCATGCAGTACAGAGTCCGTGCTTAGATTCAGGCGATGCGCGAACTCAGAAAAAACCAAAGGGAAGAAGTCCCGGCAAAAAATGACTTGCCCCGAAAGCGAACAGCAGAGTACAAGATCTAAGTCCCGGGCCACATCCTATGGCCGGTTTTGACCTGACCGCTGAGGAAAATGAGTCAGGCGTGCCGCTTTGACAAACTTGTGACCTGGATCACATATATGCTTCTCAAATATCCCCAGACTTGTAGGCGATGCTCCGATTCTGACCAAGAACAGAATTACCTTTGTCAGAAGGCCCGTTTTCTTTCGCGGTACCGAAGTATCTTTAATAAGTGTATAGGCTGCTGTGCTCCAGCAGACATCCATCCATGTGCACAGTTCATAGGCGGGTGCTCATCCTCTTGACCGTCTTTCTGGTTGCCCTCTCCGTTTTTGTTGGGGGCACGGTTCGAGGGCAACAGTCGTGCACGGTTACCCTTGCGCCGAGTATTCCAACAACCGTTAATATTTTCAGTATTCAGCAGGAACGGACACTTGGTGATATCGAAGCGGGATGGGTGGAGAGCAATTACCACGCGACTCACGATGAGGAGCTCGCCGCTCATCTCAACGCCATCGCAGGTCGGGTTCTGGCTCAATTCCCGGGCGATCTGGCGCCGGTTCACGTCATTTTGATTGATACTCCTGAAGCGGAGTCGTTCAGCATTGGCCCCGAACGAATCTATATCACACGAAAAATGGTTGTGTTGCTCAGGAATGACGACGAGCTTGCCGGCTTACTGGGCCATGAATTGGGCCACATCCTAACCCATCAGAACGCCATCATCGTGAGCCAGTTATTTCACGCAATTCTGGGTGTTAACGCCGTCAGCGATAGGAACGATATTTTGGAGAAGTTAAGGCGGATGTTGGACAGCATCGACCGCGACAAAAAGTCATTGAGGAAGGCTGCTGAGATCATCGGACGGCAGGAAGGGATCCATCAGAATGAGGCAGATCACGTGGCGTTGTATGCATCAGCGGCGGCTGGGTTTTCACCGCAATCCTATGTGGAACTTTTTGAACGTTCGGCGGGAACAAATGGAAGCAGTGGGAGTATTCTGACCGATTACTTCGGGGCGACAACCTCGAATCTAAGGCGCCTTCGGGAGGTTAAAAAAACCCTGAGGCAGCTCCCGCGACCATGCCGGGAAATGGTACCTGCCGCCTCGGTAGAGTTCCGCACATGGCAGGCCGCGGTGATGTCGGACACGGATTTGGCCCGCCAATGATGGATGCAAGCAGAGATAAGAGCAGGGTAGCACTCTCCCGGTTAGGTTTTAGCTTAGCTAGGAAACTCCAGTGCCACGTATGCAAGAAATGTGTGCGTGCGTTGCCTTATTCTGTAAACTCATGTGAGCCCAATAATGTATCAGTCCCCAGGTTGCTATCGCATTGCGTGGCTTGCCCGCACAAACTATTGTGTTTTGGGTGTGCCCTGGCAATGGCTCTTGCCATTGGCGGCCGCACTTTTCTTTCTCCTAGCACCACTCGCCGCGTTTGCCCAGAAGACGCCCAAGGCCGCCAACGGTCGGGGCACCTCTCTGAAAGGCACGGTTACCACACAAAATGGTGACGTACTGGGGGGCGCTACCGTAAAGCTCGCCAAGGACCCACCCATGGGTGCTCCGGTGACCGCAGAAACCGACGAGAACGGACACTACGAATTCCACAATCTGCAGTCGGGAAACTACTCGATTTCTGTCGAGGGCAAGGGCTTCAAAAGAACCGGAAAAGCAGTGCTCCTGAAAGATGGAGAGCAGGGCGTTCAGGATTTCAGTCTCGATGTCGAGACCGTCGCGGAAACCGTGCAGGTGACCGGAATGGCGACGGTCATCTCCACCGAGAGCTCCTCCGCCCCAGTTTCCGTTGTCACCAACACGCAGTTGGTCACGCTGCCCACTCAGCAGGAACAAGTGAAGGAAGTGATTCCCATAACTCCGGGCGTGGTGCGGACGCTCGACAGCAAACTCGTATTCAAAGGCTCGGACGAGAATCAGAGCCTGCTGGTCATTAATTCGACGCGGAACACGGACCCAGTAACCGGCAGCTTCGGCATCACCGTGCCGACCGATGCGGTCGAGTCCTTTGCCGTCTACAAGACTCCCTATGACGCAAGCCTCGGCAGTTTTTCAGGTGGATTGACCACAATCCAAACGAAATCTCCGGCCGATAGTTTGGACTTCAATGTCACCAAGCTCGGAATCACCGTTTTGGGAAAAAACGGGCACATGTCCGGACTAGGCGGAGCAAATCCCTCCATCTCGTTCGACGTCCCTTTGATTGCCCACAAATTGCTCCTTTCGGAAGCCTTCCAGTACGAAATGAAGAAAACGACCGTCGAAGGTCTACCTTGGCCGGATGACATCAGCAAGAAGCAAGGTTTTAACTCATATTCGACGCTCGAGGCCATTCTCGCCACCAACCACCTGTTGACGTTGACGGTGAATGCATTTCCACTGCGAACCGATCATATTGATATCAGTGCACTGATTCCGCAGCCCGCCTCCAACAGCCTGAATCAGACCGGTGTGGCCATCGCCCTGTCGGATCATTACGAGTTCGCGTCTCACGCCAATCTCTCCACCGTAGGGCAGTACACACGATTCGACAGCAATGCCCACGGCTATGGCACGGAGGACATGATGATTACTCCGCAAGGCTATGGCGGGAATTATTTCAACACGTGGTCCCGCCGCGGCAAGGAGTTCCAGTTTCTCTCAACGTACGAGTTCTCGAAGAAAGAGTGGCACGGTTCCCATGAAATCCGCGTGGGCGTGGATATCGACTGGCGGAGTTATTTTGGAAGCACGGAATCGCATCCCATTCAAATCCTGAGAGCGGATAATTCGCTGGCGGAAACGATCAATTTCAGCTCGGTGCCGGCGCAGACACCTTCCGACTGCGTTTTTGCCGAGTTTGTGCAGGACCATTGGCTCTTGAATTCGCATGTGAGCGCCGACCTGGGTCTCCGCCTGAGCACGGAAACGAACGGCTGGCCAGCCGGAGCGGCTCCCCGGGTGGGGTTGGCCTACGCGCCCGGCAAGGATGAAAAGACAGTTATCCGCGCCGGCGCAGGTGTGTTCTATGGCGTGCTTCCGCTGCTCGCCGCCAATTGGGCGGACAATCCCGCTCGAACAATCTCTCAATTCAATACCGCCGGCCTGCCGATTGGACCTCCAGTCACCTATATGAACGCATACACCGCAGGCCTGAATCCGCTGTCTTCCCCGGTCCTGCCTGCACAACCGGACACCGCGCCCCGCAACGTTACTTGGAATCTCGGTGCGGTTCGGGAATTGCACAAGAATCTGCAACTGGAGGTGGGCTACCTTAACAGCCGCACGAGCTATCTCTTTGTGGTCCAACCGTTCACTGCGGCATCGCCTGCGGACCAGTCGTTTCTGGGGCTCACTAACACCGGCTCCTCCAATTATCATGAATTGGAAACCTCGGTGCGTTATACTTTTCACGATAGCGACCAGCTGAAAGCTTCCTACATCTTGAGCCAGGCGCGCGGCGACCTGAACAATCTTTCCAGTACCATGATCCCGTTTGCTGCGCCTGTGTTTCGCCCCAATGTTTACGGCATTTTGGCGTCCGATATTCCCAATCGCTTTGTTGCCTGGGGAATTTTCGCCCTACCCTGGAAGATTACCTTCAGTCCGCTGGTTGACGTTCACTCTGGCTTCCCCTACTCGTCAATCGACGTCGCGCAGCAATATGTGGGCACACCGAACGGGCAGCGCTTCCCCACGTATTTCTCACTCGACCTCAAGGCCTACCGTACATTCCGGATTCCGTACCTCAAAAGCAAAAGCGGGAAAGGACACCACTTCCGTCTCGGAGCCTACTCGATAAACGTCACCAATCATGGGAATTTCAGTACTGTCTACAACAACGTGACATCGTTCAACTATGGCAAGTTTGTAGGATTTCTCTACCGCCACGAAGGCATGACCCTCGACTTTGTGGATTAAACTCCTGGCAAGCTAATCGTGCAAGTGCCTGTCACGGGCCAAAACGGCGATGTGGGAAGCTACAGTCGGGTCTTGGGGGAATCGTCGGCAACTCTTACATTGGAATTATTCAGCGTCGTCCGTGGCTCAGAATCAAGTGATGGAGGCCATGCTGAAGCCCTGAGTACGCGGAATCAAGGGCTGATCACGGGCTGGAGAATTTTGGCGATTCTCTCTATCCCTATGGAAACAATGGTAGGCCCGTGGGGACTCGAACCCCAGACCTCTACCGTGTCAAGGTAGCGCTCTAACCAACTGAGCTACGGGCCTGCAACCCAGTTAGAATATCACGCCTCGGCGTGCCTGAGAATTTCATCCAGAACCTCCAATTGTGCCTCATTTTCAGGCAGCCAGGCACTTCCCAACTGCTCCAGCGCCGCTTGGATCTCCCTAAGAGGGCGGTCCCGAAACGCTGCGCGAAAGAGTTTCCACTCATCCTTCACCTGGAGGATTTCATCTCCACTGGCATCCGCAAGGAACCCCTTCACGGCCTCGGCCGCGGAGCCGTACTCCTGCCCAAAATCCTGGTGCAAATAGGCGGGGAAGAATTCCCTCAGCGCGGGAAAGTCCGCCGGGTCGAATGCCTTTTTTTCGTGGGGATGCTCGTGGTTCATTCGCGGGCCTCCGGGTAAGTAGTCAGCACAAAATAACTGTCCGGCCCATCGGCGCGGAGGACAATGACGGCGCTGGTGCAATTGACACCTTGAGTTTCGCCCCGTCGCACGCTGCGGCCAATCACCCGGCCGGCGTCGTAATGGAATGCCAGATTGGCCCGTGGATAGCTTCGTCTCATCCAGTTTTCAATGCGGCCCCGCTCGGCATGAAGCGCCTCCGCGACGGTCACCTCTGCCGTTTCGCGATCTGTCCATGTCGAAGCCGCCGAAATGTTGCGTTCCTCGCGCAACCGCTCCTGCAACTGCCCATCGGTCCGGCCTATATGCTTTTTCAGTGTGTGCCCGCCGCGTTCTTCATCGCGCGTCAGGTCGTAGCGGTCTGCCTCGGCAGCGGCCCTGTTGTCGCGCCGCGGCTCCTCACTATTCCTTAAAGTTGGCGCCGGAGATTGCCCGCATCCGGCAAGCAGCAGCAAAACTGCAGCGAGGAAACCGCCCAGTTGCCTGCCAAATGCTGTAGCGTGAAGCGCAGCTCTCAAGTATTCCTCTTTCTCGACTCCTCATTATTCGCTGCCCACTGCGCCCAGAGTATACGCAAATCCCCCTCTTTCTGGCACGCTTCTCCCGCGGTTGTGACCTCGCTAAATCGGGTGCTATTCTCAAATTCATGCAGGATGCGCAGAAAATCTCGCCCGTCGCCCCGGCTGCGTCCTCCCTCGAGCATTCCGGGCGGCAATTCGAAGCCCTTCTCGAAGTCAGCGAAGCTATTGCACAGCATCGCGACCTCGCTGGCCTCTTTCACGAGCTTTCCGAGCGTCTCCATGGCGTTTTGCAATTCGATTTTCTTGCCCTCGTGCTGCACAACCCTGCCACCAACACCATGCGGTTACACATCCTCGAAACACACGGGCCGCACGAACACGAGTCCCCCGGGGAATTCCCCGTAGAAAATACGCCTTCCGGCTGGGTCTGGCAGAATCAGCAGCCTTTTGTCACCCTCGACACCTCCAAGGACGCGCGCTACCCCGATTTCATGCAGCGCCTCCAGGGAGAAGGCGTGCATACTTTTGCCGCCATTCCTCTAACCACAGCACAGCACCGCTTGGGCGCTATTGGTTTCGGCCGTTACGTGCCGCAAGGCATGGGCGAAACCGAGGTGGAGTTCATGAAGCGCGTTGCCGTGCAAGTTGCTGTCGCCGTGGACAACGCCTTGAACTTCGAAGCCGCCCAAGCTTATCAGAAACAACTCGCCCGCGAACGCGACCGCTTGCAGGTGCTCCTCGAAATCAACAATCTCCTGGTCAGCACGCGCGACGTTACCGCTCTCTTCAAAGGCATCGTCTCTTCACTGAAGCCCGTGATTCAGCACGACTACACCAGCCTCGCTCTTGTCGATCAAACCTCCGGCCTGCTCAAGATTCACGCACTCGATTTACCTGTGCAGACATCCCAGATGAAAACCGAATTCACCATTTCTCTCGAAGGCTCACCTGCGGGCCAGGCCATCTTGGGGGGGCAGGTCCTCATTGCCCGCGGCTCCGAAATCGACCGGTTTCATCCGGAAGTTATCCAATTCCTGCGCGAACAGGGCGTGCAGGTGGTCTGCTGCGTGCCGCTTACCACACACGGACGGACCTTCGGCACCATCAATTTCGCCAGCCGCAACTTGCAGAATTTTTCCACTCCGGATGTCGAGTTGCTTCAGCAGGTCGCCTCGCAAGTGGCCATCGCCCTCGAAAATGCTCTCGCCTTCAAGGAAATAGATGCGCTGAAAGACAAACTTGCCGTCGAAAAGCTCTATCTCGAGGAGGAGATCCGCACCGAATTTAGCTTCGACGAAATTATCGGCGAGAGCCCCGCTCTGCGCCGTGCGCTCTCCCAGGTGGAGCTCGCTGCCCCCGCCGGCACCACCGTTTTGATTCTTGGCGAAACGGGCACAGGCAAAGAGATCATTGCGCGCGCCATTCACAATCTTAGTCCTCGCCGGGAACGCACTTTCGTCAAGGTCAACTGTGCCGCCATTCCCGCGGGCCTGCTCGAATCCGAACTCTTCGGCCATGAACGCGGCGCGTTCACTGGTGCCGTCACGCAAAAAATCGGCCGCTTCGAATTTGCCGACCGTGGCACTCTCTTCTTGGACGAGGTGGGCGACCTGCCGCTGGAGCTTCAGCCCAAGCTTCTTCGCGTCCTTCAGGAACAGGAATTTGAACGCCTTGGGGGCAATCGTACCATTCGCGTCGATGTGCGCGTCGTGGCTGCCACGAACAGCGACCTTGCTCAGCTTGTTGCCGAAAAAAAATTTCGCAGCGACCTCTATTACCGCCTGAACGTCTTTCCCATCCACGTTCCGCCCTTGCGTGAACGCCCTGAAGATGTGCCGCTCCTGGTTCGCTACTTCGTTCAGAAGTTCAGCCGCCGTCAAAACAAAACCGTGGAATACGTTTCGACCCCGGTGATGGATGCGTTGGTGAACTACCCGTGGCCTGGCAACGTCCGTGAGCTCGAGAATCTGATTGAACGCGCCGTTCTGTTGTCCCCGGGGAAGGAACTTCGCGTCCCCGTTGCCGAACTCCAAGAGCTCTCCCCTGGTTCCTCTTTCGCAATGGTTCCCATCGATCTCTCGCGGCCGGCCGCACGGTCTTCTTCGCCATCCGAAACTCCCGGTTCCACCAGCACGCTCGATGACGCGCAGCGGCAGCACATCCTCCAGGTTCTGAAGCAGACGCAATGGCGCATCGCTGGCCCGCGCGGCGCCGCCGCGATTCTGGGCATCAAGCGCACCACGTTGCAAGCCCGCATGCGCAAGCTCGGTATCAAACGCCCTATCTAGGTTGCCCGTCAAGCTTGGCACGGTCCACCGATTGTGTTCTCCTAGTAGGAGCTATATGACTCGTTTTTCCCCATGGCTGAAGCCGCTCCGCTTCACATTGCTGGCCTGCCTTCTGGCCGCTCTCGCGATCTCCCTTTTTCCCTTGGACTCATCCTCCCAACTGCCGGTGATTCGCTTTGTTCGAGATCCGGACCCCGCTCCCGATTTCAAAGTGAAGGACCTGGATGGAAAGGATCTCAGCTTGGAGGCCGCCAAGGGCAAAGTGGTTCTGCTGAATTTCTGGGCCACCTGGTGCGGACCGTGCCGTGCAGAAATTCCCAGTCTCATTGAGCTCCAAAATCGTTATAAGGACCGCTTGCAAATCATCGGCATGGTTGTGGACGACGATGACGAAAATGCAATTCGCGAGTTTGTGAAGAGCGAAGCCATTAATTATCCGGTGGCCCTCACCACGGACCAGGTGCGGTTCGCATACGGAGGGATTGCGGCGCTCCCCACGGTTTTCGTCATCAACACAGGGGGCCGAGTCGTTCAGAAGCATGTGGGATTGTTCAATCCAGCTCTCTACGAAACGGAAGTGCGCGCGCTCCTCGACCTGCCCGTCGCCGTCAAAGTCGAAACCTTCGATGATACTGGCGAGATTTTCCTGAAACATGCGGATCGCGCCACCATGCTCCCTGGCGTGAACACGTCCGCCCTCACCCCGGAACAGCGCGCCGTCGCTCTCCACAAGTTCAATGCGGAGACCTGCGACTGCGGATGCAAGTTCACGCTCGCGCAGTGCCGCATCTACGACCCGGCCTGCAAGATCAGCCAGGATCGCACCGCCGCCATTGTGAAGGAAGTTTCCGCCGTCGAGGAGAAGGCCAAGCCGGAAGCCCCGGCAGAATCACCCACCCCCTCGGTTGCTCCCGATCCTAGCCCCACTCCGCAACCCCCAGCCGTCGATACGCCGAAGCCCTGAGCAAAAGGTATTTCCACCGCTCTCTAAACATCACGTCGATTTGTGTCTCTTTCCATATTTGCGGATGACCGACAGTGCCATCTTGTTCGCAGCCGAGCGCTATTTCTTCAACAAGTCCATCACCGCGCTGGTCATGGCCTTCACGCCCGTGCGGATGGCCGGCTCCGGCAGTGGCGCAAATTCGCTGGAGTGCAAGCTCGGTAACCGCGTCCCTTTTTCCTGCGCATCCTTTATTTTCGCGGGGTCCACCGCGCCCAGCCAGAACATGGTGGTCGGCGGCTTCGGATCGCTCAGCGCAAACAAACTGAAATCTTCGCTGCCCATAACCGGCTTGCCTTGCACCACGTTCTCTTTGCCGAGTGCTTTTTCCATGGCTGCGGCAACGCGCCGCGTCAATGCCGGATCGTTGATCGTCGCCGGCACCGCGTCTTTCGAAATTTCGATGATCGGCGCGCGTTCGCCGGAACACCCGCCGCCGCCGCGATTCCGTTCGTCGCGCGCGCAATGGCCGCAAGGGTTTTCTCGCGCTGCTCGGGCGTCATTGTCCTCACTGTCAGTTGCAGGTGCGCTTCATCAGGAATGATGTTGTGCTTTGTTCCTGCATGGAAAGAACCCACTGTGACCACCGTGGGCTGCAAGGGGTCCTCTTCCCGGCTGACGATTGTTTGCAGAAAAACCACCAGCTCGGAAGCAATCAGAATCGGATCCTTGGTCATATTCGGTGCGGCGCCGTGGCCTCCGAATCCTCGAATCGTGATGTCCACCGAATCCGCCCCGGCAAGCATGGGCCCTTCGCGCCAGGCAACCTCTCCCGCGGGAAGTATCGGCGAATCGTGCAGCGCCAACACGTAGTCCGGCTTTGGAAATTTTGTGAACAAACCCGCACGCAGCATCGCGGCCGCTCCTCCAATCGTCTCTTCCGCTGGCTGCCCGATCAGCACCACTGTGCCGCTCCACCGGCTTTTTTCTTCCGCCAACATCTTCGCTGTGCCGAGAAACACCGTCATGTGCAAGTCGTGTCCGCAAGCGTGCATCACCCCAACTTCCCCGTCTGCCCGTTTCACCATCACCTTGCTCGCGTACGGCAGCCCGGTGTTTTCTTTCACCGGTAGCGCGTCCAGCTCAGTCCGAACATACACCGTGGGCCCCGGCCCGTTCTTCAGCACCGCTACAACGCCATACGACACCAAATTCGCTTCTTCGTACTGCCCAAAATGATCGGTCACGTCGTAGCCCAGCTTGCGAAGCGTGCTAGCCACCAACTCCGAAGTGTCCTTTTCCTGCGTCGACAGTTCCGGATTCGCGTGAAAGTGTTTGTACGTTCCCACCCAGTCCGCGATATTGCTGTCAATCTTTTGGTCCAGGTCACTTTGCGCCGACGCCGGCAATGCCGACGCCACGACGGCCACTGCCATGAAAATCCCACTCGTCCACAGTCTCTTCATTTATGCATTCCTCCAGCGTTCGGCTTGCATGATAGCAAAACACATTTCCACTTGCTGTTCCGTGACTCGCAGACTACACTCCCGCCCAACTAGCACTCCGAAATTTTGCTTCTTAGGAGGTTTTCGATGAATCGTCGCATGCTCTTTCTCCTCGCCATTCTGGGAGTGGCAGGATTCTTAACCGTTCATGGTGCGTTTTCCCAAACCGGCGCGCAGTCCAAACGGCGCATTATCAACCTGCCGGACCGCTCGCCACAGGCGGCTTTCAGCAGCGCCGTTCTTGTGGGCGACACGCTTTATATTTCCGGAAACATCGGCTTGGACCCGAAAACAGGAAAGGCCCCGGAAAAAATCGAAGACGAAATCAAGAATCTCCTCGACTCTTATAAAACTCTTTTGACCCAAGCCGGTTTTACCATGGACGATCTCGTGTACGTTCAGATTTCCTGCACCGATCTTTCCTACTACGACAAATTCAACGCCATGTATAAGACCTATTTCACGAAGGATCTTCCCGCTCGCCAGTTCATTGGGGTCGCCTCCCTCCTCCGTGGCGGTCACTTTGAAATGCAGGCCATCGCCGTCCGAAAATGAGAGGTGCTCCTGCGAATCGGACTCAAGAGTTCGAGGATCCCGAAAGGGCTTGACACGCGGTCAGAGCGCTAATATACTTAACGGTGTTAAGGAGAACCTCTCTTGGGCGTCAAAGAGCGTAAACTTCGCCAGAAAAAATTCCTACGCCAGGAAATCCTCGACGCTGCCAGTGAACTCTTCGTGAAGGAAGGGTACGAGAATGTCTCCATGCGCCGCATCGCGGAGAAGATAGAGTATTCCCCCACCACTATTTATCTTTATTTCCACGACAAGGCTGAGCTTCTCGAGCAAGTCTGCCACGAGACGTTTTCACGGCTTTCCCAGCATTTGACGCGCATGCTGGAGCAACCGGGAGATCCACTGCAACGGCTGCGGCGCGGTCTGATTGCCTATGTTCATTTCGGACTGGACAATCCTCATCACTACCGGGCGTCGTTCATGATGCCAAGCCCGGAAGGCTTCGACGAATCAAAGTATGTCCGGCCGGACTCCCCAGGCATGCAAGCCTTCGATTTCTTGCGGCGCTGCGTCTTCGACTGCATTTCCGCAGGGAAATTGCGCTCTCAAGACGCGGAACTGATTAGCCAAACGCTGTGGTGTGGGGTCCACGGGGTCACCTCGCTCTTGATTACCCACCAGGTTTTTCCCTGGGTTGGGAAGGAGCAAGTGATTGAATCTGTGGTGGATACGATGATCGCGGGGGTAGCAAAGACGACCAAATAGACTCGCAAAATTTTTTTCATCCTAACTTAACGATGTTTAGTTGCATAGCAATGTTACTTTTTTAGGGCCCCTTTCGTATCTACTTTTGACCGTTGCTTTCGGAGCTAGAACATGGCACTCCTCGCTCGACGCAATCTCTTTCACGACCGCATCCGTTTCGCGGTCACCCTCACCGGCATTGTCTTCGCTCTGGTCCTCATCATCGTTCAGTTCGGCCTCTTCCTAGGATTCACCACCACAACCTCCAACAACATTGACCACTCCAAAGCCGATCTCTGGATTGTTTTTCACAGCGTGGGCTATTTCGACACGGGCCGCATGTTCTCGGAGCGGAAATATTACGAAGTTCTTGCAACTCCGGGCGTGCAACAAGCCGAAAAGTACATCCAGAATTTTGCGTATTGGAAAAAGCCCGATGGCGGCGTGGAAAACGTCCAGGTGATTGGCTTCCGCCCCGGCAGCGCCCTGGGCGAACCCTGGGACATGGTGCAGGGAGACGTTCTCGATGTGAAGCAGGAGGACGGTGTCATCGTCGACGAGCTCTACAAAGAGAAACTGGGCGTGTCCAAAATCGGCGACCGCGCTGAAATCGGAGACCACCGCGCGCGCGTCGTCGGCTTCACGCACGGCATTCGCTCGTTCACCACCTCGCCTTTCGTTTACACGTCGTTCAAGAATTCCTTGAACTATACCCGGCCAGAGTCGCGCGAAGACCAGCTCACGTACATCCTCACCAAGGTGGCCCCGGGTTTCGCCCCCGCGGAAGTCCAAAAGAATCTGCGCGAACGCGTTACCGATGTGGACATTTACACCAGCGAAGAGTTCAGCCGGCGCACCCGCTTCTACTGGATGTTCACGACTGGCGCAGGCCTTGCCGTTCTCACCGCGGCGCTCATGGGGCTGGTGGTGGGCGTTGCCGTCGTCGCGCAAACCATCTACGCCGCCACCATGGACCACATCCGCGAATACGGCACCCTCAAGGCCATGGGCGCCACCAACCGTTATCTCTATCGCGTGCTCATCGAACAGGCGGTTTGGAGCGCGGTTCTCGGCTATGGGTTCGCCATGATCGTCGCTCACTTTATCATCCAGAGCAGTGAAAAAGGCGGCGCGCTCATCCTCATGCCGCTCTCCATGACAATTGGCATGCTATTTCTCGCCATCTTCATGTGCATTGCCGCCGCCCTGGTGTCGATCAACAAGGTCACGCGCATCGATCCCGCAATGGTCTTCAAAAGTTAGGAAAGAAAGGAAATTGCCATGGCTCAATTCGCTCCGTCTTCGTCAATCCATTCAGCATTCGTAACCGGCTCGACCGGGCTGCTCGGAAATAACCTGGTGCGCCTCCTGGTTTCGCGCGGCGTGAAGGTAAAGGCACTCGCCCGCTCGGTCCAAAAAGCCCAAACGCAGTTTGGCGATCCGCCGGTGGAGATTGTTGAGGGAGACATGAATAACGTGGCCGCCTTCGCCGATCGGCTGCGCGATATCGACGTGATCTTTCATACTGCGGCCTTCTTTCGCGACAATTACAAAGGCGGAAAACACTGGCGTCAACTCTACGAAACCAACGTTACTGGAACGACCGACCTTTTTGCACACGCCTACGCCGCCGGCGTCCGCCGGATTGTCCACACCAGTTCCGTCGCCGTACTGAGCGGCGCCCCCGGCAAGCTCATCGACGAAACCATGCTCCGTACCGCCAAAGATGCCGACGACTACTATCTCAGCAAGATTCTTACTGACCGCAAGATCGACTCCTTCCTCGAGAAACATGCTGACATGTGGGCCTGCATGGTCCTTCCCGGCTGGATGGTCGGGCCCGGCGACCTCGGCCCCACCTCCTCGGGCCAGGTCATCCTGGATTTTCTGCATAGCAAGCTGCCGGGTATTCCTCCCGCAACGTTTTCGGTTGTGGATGCGCGCGACGTCGCCGAAGCTCAGTGGCTCGCGGCAGTAGAGGGCCGCCGCGGCGAACGCTACGTTGCGGCCGGTCGCCACATGTCGATGGCAGATCTCTTCCGCGCTTTGGAGCGGGTATCTGGTGTTCCTTCACCAAAGTTCCGCGTGCCGCCGCCGTTGCTCTTCGCCATGGGCGCTGCCATGGAACTCTGGGCCCGCATCAGCGGCAGACCTGCGTTGATCAGCATGGCCACGGTTCAACTGATGATGCGCGAGCGCGATCGCACCCACTTCAACCACGAAAAAAGCCAGCGGGAACTCGGTCTCACCTTTCGTCCAATCGAAGAAACCCTGCAAGACACTATCGCCTGGTACAGGGAAAATGGCTGGCTCCAGAAGGTCTCGCTGAACAACATGCCTCTGCATCCGGCGGGAGAGTCCCCATGCTGACGCAAACCACTCCAGTGACTTCACAACCGCCCATCATCCGCGCTCGAGGGCTCTCCAAAATTTATCGCGAGGGCGCAACCGAACTACGGGCTCTCTCGGACGTTGACCTCGACATCTATGCCGGACAACTCACGCTTTTGATGGGTCCCTCAGGTAGTGGAAAAACCACCCTGCTCTCCATCTTCGGGTGCATCCTGCGTGCCACCGAGGGCCGGTTGGAATTGCTGGGAGAAGACGTCACCGCTCTACCGGAGAAAGAACTACCGCGCATCCGGCGCAACGCGATCGGTTTCGTCTTTCAAGGATTCAACCTCTTCCCCACTTTGACCGCCGCGGAAAACGTGGCTCTTGCTATGGACGTTCGAGGTGTGCGCGGTGACCGGGCGAAGCGGCGCGCCGAAGAACTTCTCCGCGAAGTGGGTTTGCAAGATCGCATGCACGCTTTCCCCGCCGACCTCAGTGGCGGTCAGAAGCAGCGCGTAGCCATCGCTCGCGCACTCGCTGGTGATCCACCCATCCTGCTTGCCGATGAGCCCACCGCCGCGCTCGATTCCACCAGCGGCCGCGCGGTCATCGAACTCTTGCAGCGACTTGCTCGTCATCATGGCCGTGCCGTTGTCATGGTCACGCACGATCCGCGTGTTCTTTCTCATGGCGATCGCATCCTGCACCTCGAGGACGGCCGGCTTGCCCGTGAACAAGCCGCGCCTCGCCCGCCGGCCCTTGCGCAACACTTTCCACCTGCTCAGCCCGCCGGCAATTTTTCCGAAGAATTTTCCCCCGAGTTCTAAATAAGGAGCGCTCCGATGAAACGATCCATCTATCTCCTCACTGCTGCCGTCATTCTCTTTCTGTTGTCGACCGTGCAGTTCCTCCGCAGCCGCGAGCACACCGTCGGGGCTGCTCCCCCCGCCTCTGCGATTCCCGGCGATGGCCTGATTGCCGCACCTGGACGCGTTGAAGCGATCAGCGAAGAAATTCGCGTCAGCTCCGAACTCAGCGGCCGCCTGCACAGTGTTCCAGTCGAAGAGGGTGATCGTGTCCATAAGGGGCAAGTGTTGGCGCAGATCGAAAATGAGGATTACATCGCTCGCGTGGGCGCCGCGGAAGCAACGGTGGCGCAACGACAGGCGGAGCTGCTCCGGATTGTTAACGGTGCCCGCTCCCAAGAGCGCCGTGCGGCGGAGGCCAATGTCCAAGCCGCCAAAGCGGTTCTGGAAACCGCGCGTCGCGAAGCCGAACGTCGCCGCAACCTCGCCGACCGCGACATGATCTCCCGCGATGAAGCCGAACGTTACCAGCGCGTTTATCAGGTCGCTCAAGCCGAGTTCGAGCGCGCCTCCCAGGAATTCTCCCTGGTCGATGCGGACGCCCGCGAAGAGGACCGTCGCCGTGCGGAAGCCGCCGTCGCCACGGCCCAGGCGCAACTCGCTGAGGCCCGCGCGTATTTGGAAAAGACCTACATCCGCTCGCCCCTTGACGGCGTTGTCCTTCGTAAATTCCGCCACCCCGGAGAGAGTGTCTCCACGCAGTTCGATTCCCCCATCGTGACACTCGCCGATGACTCCTCACTCCGCGTTCGCCTCGACGTAGATGAGACCGACGTGGCGCACCTTCATGTCGGGCAGCACGCCTTCGTCACCGCCGAAGCCTTTGGCACACACAGGTTCACAGGGCATGTCATTCGTGTCGGCCGCATCTTGGGCAGGAAGAATGTTCGCACCGACGAACCGAGCGAACGTGTGGACACGAAAATCTTGGAAACCCTGGTGGAACTCGACCCTGGCCAGACGCTCCCCTTAGGCTTGCGCGTCGATGCTTACGTCCAGGTCGGGGGAGACCAACGTGGGACCGAAAGGTAGAGCGGTGCTCGCAGAATGCCTATATATAGTCACATTGTTTCGACACATTTATCGACACATGACTCTATTTGGGCAAATGCCAACGCATCAATAACCCTTACAATGAGGTAAGTATATGCAAGTAAAAGAATTACATAGAAATGACAAGAACCGTTCATTGGCCCGTACCTTGCTCATCTGTTCAGTCATTGAGAAGGTAGCCATGCTTCGGATCACTACAGAAACAAAACGCGGAAAGACAATTCTCACAGTCGAGGGCCGCATTGCGGGCCAATCCGTCGCCACGGTGGAGCAATGCTGGCGGGAGCTATATGCCGCATCGCCCAAGCAGAAGTACATCGTTAATCTGTGCGGCGTCAGTTTCATCGACAATTCTGGCAAGGTCCTGCTTCGAGAAATGCATCGCCTCGGCGCAGAGCTGCAAGCGGAAGGTTGCTTGAACCAAGCCATCGTGGACGAGATTTCGACCTCCGACGATGCCGACGCTGCGCAAGACGGCAAGGGGGCGAAGAAATCCAAAGGCGCATCCATTATCTTTTACGTAGTTTTCTTCACTTTCCTTTTGCTGCCCGCCCTGGCAAACGCGCAGGAGAAATCGCCGGCGCTTCCCGGCAATGCCCCCACCGGTACCTTGCGGCTTACCCTAGAACAAGCGGTTGCACTCGCTATCAAGCAGAATCCGACGCAACAAATTGCTGTCTTGAATGCTGCCGAGAGCGTGCAGGACAAAAACATCACGCGCGCCGACCTGCTCCCACAGGCCAACCTGCACGTCGCGGATTCCGCCAACCGCGTGAATCTCAATGCGGAGTTCGGTGGGAAGCCGCTCGTCCCTGGGTTTCGATTGCCCGGGCACATCGGTCCATATCAAGTTTTCTCCGCCGGCCCCACGTTCGGCACTTCCATCTTCGACTTCTCTCTCTGGAAGCGCTATCAGGCGTCGCGCAGCAACGTGGACGCTACCAAAGCGGACAGCCTTTCCACCCGCGAGCAGGTCATTCTGCTTGTCGTTTCGCAATACATCGGCACGCTCCGCGCAGTCGCGAATGTCGAAGCTTC
>Ga0187816_10000137_pt1 | contig 20107 bp, 20 predicted proteins | sample NC_wetland_sal_i_16_FD_132960 | JGI IMG/M metagenome (GOLD analysis project Ga0187816, IMG submission 132960) | Wetland sediment microbial communities from Neuse River Estuary, North Carolina, USA - SO4_1 | ecosystem: Environmental > Aquatic > Freshwater > Wetlands > Sediment | place: USA... | reverse complement strand
CTGCCCGTCGAGGAAGGCGCGGGAGATCTTGTAGTAGCTGTCGGTGTCGTGGTCGAGCATCCAGGCCGCCAGGGCGACGGGTGAATCCAGCAGGGCGTAGCCGATCGTCTGCGGCCGCGTGTTCTGCTCGATGAGGTAGCCGTTGCCGCTCGTCCTGAAGGTGGCGATCGCCTCGAGCGCCGCGCGTTCCTCCGCGGAGGGGTCCGCCGACGGGTAGCCGCCGCCCAGCCCCGCCAGGAGCAGGTTCATGTGGATTCCGGCCAGCCCCTCGGGCGCCTGACGGCCCATCGCGTCGGTGACGGCGGCGCCCACGTCGCCGCCCTGGGCGACGTAGCGGGCGTAGCCGAGGCGGCGCATCAGCTCCGCCCAGGCTCCGGCGATGCGTCCGACGCTCCAGCCGGCCTCGGCCGGCTCGGCGGACAAGCCATAGCCGGGCAGGGACGGCAGCACCAGGTCGAACGCATCCTCGGCGCGCCCGCCGTGCGCGGTCGGATCGGTGAGCGGGCCGATGACCCCGAGCAGCTCGATGACTGACCCGGGCCAGCCGTGCGTGATGATCAGCGGCAACGAGTCCGCGTGCTGCGACCTGACGTGGATGAAGTGGATGTCCACCCCGTCGATCTCGGTCTTGAACTGCGGCAGCGCGTTCAGCCTCGCCTCACCCGCGCGCCAGTCGTACTCGGTCACCCAGTACCGGGCCAGTTCCCGGATCGCCGCGAGCTGTACGCCCTGCGAGCGATCGGCGACCAGCTCCCGCGAGGGCCAGCGCGTCGCGGTGATGCGTCGCCGGAGGTCGGCGGTCGCTTCATCCGGCATGTCGACCCGGAAGGGACGAATCTCAGTTTCGCTGGACACAGGCCTCGCCTCCCTGCACTCGGTACTGCCTCACGATTGCGGATAACACGGGCGCGTCGCACCCGTGACATTCCCCGGTCTTTGCTTGGGTGTGCATCGGGCCACAGGTACTACAGATGCGGGCGATAGACCACCGTTCGTTCGGATAATTCACATTTTTATGCCGAACGGGCGGTGGTACCACTGTCCGAGACTTGGGGGCTGGGCGCCTCGGCGGGCCTACGTCGGCGCCTATGACTCCTGGCCACCCGGCTTGGCCGGGTGCCACACCTGGACGGTCAGGGTGCTGTCGCGATGCGCCCGCTCACCAGGCGCTGGCGCCTGGCTGACGACTAGTCCGTCAACCGGCATCGGGTGCGAGGTCAGCCGGATCGGGACTACGCGCAGACCCACCCGTCCGGCCACGTCCAGGCACGCGCCGTAGAACAGTCCGCTGACATCCGGCACCATCACCCGGGACGGCGGATCGGACAACGGCTCGAGCGCTTCCTCATCCGCCGTCGACCATCCCTTACCAAGGCCGACATCGGGCCCGGACGGCCCCCGCCACGGAGGTGCCAGTCCCTCACCGGGCCGCTCGATACCGATCTCCTCGTCGTACGATTCCCGGGCGGCGGGGTCGGCCAGGACCCGCCAGGCCTCCTGCACCGCCTGGCGCGCCTTGTCCGCCGCTGACAGCACGCCCGGCGGAGCTCCCGCCAGGGTGGCCGGCTGGAGCGCGGCCTGTCTCGCCTGCCCCGCTTGGCGGATGTCGTCCGGTGGCGCGTCGGGGAGCACTCCCAGGACGTCATACCAGGTGACGGCGCTCCTCATCGGTCACCGGTGACGGCTGGCGCAGAGGTTGACGGCATGAGCGGCACTCCCATCTGTACTGGCGCAGACATAGCCAATCATGCACGGCTAGCCCAGTCCCCGCGTGCCCGGTCCGCTCGCCTCCGGGCTATCACCACCGCTCATCAGGTAGGCGGCGCGGTCGGCCTGGCCGTCATCTCAGCAACCGCGGCCACGCTGACCCGAACCTGCATTCCGCGACGGCTCGAGTGGGCACCTTATGCTCGGACTAAGGACTCACAGCATTGGGAGCCGTGTGACAAGCCACCGGCCCATGACCTGGCTCGCCAAAGAGGGTGAGGCTGATGACCGCTATGGTCGGCCGCCGCGAATCGTTCAATGCCGCTCACCAGCTGTATGACCCGGACCTGTCCGATGACGAGAACCTGCGCCTGTTCGGGAAGTGCGCGAACCTGCACGGGCACAACTACGTCCTCGAGGTAGTCGTGGCCGGCGAGATCGATCAGGCCAGCGGCTACGTCCTGGACCTGAAACTGCTGTCGGACGTCATCACCACGCAGATCCTTCGCGACGTGGATCACCGCAACCTGAACACCGATGTCCCGTGGCTCAAGGGGCGCATTCCCACCGCGGAAAACCTGGCCGACGCGTTCTGGGAGCGGCTGCGACCGGAGCTCCCCGACGGACTGCTGCGGTCGGTCCGGGTCTGGGAGACCGACAAGAACTGGGCCGAGGTCGTTGGCCAGACCTGAGGCTCCGGCCCGGGAGGGCCCGGAACCGCCGAAGGGCCCCGCCACGGCAGACACGAGACCCCGCGGGGCGCCGGCGGGCCCGGCCCTGGAATTGGGGAGGCGGTACACGACGGCGGACCTGGGCGTGTTCACAACCGAGGAGGCGAGCCGGTTCCTCCCGCAGGGAAGCGGTGATCCGCAAAACGACTTGATCCTGGCCTGGGAACTGCTGTACCGGCTCGAACCGGAGCTTTATGACCGGCTGGCCGGCGCCGAGCGGCTCCACCCCGGGATCGTGGGCTGGCTGCCGTGCGACGTGGACCGGATCGCCGAGGTGGGCGCGGGAACGGGGCGGCTGACGATGGAACTCATCGGGCGGGGGCAGCACGTGGTGGCGGTGGAGCCCGCCCGGCCGATGCGCCTGATCCTCGAGCGTAAGCTCGCGGCGGCCGACCATGGCCACCGGGCACGCGTGGTCCACGGGTTCTTCGATCAGCTGCCGCTGCCCGACGATTCTGCCGATCTGGTCGTCGCGTGCTCGGCCTTTACCCCCGCCGCGGGACACGGCGGCGAGACCGGGCTGGCCGAGATGGAGCGGGTGTGCCGACCGGGCGGCTGCGTGGCCATCCTGTGGCCGAATCACCTCGGCTGGCTGGCCGCGCGCGGCTACACGTACGTCAGCTTCCCTGGGCCGATGTCGGTGGAGTTCGGCAGCTACGCCGACGCGGTGGAGCTGGCCGAGGTCTTCTTCCCCCGGGCGGCCGGCGAGGTGCGGCGGCTCGGCAGGCGGATGGTCCCCTTCGAGGTGCTCGGGATCAACCCGCCGCGAGACCTGGCGTTCAAGGTGTTGGCGGGATGAAGGTCGCGATCATGGCGCCGCTGGTGACGGCCATCCGCGAGCCGCAGCGCGGCGGTTCGCAGGCATTCGTGTCGGATCTGGCCCGCGGGCTGACCGACCGGGGGCACGACGTGCACGTCTACGCCGCCGCGGGATCGCACATTCCCGGCGTCAAGGTGATCGACACCGGAATCGATCCCCGGTCGCTGGCGGGCACGCTCTACCGGGCGTCCGGGCCGACCCCGGGCCAAGCCTCCGACGCGGCTTCGGCGGCCGAGGCCGCCTTTGCTACCGCCTATACGGCCATGCAGGCGACCCGGTATGACGTGATCCACAATCACGCCTTCGACGCTCCCGCCGTGCGGCTCGCGACGACGCTGCCGGCGCCGGTGGTACACACGCTCCATCTGCCACCCGACGACGCTGTGTCCGCGGCACTTCGCCAGGCCGCGCGGAGCAGCAGGCCGCCGGCGGTGGCCGTCGTATCGAGTTTCCAGGCCCGCGCCTGGCGCCGCGTCGTCCCCGTCGACGCGATCCTGCCGCCGTACCCGGACACCCGCGCCGTTCCCTGGTCGGAGACGGCCGGCCAGAGCGCGCTGTTCGCGGGCCGGTTGAGCCCGGAGAAGGGCGCCGCGGAGGCCATCGACATCGCCCGCGCGGCCGGGGTGCCGATCGACGTCTACGGCGACGTCTACGACGCCGACTACAGCCGGGAGCAGATCGACCCGCGGCGGGGCTGGCCAGGGGTGACCGTTCACCAGGCCGTACCCCGGACCTCGCTGTGGCAGGCCATGGCCCGGGCGGCCGTGGTGGTGTATCCCGCCCGCTGGGATGAGCCCTTCGGGCTGGCCGCCGCCGAGGCGCAGGCGTGCGGGACTCCCGTCGTCGCGTACCGGCGCGGCGGCCTATCCGAGGTGATCATGGACAACGTAACTGGCTTCCTGGTGCCTCCCGATGACATCGGTGCGGCCGCTGAAGCGATCGCGCAGGTGCCTGCCATATCGCGGACAGCCTGCCGCGAGCACGCCGAGATCCGGCTTGACCTCGAACTAAGCCTCGACGCACACGAGCGTCTGTACCGGCGAGTGAACGGTGAGTAAGTTGTGGCTGACCGGACGGGTGGCGGTGGTCACGGGAGCCAGCCGCGGGATCGGGGCGGCTACCGCAGCGGCCGTGGCGGCGGCCGGCGCTCACGTGGTGCTGGCCGCCCGTAACGCCGAGGCCCTGGACGGACTGGCCAGCCGCATCCGCAGCGCTGGCGGCCAGGCCACGCCGGTACCGACGGATGTGAGCGACGAAGCCGACGTCGGCCAGCTGTTCGCGGAGGTCGAGCGCATCGGCCAGCTGAGCGCGCTGGTCTGCGCGGCCGCGGTGTTGACACCGGCGCGCTTCGCCGAAACGACGTCGGCGATCTGGCACGATACGCTCGGGGTCAACCTGACCGGTACGTTCCTGTGCTGCCGGGCCGCGCTCACCGCCATGGCACGCGCTGGTGAAGGCCGGATCATCAACATCGCGTCGCTGTCCGGCATGTACGCCACCGAGAAATTCCCGGGGCTGGCCGCGTATAACGTGTCCAAGTACGGGGTCATCGGCCTCACCGAGGCGATCGCGGTCGAGGGTAAGGAGCACGGCATCAGCGCCATCTGCCTGAGCCCGGGCGCCGTTGACACCGAGATGCTGCGCCGGGCTAACCCGGCGCTGCGTCCGGGCCTGACCCCGGATGACGTCGCGGAGCTGATCGTCGCGCTGCTGGACAGTGCGCTGGCTCCGGCCAGCGGGGCGAACATCCCGCTGTTCTCGAACGCTTAGGTTTGGCGCGCCAGCGACCAGAGGTCCGTGTGGTCGTCGGCGAGCGTGGCGGGAGCCGGCCGGGCTCGCGCGGCGACCAGGCGTGCGCAGGCGGCCATCTCGCCGTCGAGGTCCAGTTCGGGGTCACCACCGCGGTCGAGGCCGACGGCGGCGCGCACGACCCCGTCCACCAGGTAGAAGCCGATCAGCTTGGCGTCGGCCACGCTGCCGCGGATAACGAACTCGTCCCAGCTGTCGGCGTGGCCCACGTACTCGATCTTGTGCTCGTACTGATCGGACCAGAAGCTGTACAGGTAGTCGTACGGAGCCGCCGAGCCGAGCATGGACCGGGCCGCGGCGGTGCCCTGTTTCTCCGCGTTGTTGTAGTGCTCGACCCGGATCCGCCCGAACAGCGGGTGGAGGTGGTTCGCCAGATCACCAGCCGCGTAGACGTCGGGTGCGCTGGCCCGGCAGAGCTCGTCGGTCAGGATCCCGTTCTCCTGCGCGACGGGCACGGCCGGGATATCGGGCTGGATGCCGATGCCCGCCACCACGAAATCGCACGCGATACGGCGACCGGTGCCGGTCACGACCGCTTCCAGGCGTTCGGCGCCCTGGAGGGAGGCGACCTGGTCTCCGGCCAGCAGTTCGACGCCCTTCGCACGGTGGATGGCGCCGATTACCGCGCCGACCTGGGTGCCCAGGACCCGGTCCAGCGGGTTCTGGCCCGGGAAGACCGTGGTCACCCGTACGCCGAGCTGGGTCAGCGAGGCGGCGACCTCACAGCCGATGAAGCCCATGCCGATCACGACCGCGTGCCGGCCCGGCACCGCCTCCTGCTTGATCGCGTCGCATTCGGCCACCGTGCGCAGGTAGTGAATCCCGGGCAGGTCCGACCCGGGGATCCCCAGCCGCCGGTTGCGTCCTCCGGTGGCAATCAGAACCTTGTGGTAGCCCAGTTCTTCGCCCGACTCCAGGGTGACGGTGTGCGCGGCGGGATCGACGGCCGCCACGGTATCGCTGCGGCGCTCGACATCGTGGTCGGCGTACCAGCCGGCCGGCCTGACGTACCAGCCGTCGAGATCCTCCTCCGACCGCAGGTAGGTCTTGGACAGCGGCGGACGACCGAAGGGGACGGTCGGCTCCGGACCGACGATCACGACCGGTCCGGCAAAGCCCTCCTCCCGGAGGGTCACTGCCGCGTTGCCGCCGGCGAGGCCGCCACCGACGATCACGATCGGATTCTCGGTAATTCGCCCGGTCATGCAGTGCATTGTGCCGCCCGAACCCTAGTGGGACAGGCGAAAGCGCACAATCACTGACGCGGCGGATCTGAGCCCCGGAGCACCGCCCTGCTCGCTTCGCGCGTGCTGATTGCCCAGCCCGCGCTCGGCGTCGCCCGTACTCCTGGGGGAGATCGCGAAGGATGCTGCGCGCCTACGACTCAAGGGCCGGCCAGAATTGGCGCCATGGTCTCTGAGATCTTCGACCCCGGACAGTGGCGCGACATCGAGGGGTTTGCCTTCACCGACATCACCTACCACCGTGCCGTGGACTCCGGCACGGTGCGCGTCGCGTTTAACCGGCCCGAGGTCAGGAACGCGTTCCGGCCGCAGACAGTCGACGAACTGTACCGGGCGCTCGATCACGCCCGGATGACCAGCGACGTCGGGTGCGTGCTGCTCACCGGCAACGGGCCGTCGCCGAGGGACGGCGGCTGGGCGTTCTGCTCAGGGGGCGATCAGCGCATCCGCGGGCGCGACGGGTACCAGTACGCCTCGGGTGAGACGGCCGAAAGCATCGATCCGGCCCGCGCTGGGCGCCTGCACATCATGGAGGTGCACCGGCTGATCCGGTTCATGCCCAAGGTCGTCATCGCCGTGGTCCCCGGCTGGGCCGCCGGCGGCGGGCACAGCCTGCACGTCGTCTGTGACCTGACCATCGCCAGTCGCGAGCACGCCCAGTTCAAGCAGACCGACGCGGACGTGGGCAGCTTCGACGGCGGTTTCGGGTCGGCCTACCTGGCTCGCCAGGTAGGCCAGAAGTTCGCCAGGGAGATTTTCTTCCTCGGCCAGACCTACGATGCCGAGGCGGCACACCGGATGGGCATGGTCAACGCGGTGGTTCCGCACGCCGAGTTGGAGCGAACCGCGCTGGAGTGGGCCGACACCATCAACGCCAAGAGCCCGACTTCGCAGCGGATGCTGAAGTTCGCGTTCAACCTCGTCGACGACGGACTTGTGGGCCAGCAGGTGTTCTCGACCGAGGCAACCCGGCTCGCCTACATGACTGACGAGGCGGCCGAGGGCCGGGACGCGTTCCTGCAAAAGCGCGACCCGGACTGGGCGCGGTTCCCGTGGGCCTACTGACGCTGCCGAACTGACCTGCCATCACCACCAGTCCAGGAGCCAGCCAATTCCTGAATGAGCGCCATCCTGGCCGGCGGATGAGGGAGGAAGGCGGTTTAGCGCCCGGTTACCTGGTCAGCGGATCTGGATATCGTTCGTGACGCTGCGGACCCCGGTAACCTCGGCTACCACCAGTTCGGCGGCGGTTCGCTCGAGGCCGTCGCGGACCGTGCCGGTGAGGGTGACACCGCCGTGGCGGGCCGCCGCCGCGACGCCGACGGGCACGGTCTCGTTCAACGTGAGCGCGTCGTTGGCTGCGGCGGTCAGCGTCACGTCGTCACGGCAGTCTTCCGGCGGCAGTGCGACGTCCAGGCGGTTGCGCACGTCCCTGACGCCGATCACGGACCGCGCGGCCGCGGCTGCGGCCATGGACTCCGGGTAGCTCGGCACGGTCCCGCTGAGGATTATCGACCTCGCCGCCGCTGCGCAAGCTCGCGAGAATATGCTGTCCGATCTGGTCGCGGGCTCTACGGATCAGGCGAGGCTGGAAACCCGAGCTCAGGAGGCCGATCCGCCGTCAGCGCGGCACTACCGCCGACGCGACGGTGCGCCTGGTAATGAGCCAGAAACCTTCAGTGCGGCGAAGCTCCTGGGTGATCGCCGCGGCGCGGAGGAGGGCGGGCGGCGCGGATGGGTCGATGATCAGCAGCACGGACCGCACGATCGCCTGGTCGTCCGACGGGCCGGGCTCGATGACCGGGTTGAGGGTGAGATGCAGCGTGGCCGGGCCCTCGGCCGCCCAGACCGGCCCGACCGCCGCGCGTAGCGCCTGGCGGCCGGCGTGCCGGCCTTGGGCGCCGTCCAGCACCGCGTCCTCGGTGAACAGCGTGACGTAGCCCTCGGCGTCGCGTCGGCTGGCCGCCTCGTCCGCACGGGTGACGACGTCCAGGATGGCCAGCCGGTCGGCCGCGGAAAGGGTCATGGCCGCAGCCAGGCCGCGATCCGGGCCCGGAGCTCCGCCGGGAAGATGCTCTTGGGGATGACCGCATGCACCGCCTTGGGCGGGATGGAGGTGTAGGCCGACCCGGTCTGGTTGGCGTACTGGGTGACCCGGAAGCTGACCGCCATGCTGGCCAGCGCGTAGGCTTCCGGGCCGGTGATGCCCGCCGCCGCGGGCAGCCAGTAGATGATCTCGCGCAGGCAGGTCACCAATGCGTCGTCCAGGCTGGCCGCGAACGCGACCACGATCCAGGCCGTGTCGGTCTCGCCCAGCGGGCCGCGCAGGCCGGGCTGCTTGTGCAGGTCGTAGCGGATCTGCAGGTCCTCCGCGGCGGTCTCGATAGCGGTCTGGTCGACCACCCCGTCGCCTTGCAGCGCGTGCACGTCCCCGGTCCACATCCGGCCGCCGGGCTTGGCCACCGGCAGGAACAGGTGGCTGCCCACGCCCAGGTCGCGCAGCACCAGGTTGCCGCCGTAGGGCCCGGACACGATCGCGCTGACCGGCTCCTGACCGGCCGGCTCGGCCGCCACCACGCCCAGGAACGGGACCATCGGCAGCGTGATCCCGTGGGTGTACGCAGCGACCGTGCGGGCCTCGTCGAAGGTGAAGTAGTGCACGTACGGTTCGGCGAAGTCGTGCGGCAGCGCCCCAACCCCAAGGGGGAAGGAGTTCCAGCCCCACCCGATCGTGCGCAGCGCCGTGATGCTGACCTCGATCACGTCACCGGGCTGCGCGCCGGTCACCTCCACCGGGCCGAGCATCGAGTACGGGCCGTGCGGGTACCGGTGCCGCAGTGGCTCCCGGTCGGTGAAGCTCATCCCGAACCTCGCCTCGTTGCCCCAGTGCGTCCAGGTGTTGGGGTAACGGACCGTGTCGCCCGGCTGGATCACCGCCACCGGCTTGGCGGCAGGATCGAGGTATCCCGAACGGACCGTCGTCGGCGTGGACTCGACAATGTACGTGCTAGCCACTGCAGCCTGTCTCCGTTCTGTTCAGGTGAAGCGCTTGATGAGGTCAGGAGCTAGTTCCTCCATCCGCCAGTCCATCCGGTCAGCCGTGAAAGTGGGAAAGCGAAACCGGCTGTCGTGCCATAGACGCGCGCTATCAGCGGGGATTCGCCGTAACCTGTCGCACCAATCCGCGGGCCGTTACCGGATCTCAGTTTTTGCCCGGGCAAGCAGAGCAGATCGACGGCGATGCGCGCTTGGCCGCGCTCAGCCCTGCGTCACGCGGCGTAATGCCAGGTCAGATTCTTGCTCTTGACAGTGGGGCCGCGTTCCCTGGTTCGGTCCTCGGATGGGAGCCCGTCCTGTTCGAGAGCACAGAGCCACGGCCGGCACTCAGCCACCGAGCCGGTTAGGATTGGATGAAGGCCAGCAGGTCAGCGTTGATCGTCTCGGCCTGGGTGGTTGGCATGCCGTGCGGGAAGCCGTGGTAGGTCTTCAGCGTCCCGTTCGGCAGGAGTCGCGCGGACAGCGGGCCGGAGTCGGCGTAGGGCACGATCTGATCATCGTCGCCGTGCATGACCAGGGCCGGCACCGTGATCTTCTTCAGGTCCTCGGTGAAATCGGTCTGGGAGAAGGCCACGATGCCGTCATAGTGAGCCTTCGCCCCGCCCATCATGCCCTGGCGCCACCAGTTCTCGATGATCGCTTCCACGGGTTCCACGCCGGGGCGGTTGAAGCCGTAGAAGGGGCCCGATGGCAGGGTCCGGTAGAACACGGACCGGTTAGCGGCCAGCTGGGCCTGGAGGTCATCGAAAACGCTCTTCGGCAGGCCGCCCGGGTTAGCGTCTGTCTGCACCATGAGCGGCGGCACCGCACTGATCAGCACCGCCTTCGCCACGCGGCTTTCGCCGTGCCGGGCGATGTAGTGCACGACTTCGCCGCCGCCGGTGGAGTGCCCGACATGGACGGCGTCGTGAAGGTCTAGATGGGCCGTCAGCGCGGCCAGGTCGTCGGCGTAGTGGTCCATGTCGTGACCGTCGCCGGTCTGCGTCGAGCGTCCGTGCCCGCGCCGGTCATGGGCGATCACGCGGTAGCCGTGCTGCAGGAAGAACAGCATCTGGGTGTCCCAGTCGTCGGCAGAAAGCGGCCAGCCGTGGCTGAAGACGATGGGCTGGCCCGAGCCCCAGTCCTTGTAGAAGATCTCCGTGCCATCGGTCGTCGTGATGGTGCCCATGCGCTGCCTCCATTAGGTCTGTGCGATGAGGCCGAAACGCCCGCCCTGACAGGCTAACCGTCATTCTGTCAGTGCTCCAGGCCACTTGGCTGCCACCGCAGTGAACCCGCGGCATCGGCCTCCGATCCGGAAGGTGACAGACCCCGCGGCTCACGCCGTCTATGGCGGGCCGTATCAGCTATGCGCGGGCACTGGTGCCAGGGCACGGTGGAGCTGAGCCCTGGAGCGGATGCCGAGCTTGCGGAACACCTTGTTCAGGTGGTAATCGACGGTGCCCTTGCTGATGTACAGGCGGGCGGCGCTCGCGGCGCAGCCATTCAAGGAGAGGCTTATAGGCCAGGTGAATGCCACGAAAGCTGACGTCACTTTTGCGGCGGAAGATCTATGGAGTGAACTTTCGGAGCATGACGGCTGGGCAATCACCGGACCGGGACGGCGCCGCGACCGCGGGCCAGCGGCAGGCACCGGCGGATCAGCCCGGGACGCTGGCCGGGCGGATCCGCCGCTCGTTCACGGACTCGGTGGGCTCGATCGTGTTCGGCATGGAGGACGGGACCGTCTCGATCTTCGGGCTGGTCTTCGGGGTGGCCGCCGCGGCCCCCGACTCTCGCGTGGTGCTGCTGGCCGGCGGGACCGGCGCGATAGCCGCCGCGGTGTCGATGATGGCAGGCACCTTCCTCGATGTCTCAACGGCCAACGACCAGGCCGACGCGCAGGCCGCCGAGGAACGGGCCCGCTACGGCGCGGACCCGGAGCAGGCCGAGGCGGATATCCGCGGCCGCCTGGTCTCGGCCGGCTTCACCGACGCGGAGGCCACGACCGTCGGCGGCATCCTGGACCAGCACCCGGAGACCCGGCTCAAGGTCGCGGCCGCCATCGACGGAGGTCCGGGCGAGGCGACCCGGCAGAACCCTTACGTCCAGTCGGCGTGGATGTTCGTCACCGATCTGTTCGCGGCGGCCGTGCCGGTCATCCCGTTCGCGCTGTTCGCCCTGGCGACCGCGAGGCTCGTCTCGCTGACCGTGACGTTCGCGCTGCTGGTCGTCCTGGGCATCGGGCGGGCCAGGGTCGGCCACCGACGCACCCTGCCGACCGTCGTCCAGACCGTCGGCATCGCCGCGGCCGCGGCGCTGGCCGGCCTCGCGGTCGGCAAGCTCATCTCCTGAACGCGGCGGAGAAAGCTGTGGCGGATGGGTAACACATCGATCGTTCGGACAAAAGATTTAAGATCTTACCGAACGTACGGTGGTGCGCGCACTGCGTACCCGGCTCGGGCGGCCGAGCCTCACGTGCTGAGCTCGAAGGCCTGGTCGAGGCGGAGGAGCGAGATCATCCGGTGCGCCTGGGGCGGAACTCGGACGAGGCGCACCCACCCGCCCTCGAGGTGGGCGCGGCGGCGGGTGGCCACGAGCACGCCCAGGCCAGCGCAATCCAGGAACGTCACCCCGCCGAGGTCGATGATGAGCTGCGGCCCGCTCCGGCGTATCACGCGCAGGAGTTCTTCGCGCAGTTCCGGGGCGGACTGGACATCGACCTCCCCGCAGATCGCGACGACCAGCGGAGGTCCCGGGCACACTGACATCGCGAGTGTTCCGGCCGCCTCCGCGCTCTGGAAGACCGCGAACGGCATGGCTGTGGTCCTTTCGTTTCAGCGTTCGGCATTAGTTCAGGGCAAATCGGCGGCCCTGGCCAGCAGCCGCGGCCAATAGGGGTATAGCCACGGGCATTTACGCAGGCATCCGCGGCGTCAGGCCGACCGTGATCTCGGCCGGAATTTGAAGGCGCGCTCTTCCTCGGTCATGCCGCCCCAGATCCCATGCGCCTGACGTGTTCGCAGCGCGAACGCCAGGCACTCGCGGCGGACCGGGCAGCGAGCGCAGATCACCTTGGCCTGCGCCACCTGCTCCAGCGCCTGGCCGAAGGCCGAGATCGGGAAGAACAATTCGGGGTCGGCTGACCGGCAGGCGGCGGCGGACCGCCAGTCCCGCTCGGCAGCCGTCGTTTCATCGCTCATCTTTCGCCTGTTCGGTGTTCCGGACCGGCGTCCGGCTCTTCCAGTCCACCGGACCGGCCAGGCAGACTAAAGGTGCCGCTGCCTGTCGCGGCATAGCCAGCCACTATGCGAAGGCCTGCGGGTCCCGTGGCGGCGCGGCCGATAGGTCGGGCCTATTCGGCGAGAGTCAGCGCCGTCTGTACTGCGGCGCGATCGCGACGTGGACTGGGTTCGGATGACTCGGGATCAAGGAGATGCCATGGCGGGCGGCAGGCCCTTCGACGCCGCCCAGACCGCTCCGGTCGCGGCGAAGGCCGCCGCCATCGACGCCGCGCAGGGCCACCCGCTGACCTGGAAGACCATCGTCAAGCGCGCCCTGGCCGTCGCGGTGGCCGGCGCGGCCGTCTACCTCGTGCTGCCCGGGGTCGTCGCGGTGCTGGGGGCGTGGCCGCGGCTTTCGACGCTGAACCTGGCCTGGTTCGCGCTCGCGCTCGCTGCCGAACTGGCCTCGTTCACCTGCAACTTCGCCTTGCAGCGGCTGGCGCTGCGGACCCGGGGCTGGTTCGCCGTGGTCACCGCCGGGCTGACCGGCAACTCGGTCACCGACAGCCTGCCCGGTGGCGACGCGGCCGGCGCTGCCGTCCAGTTCAACATGCTGACCGCCGCCGGGTTCGACACCGACACCGCCGTCGGCGGCCTGACCGCGTTCTCGCTGCTCGGCGTCGGCGGGCTGCTCGCGCTGCCGTTGTTCGCGCTGCCGACCATCCTGGCGGGAGCGCCGGTCAGCCGCGGGCTCGTCCACACCGCGCTGCTGGGCGTGGCCGGGTTCGTGCTGTACGCGATCTTCGGCGTGATCGTGCTGCGCACCAACCGGCCGCTGGTCGCGGTCGGGCGCGCGGCGCAGAGCCTGTGGAACCGCGTCACCCGCGGGCGACGGCCGGTGACCGGCCTGGATAAGCGGCTGCTGGCCGAACGCGACACGATCAGGGCGGTGCTGGGAGAGCGCTGGTGGCAAGCGGTCCTGCTGACCGCCGGCCGCCTCGGCTTCGACTACGGCTGCCTGCTGGCCGCCCTGCGCGCCACCGGCGCCGAGCCGCGGCCCTCCCTGGTGCTGCTGGCCTACTCCGCGGCCGGCCTGATCGCGCTGTTCCCGCTCACCCCGGGCGGGCTCGGCATCGTGGAGGCCAGCCTCAGCGGCCTGCTGGTCCTGGCCGGCGTGCATGCCGGCTACGCCGTCCTGGCCACCCTCGCGTACCGGATCGCCTCTTACTGGCTGCCCCTGTTGGCCGGGCCGCCGGCCTACCTGCTCTTCCGCCACCGGTACGGTCGGCCGGCCCGCCGGGCCGCTACGGCCAGCGGGGCGGGCGGCAGCGCATAGCGCCGGCCTATGCCACGAGAGCCAACGCCGCCTTTCCTGGCGGAGGCTCATCAAGTGGACTTAATACATGCTCGGAGATACTGGCTACGGCTACGGAACGTCCTCTGCGCGCCGCGGGCGCGGCAACGTGTTCACGCACACGATCATGGCGATCCTCGGGGCGGCGGTAGCGACGGGCCTGCTCCTGGCCTTCTACAACCCGGCGCCCGGCGGCTCCGGCGCTGCCCAGCCCGGAAGCGGCGCGGTGCCTGCTCCGGCTTCCTCGTCCGCCCCGCTGACCGGCGGCGAGCAGGCCATCTTCACCAAGGTCAAGCCGGGCCTGGTGATCATCAACACGTCGCTGCAGTACGACAGCGAGGCGGCCGCCGGGACCGGCATGGTGATCAACGCCGACGGGCTGGTGCTGACCAACAACCACGTCATCGAGGACTCCACCGCGATCACGGCCACCGTGGTCTCGACGGGCCGGACCTACCAGGCGACGGTCGTCGGCTACGACCAGACCGGGGACGTCGCCCTGATCCAGCTGCGGAACGCGTCCGGGCTGACGACGGTGCCGATCGGCAACTCCGCCTCGGTCAGGGTCGGAAACGCCGTCGTGGCCCTGGGCAACGCCGAAGGCCAGGGTTATGTTAGCGCGGAGCCCGGCCAGGTCACCGCGCTGGACCAGAGCATCACCGCCAGCGACGAGGGAGGCTCGACGGCCTCCGAGAACCTGAACGGGATGATCCAGACCAACGCCGACATCGTGCCGGGCGACTCCGGCGGCCCGCTGGCGAGCTCCGCCGGGGTCATCGGCATGGACACCGCCGGCAACGACGCCAGCGACCAGCAGGCCTCGACCGGGTTCGCGATCCCGATCAACACCGCGCTGTCGGTGGCCCGGCAGATCGCCGGGGGTCACGCCAGTTCCACCGTGACGATCGGCTACCCGCCGTTCGTGGGCATCTTCATCGGCTCCGGCCCGACCAGCAGCCCGCAGGCGCAGGCCCAGCAGGAGGAGCAGCAGAACGGGGGCGGCACCGGGAGCACCGCGCCGTGCTACACCAGCAACTCCGACCTGACCGTACCGTCGGCCATCGCGCCGGTCAGCGCCGGCACCCTGGTCATCGGGACGATCTGCGGGAGCCCGGCGGCCTCGGCCGGCATGACCGGCGGAGCGGTCATCACGGCGGTGAACGGGCAGGCCATCGGCTCGCCCGACGACCTGAGCGGCGTCTTGTCGCGGTTCCATCCGGGCGACGTGATCTCCGTGACCTGGGTGAGCCCGTCCGGTCAGCGGACCACCAGCAGCCTGCACCTGACCGCCGGCCCGCCCCAGTGACGCGATCTGAGAAGGTCCCGTGTCTGGTTCTCGAGGGCGGTGCCGGTCGCGGAGTCGGGGTGCGGTCGTGGGGACGGCCGCGGACCTCAGCCGGCCGGCCGCGGACCCCAGCCGGTCGGGCCGTCCGGGAACGTCAGGAGGCGGCAATCGCGAATAGCCACCGCCGGTGGCCGCGTCGGCGGAGGTTCTTGGCCCGCGCGAAACTCTCATCCGGCTGGCGCGCAGCTCATGCGGAGCCTTCGACGGACGCGGTCACGCGTCCGGAGGCGACGGCGGCGGCGAGGGCCTGGTGGTCACGCTCGTTCTGGTCGGCGTAGGCGGCGGCGAACTCGGCGATGGCCTGGTCGAAGACGGCGGATTGGCCGAGGTAGGCCGCGATGGCGATCCGGTCCCCCGACCGGGCGTGCGACCGGGCCAGTGTCCAGCCGCATAGCTCGCCGTAGGCGCGCATTCCCGCCGCGGTCATCGCTTCGATGTCGGCGGAGGCCTTCCCGTCCCGTAGCTGACGGACGTAGTAGTCGTGCGGCCCGTCGGGTTCGGCCTGACTGCGCTGCCAGCCGAGGAAGATGTCGCTGGCGGCCTGCATGAGCCGCTGCCCGGCCACCACCCGCTGGCCGTGGTTGGCGTATTCGCTGGTCCCGGCGAAGTCCTCGAGTACGGACCGTTCGGCCTCCTTCACCTGCAAGAACAGCGGGTCCGAGACGTCGCGCCCGAGCATCAGGACGATCCAGCAGCGGGTCCCGACGCTGCCTACGCCGACCACCTTGCGGGCCATGTCGGCGAACTCGAACTGTTCCAGCAGGTAGCGGCGGTCGGTTTGCAGGGTGCGCCGGTAGTCGCCGATCAGCCTCCTGAGATCGGCCTCCAGCTCCGCCTGGTCCGCAGCGCCCTCGACCAGGTCGGACAGCGGCACGACCAGGGGCGGGTCGGCCACGATCCGCGGCCTGCCGTCTACCAGGCGGGTCAGCTGGGCGAGCGCCTGCAGGCTGTCCCGGGTCCGCGCCTTGGCCACCGCCGAGTCCGCCTGCCGCAGCTCCCGGGCGGCGAGCTGGGACCCGAACTGCTCGCGCAGTGCCCCTGTTTCTGCTCGTGCGTACCAGACGGCCAGGTCGCCCTGTCCGGCGAAAGCGCGCATCGCCTCGCGGTACCGGCCGACGGCCGCGGTCACGACCTGGCGGCGCTGCCCGCGCGGGTAACCGGTGCCGCGCCCGGCCACCTCCAGGCTGGCCGCCAGCCGCTTGACGTCCCACTCCCAGGGCCCCGGCAGCGTCTCGTCGAAGTCATTGAGGTCGAAGACCAGGGCACGTTCGGGCGAGGCGTAGACGCCGAAGTTGGACAGGTGCGCGTCGCCGCAGGCCTGCACGGCCAGTCCCGATACGGGCGTGGCCGCGAGGTCGGCCGCCATCGGCAGGGCCGCGCCGCGGAAGTAGCTGAACGGCGAGGCCAGCATCCGGCCGTAGCGGACCGGTACCAGGTCGGGCAACCGCGTGACGGCCTGCCGTTCCAGCAGGCCCACCGGATCCGGCCGGTCCGCGGGCGGGTCGTAGACGGCATGCCTTTCCCTGGGTACCGCGGACCGGGCCGCCTTGCCCCGTGCGGCTCGTTCGGCCGGGGTCAGCCGTCCGGCCGCCGAGTCGAGGGCGAACCGCCGCCCGGACGCCAGCGGCACAGAGTTAGGCCCAACGCTCACACACTCAACCATCAGCGGTCAGGCGACGCCCTGACAACCCCCATCTGCCGCGGCACTAGCTCGGGCATTCGGGTCGCGGCCGGCCCCGGCGCACGCCGGTACGCCGGGGCCGGCCTTCCGCTGTTCCGGTTCGTCAGCCGGTGACGAACAGGTCGTCGGTGACGTCGTAGACGCCGGTGGCCATCCACGCCGCGTCGACCACCGCGTCGTGCTCGGCCCAGGTGCGGACGTGGCCGGTCAGCGTCACCGTGTTGCCGCTGGTGGCGACGGCCACGTCACTGTCGTCCCAGATCAGCCCGTAGCGGTCCAGAGCGTCCTGGACGTCGAGGGTGACGTCGACCGGGTCGGCGTCGATGCTGACCTCGATGTCGTCCTTGATGTTGCGGACGCCGGTCAGGTACGTCACGGCCTGCTCGGCCGCGGTCCGCTCGCTGCCGTAGCTCACGGTGCCGGTGAGGGTAACGTTCCCGTTGCTGGCCGTGGCCTCGACGCCGTCCGGCACGGTGATGTTCACCGTGAGCGCGTTGTTCGCCATCGTGGTCAGCGTCGGGTCGTCACGGTAGTCCTCGGTCGGCAGCACGACTTCGAGGTGGTTCTGCAGCTTCTTCACCCCGGCGACGCGCCGCGCCGCCGCGGCTGCCTCCAGGTACTGCGGGTAGCTGGGCACGGTGCCGTTCAGCGCCACGTCCCCGTTCATGTTCTTTACCGAGATATCCGAGTCGTCGACGAGCGGGTCGTAGCTCAGCTCGCGTTGCACAGCGTCGCGGATGTCCTTGGTCTGGCTCATTGCACGCATCCTTTCGGTGACTAGCCAGGATTTACATTTCTCAACTGCCAGTTCACCCGGCCGACCGGGAATTGAGAAAGCGATAGTGCCTGTCGAGCCATAGGCTCGCGCTATCCAGCGGGGTACGCGCAGGCTACGCCGCGACGCGCCCGAGCCGGTCGGTCTCGTCGTGGATTTCGACGGCTACCTTCGTCAAGGCGGACGCGTACTGCCGGTTGTGATGCGCACAGAACAGCAATTCCAGGGCATTGGGCAGCAGGACCCGGACGTAAGCCCGTGCGCCACAGCGGTCACAGCGGTCGACGGCGGTAAGCGCCCCGGCGCGGGCTCCCGCCTTTTCGCTCTTCGCGCGGCGGGCCCGCTTCCTGGCCCAGAATCTGCTTCCGCTCATGACATTCACCTTCCTCGGTTTTCTCCAGTCCACCCGAGGCGACCGTCAACGGGGAAGGTGGTGGTACCTGTGATGGCATTGCCGGGGACTATGGCCGCTGAGGGCACACGACCCTGGCCGTCTGCGATCGGCCGGCTTCGGCTGTCGCCGTTACGGCGAGATGCCCTGGCGCACCGCTTCGCGGACGATGTCCGCCCGGCCCTTAGCGCCGAGCTTGGCGAGGATGTGCGAGATATAGGACTGCACAGTGCGTCGGGACAAGAACATGCCCTGGGCGATGTCCGACGTCGAATTGCCCTCGGCCACCAGGGCGGCGATCTTCAGCTCGGTCGGCGTGAGCGCCCCCCAGCCGGAGGTCGCGCGCGGCCCGCGCCGGCCCCGGACGCCGCGCTTGATGCCGTACACGCTCAGCCGGGTGTCGGCTCGCCGGATGTCCCAGCGAGCATCCAGGTCCTCGTACAGGCTGACGGCCTCGTCCAGGGCGGCTCTGGCCTCATCTTCCCGCCCGCGCCTCGCGAGCACGGCGGCCAGGTCCTCCAGGGCCGCGGGCAGTTCCACGGCCGGCCCGGGCGACCTGTAGTGCGCGACGGCGTCCCGGAGCGGGCCCGCATCAGACCTGAGCAGCCCGCGACACCGCAGGCTGGCCGCGGCCGCGCGGGCCGGCCGGGTCTCGGCCGCGGCCTCGTCCTGGCACGCCTGCGCCGCGGCCCGCGCGACCTGCCGGTCGCCGACGGCGAGCGCGAGCCGCACCAGATCCGGCAGCCACTGGTGGATCAGGGTCATCTCACCGTCGCCTCGCGGCAGGAGTCCGGCCAGCCTCGCCATGGCCTGGCGGGTCTCGCCGCCTTGCTCAAGCGACAGCGCGTGCGCGGCGAGCAGGAAATCCCGATTCTCCCGGTCGGCGAGACTCTGGACGGGCAGGGCCAGGCCCTGGCGAAGGTGCTCATCGGCTACGGTGCGCTGATCCCGCCGCCCGGCGATGAGCGCGGCCACGCCGTGGATCAGCAGCGCAGACCAGCTTTCGCGGAGGAAGGAGTAGGCCGGCCCGAGAGCATCGAGAGAGTCAGGACCCAGCTCGGCGAGGGCGTCATCCCACTGGCCGAGCCAGTACCGCAGCACTGCCGCGATGGCCCAGGTCGCGCGGTCCATGCGCCCGGTTCGGTGGGCGAACTCGCGGGATTGCCGGAGAGCCAGTTCGGCCCGCGGCCATTCGTCGAGGTTCTGCAACGTGAAGGTGCGGCAGTCCAGGGCGATCGAGCGCAGGTCGGCGTAGCCGGGATCCTCGCCCAGGACATCGAGCGCCCGGTCGATGCAGTCAAGCGCGGCGATATGGTCGCGCTTGACGGAAAGGGTCAGCCACAGGTCGTTCAGGGCCTGCGACGTCGCGAACGGGTCACCGGCCCGCTCGGCCGCAGTCAACGCCAGGCGCGAGATCGATTCGGCGGCGTCGAAGCCGGTAGCGTGCCGTTCGACCTGCGCCAGGACGGCCAGCAGCCGGGCCTGCCAGATCAGCGGCAGTTCGGCCGCGGCCAGGGCCTGCCGGATGACGCTGATCGCGTCATCGTTGCGGCCCGCGCCCCACTGAGCGTGCGCCAGCATCCAGAATGCCTCACCCCGCCGCGCGGGGTCGGTCATGGCCGTGAGTACCCCGCTGGCCTGCCTGACTGCGTCCTGGTAGGCACCGACGGCGAGCAGGGCACGTACGAGGAAGACAACCAGGGCTTCCCAGGCCTCATCGTCGGCCGGCGTCTCCTCCAGTGCCCGCCGGAGCAGTTCGGCCGCGAGTTGCGGCGCCCGCGTGATCAGCGTCGGCGCGGCCCGGATGAGCCAGGCGCGGGCCCAGCCTTCACCCGGCCGTCCGCCGGCAGACAGCTGCTGCGCGACGCTCAGGGCATCGGCGTCGCTGGCCGCGAGTTCTCGTGCCGTCTCGGCGTGCAGCGCCGTGCGCAGCGCGACCGGCATGCTCTCATACAGCGCCTGGCGGATCAGCGGATGCCGGAACGCCAGG
>Ga0187816_10000135_pt1 | contig 20173 bp, 12 predicted proteins | sample NC_wetland_sal_i_16_FD_132960 | JGI IMG/M metagenome (GOLD analysis project Ga0187816, IMG submission 132960) | Wetland sediment microbial communities from Neuse River Estuary, North Carolina, USA - SO4_1 | ecosystem: Environmental > Aquatic > Freshwater > Wetlands > Sediment | place: USA... | reverse complement strand
CGCCGTGGATTCCGGTGGCGGGTGGAGCAGCAGGCGCCGGACCATCAAGGAAAGGCTCGTAAGTCAGCGCACCAGAGGGATGCAACGCAACACCGGGCACGGCCACGCGATTCGGAACCGCCTCGAGTTCTGCAGCGGCTGGAATGGAAAACAGTGTGAGGTCTGGCCCACGAACCTCCGTGGCGTTATTCGCGCGCATGGTGAAAAGGGTGCCGTCGCCGGAAGTGGCGAGGTCTGTTGCCGCGTCATTCGCCGTGGAAAGAGAGAAGGCATTGGGCGTCGCGGCGTTCCATACAGCCACCGGCCCGCCGGGCGCGGTGTCGTAGGCGAGATACGCCGTGTCACCCGCGGCATCCGCTTGCAACAAGGGCGTGCCGGTTAAGGAGCTCACTTCCGGTTGCGGAGCAGGCAGATACGCTGGTGGGCTGGCAAGGAGGTTCATCTGCCCCAAGCAACCGTTGCATGCGCCAGTGGAACTTCCCTCTCCGCTGAGGCCCACGAAGACGGTTTGATCGCTTGTGGCTGTGACGCGCGCCGGGCCGGAATTCAGAAATCCAGCCACGCCGCCTACGGGAACGGCCGTGCCGTTGTTCGTCGCTCCATCCGGATTGACGAGATAGACGTTCTGCGCGCCAAAGTCGGTGATAATGAGCTGCGAAAAATCGGGCGTCAGCGCGAGGCCACGGAGCGCGGCATCCGGCGGCGGTCCATTGGGCGGAGGCTCGAGCGCGCTCACGAAAACCAGTGCGTTCAAATCGAAAACGTCTACATGATCCGTCGCGCTGAGAAACACATGCTGGCGCGATTCATCGTAAACCACGAACTTATGTAGCCCCGGATTTGTGTAGGTCTGGCTGGACACCAAGTACTGAAAGGCTTTGGCTGCAGTGGTGGAACCCGTGGGAGATTGGATCGTCAGATCCGCTTTGCCGGGAGAACCGGTCGGCGTTTTGAGGACGATGCGCTCAAGCGCGAAGGGATACGTAGCATCGAGGCCCAGCGTGCTTGCGAAGGCGGGAAGTGCGTCCACACTCTGGATGCTGGCCGCCTGGCCGCCAATCGTGGCGGAAATGCTCCCTGAACTGCTGCCGAAGCCGTAGCCGAGCACGGTCACTGTGTCGCCGCCTTGCGGCGAGCCAGCGTTCGGAAGCACACGCATGATGCTGGGGCCGAAGCTGAAGGCTGAGGGCGCCAGAGCAATCCAACCGTTGGCGAAATACGCGGCCAGATTTACTGGCACGGCTGCGGTGCTGGCGGGAGAGACGACCCGCAGCTGCGAACCGCTCACTGCCGTAGCATTGACCGGGTTGTTTGCGCCGAAACGCACTCGCGGGCTGGACGAAAAATTCGTACCCGTAAGCGAAAGCGTTGTGCCACCCGCAGGCGGGCCTTCCGACGGCTGTGCCACGGGAACGCTGGAGAAAACGGGCGCGGCTTGCGGAAGCGAGCTGGGTTGCGAGGCATCTAGAAACGCGACACCACGATTCGCCAACCCGCAGAGATTCGAAGAAGCGCCCACTTCTTCGATACTGGTTGGCACACCTTGAATGACGATATCGGAAATTTGTCCGAGTTTTTGCAGGTTGCTGGCGGAGAGAACCGAGACAGCGCCTGCATTTCCGTAAGGCTCGGCCACATAGAGCGACTGGCGGTCCAGTGAAAACACCAGCCCGGTAGCGCCCGAAGACGCATAACTGCCCAGCAGATTCAGGCTGGCATCCAACAAAAGAACTTGCGCTGCGCCGTCAGCAGTGATGGCAACGGCGAAGCGGCTGCCGTCGGAATTTGCGGCGGCCAACGAAATCGCGCCCGCCAGGGGCGCTCGCGGGCCAACGAGCAGGTTGCCGGTGCCATCAAAAACGGCGATTTCGCCACTGGAGTCGTTGGCGGCGGCCAGAACGCGGCTGTGGTCACCCGACCGCGCGAGGACTCCGGCGCCGCTCTGAAATACCGACGGGGCGAGCGGAGTAAGGTTCGTAAACGTATTAGAGGAAGGAGCCCAAAGCGCCAAGAGCGATTCCGTTGCTCCCGGTTGACGGAGACGCACCAGAAGCTGGCCGCTGGCGAGCGCGAGCACTTCTGTGGGGCGGATGAAGACGAGGCCGGGTATGGGAGTGAGCCCAGCAACCGAGTAGCGCGCTTTCACTTGCAGTGAGCTCGTGTCCACGGCGAGGATCTGTTCCAGGGATGTGCCGACCCACAATGTGGTTCCGTCCGTGGAGAGATCGACGCTGGAAGCGCCCGGAGCGGCAATGGTCGCCTGCAGTGCAGGATCGGCAGCGGCGAACACTTCCACGCGATTCATCGCGCGATTGGCCACGTAGAAGCGCTGGTTAGCGGAATCAAAGACGATGTGACGACGATGGGGTTCCCCTTGCGGATTGTCGAGAGAAGCTACCGAATCATTCTCGACATAACTTGTGCGAGGAAGGTTAGTGGGAGCGGCGGTCTGGATCGCCAGCGAAAGCACCTGGGAATGAGAGAGAGCGCCACTGGTGCCCTGCGCCGTCACGCTGAACTGGCCCGCGGACGCATTCGCAGTCGCGCCAAACAGCACGGAAACGCTTTGGCCTGCAGCGACGGAGAATGGACTGACAGGATTGGTCGTTACGCCCGCAGGAAGTCCCGTGAAAGAGACTTGGACACTGGCCGAAAAGCCATTCTGGGGATTGATGGAAACACTGACGGGTGAACTTGTGCTGCCTTGCGGAACAACTACTGAAGTAGCGGAGAGTCCAATCGCAAAGTCCGGTTGAGGAGGAGGAGGTTGGACCCCAGCGGTCCCTCCACCGCCTCCACAAGCAACCGTGGAGACCACAACCCCTAAGACCAAAGCCTGGATGCTGCGGACACCTCCCCGCATGGCGTAGCTCCTGCAACGGGAGAACCGGTGCTACCGGACAAAGCCGGGGGAGCGTAGCCGACTTGGACCCTGGAAGACCGAACGAATATCTACGGCCACAGTAAGCATTAAACGATGAATTGTCAAGTTAGGAAATAATGCGCGGGCAAGAACCAGAATAAGAAACGGCGCCCCGAGCGAATCGGGGCGCCGTGTCAGGAGTACAGACTATGCGTTGAACAAACTTAAATGGTCTTCGGGCCGACGCCAGCGCCTGCGGGGGCTGAAGCGGTGCGCGTGAAAGACCCGGCACCGGATTCCTTCTCACCGCTCTTGTCGATTTCGATGGAGCCTTTGAAGTACGCGCCGTCTTCGATCATGATGCGGGCAGTGGTGAGATCGCCGTTGACGGAGCCGTCCTTCTTGATTTCGATGCGGTCTTTGGCGCGCAGATTCCCTTTCACGTTGCCATAGACCACTACTTCGCGTGCGATAATATCCGCGGTCACCTTGGCCGTGGCGCCAACGGTCAGTTTGCGCTCGTCGAGCTGCACCAAACCTTCCACCGAGCCCTCGATCACCAAGTCTTCATTGCCGGAGATTTCGCCTTTCACGTGCAGACTGGGACCGAGCCGGGCCGAAGCGCGGTCTGCGGTTGCTCCCAACGGACGCATGGCATCTGTACTCATTGCGGTAGTTCCCTCCCAAGTTGCCGCAGCTGGCTTAGGCGGCGGATTCACTGGAAAATTTTTGGATTCCGGTTGCGCTGGTTGAGGCGTATCCGGCTTCTTATTCCCCCACATCGGACCTCCCTAGGGACAGTGCACCCCACGCAGATTTCCGGCCCGGGGTAAGCACACAATAGTCCGCGGGAGGGTGTGTCGCAAACACAATAACAGAACGGCTTGCGTGAAAGTAACTAGACCGAAGAACAGGGTCGCGACTGTATCAAAGGTGTGGGAGAAGCACAAGCGAAGACCGGGAGGCTCGCGCCGCCGTCAGCCGTAACACGCGGCTCCTAGTGCCTACGTCTCCGGTGCAGGCGTTTATCAAGACTTAGTAGAAACTCATCCCTTTTGTATTTCATCTATCTCAGTGGAGCCTCGCACGCTTCAAATTAGCGAAATGATGCAGCCGAGACCCATCGGCCCTCACTGCGAGGAAAGGAATTTATGTCTATCCACAACCGTCTCGGCCTTTTTCTACTTGTGCCCCTGCTATACACTGCCGCAGCTTCCGCCCAACAGGACAGTCTGCCAACTCAGCCTGACGACAGTAGGATTTACCTTGACGTCGTTGTTACACCGAAGTCCGGGCCGCCTGTCACTGGTCTTCAGCAGCAAGACTTCACCCTCCTCGATAACAAAGTCCCGCGGCCCATTACCTCCTTCCGGGCGCTCAGCCGCAGCCAGGCTCCCCTTGAGGTCATCCTAGTCGTGGATGCGGTCAATACCAAATACGAGACCGTCGCCTACGAACGCGAGGAGATCGACAGATTCCTCCGTGCCGATGGAGGTCACCTGGCACATCCCACCGCTCTGGCCATCTTTACGGATACAGGCATGCAGATTCAGGAGGGCTTCTCCGACGACGGCAACGCTCTTAGTGCCTCACTGGACCAGTACGTCGTTGGCCTTCGTACAATCCGTCGTTCCGCCGCCTTCTACGGCGCCGTCGAACGTTTCCAGTTGTCTCTCAACTCCCTGCGTCAGCTTGCGGCGCGCGAGGCCCTGCGCCCGGGACGCAAGGTAATCCTCTGGGTTTCTCCTGGTTGGCCTCTTCTTTCCGGCCCTGAGGTCGAACTCGACCCGAAGCAACGGCAGGAAATCTTCAACGATATTGTCAGTTTCTCCACCCAGCTCCAGCGGGCACGCATCACTCTCTACAGCATCGATCCTTTGGGCAGCAACGACTTCGGTACACGCGCCTTCTACTACGAGGCGTTCCTCAAGGGCATTAGCAAGCCTAGCCAGGTCGACGTGGGCGACCTCGCGCTCCAGGTACTGGCCACTCAAAGCGGTGGTCTGGCTCTCACCGTCGACAACGACATCGCCGCCATGCTGCAAAAATGCCTCGCTGACACGGATGTTTACTACGAACTCTCTTTCGATGCACCCTTGGACACGAAGCGAGACGAATACCACCACTTGGAAATCAAACTCAAAGACTCCGGCTTAACCGCGCGCACTCGTCAAGGCTATTACGCGCAACCCGACCTCAAAGAACTTCAGAAAATTCCTATTGTGGAATCTCCGACTAGGTGACTCGCGTTACTGGACAGCTCTTCAGGCGAGCAGGCTGGCAAAATGCTTGTAGCAGGCAGCTCTAAGAGGACGGTTTGTCGGGTACAGGCTCGCGCGCGAGAAAATCGGCGGCGAAGCGCTGTGAGTAGGACGCCAGCAGCTCTTCGATGCGTTGGGGCGAGGGCGATTTCAGGATGAATCCGGCGTGATGGAACTTCTTGATACGGTCGACAATTTCCGGATCGGTGTAGGCGGAAGTGTCCGGCTCGTCCTGCCGCGCTAGCGATACGATGACTCCCGCATAGTCTTCGCGCGGCTGCGGCAACTGGTAAGGCAACCTCCCGGCCGTCACTTCCAGATGCGCCCACTCGCGCCAAAGGTTGATGCCGGTGGCAGTTTCGACCATGTTGGAAATGTAGGCGCCACCTACGCGTGCAGCGATTTCGATGAAGTAGATGCGGCTATCGGCATGCGCCTTCAGAAATTCCGCATGGGTAACGCCGCGCACCAGACCAAGCCCTTGGATGAGCTTCTGATTGATTTCCTTCAGCGCCAGGGTCTCTACGGCATCGCGCGGCAATGTGCGCGTCGTAAAAACGCCACCATGATGCGAAACGTCCAGGGGCGGCGCGCCATAGGTATGCGCCTCCGCAAATAGCACCACCCGTTCGGAGACCACACCGTCCAAGTGGAATACGCTTCCCGGAATGAATTGTTCCAGCAAATACTCGGATTGCCGGTCCCCGAGTCGGTCGAGCCATGGCCAAAGCTCCTCGGCCACCTCTATCTTTTTCATTCCGATCCCGGAAGCCTGCGAGCGCGGCTTCAGAAGCCAAGGGCCGGGCACATGGGCCATGAACTCTCGCAGGTCGTCGTAGTTCAGAATGTGAATGAACTCAGGAACCAGAATGCCGGATTCCCGTGCCTGCGCGCGCATGGCCAGCTTGTCCCGGAAATGACGGATCGTGGTGAGGCCGATGCCGGGCAGCCGCAGGTGCTCGCGGAGCGCGGCCACATTCTCCATGTCGAACTCGTCGAGCGCCACGATGCGGTCGATATGGCGCGTGCGGGCGGCATAGCTGACAGCGTGAATCAGGTCGGCGAGGGACAGTTCCTCGGGCATGAAAAACATTTCGTCGATCATGTCACGGGGCCAGTCGGCATTGCGCAGCTTCTCCAGTGTGAGAAGCAGAACTGTGCAACCCAGGTTCTTGCAGGTGCGCAGGAATTCCTGTCCCTTTTCGTAGGAAGAAACGCAGAGAATCGTGATGGGCCGCGCCGCAGTCATCAGTTTTACTGGGGCCTGGATGGGGGGTCCAACCAAGCCTTGTGCGCCGGGAAAAGATGGGCGGATTATATACGGGTTTAGCGGGCGGGAAAGAGGAATTGCAGGAAGGGTCCGACCCGCTGCGCCCAGGCGGCTTCATTGTGTTCCGCGCCTTCGACGCGTTCGTAGTGCAGATCCCGTTCGAGTTGCCAGCCCTTGCCGATCAGCATATCGCGGAAGCGCTCCACATCGTCCACAATGCGCGGCCCTTCACGCGTGCCGATATCCAGCCAAATTCGCGGGAGAGGACGCACAGGTGCAGTGGCGGCAAATCGGAGAATGGCTCTTTCGTTCCACCATACCGACGGCGAAAGGGCCGCGATTTTGCCGAAGATCTGCGGTTGCCGCAGCCCCAGATAGAGAGAAACCAGGCCACCCAGAGAAGAGCCGCCGATGCCGGTGTTCTCCGCACCGTCCAGCACGCGATACTTACCTTTTACAAGCGGTTGAACCTCCTCCAACAGGAACTTCGCGTAACGGTTCGCGCGGCCACCACCCAGGCGGGGCATTCGAGTGGGCGTGTATTCCCCCAAGCGTTGTTTGCCCGCATTGTAGATGCCTACGATAACGAGCGGCTCGATGCGACCTTCATAAATGTACTGATCGGCAGTCTGCCCCACGTGCCAGTCCATCCCCGGAATAAAGGAAGTCGCGCCATCAAACAGGTTCTGCCCATCATGAAGATAAAGGACGGGAAAGCGGCGCAGTGGCTGCTCGTCGTAGCCCGGAGGGAGATAGACGATCAGGTCACGCTGGTTGCGCAAGTATTGCGAGGGATACTGCTGGTGCTTGATAAGGTGCGGTGGACTCACGGAGCGATGACGACCAGAAGATCTTTGGCTTCCACGTGTTGCCCCGGCGCTACGAGCAGCTTGCTGATTTTTCCGCTGATGGGCGCATAGATATTCGATTGCATTTTCATAGCTTCGAGTGTGACGAGTTTAGCGCCCCGCTCGACAGGATGATTCGTCTGCACCGCGATGCTGCTGATCAAGCCGGCCGTGGGCGCACCGACATGTCCCGGGTTTTCCGTGTCTACCTTTGGGTGGCTGCGTTCGACCACGCGGAGCGAGCGGTCCCGAACGCTAACTTCGCGCGGTTGCCCGTTCAGTTCGAAGAATAGAGTGCGCGTGCCATCCGGATGCGCGTCGCTGATCGTCAGGAATTTCACGATCATGGTCTTTCCGTCCTCGATGTCCACGGTGATCTCTTCGGCGGACTTCAAGCCGTAGAAAAACGCCGGCGTCGGCAAAACGCTTACGTCCGCGTAGGTGTGGCGGAACTTGTCGTAGTTCACGTACACCTCTGGGTAGAGCAGATAGCTAAGAAGGGCGTCGTGCTGCACCGGATGGCCCACTTTTTTCTCAAGCTGCGCGTGCTCCTCCTCGAAGTTCGCAGGGGGCAGACTGGCGCCCGGCCGCCCTTTCAAAGGCGCCTGGCCGCGCAAAATAATACGTTGGAGTTTCTTCGGCCAACCGCCCGGAGGCGCGCCCAGAGCGCCGGAAAACATTTCCACGACAGAGTTCGGCAGCGAGACATCATGGTGCTCGTCGAGTTCCAACAGATCGGCGGGCTTCATTTCGTTGGCCAAAAGAAAGAGCGCCATGTCTCCCACTACTTTGCTGGAAGGCGTGACCTTTACAATGTCACCGAAGAGTTGGTTCACTTCCGCGTAGGTGGACTCCACTTCGCGCCAGCGGTGACCCAGCCCCATGGCAGCGGCCTGCTCGCGCAGATTCGTAAACTGTCCGCCGGGAATTTCGTGCTCATACAGGCGCGCGGAGCCCGCCTTCGGTCCGGAATCAAACGGCAGGTAGTAGGTGCGCACAGTCTCCCAAAAATCAGAACACTCGTTCAGGGCGGCGATGTTGAGTTGCGTGTCCCGAGGAGTGTGTTCGAGGGCCTTGACCACGGAGTTAAGGTTGGGTTGGCTGGTGCCGCCGCTCATGGAAGCAATCGCGCCGTCGGCCACATCCACACCGGCATCGGCCGCCTTCAAGAGTGAGGTGGAGTTGATGCCGCTGGTGTCGTGGGTGTGAAAATGAATGGGAATGCCGATTTCTTCGCGCAGTTCTTTGGCCAGCGTAAACGCGGCGTACGGCTTGCAGAGACCCGCCATGTCCTTGATTGCCAGGAAATGCGCGCCCAGTTTCTCCAGTTGCTTGGCCATTCGCACGTAATATTTCAGCGAATACTTGGGCCGGTGCTTATCGAAGATATCGCCCGTATAGCAAATTGCCGGTTCACAGACGGCGCCGGTCTCGAGCACCGCGTCAATCGAAACACGCATGTTCTCGATGGAGTTGAGCGAATCGAAGATGCGGAAGATGTCGATGCCCTGTTGATGCGCTTCGCGAACAAATTCGACAATGACATTATCCGGATAGGAGGTGTAGCCGACTGCGTTTGCACCGCGCAGCAGCATCTGAAAACAAATATTGGGGATGCGCTGGCGCAGTTCGCGAAGACGCTGCCAGGGGTCTTCGTGTAGGAAGCGCATCGAGGTATCAAAGGTCGCGCCGCCCCACATCTCCAGGCTGAAGAGGTTCGGGAGTCGCTGGGCAATCGCGCTCGCCGTCGTTAGTAGATCGTGCGTGCGCACACGCGTCGCCATCAACGATTGGTGCGCATCGCGGAACGTCGTGTCTGTCAGCAGCAGACGTTTTTCCTTCCGCGCCCAGGCCGCAAACTTTTTCGGTCCCAGTTTTTGCAAGAGCTGACGCGTTCCTGAGGGCGGCACAATGCCCGGAATGGCGGGGACTGGGGCTTTCTCGATCGTCTCCGGGATCCTCTTCCCTTTCACTTCAGGATTGCCATTCAAAATCACGTCGCCAAGATAAGAAAGCAGCTTGGTGGCGCGATCGGCGCGACGCGTGAAGCGGAAGAGTTCTGGCGATTCATCCAAGAATGAGGTGGTCACTTCGCCGGCGCGAAAACGCGGATGGTTGACCACATTCTCGAGGAACGGAATATTCGTTTTCACGCCGCGAATGCGGAATTCGCGCAGCGACCGGTCCATGCGCTGGCAGGCTTCAGGCAGGTTGCTGCCCCACGCAGTCACTTTCACCAGCAGCGAATCGTAGTAGGCCGCAAGCAAGGCTCCAGCGTAGGCCGTACCGCCATCGAGACGAATCCCGAATCCAGCAGGTGAACGATAGGTGGAAATCCGGCCATAGTCTGGCGCGAAATGCTTCTCCGGATCTTCCGTGGTGACGCGGCACTGCAATGCTGCGCCATACAAAGGGATCTTTTCTTGCTGCGGCAGGGACAGTGGCTCTTCGTGCAGTTTGTGCCCCTGGGCGACCAAGATCTGCGCGCGAACGATGTCGATGCCGGTCACCATTTCGGTGACGGTGTGTTCCACCTGAATGCGCGGGTTCACCTCGATGAAATACCACTTCTGAGAATCGACGTCGTACAGGAATTCCACCGTCCCAGCATTGCGATAGTTGGCCTGTCGCGCAATTTGAATCGCAGCGTCGCACAGTTCCGCGCGAACTTTCTCCGGCAGGTTCATTGCGGGAGCGACTTCGACCACTTTTTGATGGCGGCGCTGCACGGAGCAATCGCGTTCGTACAAGTGCAACAGATTCCCGTGCTGATCCGCGAGAATCTGCACTTCGATGTGCCGGGCACGCGGGAGAAATTTCTCCAGGAATACCGACGCATCCCCGAAGGCTGATTTCGCTTCGCCCTGCGCTTCCTCCAGCCGCGCCGCAAGCTGTTCCGGGCCCTGGACGACGCGCATGCCGCGCCCACCGCCGCCCATCGCGGCTTTCACGATCACAGGAAACCCAATTTCCGTGGCAATCTTTTGCGCTTCGGCAGCGGACGAAACGGAGTTCTCTGCCCCTGGCAAAACAGGCACGCCAGCGGAAGTGGCGAGGCGACGCGCTGCCGTTTTGTCGCCAAGCAGTTCCAGGAGTTCTGGCGTGGGTCCTACAAAGGCCAGGCCTGCCTTGGTGCAGGCACGCGCCAGCGCCGGATTCTCCGACAGGAATCCATACCCGGGGTGGATGGCGTCGACCTCGTGTTCTTTGGCAATGGCGATGATGCGGGGAATATCGAGGTAGGCCTCCACCGGCCCTTTGCCAGCGCCCACTTGATAAGCCTCGTCGGCTTTGAAGCGGTGTAACGCCAAGCGGTCCTCTTGCGAGTAGATCGCCACCGTGCGCAATCCGAGCTCATTCGCTGCGCGGAAGATACGGATAGCGATTTCGCTGCGGTTCGCAGCCAGCAGTTTGCGGATGGGTCGATGTTTCTTCATGCGTATGAGTCAGTCCATCCCCGCAGGGCAATCCAAAATTCTACCTTGTTTCACGTAGGAAGCCACACAAAGGACGATGATTTTTGACTCTGGCAAAGAGAAAGTTGATAGAAGAAATGTCTCGGCAAATTGCGATTAATGCTTGAGCAGCGGCGACGCATAACGAATCGGCACGCCAAAATTCGACCCGCCAAACCCGCGAACAACGGCAAAAGTCACCCCGATCACGCCTCCCTGACGATTCAGGAGCGGCCCGCCGGACCCGCCCGAAGTAGTCTGCGCGTCATACACGATCTTATCTGGCAACACATCGCCCACATGGCCCTGCGTCACCAGCGGCCGGATCAGCTTTCGTTTCGCCAATTCCGCCAGCACCAACTTGGGGTCGCCGCCGCTGATCTTCACGATTTGCTTCACGGTTTCGTCGCCCGCGCGCGCCAAAATCGCATCCAGCCCGGTCGCGTACCCAAAGCTGATTAGCGGGTCGCCGCTGACCGCCGCCTCTTTCCGGCTGTCCAGCTTCAGAATTGGCCGCTTCAGTTCCGAGAGGTCCCCATGTACCAGCGCCAGGTCAGCCTCCTGCGAGATCTGCGAAATGCCAACGGAGATGCCGTTCGGTTCTCCTGGGAAATAGGCGGTCATCTCCGCGATCACCGGCTCCAGGCCCTGCTGCAATGCGCTGCTCAATTCGTCGTTCTGCCACCATGGCTGAACCACGTGATGATTGGTGAGGATTTTCCCTTGGCCTGCAATGAATCCGCTCCCGAAGAAGTCTGCCCGCACTTCAGGCGCCCGGCCGTCGGTTGTGTAGACCGTGTTACCGTCGCTGTCCTTCAGAGGGGAGCCATCGCTATTGATGCCGCCATAGCGCAAGCGCTTCCCAGAGTCTTTTTCATTGAAAGCAACGGAAATGTGGAGAAGGCAGACGCTTGGGGCGTAATCGCGGATCACGGATTCCGCAGCCTGCGAACTTCCTTCCAGCTTATTCAATCGGCCGGTGGCCTCTTCGAGCTGATGGCGAAGCTCGTTGACGTCACTGCCGTCGGGCGCGGACAGCTTTTGGCGAAGGGCTTCGGCCTGTTGCTGCAACTGTTCTTTCTGGTCCAGCAGGTCCGCATTGGCGGGATCCTGCCGCAAGTGCTGTACCGAAGCCAACAGTTGCTGTTCGTTCTGGACGCTGTGCTCGAGCTGCGAAATCAAGGTATAAGCGCGTCGGGTCTCCTGCCCCGCCTTGTGCGAGTAAACGAAGAAAATCCCGGCAATCACCAGCGCCAAGGCCAGGAGGGTTCCCACACCGATTTTCAGGATGCGCTCGAGGGAGAAGGCGTCCCGCGTCATTTTCTCCGTGACCGCCAGCGCCTGAAAGGCGGTCTGTGCCACCTGGTAGCTTTCTTCGGCGTTGTGAAATTTGCGATCCAGTTCGCTCATGGCCCGTTTTTGGCGCAACTGCGCGCGCACAAGGGCCAGCAGCTCCTGGTCATCCCAAGGAACGGAGAGCACGTCATCGGCTCCCTGATCCAGCCAGAACGCACGTTGTGTGGAATCGCTTCGGGTCAGCAACAGCACACGCGGTTTGGCATTTGTGGTGGAATCCTGAATCGAAGTGAGAAGTGAATGAATGACGGCATCCGGCAGCCCGTTAGCCAAGACGACTATGTCGACGGTGCCGCCGCGCAGAATCGAAGCCGCGTTCTCCGCGGATTCCGTCGCCGTAACTTTGTACCCCTCCCCTTCCAGCAGTGCCCGCACGGCGCCGCTCAGCGCTGGGTCGCTAGCAACCAGCAATATGTTTTCCGAGGTAGGAGCCAAGCCGATCCCTCCAGCGTCCCAACAAAAGCAAAAAGCAGACTTCCAAGCGGGAGCCGGAAGTTTACCCTAAAAATCATTAGACGCGTGGAACAAAGCGGATGGGCACAGAAAAATGCGGCGAAAACGGCAATTCCACCGATAGCCAGGAAACAGGTTTAGTATTTCCGCAAGACGCCGATGACCCGGCCCTGGACCTTCACATCCGCGGCGGGCAGCACGATGGGAGCCATCTCGGAATTGGCGGGCTGCAAACGGATTTTTCCGGAACCTTCCCGGTAAAACCTCTTCAGAGTCGCTTCTTCACCGCTCACAAGCGCGACAACAATGTCGCCGGCGTTGGCGACCTGGGTTTGCTCGCACACCACGTAATCACCATCCATGATGTGGTCCTCAATCATGGAACTGCCCTTCACCTGGAGGACAAACGAATTGCCGCCTCGGGCAAAGTCACCCAACGAAATGGTCTCGTGTTCCTCGACAGCTTCCAGCGGACGCCCCGCAGCGATACGGCCCACCAGTGGCAGCTCCTGGATGCGCCGCTCCAGCACCTGTTCCTTGACCGGCTTCGGCAACTGCACGATCTCGATGGACCGGCTTTGGTTATAGCCGCGGCGGATAAATCCCTTCTTCTCCAGCGTGGTGATGTGCTTGTGAACCGTGGCCAGCGAGGTGAGTTTTAGTCCTCGCCCGATCTCTTCAAAACTAGGGGCGTAACCGTGGCGGGTCTCGAAATTAACGAGATAATCCAAAACTTCTTTCTGACGTTTGGTCAGGGCCATGAGTGCCTCCGCTTATCAGCCGCCGCTTGGAGTCAGCGCCTTGGTAAAGGACTGCGCCGTTGATTCGCTCATCGGGCATCTTTACCACATCCACTCTAGGCGAAAAGAAAGCGAACGTCAAGTGCCGTTTTAGCTACGCGGTCCACCAACTCGTACTATTCCTCTTCTCCCTTGTGTGCTGTCATCGTGACGCTATGACGAATCGCGTTCCTCGCTCCGCTGGCGTCACGGCTGCTGCTACCCTAGCTATCTTAGGGTGTGCCACCGCCTTTTTCGTTTGGGGTCATTTTTTTCTTGCGGTCCTGAATGCTCCTCCCGATGTTCGGGGAAAGCACCTGTATCAAACGCATACGGTCGCTTTCCTTTTGATCGCTATTGTCCCCGCCGGCCTGATCGCGCTGGGCATTCGGACAGGAATCGGCCTGTTTCAATTGCGTAGCTGGGCGCGTGTCGCTGCTCTGATCTGGGCTTCGATCGCTCTTGTCTTCTGTCTTGCCATGATTGCCTTTCGTCCATTCGAGACCTTTTTTATTCCCGACCATTTTGTCAGCCAAGTGGAATCCCTCAAGCAATTGCTGGCCATTTCGTTTTTCTTCCTGCTGTTTCCTGCCAGTGTCTGGTGGTTGTTTCTGTTCCGCAGCAAAAGCGTCAAAATGCAATTTGGCGCGGCCGATGCGGGGAGCCCGCTGCGAGAGCCAGCCACCGCCGTCAAGAATTGACTGCTCGGGAAGGCCGATGAAAAAGACTCGGCGCTTGTCGCATTCCGGCGTGTGACATCCGTCACAATCCTCCCTTTACCCTGTGCTATTCTTTAGAGGCTGGCTCCTGGCGGACCGACGCGCGCTCCCGCAAAAAGTAAAGTACATCGTGCCGCCGACTTCCGGGGGGGCTCACCCTACCTCGGTGTTTTGAGGAGCGTTTGCAAGACGAGGGTCACGTAACACCATGTCCACAGTCACTGAAGTTCCCACTGGTAAGACCAAGCGCGCAGTGATCGATCAGGCTGTAATCCGGTTCGCCGGAGACTCCGGCGACGGGATGCAGGTCACCGGCAGTCAGTTCACGAATACCGTTGCGCTGTACGGAAATGACATTGCCACTTTTCCAGACTATCCCGCGGAGATTCGCGCCCCTGCGGGCACGGTGCCCGGCGTCAGCGGATTTCAGCTAAATTTCTCCTCGGGCGAAGTGCACACTCCCGGCGACTCCGTGGATGTTCTTATCGCCATGAATCCTGCGGCGCTGAAAGTGAACGTGGGCGATCTGAAGCCCAACGGAATCCTGATCGTCAATGCCGACAGCTTCAAGGAAACCGATCTCCGCAAAGCACATCTGACGACGAACCCTCTCGAGGATCACTCGCTCGACAAGTTCCGCGTCTTCCCGGTCGAACTGCAGCGCCTCACGCGCGCTTCTTTGGAACATCTCGGGTTGGATGCCAAGGCCATGGACCGTTGCAAAAACTTTTTTGCCCTCGGCATGTGCTACTGGCTCTACAACCGTTCCATGGAGCCAACCGTCCGGTGGATCGATGACAAGTTCAAGAAAAAGCCGCTGCTTGTCGAGGCCAACAAACTGGCTTTGAAAGCCGGCTATTCCTTCTGCGAAGCCACGGAAGTATTCCAGATCAGCTACGAGATCCCGCCGGCGCAGCTCAGCCCGGGCCTCTACCGGAATCTGAGCGGCAATCAAGCTCTGGCACTCGGCTTTGTCACCGCCGCGACAAAAGCGGGCGTGAAGCTCTTTCTCGGCAGCTATCCCATCACGCCAGCGTCGGATATCCTGCACGAACTCTCGCATTACAAAGACTTCGGGGTCCTCACCTTTCAGGCCGAAGACGAAATAGCCGCGATCACTTCATCGATCGGCGCCTCCTACGCCGGCGCCCTTGGCATCACCACGACTTCCGGCCCCGGCATGGCGCTCAAGACCGAAGCTCTGGGGCTCGCCGTCATGACCGAACTGCCCTTGGTGATTTGCGACATCCAACGCGGCGGCCCGTCCACGGGTTTGCCGACGAAGACGGAGCAAGCTGATCTGTTGCAAGCGCTCTTTGGCCGCAACTCCGAAGCTCCCATTCCCGTGCTCGCGGCGGCTACACCCGCTGACTGCTTCTGGGTTGCCGTCGAAGCGTGCCGCATCGCACTGAAGTACATGGTGCCGGTCATCATTCTCTCGGACGGCTATCTCGCCAACGGCGCCGAACCCTGGCGCGTTCCTAACGTGGATGAGATTCCCCGCATTCCTGTTCACTTCGCGAAAAATCCAGAAGGCTTCTTGCCTTACAAGCGCAATCCGGAAACTCTCGCGCGTCCCTGGGCCATCCCCGGCACACCCGGCCTGGAGCATCGCATCGGCGGACTGGAAAAGCAGGACGTCACCGGCAACGTGAACTACGAACCGCTTAACCATGAAAATATGGTGCGCATTCGCGCCGCGAAAATTGACGCCATTGTGCAGGATGTGCCGAACGTTATGCCCAGCGGCGATCCCGAAGGCGACCTGCTCATCGTTTCCTGGGGCTCCACGTTCGGATCCATCACCCAGGCAGTCCACGGGCAGCGCGAGAAGGGCCGCAAGATCGGTCATCTTCACCTGCGTTACCTCAATCCGCTTCCTGCTAACGTGGGAGACATCCTGAAACGTTACAAGCGGGTCCTCGTGCCTGAGCTCAACATGGGACAGCTCCTGTGGGTTTTGCGCGCCAAGTATCTCGTCAACGCGGTCGGCCTCAACAAGATTCAGGGCCGCCCTTTCAAGCAAGTCGAGCTCGATCAGAAGATCGAGGAAATGTTGGGGCTCTAGGAGAACACCATGACCACGACGGCTCTTCCTCCGCTTACCAAAAAAGACTTTCAGACCGACCAGGAAGTGCGCTGGTGTCCCGGATGCGGTGACTACGCCATTCTCTCCGCGGTTCAGTCCGTGTTCCCGGAACTCGGCGTCCCCCGCGAGAATTTCGTTGTCGTTTCTGGCATCGGCTGTTCCAGCCGCTTTCCCTATTACATGAACACGTACGGCTTCCACTCCATTCATGGCCGCGCCCCGGCGGTGGCGTCGGGCATCAAGATTGCCCACCCTGAGTTGGAAGTGTGGGTCGCCACCGGCGACGGCGACGCTCTCGCCATCGGCGGTAACCACACAATTCACATGCTGCGCCGGAATGTTGGCGTCAAAGTGTTGCTCTTCAACAACCGCATTTATGGCCTGACTAAGGGCCAGTATTCACCCACTTCTGAATTTCACAAGGTGACCAAATCCACGCCCTACGGATCACCGGATCGCCCATTCAACCCAGTGTCGCTTGCCATTGGCGCGGAAGCCACTTTTGTTGCCCGCTCGGTAGACATTTTTCAGGCGCACTTGAAGGAAACCTTGAAGGCTGCCGCAGCGCATCGAGGCTCCGCGTTCGTCGAAATCCTGCAAAACTGCAATATCTTTAACGATGGCGCCTGGATCGGCCTCACTGAAAAAGATGCTCGCAGCGAGCATGTGATTCAACTCGAGCACAACAAGCCGCTGATCTTCGGCAAGAATCGCGATAAGGGGATTCGTCGCAAGGCCGATGGTGATATTGAGGTTGTGCAACTTGGCAACGGCATCTCCGAATCCGATCTTGTCGTTCATGACGCGCACCACTCACGTCCGTCTTACGCTTTTCTGCTTTCTCACATGGAAGGGCGGCCGGGCTTTCCCACGCCCATCGGTGTTTTGCGTTCCTGGGACGACTTGCCTCGCTACGAAGACGTCATCAACGAACAGGTCCAAGAGATCATCCAGAAAAAAGGCGCGGGAGATTTGGGGAAACTGCTGAGAGCCGGCGACACCTGGGAAGTGAAGTAGCAGCCAAGCGACTCCGTTTCGCACAACTCAATTCTTGCGTTTTATGTGCGCGGGCTAGCGCTGCCACGGAAAATTTTCTTTTTTGGAACTGACTCTGTGGTCGAGTGTGCCCTTTCTAGTGCATACTCGCGACTTCCCAATAACTGTAAACAAGTTCCCGCGGATTGATCGCTTTTTGTGGATTGTTGCACTTCGAGGTAATGGATTTCGCCAAATTTAGGCCAAATTTGCAGATTCCCGCATTTGGCACTCAGCTTGCACAGTAATTACGGGGAAGTAATCTTAGGGTGACCGGGATCACCCTGTCGGGCATGTTCACGGGACCTATCGGACTCAAAAAACCTAACAAAATCAAAAGGAACCCATCGTTCGCGGCGTGGTTGGTAGTAGGACTACTGGCAATTATCGTAGTTCTTCTCTTTTCGTACTGGGCATGGTCTCCCATTTCACCCGGTGATTCCTCCCATTCGACGCTTTCCGCCAACTCTTCGGCATGGCCTTTCGATTGGACCGAGGACGGCTTCTCCTTTGCTTCCCATTCCGGCGCCGATAGCCCAGTTTATCCCTACTCGGTCATACCAGGCGGAATCGCTAGCGCAAAAAAACTTCAGACGGCTCTGCGCCACGATCCCGTGGCTGCAACTCACTACGCGAATTTCCGCGTGCAATCCGCCCGCCTCATTCGCCTGGGAGAAGACCGCCGAGTCTACGTCTCCTACCGCATCGCTGATCACATTTACTGGACGCGAAAAAAAGTTGCGCTTCACGCCGGCGAAACTCTCTTAACCGACGGCACGCACCTGGTGCGCGCTCGCTGCGGCAATCGTATTTCGGATGTCCCCGCTAAACCCACTTCCCCATCCGAGCCGCCCAACGAAGTTTTGAATAGGCCGGTGCAGCCACTTCTGCCGGTGATGCCAACTGACGCTCTCCCCGGCGACCCAGTCTGGAAGGATACTTCCACGCCTCCCCTGCTTGCGTTTGACAATCCTCCGAAGCCAAATGCTCCTGGTGGCGGCGGTCCTTTCGTTCCGTTTCTGCCAGGTTTTCCCATTCCTTGTTGCGGCGGTTCTCCAGGTCCTTCGCCTTCACCAGGTCCCTTGCCGCAGCCTTACCCCGTGCCGCCTGTCGCCACGCCCGAACCAGGGACTCTCTCTTTGCTCCTCATCGGTGTCGCCGGGCTCGTTTCCCTCATGAAATTGCGTCGTTCCTGATCTCTGGTCTTACTCCTCATTCGGAAGCGCATCTAACAGGAAAGCAATCTGGAGATGCGTTCCTTCGCCCGTGCTGCGCGGTTTCTCGTATGCTTCGAACCGGCCAATTTGCGCGCAGCTGATTGTCTTTTTCATGAAACCATCTTTTTTTCCGAACATCCAACAGAAGCAGTTAGAATCGTCCCCATGGATTCGACGCCCAATTTGATGCCGTTTTCGCTGCTCGGTGACGCCGATCCGGTGCCAGGCACCGTCTTTATTGCACAACCTGAGCAGGCCCAGACGCTGACTCTACTTTATGAGATCAGTCACGAGCTGACCTCTATTCTGGATCGGCAGGAACTCCTCCGCCGCATCGCCGAGCGGGTCAAGAAGCTGGTGGACTACCACGTGTTCACCGTGATGCTCTGGAATGAGCAGCTACAGGTGCTCGAAAGCGTATTTTCCATGCGCTACCAGGACGCTATCCCGGGGCGAGTCCAGATGCCTCTCCACCAGGGCATCACCGGCACGGCTGCTGCAGAGCGCCGCACCATTCGCGTGGTTGATGTTCGCCTTGATCCGCGCTACCTGCAGTGCAACAGCGATGTGGAAGTGCGCTCTGAGCTTGTGGTCCCGCTGCTTCTGCAGGATCGCTTGATTGGCGTTTTGGATCTGGAAAGCACCGAGCCCCAAGCTTTCACCGCCGAGCACGAGCGCTTGCTCAACATTCTCGGCACCTATATCGCCGTGGCCCTGGAAAACGCCCGCCTCTTCGAAGAATCTCGCGAAAACCAGCTCCGCCTGCAGAACGATCTGGAAACCGCTCGCGAGATCCAGCGCCAGCTTCTGCCTTCGGGCGCGAAAGAAGTTCCGGGTCTGGACGTCGCCACGGCTTACGTTCCCGCGCGTGAATTGGGCGGAGATTTCTACGATTTGCTTCCTTATGGGGTCGGGCGCTTGGCGGTCGCCAATGGAGACGTATCCGGCAAAGGTACGGCGGCTGCGCTCTACGGGTCGCTTGCCATCGGCATCCTGCGCGAACTCGTTCACGAAAGTGAAGCATCGGCCGCAGAAATGTTGCAACAACTGAACGAACGCCTGCTCGCCGCGCGTCTGGACGCCCGGTTTGTCGCCATGCAGTTCGCCATTTATGATGCCGCGCTTCGCGAATTGAATGTCGCCAATGCCGGCGGGACGCTGCCGCTTCTCATCCGCAACGGCGAGGTCACCGAAATCAATGTCTCAGGCATGCCTCTGGGGCTCCTGCCCGAAGCGGAATACGAGGACGAGACGCTCAGCCTGGTCCCTGGCGACGTGGTGGTCTTCGCCTCCGATGGGATCCACGAATCCATGAACAAAGATCAGGAAGAATTTGGGGTGGAGCGGCTGAAATCTCTTCTGGCCACGGTTGTTCCCGCGGACCCGGGTTACACGGTGGCGCAGCGCATCGTCAAAGCCACCGACGAACACGCCGGACCGGGCCAATCCCCGCACGACGACCGCACGCTGCTCATTTTGCGCGTGACGGAGGAAGCCGAAGCAGACTATTCCAAGATGCCCATCATTTACTGATTTAAGTCATCCGTGGTCCGCAAAAAGCGGGCGGCTGATCAGACTTAAGCGGTATTTCTCACAAGCTGGCATTGAAACGTTATCCAAGCTAGCAAAACGTTGTCATCCTGAGGCCCCGCGCCTTTTTGCGGGGTCGAAGGATCTCAACTTTACATCGTGCACATTGTTTCAGCTGAGATCCTTCGGGCCGCAAACGGCGCGGCCCTCAGGATGACATGGTGTTCTTTCCGTTTGGGCAATTAAAAATATCTGCGTCGTGAGAAATTAGGGTCAAGCGCGAGGTGTGAGGTCACTT
>Ga0187816_10000133_pt1 | contig 20426 bp, 16 predicted proteins | sample NC_wetland_sal_i_16_FD_132960 | JGI IMG/M metagenome (GOLD analysis project Ga0187816, IMG submission 132960) | Wetland sediment microbial communities from Neuse River Estuary, North Carolina, USA - SO4_1 | ecosystem: Environmental > Aquatic > Freshwater > Wetlands > Sediment | place: USA... | reverse complement strand
GTAAACTCCAAGCAAGTGTTGCGTCGACCGTTTGAGCCGGCGCGACTTTTCGTCCAAGCGGTTATAGAAACCGACGAAGAGAGGCTACAATTTTAAGCCCGCAGTTAGCGAACTTCGACGATTACCAAAGACACGTCGTCGGCGAGGGGACCGTGCCTCCACGCAGCTACGCCGTCGAGGATTGTCTTCTGCATATCCGCGAGTGTTAGCGTTGCCGATTGGAGGACTAAATCTTCGAGACCTTCGACGCCAAGCATATCGTCGAGGCAGTTGAAAACCTCAATGAGTCCATCGGTGTACAGAATGAGGCGATCACCCGGTGATAGTTCAACTTCCGTGGACGGCTCGGACGGTGTAGTTTCGAGGAGGCAACCGAGGATACCGTTTCGCGACTCAAGCCGGCGGAGAGTGCCAAAACATGACGACGAATATACAAGCCAACGTGATTGGGCACACGACGCTGATCTTGGTCTTGGGATCTTGGTTTTCTTTCGTGTTGATTTTTCGTTTACGGAAGAAGCCACCCAAGTTTGAAGAAGTGAAACAAGCTTCTGTGGTGAGGTGGGGAATCTTGCTGCAAGCTGCCGGATTTGGGCTGGTGTGGTGGCGCGTTCGGAGGTTTGGGGAGAGGAATTCCCTCAACTTTTCCTACCCATGAACGATTGAGGATACACGAGGGCCACGGCTGTCTCGATGTTCAAATCCTGAATGCTTCGCCAAGCGGTCACCCAGACAGACCTGCTTTCCACGTGCGCACTGCCAGTGCCGTCACCAGATAGCACGCCGAGGCCGCCAGCATCACCGCCGGCAGCCCGGCTCCCAATGCGAGCAACGTAGCCAGTGGACCAGCTACAACGGAAGCGCAGCCGTTGACAGCCCAAGCCCAGGGCAAGAGTTCTTCGCGGGTTTGGCCGAGATGGTGCAGGACGAGAGGGAAAGGCATGCCCATGGCTGCGAGCGGAGCCATCACCGTGAACGCCACAATCATTCGGGCTGGCAGCGGCAAGCCGAGCAGCGTCATGAGCGCGGGATGCATGCCGAATGCATACACGGCGGAAGTTCCGGCTACGATGAGGGCGGCAATGCACGCCAATCGCGTTGAGGAAGCTCCCTTCCGTAGCTCCCGGGCCGCCCAGGCGCTGCCCAATCCTGAGATGAATAACAGACCCGCCAGGACCACGGCCACGGCATAAATGGGATTGGCCAGGAAGAAAACCAGCCGTTGGATCAGCGCCATTTCTACGAACAGATAACCCAGACCTAACGCGAGAAAGCAAGAAAGTACGCATAGGCGCACTGCCCCGCCGGGTACTGGTTTCGCTACGAGCGGATCGGCAAGCGCGATGCGACGTGTCAGAAAGGCCAGAGGAGACATAATCAGCAGAATGGCCAACAGCGCTGCCTGCAGAAGAGTCGCAATCAGGATGAGATAACCCAACTCCGAGAAGGGAATCGACGAACGGCGAAATTCGCCCAGCACCAAAGGAAGGGAGCGCCAACGGAAGAAATGAAAAAAGTACGGTCTTTGATCGGTTGCTGGCCGCAGGTCAAACGCATAGTCATCAAAAAACTGCTCGCGACGTTGGCCCTGGGCAAGGAGCGAGCTTACGACCTCGGCATAGTAGTCGCGTTCCAACACATTGAAGCGATTCTGATGATCGGGCCGGATGCCGGGAAGGTAGGTTGTATCGAACAGGCGGTCCTCGGCCCATGGACGCAGTGTCGCCAGTTCGGGAGTCGTGAACGGCTCCTTCTTTACTAGAAGTGTCACGGTTGCCCAGCTTCTGATCAGCACCAGGCGCTCCGGCGCGCTTAAGCCCCTCTGCTCCAATGCCGCAACCGCCGTAGCGAATAGCTTCAACTCATCACGCGGCGGCATCCGCACCCAACGAGTGGCAGCGAGTATGCCGCCGGGGCGGAGGTGCTGCAGGTATGTCTGGAAAGCCTCGACCGTGTAGAGATAGCTCTCGCCCACGGCGCCGACGCCCATCGCCGATCCTGCGAAGGAATCGACCAGCGAAAGGTCGATGACATCCCATCTCTCGCGAGCCGCCTGCACAAAGGCGCGGGCCTCCGCACGATGGACGCGAACTCCGGGCCGGTCATACAGTCCGCCGGCAAAGTCACGAAATTTCCCACGCAGCAACTTTGGTACGTTTGGGTCGAGCTCAACGGCATCGACTTGCTGCGCCCCGTGCCTCAGCGCTAGCAGGACGCCCGCGCCGCCCCCTGCCCCAAGAACGCACACATGTAAATCCGGAGTAGAAGATTGGACGGCGAAGTAAGGAGCGGCCGTGGTGCTCCAGTCGAGGTAGCTCAGCTTGCGGATGTCGCCATCGAACGCTGTGATAGGCCCAGCAGTGTCCGCGTCCACGAAGAGTCCGAGTTGCCGCGGCAAGGCGGCTTCGGCTGGTGTAACTAGGGAAAGCCCCGGGGCCTCGCGAATGGCAGGACTGGCAACGACGTCCACGCGGCCGAGAGCGCTGGAGCGTTCTGCCACAACGCGTGCTTGAGGAAGGTTGAGTGCATAGCTGAGGCCCTTGTACTGGGACAGGCGGACGGAAGGCGGACTAATAACATACGTGAGAGTCAGGATTGCCATGATCGCGACACTTACGGTGGCAAGGAGGAGACGCCGGCCTCGTTCAACCAAGGGGCTCGTATCGAGCAAGGCGAGCACTGCTGCGCCCTGACTTAGGACCACGACACCGAAAAGAGCCCATGCCACTGTGGTGGTGGACAGCAGACCCACAGCAAGAAGAGCACCCGCGCCGGAACCGGCCAGGTTAAAGGCGTAGAGCCGGGGACAGTTCTCGGATTCGCTGGTGAGCGCTAAACCGATCGCAGTCGCGGCCGCAAAAAATGGAACAAACAGCGCCAGGTAGAAGCACCCGAGGTACAGCAATTGCCGGCGATCCCATAGCAGGAGGAACGGTTCAAAAGGGACATGTTGCGTAAGCCAGAAAGAAATTGGAAGCGCAACGGCGAACAAAACCGCGGAAAGCGAGAACCAGACCGATTGGGAAGCACGTTGCTGCGGGATGGTGGCCGCATTTTTCACTCGTCGGTTCAAGATCGACAATAGGGTACCGCTCGCCCCAAAGCCGAGAAGCGCAATCGAGATGACCATGTACGCGAAGTGGTGCCACTGGCCAATGGAGAAGGTGCGGACCAGGAGAACCTGGTAAGCGAGCACGGAGGCTGACACCAACAGCAGGGCCATCTCACGACGCCGGAGGCCGATCGGAGGACGACGGATCTGAGCAGCTTCAAACACGGCGCACCTTCTCGCCAGTACCCCTCGCCGGCTGCCTTGATCAAAGGGCATGCGCCACAAGCGCCTTTCAATTCGACTTCGGTCCGCCGGTCAGGGGAACAAAGGCCACGGGCATCAGGCTGCGCACCTGAATATCACGCGGGCCTTTGCTGCCCTTCGTAACCAGCACGAGCATTTGCGGCTGGAAAGGATTGCCAACGGGAATCACCATCCGTCCGCCGGGCTTCAGTTGCTCAATCAATGGTGGCGGAATGTGATTCGCGGCGGCTGTGACGATGATGGCGTCAAAAGGTGCTTTCTCCGGCCAACCAAAGTAGCCATCGCCCACGCGTACCTCGATATTTTTGTAACCTAGAGCGGTCAGTCGTTGGCGCGCGGCGTTGCCGAGGGGCTCGACGATTTCAATCGTGTAAACCTGCGCGACCAGCGGTGAAAGCACCGCGGCCTGATAACCGGAGCCGGTGCCGATTTCGAGTACTCGGTGCTCACCTTTGGGTTCAAGAAGTTCTGTCATCTTGGCCACAATGTAAGGTTGCGAGATGGTTTGCCCGTAACCCACAGGAAGTGGCTGGTCATCATAAGCGTAGAGCACAAGTTCCGCGGGTACGAAGCGGTGGCGCGGCGTCTTGCGCAGCGAATCGAGGACACGGGAATCGCGCACCGCCTCTGAGCCAGTCCAACGCTCCGTTGCGATTTGCGTTCGGACCATCTCTTCGCGCAGCTTGCGGAACTTCGCTTCTTCATCTTGCGCAAAGATAAGATGGCTTGCGGCCACAAGGAAAAATAGTGAGGTCAAGAGATGGCGGCAGGTCCTGCTCGTGGATCTGTCTCTGGAACACGTCGATACAAATGGACGCTTCATGGGATTGGAGAACCGTCCAGAAAACTACGAACCAGATTCGCGACTGTGGGAACCGCGGCCTCCCACAACAGGACACCTACGAGCCAACTGCGGTCTAACCCAGAGGCAGGTCTGGATTCCGTCGCACGTGCCCATCCGTGTCACGGTACAAAACAGCCACAATGTTCCCCAGCGGGTCACGGGTTCGGATGAGCAAGGGCACACATCCTGGCTGCGCATGTGTGGCGCAGCCGAGGCAGGGATCGTAGGCGCGCAGTGCCATCTCAACCATATTAAGGATGTCGTCAGAAATCTCACCGTTTCTCACGTAAGTTTGGGCAGTCTTCTCCACGCTCATGGCGATGCGCGCCGCATTATTCTGAGTGGCGACGATCAGATTAGCTTTTTGAATCACGCCCTTCTCATTTGTTTGATAGTGATGAATGAGAGTCCCGCGCGGCGCTTCTACAATGCCGATCCCTTCTCGTGGAATTTGCGTGGGCAACGTGCGCACCGCCGGATCTGCAATCTGCGGATCGGACGAAAGCTGCTGCAGGCGCTCGGCGGCATAGAGCAATTCCACGATCCTGGCCCAGTGCGTTGCCAGAGTGTGGTGCACCGGCTTGCTTCCCAAGGTCGCAAAGAACTTTTCCCGTGCCTGTTGGGCGAGCGGGGTTGCCATGCGCTTTGACGCATTCAGGCGTGCCAGCGGGCCAACCGAGTAAATCCCCCCGTTCGCGCCTTCTTTAAATCCCTTCCACCCGACGGGCTTGAGGTGACAGAACTTCACATAGGTCCAGGGCTCGACGTGCTCCGCAATGTAATCCAAGTATTCCTTCGGGTGAAACTTTGCGAACTCACGGCCATCCGGTGAAACCACGCGAATTGACCCGTCGTAAAAATTCACCTGATTGTTTTCATCCACCATCCCCATGTAATACGTGCGGTGCGTGAATGCTTCGGAACGAATGAGATTCACGTAGTCACTGTTCTCAAGCACAAGCTTTTCGAAAGTCTCGAGAGTGAAAGCTGCAAAATCCAGTGTTTCACGGGCCACCTGCGCGAATTGAGCCTGCTCCTCATGCTTGAGGGCTTTGGCGACGCCACCCGGCAGCCCAAAGACCGGATGTACCGCTTTCCCACCCACCACGGCGCTGAGTTCGCGCAATTTGCGGCGCGCGGAAATGACCTGCTGTCCGACCTTGAGCCCGACCTTCACGATGACCCCCAAAACGTTGCGTTCGGCGGCCGGTGCCGAGGGCCCCACGATGAAATCCGGGCCACCGAGAAAATAGAAATGCAGAATATGGTCCTCAGCAACAAAGGCGCTGTAGACAGCTTCACGGATCATTTTTGCGGCTGGCGGGGGCTCAACCTGATAAAGGCTGTCGAGCGCCTTCACGGCGGCCATGTGATGGGCGGTGGGGCAGACTCCGCAAATGCGCGAGGTGATTTGCGGCATGTCCTCCGCTAATCGCCCTTCGCAGAACTTTTCAAAGCCTCTTAATTCCGGCACCTGAAAGTAGGCGTGATCGACATTGCCCTTGTCATCGAGGAAAATCTCGATTTTCCCGTGGCCTTCCAGCCGCGTCACGGGATCGATGCTGATTCGGCGTTGTTGAAGTTCTGCCATATCCGAAGTCCCCTCTGCGCAATTCCGCTCGTATAACCTCTAAAGCATCCCCTGGCTAGCCAGTTGGGGAATGAGCCGCCTCCAATTGACCTGATTCCTGAAGTCTTCTGCGCCTCAGCAAGGAAGAAGGCAGGCTGTAACGGTAGAATGCACCTATCGGATCAGGGACATTCTCAAAAGCTTGCAGGATTGCTGCCTCTTCCTTGGCTGCGGCCACGGAAGCGATGGCGGAAAGAGCTTTGCCACCAAAGTCCCTCACACGGCTGGTGGGACCGAAGCATCCCGTGCAAGGCATGTTGCCCTTGATGCACTGGGCCTCACAGCCCGACCGCGTTGCCGGACCCAAACACAAAATTCCTTGGGCAAGCAAGCACGTTCCTTCGTCGATCAGCACATCCTGTGGACGCTTGAACTGATCCAAAGCGAGATGGTCCGGATGCGAATCCCTGCGCGGGCAATCCTCACAGAGCGCATGGTCGGGCGCCAGCACGGCTCCTCTTTCCGGCAATTGACCGCTGAGCAACTGATTGACCGCCGCCAACAGAATCTTTGGTGTTGGAGGGCAGCCGGGCAGGTAATAATCCACGTCCACGACTTGATCCAACGTTTGCACTGTGTCGTAGAAGCGTGGCAAGGTCAGCTCGCGGCCATCCTCCACAGTGATCAACTGAGGCAGAGTACCGTCCGGGTTTGGTGTGCTCGCATTTTCCGTGTAAACGGTTTGGAAGATGGTGTCCCTGGTCCACAGGTTTGCCAGGCCAGGCACGCCTCCTAAATGCGAGCAACTGCCGAACGCGAACACGAGTTGTGACTTGCTCCGGAGCAGGCGCACCATTTCTTGCTGCTCGGTCGTCCGGATGGCGCCGCTGACAAATGCTGCCAGGATCGAGGCATCCGCCATCGCCGCCAAATCACGCCGCTTGAAATCCAGAGCCACCGGCCAGAACACAATGTCGGCTGAAGAAACAACGTCGAGGAGTTTCTCTTCAAGATCGAGGACGGCTTCATCGCAGCCGCCGCACGCCGCGCACCAATAAAAAGCGAGTTTGGGCTTTTCAGCCATACGCCGCGACCTCCTCCAGCGGACCTCCGACAACCGGGTACTTACGAAGAGGGCCGAGTGCCCGGACCTTCTCGACCATGTCGTTGATGACCGCGCGCACCTTGTCACCTTCCGATGCGGAGATCCATTCGAGGCGGAAACGCTCCTCCTCGATGCCCATGTCCTTCAGCAAGTGCTTTAGCAACTGGAAGCGCCGTAGAGCGCTGTAATTTCCTTCCTGATAGTGGCAGTCGCCGGGGTGGCAACCACCGATGAGCACTCCGTCGGCACCGTGCGCGAAAGCCTCCAGAACAAACTGCGGGTCCACGCGCCCGGAACACATCACGCGAATCACGCGGGCGTTCGGTGCGTACTTGATGCGCGAAGTCCCGGCCAGGTCCGCGGCGAGATAGGTGCACCAGTTGCAGAAGAATGCGACGATCCTGGGTTCGAACAGTTCAGGCATAAGCCAGTACGCCCCCAATCTCTTCAAAGACCTCCTGGTCTTCGAACAAGTTCTGCTGCATGGAGCCCGACGGACACGCGGCCACGCACGTGCCGCAACCTTTGCAAAGCACTTCATTGACTTCGGCCTTGTTCTTCTCGTGCACGAAGGAAATGGCCTGGAAGGGACAGACCGGGATGCAGGTCCTGCAACCGGAACACACCTCTTCCAGCACGTGAGCCGTGTTCGGCTCGAGTTCGACAAAACCCGCGTCAACCAGCGCCAGGCTCTCTGCGGCGGCTGCGCCAGCCTGTGCCACTGTATCCGGAATATCTTTCGGCCCCTGACAACAGCCTGCGAGAAAGATTCCGTCGGTGAACGTGTTCACCGGTGCCAACTTCGGATGCCGCTCGAGGAAAAATCCCTCGGTTGAACAACCAATGTTGAATAGGCGGCGCACTTCCTGAGCATCTTTTTGTGGCTCCAGGCCTGTTGCGAGCACGACCAGGTCGACGGGAATCTTGCGGACCATGCCCAGCAGCGTATCTTCCACCTGAAGCATGAGGCGGCCATCGCCATTCGGAGCGGGGCAAACATCGGCGACTTTTCCGCGAATCAGATACATCCCCCCTCCAGCCACGCGGTTATAAAACTCCTCGAACGCCTTGCCTGCCGTGCGCATGTCGATATAGAAGTTGTAGACTTCGGCGTCCGTTCTTTCCTTAATGAGGTGGGCGAGTTTCAGGGAGTACATGCAACACACTCGCGAACAGTAACGGTTGGTGTGTTCATCGCGGCTGCCCACACAGTGGATGATCCCGACGGATTTGGGCTTGCGCCCATCTCGCAGAAGGATTTCGCCGCCCGTCGGACCTGATGCATTCGTGAGCCGTTCCGCCTCCAACGCGGTATAGACATTTGGATAGACTCCGTACCCGTAGTAGGGAATGCGCCTGGCATCGAAAACCTCAAAGCCAGTCGCCAAAATAATGGTTCCGACCTCGATGGTTTTGATTTCTTCTTTTTGTTGGAAATCAATGGCGTTCCGTTCGCCGCAGACTTCCACGCAGGTCTTTTTGCATTTCCCGCTTTTGAATTCGATACAAGTTTCCGGATCGATGACCACCACTTGCGGGACGGCCTGCGGAAACGAAATGTAAACCGGTTTACGTTTGCTCAGTCCGAGGTTGAATTCGTCAGGCACCTTTGCCTGCTTGTAAACGCAAGCTTCGATGCATTCCAGGCAACCTATGCAAAGGTCTTCCAGCACATAGCGCGGCTTGCGCCTGACGGTCACCGTGTAGTTCCCGACATATCCCTGGACCTGGGCGACTTCCGAGAGAGTCCATAGCGTGATATTGGGATGCGATTTCACCGCGGTCATTTTCGGAGTGAGGATACAAGCCGCGCAGTCCAGCGTCGGGAAAGTCTTGTCAAACTGGGCCATGTGGCCGCCAATCGTCGGCTCACGCTCAACGAGGTAGACATGCTTGCCAGCATTCGCGAGAGTTAAGGCCGCGTGAATACCTGCAATCCCACCTCCCACGACCAGAACCTCGGACTTGATCGCTACGCGCCGACGCTCGAGCGGGCGATGCAGCTTCACTCGACGCACAGCAGCGCGAATGAGATCCTTGGCTTTTTGCGTTGCCGCCCTCTTGTCTGTGTGCACCCAGGAGTCGTGTTCCCGCACATTGACCATTTGAAAGTAGTAGGGGTTCAAGCCGCCCTGCTCGGTGGCGTGGCGGAAGGTTCGCTCGTGCAGGCAAGGTGAACAGGCGGCCACGACGATGCGATCGAGGTTGTATTCCTGAATATCTTTTCGAATCAACTCCTGGCCAGGGTCGGAGCACATGTACTTGTATTCCCTTGCCAGCGCCACATTCGGGAGAGCGGCCGAGAAGGCGATCACATCGTGCACGTCAATAGTCCCGGCAATATTCGTCCCGCAGTGGCAGACGTACACGCCGACGCGAACAGGGCTGGCGGATTCGTCATGCGGCGACATGAGACTCGCTCCTCTCCATCATGCCCATGGCTTGCGCCACTAGTTCCGATAACTCCTTGACGAAAAGCTGCCTTTCCAAACCCGTAGTCTTGATTGCGTCCTGGAACATCACCAGGTCTTTGGGGCAAGTGACCACCAGCGTATGTACTCCGGGCAGGCTCGCCGCTTCGCGCACGCGGTTCTCGGCCGGTCGCTCCTTAACACCCGGGGTGTCTTCCATCCAGATTCGGCCTCCGCCAGCACTGCAGCAGTAAGAGTTTTTGCGGTTTCGCGGCAGTTCCAGAAGCGTGGCTCCTAATTCGCCCAGCACGCGGCGCGGGGCTTCCAAAACTTCGTTGTAACGGCCGAGGTAGCAGGGGTCGTGATAAGTGACTGTTTGTCCGAGGCTGTGCCGCACGGGCAGCTTCCCGGCCCGAAACAATTTCGCGAGCAGTTCCGTGGAATGAATTACGCGCCGGTCGCGACCGATCGCCGGATACTCATTTTTTAGCACGTTGTACGTATGCGGATCTGTGGTCACAATCTGTCTGAAGCGCGCCGAAGCGAGAGACTTCTGGTTTTTTTCGGACAACATTTCGAACAGCCCTTCTTCTCCAATGCGGCGCAAGTCATTACCGGCGTTCTGCTCGTCCTCGTAGAGAATCCCAAAACTCACTCCGGCGAATTCCAGCACGCGAGCCATGGCGCGTGTTGCGGGGATGACCCTCGGATCGTAGGAGGCGTAATCGCCCACGAACCACAGATAATCGACGGGTTCTTTTCGCGCGTCTTTTATCCGGAAGCCCAAGCCTTGCGTCCATTTCGCTCGCGCCCGCGGAGAAGCGCCAAATGAATTTCCGTAACGTGCCAAGTGCGACAGTGTTTCCTGGAGGCGGTGTTCTACCTGTCCTTGCAGGACCAAATAGCGGCGCATCTCAATCAAAAGCGGCAAATGTTCGTTGAAGACCGGGCACCGCTCCATGCACGCATAACAAGTGGTGCATGCCCAGATCTCTTCCGGTTTGACCCTGTCGCCCAGCAAGGGGACCGGCTTTTGGCGGCCATTCGATGCGCGAACTGCGTCCTTCACCTCGCGCATCAGAACTTTCGGCGAAAGGGCGTGCCCGCTGCCCACACTGGGGCAGACGTGATCACAGCGGCCACACTCGGCGCAGGCCAAGCCAGAGAACAATTGCCGCCAAGTAAAATCCTGGCGCATTGACGCACCCTCGGAGGCTGACGGCATACCACCCGGGCGAAGCGAGCCGAAAAAGACGCCAAATGGCGCGGCAAGAAGGTGCAGATGTTTGGAATAGGGAAGGTAGGCCAGAAAGCCTAGCACCGTAACCATGTGCACCCACCAAAGGCCCAGGGAGAACTCCGGTGCGCGATGCTTCAACAACTGCATGGACAAAGAAGAAACCAACACCAGGGCGATCAGCGCGAGAATGATAGTTGCGTCGATAGACCTTTCCAGCCGGGGAGGCGTGAAAATGTACCGCCTAACTGCTACTACCGCTAGCGCGACGAGACCAAGAACAGCGAACAGCTCCAGTGCCAGGGCAATCACCCGTATGTCGTCCGCCCAAGGAATGGGCAGGAACGGCAAGAGCCCACGGACCAAATTCCAGGCGAAACTGACCGCAAATAGAACGAACGCCCAGAAGATGACGAAATGAGCAGCGCCAACCAAAGGCTCTGTCAAGAGCCGTCGTTGCCCAAGCACATTCACTACGAACAACTTCAGCCTGCGTGCGGGATTGTCCCAACGGGTTTCTCTTCGGGCCTCCCGCAGCACATTGATGTAGCGCAGCACCTGACGCCCAAAGAGCGAGAACGACAACAGGGTCAGCGCCCAGAGGTACGCGTAGCCCGGCAACCCGAAGTAGGTTGTGGTTGCCGGATCAAGCATGGCTCCCCACTCCCTTCCTGCTTTCAATGGCCTTGGTCAGGGCTGGGAGAACTTTCAACACGTCACCGACAATTCCGTAGTGCGCGATATTGAAAATGGGTGCGCCGCTGTCCGTATTGACAGCCACAATGAGGGCTGCCGCCTTCATTCCCTCCGTGTGCTCGGGTGCGCCGCTGATACCCAACGCCAAGTAGAGCTTGGGTTTGACGGTTGCTCCGGACTTTCCGACTTGGCGGGAAAGTGGCAGCCATCCCTGATCGATAACTGGGCGTGAAGCGCAGACCGCACCGTGAAACTGTTTCGCCAAGTTCTCCGCCAGATGCAAATTTTCCTGGCTCTGGATACCCCGACCCACGGCGACGAGAACCTCTTGCTGCGTGATGTCCACGTCGCCCGCTGCTGGCTCCATGTACTTTTTCAGATGGATGGCCGGTTCGGACAAGCTGACGGCAAATTCCTCGACGGGAGGACGCCGCTCGGAAAAACCTTTGTCCGCAGGCCGCGCCCCCGGCCACAGCCCAAAAATAGTAGGCTCCCCCTCGGCCGCAACGCGAGATTCGATCTTGCCGCCATACAGGATGCAATGCGCTTGAATTTTTCCCTCCGCGAATTGGATGTCCGTGCAAAAGTTGACGACAGGCAGACGCAGTCGCGCTCCCAGCAGCGTTGCTGCGCCGAGACTGACATTGGTTAGCGGAAAGATAATGCTCCTTGTTTTTCTCTCTTTGAGCAGCTGGACCAGCGCTTCCGCATAAGTCTCCGCCACTACCTCGGAGAACAAGGGATGATTGGCGTAGATGACACAGTCCGCCTTGCCCAGCGTCGAGGCTAGCTCGTGCGCGTTGTGGCCCAACAGGACGGCGTGAAGCGAGGCACCTAATTGATCCGCAACTTCCCGGCCCAGGGCGAGCGCCTCATAGGTGATCTGGGAGACACGACCTTTCCAATGTTCGACAATAACCCAAAACTCGGCAGCCATGGCGATACCTCCTCAAAGCAAACCTCGCTCCGCCAAGATTGTGCACAACGCACCGGCTGTTTGATCGGCAGATCCTTCTAAAATCTCGGCATGACCGGACGGCTGCGGTTTGGTCATTTCCAGTACTTGAAGCAGGGAGAAACCCGGCTCCACCGTTTCTGTCAAAGACACGCAGTCGATTTTTCTTGATTTCATTACGGCCCGTACTTTGGCGACTGGGACGTAACGGGGAGGTTTCTCCGCTGCCTGAATCCCGAATGTGGCGGGCAAGGCCACCTCGAATTCCCCCCGAACACCACGCGGGTACTCCTTGGTCGCCAAGGCGACACGCGCGGAGAAATTTGGAACTAAGCCAGTCACAATTCCAAGAAATGGCAGACCGAGTTCCTGCGCCAGTAGGGGAGCCATCAAACCATCCAGGTCATTTATCGCTTGCGTGCCGGTTAGAACCAAGTCCGCCCCCTTCAACCCTGGCTCGCTTGAGATGACACCTGCGATAATGTGCGCCGCCTCCCGGGTTGTGACACCTTCCTTTGGACCAGTAATTTTCAGCGCGCGGTCGGCGCCTTTGGCCAGAGCTGCAAAGAGAACTTCATCGACCTCTGGCGCTTCTAGAGCCAGGGCAGTCACCGTTCCACCGTCGCGTTCCTTGATAAGAAGCGCCTGCTCAAGCGCGTGGTCGTCCGACTCGCTCAAAACCATGCGGGCGAACTCGAGGTTCAACGACTTTCCGTCCGGGGCAATCTCCAATTCTTCCACAACATCGGGCACCATTCTCAGGACGACGAGTATATTCACGGTTACACCTCCATCGCCTCTGACAACAACTCTGTTACGTCTCTTACGATCATTTTCTTTTCGTGCCCCAAAACCTTCAGGGCATCTTCGAATCGAGAAATCTCGTAAGGACACGAGACGGCAATCACGTCGGCGCCGGTCGTGACGGCTTCTTTCACGCGACGCTCGGAGAGGCGTTCGTAGCCCTTCGCCTTGTAATAAGTATCCAGCCACATGCCTCCCCCGCCACCACCGCAGCAAATCGCGCTGATACGGTTGTGCGGCATTTCCAACAGTTTCACACCGGGGATGGCTTGCAGAAGCAATCGGGGCTGCTCATAAAAGCCGTTGTGCCTGCCCAAGCAGCAGGAGTCGTGATAGGTGACTGCGTAATGCAATGTGCGGTTCAAACGCGGTTTTAGTTGTTCCAGGTAAGCAGCGAAAAACGGTGTCGTGTGCTCTACCTGGTATCTGAAGCCTGCGGCCGGATACCGGTGCGTGAAAGCATCGTAGGCATGAGTCCCGGAGGTGACGATGCGGTTGAAGTGATACTTGCTGAAGACCGCCATGTTGTAGTCGGTCAGGGTGTCAAATAACCCTTTTTCCCCTAACAGGCGGGCGCACTCCCCGGCGCACTTCTCCTCGTTACCCAGAATGGCGAAATCGATTCCGAGAGCGTGGAAGAGTTTGGCTGTAGCGCGGCTGACGTCCTGTCCCCGGGGATGATACGAGTTCTGACATTCCACAAACCACAACACATCCACGGGTCTGGGGTCTTCGGCAAGCACGCGAATCGGGAAATCTAAAGTCTTGATCCAGGCGGCGCGTTTGCGCGGCGATTCCGCCATCGGATTTCCGTAGCGAAGCGTGTTGTCCAACGCCTTGTGGAGCTCGGCGGGCAGCTCAGCCAGGTTGAGGAAGACCTGTTCCTTCACTAAAGGCAAGAGAACTTCAGTCAACTGGATGTTCCGCGGGCACTTGGCCATGCAGGAATAGCAAGCAACGCAGGCCAGCAAGCTCTCGCTTTTGAACACGCCTTCCAACATTCCTGCGCGAAGCATGGCGATAATGCGTCGCGGAGGGTAGGCCATTACGTCTCCGTAAGGGCAGGTCCCGGCGCACAGACCACATTGAATGCAGGTCAGGAGGTCCCGGCCTTGGGGAGATTGCAACAGATTATCCAGGGTAACCTCGGGAGAGGAGGGATTGCCACCAGTGAGTGTTGCCCCGCCCATAGCTGCTCTCCTTGGGCCGGCAAACAACTCTATGTTGCCTAGTCTAATCAACGCTCCCACAGAATCGCAGGGGACGCTGTGACCATGCTCACGCAGTGCGGTGCTACTCGGCATGATGCAGCTAGCGGGAGTCACTGGTTGCGCGCAAGCCCATCGCTTTCAAATAGCGGCTCACGCATCCTCGATGAATGTTTTGGATTTGTTGTCGGAACGGAACAGCCGAACACCTCTAGCATACCGCAGGAAGGCTTGCGGAAATAAACACAACCCGGCGAATGCTGAGACATTTGCAGAAATCTATATCGGTTGTGCGGGAGATGGCCGCCTGTTGCAGAGCCTGCCTAACATGGAACTGGAGAAAGAACCGGTTGTGGCCGATGGTGCACTGGTCATTTGAGAGCTCACCGGACACGATTTTTTCCAGAAATGATCTCCCCGGCGTGTTGAAGCTTCGTAGGGCATTCAAATCCGGCCTAGGAGCGCCTAGGCGGTCGCCAGTATCACAGGGTGGAATGACACCGGTCACTGCGGAACTGAGTGGGAGCGGATAAAGACTTAAAGTGCGACGTGTCCGCAACAGCTTCCGTTACCCTAGAATCCGGGCAGCCGTGCGGCGCCAAGGGGGAAGCAACTTATGCGCTCCCCGCCAAGCTACCAGGAACTTATTGCGAACTTCGACTGGAACTTAGCCGAGCGGGAATTGGGCTACCGGCCCGGTGACCGCATCAACGTTGCTTGGATGTGCAGTGATCGCATTTGCCAACTGGGCCTAGCCAACAAGGTGGCATTGCTCTGGGAAGACTATCGGGGTAACGAAAAGCGATTTACCTACGACGACATTCGAGTTCTTTCCAACACCATCGCTCAATTCCTCTGCAACCAGGGCATCCGACCGGGGGAACGGGTTTGCTTGTTTCTGGACCGTGTGCCCGAGCTGTATATCGGGTTTCTAGGGATTCTGAAGATGGGAGCGGTGGCACAGCCGCTGTTCTCCGCGTTCGGCGACGAATCACTGCTAGTGCGGCTTGCTGATGCGGGAACCTCCGCCATCATTACCCAAAAGAAGCATCAGTACAAGGTTCGCAAGATCCGCGACCAGTTGCCGAATCTGCGACGCATCATCGTCGTGGATATGGACTCGGCGTCGCTGCAGGAACGAGAAATTGCCTTTGCGATGGAACAGGCTCCGCGGGTCGAACACTTCTCTGTCTATCCGACAACAGCCGAGTCTCCCTCGGTTCTGCACTACACCTCAGGCACGACTGGCCAGCCGAAGGGTGCCCAGCACGTCCACTATTCGATCATCGCCCAGTACCTCACGGCGAAATGGGTGCTCAATCTCCAGGCCGAGGACATTTACTGGTGCAACGCCGATCCTGGCTGGGTCACCGGCACGTCGTACGGCATTATCGGTCCCTGGTCGAACGGGATTACGCAGGTCGTTCTCGATTCTGGTTTCAACGCAGGACGCTGGTACGACTTCATCGAGAAATATCGGGTGAGTGTCTGGTACTCGGCGCCGACCGCCATCCGTCTTCTGATGAAGGAAGGAGCGGAAATCGCTCGGAAGCGTGATTTGTCCAGCTTGCGGCATCTGGCCAGCGTTGGCGAACCGTTGAACCCCGAGGCAGTGCTCTGGTCGCAAGAGCTATTTGGGAAGCCATTTCACGATACCTTCTGGCAGACCGAAACGGGCTGCATCGTCATCGCCAATTTTCCCGGGATGCCGATCAAACCCGGCTCTATGGGAAAACCGTTTCCGGGAATCACCGCAACCGTGTTGGATCCCAAAAGCTACGAGCCGGTGAATCGGGCGGGCGTAGCCGGCTTGATTGCGCTGCGGCCCGGCTGGCCGTCGCAGATTCGTGGCTACCGGAACAACCAGGTTGGGTTCCAGGCGAAATTCAAGAATGGATGGTATCTGTGTGGCGACCGCGCCTCGATCGATCCCGACGGCTATTTCTGGTTCATGGGACGGGACGATGACGTCATCAACACCGGCGGACACCTGGTCGGTCCGTTTGAAGTCGAATCAGCTCTGCTGGGATGCCCCGCCGTGGCCGAGTCCGCCGCCGTCGCCAAGCCTGACCCCATCAACATGGAAGTCGTAAAAGCGTACGTCACCCTAAAGGGAGGTTTCCAGCCATCCGATGACCTCGAACTGGAAATCATGAACAACATTCGCAAGCGGCTGTCGCCGCTGGCCATGCCGCAGGAAATTGAGTTCGTGGAGTCTCTGCCCAAGACGCGCAGCGGCAAGATCGTGCGCCGCATCTTGCGTTGCAAGGAGTTCCACGAACCTGTGGGGGACCTTTCCACCATCATGGAGGATTGAGGGGGACCATGGACGAAATCAGCAAAGTAGTTCGCGACTACATCATCCGGGAGTATGTGCAAGAGGGAGACGACCAGGAGATCACCGAGACCACCGCGCTGATTTCCAGTGGCCTCGTGGATTCCTTTTCCATGGTGTCTCTCCTGCGATTCCTGGAAAAGAAGTACGCGATTCACATTCCAGACGCCGCCGCCACACCGGAAGCTTTCGATACGGTCGAGCGCATTGTGGCCGTGGTGCGACGGTTCCAGAAGGCGGAGGTCGGCAGCGTTTAGGCGTGCCCAGCGCTGTCGGCGCCCGGTTGGGAACTGGGCACGGCACCGAATCTCATCACGCGAGGCTTCTTATGTCCTTTTCCGATACAGTTCGCCATTGCTATCAGGCAGACATTGAGGGAATCAAGTCCACAGGACTGTTCAAAGAAGAGCGATATATCCATTCGCCGCAGTCGTCGGACATTGAGGTGGAGTTCCCGATTGGCTCTGCAATCCGCAAGTGCATCAACATTTGTTCCAACAACTACCTTGGGTTGTCTAGCCACCCGGAGGTGATCGCTGCCGCGCATGCTGGGCTCGACGCACGTGGCTACGGGATGTCCTCCGTGCGCTTCATTTGTGGCACCCAGGACATCCACCGGGAACTGGAGAAGCGGCTCACCGATTTCCTCGGAACCGAGGACACCCTTCTTTTCCCCTCCTGCATGGACGCGAACGCCGGCTTCTTCGAGGCCTGTTTGAGTGAGCAGGACGTGATGATCGCCGATCGACTCGTTCACGCTTCCATTGTGGACGGAATGCGTTTGTGCAAGGCCATGCAAGACACTTACAAGCATTCCGACATGGGGCACCTGGAGGAGAAGCTGCAAGAACATCAGGACAAACGGTTCCGTCTGGTTATCACCGATGGGGTGTTCTCAATGGATGGCGATACCGCCAAACTGGCCGACATTGTCGCGCTGGCGGAGAAGTACAACGCCATGATGTTCGTGGATGACTCCCACGCTACCGGCTTTATCGGCAAGACCGGGCGTGGGACGCACGAACACTGCAATGTATTCGGCAAGATCGACGTGACCACCACGACTCTGGGGAAAGCGCTGGGCGGGGCTTCCGGAGGTTGCGTCAGCGGACGCCGCGAGTTGGTGGAGATGTGCCGCCAGCGGGCGCGCCCTTATCTGTTTTCCAATGCCGTGGCACCGGTGATCGTGGCGGGAGCACTCAAGGTGCTGGAACTAATCAGCACCAAAACCGAGCGGCGCGACAAGCTGGAGTGGAACGCCAGGTACTGGCGTGGTCTGCTCAAAGCAGCCGGTTTCGACCTGAAGGAAGGCGATACCCCGATCGTGCCCGTCATGCTTTACGACGCGAAACTAGCGCAGGACTTTGCCCGTGACCTTTTTAACGAGGGCGTCTACGCCGTTGGGTTCTTTTTTCCCGTAGTGCCTAAAGGGCAGGCGCGCATTCGCACGCAACTCTCCGCCGCCCACGAAAAGCACCACCTGGATACGGCGATTGAAGCCTTCATAAAAGTTGGCAAGAAACACGGAATTCTGGGATTGGGCAAAAGGGAACTGATCGCGAAGTTCGCGGCGTAACGGAAAAAGCCAGCGAAAACGCGGATGATTGCAAGCTCCGCTGATGGCGCTTCACGCCTGAGGGACAGAGGAACGGAGGTCAACATGCTCTGTGCAGAACTTGAAGAGCTTGAGGCGCAATTCGACAAGATCGTCACTGCGCTTGAAAATCCGAATTTGACTGCAGAGGAACGGCTCGCCCTGCTGAAGGCCCGCGATGAGTTGATCCATACCATAAAGGATCATCAGACGTTTGGGCACAAGGGCAGCCCCTGTTTTGAAGAATAGAAGAGCAAGTCTTCCCTAAGACCTGCCAAATATAAAGAGTGAATGCTAGGAGGATCCGGAGCTTCCTGTGCGTGCAATGCTATGCTGCAAAGTCCGTGCCCCCTAAAACAACTTTCGGTACGCTCAGGCGGCGGCTGCCGCGCGCGGCATGGTGATCACAAACGGCCTCTGGTGCTCGAAAGCGCGCTCCCCATTTTCAGTCGTTGCAAGAGCTACGGCAGTACGCAGGTTGCGGGTGGTTGACTCTCTCCTCGCCAATTGGAAATCAATGGACGGTAAGTCGGGTCGGGCAACAGGACAAATGGGTACTGGGACCTACTTTTCCGATGAGACATCATGCGCCTTTGCCCCGGATTGAAGCGCGTCTAGATATTAGAGCTTTTCTGCTGTTTTTTCAGCATTTTCAATGAAGTCCAAGAGATGTTCCGCGTCGGTCTTGATGGCGTCGAGCAACCTCGGAATGAGCCTCATAGCTTTCGTGCGAATGCTGCGTGGCGAGGCCAGTAGTGATGTGATGTTCGTGGCGGTCAGGACCTCTTCGTGCTCTTCGCCAGAATATCTGTTGGACTTTGTCACCAGAGTGACTCGCTTGGTCGCCAATGCCCAACCGTCATCGAACTTGCAGTAACCGAGCAGAATCGCGTCGCGCCTGGGGAACTTCCTCTCCTCGTCGTCAAGGAAATATGCGTCGTCTGCTTCTATCGGGTCGATGAGCCAATCCTCAATGCCGAGATTCAGCTTTGCCAACTTCTCGTTGGTTGAAGTGATTACTTCGTTCAGGGTGTCAGACTTTTGCTTGAGCTTGTGGGAAAGTTCAGAGAGTTCTTTGATAGTGTCAACCATGGATTCCTCCATCGAACGATCGAGCAGATAATTCGAGGCATCCTAATTTCATACTCCTCCCAAGAAGCTCGAATATCAATACGGAAGATCACCTGCCAGCGTGACTGAGGCCACGTTCCCGCACGCCTGGGACGGGTGGTTTTGGGCTGATTCTACGCGGAAAAAGCACCGGACATTAAGGCAAAGTGCCGCTCTTTGCAGCCTTTTTGAATCAGTCCCTCAAGGAAGTCTATACCATTCGTTCCCGACAGGACACAGGGCAGGTAGATCTACGCTTCAAGTGACACCTCGCGATGCCACCTGCAAGACTGAGGGCCAAGATGGAGTCGCTGTCTCCTTTCTTGTAGGACTCTTTCATTCCTTACAACATGCCGGTTTATCCCGGCGCACCCTGATTAACGCGCATTTCGCTCTTTTGGCCTGACATAGCCGTAATTTCATAGGCCGCCGTTAAGGAGCGGCTGCTTATGAAGAAGGTCAACCACGGACAACGGGAAAATCCTGAAAGGACACTCCATTTTCTAGATCTCGATCAGGCCAAAATGGCGGTGCTAGCCAGTCTGTGTTCGCCGGGCTCACGACGTTGTTATGAGCACGCAATGGTCGAGTTCATCGATTGGTATTGTTCTGAGCCTCGTCTGGGATTCAACAAGGGTGTGGTCACACGATATCGAATGCACCTTGAAGCTCGCGGGTTGCCAGCCTGCTTTGTCATGTCGTCGTCTCCCAAAAGTGAAGTTCGACGGACTCGGCCCGGTTGCGAATCGGTTTTATGAAACTCTCCAACGGGGTCGAGCCAACCGGCCGAAACCAGTCGACTGCCACCAAATCACTGATCGTTAGAAACCGGAGCATACTCGGAAACGGGCACCTGGGGGCGCCATATAAGCCTCGGCCTTAGCTGTCGAGCCACGTCGGCGTCAGCATCTCACTCTGCGACAGTTTCTGGCACCACTTACAGCGTCCCGCTGTCACCTGCTCGGAAATAATCCACTTGGACGAAAAACGCGCATTTCGCTCTTGTGGCCTGGCATAGCCGTAATTTCATAAGCCGCCGTCCGGGAGCGGCTGCTTATGAAGATCAATCAGAAACAACAGAACCAACCGACAACGACGATTCGTTTGCTAGATCTCGATCAGGCCAAATCCGCAGTGCTAGCCAGTTTGCGTTCGCCAGGCTCACGACGATGCTACGAACATGCAATGGTCGAGTTCATAGCTTGGTATTGCTCCGAACCTCGTCTGGGATTCAATAAGGC
>Ga0187816_10000132_pt1 | contig 20465 bp, 15 predicted proteins | sample NC_wetland_sal_i_16_FD_132960 | JGI IMG/M metagenome (GOLD analysis project Ga0187816, IMG submission 132960) | Wetland sediment microbial communities from Neuse River Estuary, North Carolina, USA - SO4_1 | ecosystem: Environmental > Aquatic > Freshwater > Wetlands > Sediment | place: USA... | reverse complement strand
CGCTCGATGTCCGCGCCGACTGCGCCAAGCTTCTCGACGATGTGCTCGTAGCCGCGGTCGATGTGATAGACGCGGTCGATGAAAGTTTCCCCGGAAGCGACCAGTGCGGCGAGAACGAGCCCGGCGCTGGCACGCAAATCGGAGGCTTGCACGGTGGTGCCAGAGAGGGACGCGGGACCGCGCACGACGGCGCGGCGTCCATCGATGGAGATATGCGCGCCCATACGCATCATTTCGCTGGCGTGGAGAAAGCGGTTTTCAAAGATGGTTTCGGTGATGACGGAAGTGCCTTCGGCCTGCGTCGCGAGGGCCATATATTGAGCCTGCATGTCGGTAGCGAAGCCGGGATATTCTTCCGTGGTCACATCGGCAGCGACAAGCCTTTTTGCTCCGGACACGCGGATGGTCGTGGAATTCGGAATCTGCACCGGCACGCCTGCCGATTCCAGCTTGGCGATGATCGCGCCCAGATGAGATGGCGCGCAATTGGAGATCGTGAGGTCACCATTCGTGATAGCCCCGGCAATCAGGAAGGTGCCGGCTTCAATGCGGTCTGGGATGATGGAGTGGGTGGCGCCATGGAGTTTGTCCACGCCGCGAATTTTCAGTGTGGAGGTTTCATCGCCCTGGATGTCGGCGCCCATCTTGCGCAGGAGATGGATAAGGTCAGTGACTTCGGGCTCGCGGGCACAATTCTCAAGCGTCGTGACACCGTCCGCTAATGTCGCGGCCATGAGGACATTTTCCGTGCCGGTCACGGTAATTTTTTCGAAGACGACGTGCGCGCCTTTCAGGCGGCCGCCGTTCGGCACCTTCGCCTGGATATACCCGTGTTCGGTGGTAATCTCTGCTCCCATCTTTGCCAGTGCAGACAGATGCAAATCCACAGGCCGGGCACCGATGGCACAGCCGCCCGGTAAGGATACGTGTGCCACACCCGAGCGGGCGATCGCGGGCCCAAGAGTGAGGATGGAAGCACGCATGGTTTTTACCAGTTCGTAGGGCGCAATCGCATGATTCACCCCTTGTGACTCAATGGTGTACGTGCTCGCTGGGAATTCCGAGGTGGTGACCTTCGCGGACATAAACGCCAACAGCTTCACCATGGTCACGATATCGCGCACCTGCGGGATGTTGTGCAGCGTTACCGGGTCTGTGGTGAGCAGTGCGGCGGCCATCAGGGGCAGGGCAGAATTCTTGGCACCGGCGATTTGCACCGTGCCGTGGAGTGGTTTGCCGCCTCGAATTCGAAATTTATCCATTCGCGTTTGCCTGTCTATTCGCCGAGGGCCCGGCGGAGATCGCCCCCGGCGGCCTCCAGAATCTTTTGGGCCCGCTCCGCGGAAATCCGGCGCTTGAGCATGATCAGCGCCACGCGCAGATTGTGTTTACTTTGCCGCAGAGCGTGTTCCGCCTCAGACATACTCTTCCCGGTCGCTTCCACCAAAATCCGCTTGGCCCTGTCTCTAAGTTTGCGATTTGTCTTGGTCAGGTCAATCATCAGGTTCTCGTAGGCATGACCGAGGCGGACCATCGTTGCTGTAGAGAGCATGTTCAGGACCAACTTCTGGGCTGTCCCCGCCTTCAACCGGGTTGAGCCGGTGAGAACTTCCGGTCCCACGTCAGGCGTGATAGCAATGTTTGCGGCTCTGGCGAGAGGCGACTTGCGATTCGCGGTGACACCGATGGTCAGCGCGCCATGCTGTTTTGCATACGCGACTGCAGCCAGGACGTAGGGGGTCGTGCCACTCGCGGCGATTCCCACCACCGAATCGTTTTTTGCCACGCGAATTCTCTTCAGATCCTGCCGCGCGTTTTCCTTGTTGTCTTCGGCGCCTTCCACCGGTTCCGTCACAGCCCTTTCTCCACCTGCGATGAGCGCGCGCACAAGTTCGGGCGAAGTGCCAAACGTGGGAGGGCACTCCGAGGCATCCAGCACTCCGATTCGGCCGCTCGTTCCCGCCCCGACGTAAATCAATCGCCCGCCGTTCTTCATCCTGGTCACAATGCCATCCACGGCCCGGGCGATCGCCGAGAGCTCGCGCCCGACGGCCGGCGCCACCTTGCAGTCTTCGACGTTCATCAGCCGCAGAATTTCGATCGCCGACATATCGTCGAGGTTCTTTGACGAGCTATTTCGCTGTTCAGTGCGGCGCTGGTCCACGCTCCTGCGTGTCTTGTTTGGAGAAGGCATCCATAAATTATAACTGCGCACCGCAGCGCATAGGAAATACGCGGCGAATAGAACAACTGTCCGTCAAGCAAATGCCTGCGTGGGGAACCAGCTGTGGTAGAACTAAGCTAGGTTCCGTGAGCCCTCAAAATCGAAGTGCTGGAACGCGAATTCATGGACATTCTCAAAAAACTTTTTGAAGAGCATTTTCACTTGCCCGCAGAGCGGATCCAGCCACTTCAGGGCGAACTCGGTGGTTCGGGGCGCAATATCATTCGTCTTTCTGGCGGAAAAGTCAGCGCCGTCGGAATCCTCTATGGCATACGCGAAGAAAACACCGCATTTATAAAATTTTCGCGGCATTTCCGGCAGCATGGGCTGCCCGTGCCGGAAATCTACGCGGAAGACTTGAGTCAGGGCGCCTATCTGGAAGAGGACTTGGGGGACACGTCTCTTTTTGAGCTTCTCTCCGGAAACCGTTCGGGAGAGGCTATCCCTCCGCTGGTGACGGAAGCCTACCGTCAGGTTGTTGCGGTGCTGCCACGCTTCCAAGTGGAAGCCGGGCGCGATTTGGACTATAGCGTGTGCTATCCCCGCGGCAGCTTTGACCGGCAATCGATTTCCTGGGATTTGAATTATTTCAAGTACTACTTCCTCCGGCTTGCCGCCATTCCCTTCAATGAACAGGCCCTGGAAGACGATTTCGGACAGCTGACCGATTTCCTTTTGACGGCACCCAGCGATTACTTTCTCTACCGCGATTTTCAGTCACGGAACATCATGTTGCGCGGCGGAGCGCCATTTTTTGTCGACTATCAGGGCGGCCGCAAAGGCGCACTGCAATATGACATCGCTTCGCTGTTGTTCGACGCCAAGGCCGATCTGCCGCCGGAACTGCGCCAGGAACTGTTGGATCACTATCTTGACGCGCTCGCCGGCTTCGTCGACCTGGATCGCGAGGCCTTCCTGCGCCATTACTATGCCTACGTCTACGTGCGCATCCTTCAGGCACTTGGCGCTTACGGCTTTCGCGGATTCTATGAACGCAAAACTCATTTTCTGCAAAGCGTGCCGTACGCATTGAAAAACCTGCGTTGGCTGCTCCACAACACCAAGCTACCCATTGAATTGCCGACGCTGATGGACGCATTCCGGAGCATGCTGGCTTCGGAGAAATTGCTGGGTTTGGCTTCCGAGGCGCAAAATCTGGTCGTCCGGATTTTCAGTTTTTCGTTTCACCGCGAGTTGCCTAAAGACGAAAGCGGAAACGGCGGCGGATTCGTCTTTGATGGCCGCAGCCTTCCGAATCCGGGGCGCGAAGAGCGCTTCAAAACGCTGACGGGCAAAGACGCACCGGTGATTGATTACCTGAACCAACAGGAGAACGTGCACCAATTTCTTGCCGGTGTGTTTTCGCTGGTCGATGCCACAGTGAGCAATTATCAGCAGCGTGGCTTCAAGAATCTGATTGTGTCATTCGGCTGCACTGGTGGGCAGCACCGTTCGGTCTACCTTGCGGAGCAAATGGTAAAGCGCTTGCGCGGAAAGAACGGGGTAGAGGTCGTGGTGCGGCACTTGGAGTTGGAGAAGATGGGCCAATGAAGGCCATGGTGCTGGCGGCCGGCTTGGGCACGCGCCTGCGCCCGCTGACCGATCATCGCCCTAAAGCCCTCGTGGAAATCGGCGGCCGAGCTCTTCTGGAGATTACCCTCACCCGTTTGCGCGCGTTTGGCGTCCGCGAAGTGATCATCAACCTGCATCACTTTTCAGCCATGGTTCTGGATTTTCTGAAAGCCAACAACAATTTTGGCATGCGGATCGAGATCTCCCGCGAGGATGCGCTACTGGACACGGGCGGCGGCTTGAAAAAAGCGGGCTGGTTTTTCCTGGAAGACGCCAAACGGACGGATGAACCTTTCCTGCTGCACAATGTGGATGTCATCAGCACAATCGATTTCCATCGCATGGTGGAGCGGCACAAGGAGAGCGGGGCGCTCGCCACGCTAGCGGTGCAAGAGCGGGAAACATCGCGTTACCTGCTATTCAACGAACAATCGCAACTTTGCGGCAGACGTGTCGTGCGAAAGCAGAAAGAAGAGTTGGTGCGCGCGTCGCGAGAATTGCAGGCGCTGGCGTTCACCGGGATCCATGTCATTTCTCCACGGCTTCTCACGTTGATGAAGGAAGACGGCGCGTTTTCGCTTATTGACTTATATTTGCGGCTCGCCAACCAGGGAGAAAACATTCTTGCTTTTCGCGCGGACGATTACTACTGGCGCGACCTCGGCAAGCTGGATCAGATTCAGCAGGCTGTCGAGGATTACCAGCAAAAACTCTTCTCGTAAGCAGCTAGCACGGACATCGGCGGCGAAGGGTCAGGTTGAGCAGCGGTAAAGTTGGCAGTCCGCCTCCCTCCTGCGGCGGGCAAGCAGAAGGCGGACCCTACAAAGGCTCAATCCTTGTGCGAAAGCCGGTTCAGTGTGCTGCTTCTGTCGCCAGGCCCAGGCCCTTCATGATTGCGTCATGGACGGCGGGGCGCACGGCGGCGATTTTCATATTTTCGCGAGTCGGGTTCACGCGATTGGTCAGTAGAACGACGAAGAGCTGATGATCGGGATCGATCCAGATGGTTGTGCCGGTGAAGCCGGTATGGCCATAGCTGTGCGCGGAGAAATAGTGGCCACTGGAGCTGCCCTCGGTGGGCACGACCCAGCCGAGCGTGCGGGTATTGTTCGCCAGAGCTTGAGGCACGGTGAATTCGGCAAGCGTGGCGCGCTTCACGATGCGATGGTGGGCGTAAACTCCGCCATTCAGAAGCATCTGGCAAAAGGCGGCCAGGTCCGGCGAGGTGCTGAAGACGCCTGCGTGGCCGGAGACGCCTCCGATGGAGTAGGCATTTTCGTCGTGAACCTCTCCCTGCACCAGGCGATGGCGCAACTGATCGTCAAATTCGGTGGGCGCGATTTCCGGCCAGAGCTTTTTCGACGGGTTATACATCGAATCCTTCATACCCAGGGGCCCGAAGATATCTTCATTCGCAAGTTGATCGAGTGGCTCTCCCGTGAGGCGCTGGATGATTTCGGCCATGAGGATGATACCGAGGTCGGAGTAGACTACTTTCGTGCCGGGCTCGTATTCCAGGGGCTCGACAAAGATCCTGCTTAGCGTATCTTCCTTGCCTTTGGACGTTCTCCAGTATTCCTTGAACGGCGGAAGGCCGGATGTGTGCGTCATGAGGTTGCGTACGGTGACCTTGTGCCGCCATTCGGGCTGCGGTCCGTTGGCCCACTCGGGCAGATAATGCTCGATGGGAGCGTCGAGGCTGAGAGGCGAGGCAAAATCGCCTTCAACCAGTTTTTCGACCAGCGTGGTGGTGACGACGACTTTGGTGAGTGACGCGAGGTCGTACATGGTGTCAATTTTGGTTGCGGGCGAGTCCTTGTCGTAGCTGAGTTTGCCGAAGGCGTGATAGGAAACCTTGCCGCGGTAGCCAACCGCGATTGTTGCCCCTGGAAATGCCTTATCCGCAACGGCGTTTTCAATCACCGTGAAGGCGGGCCGCAGTTGCGCTTCGCCACGCACGTCCATGGGCTGCAGCTTCATGGAATCGGCGGGCAGCTCGATGCCGAAGCCGGCCTTCAGGTCCACGCCGGGAATCGTAACGGGCAGATGGCCGCGGATCGGAATTTCGCCGAACAGCGCGCGGGCCATGGAAATCTGCGCCACGTCGCTGATGCCGAACGCGGAAAGCCACGTATCCGCTTGCGGAAAGCGCTCGATCAGATAGGGGCTGCCGAGGCTGAGGGTGACTACGGGTTTGCCGGATTTATAAATCTGGTCGATGAGGGGAATCTGATCCGCGGGGACGTCAATGTCGCCCTTGCGATCGCTGACGCGGACGAATAGAGCCAGGATGGCAATATCGTAGGAGTCCGGCGGGGGGAGCCTGAGCGTGTCGGCTTGGACAAATTTCGTGTCGGCGCGCAAGGCAACGAGCGAATCAAACCGGGCGCGAAGCTGAGGTTCGAGGTCCTCGCCGGGATATGGTTCCGGGTCGGAATAAAGAGAGACGAGCAGTGCGCGCGTGGGCTTGGTGCCGTCGAGCGGGAGGAGGTGCTGCCGGTCGCGAAGCAGAGTAACGCCGCGGTCGGAAATTTCCTGCGCCGTCTCTTGCCAAGCGGTCTTTCCGAACTTTTCGTTCAACGTTTCGATATCCGCCAAGCGATTCTGGTTCAGTCCAAGGCGCGCTTTGGCCTGCAGGATGCGGCGAATTGAGGCGTCCAGCCGCTCCTGCGAAATGCGGCCCGATTTCGCGGCGGCCAGAACGGCCTGATACGCGGCGTCCGGGACCGGGGGCATGAGCAGCGCATCGGCTCCGGCCAGAAACGCGCGCACAGCCGCTTCACCGGGCGCATAGCGAACCGTAATTCCCCCCATATCGAGAGCATCGGTAATGACGAGGCCCTGGAAGTCAAGCTGTTTGCGCAGCAGGTCCGTCAAAATATTCGAGGAAAGAGTGGCGGGCGTGCTGGCGTCGGGCTCGAACGCCGGAACATTCAGATGGCCGGTCATGATGCTGGCAACGCCGGCGGCGATGGCCGCTCGGAAGGGAACCAGTTCAAGTCGCTCCATGCGTTCTCGGTCGGCTTTGATCACCGGAAGATCGATGTGCGAATCGGTAGCGGTATCTCCATGGCCGGGGAAATGTTTTGCCGTGGCCATGGCGCCGTTTTCCTGCACGCCGCGGATGAACTCGGCTACAAACTCGGATACGCGGGCGGGATCTTCACCGAACGAGCGCGTGTTAATAATCGGGTTCCCCGGATTGTTGTTTACGTCGCTGACGGGGGCGTAGACCCATTGCACGCCGACAGCACGCGCTTCGAGCGCTGTGATCTTCCCCATGGTGTAGGCGTCCTTGGGATCTCCGGCGGCTGCGATCGCCATCGCGGTGGGGAAGGAAGTGCCTTCATCCTGGCGCATGGCGGTGCCGCGTTCGTAGTCCGCGCCGATCAGAAGAGGCAGCTTGGATTTGGATTGCAACTGGTTCGCCAGCACGGCTGTAGGGTAGGCCTGATCCTTGATGATGCCCAGCGGCGAGCCGTGCGTGATGGTGATGAAGCCGCCGACATGCAGGTCGTTGATATCATGCATCATCTGCGCATAGGCTTCGGAATCCGTGGCCGTGAAGCTGCCGTGGTAGGTGGTGAAGAGCAACTGGCCCACTTTTTCTTCCAGGGTCATTTGGCGAAGCGAGGATTCCACCCAGTTGTTCTGTTCGGGCGTGAGCGCAGTGAGAAATGAGGATCGTTGCGCGCCTTGTGGGGAGGCGGCTTGGAGTGATTTTTTGGGGCGATTGTGGCTGAGAGCTTTGGCTGTCATAAACGATAAAAGCAGGATGGGCAGAAGCAAAAGTCCGGCGTAACGCCTGTTCATTTTTGGAAGGTCCCTCGGCCGCACGCCCTGCGCCTTGACTGTATATAGCACGCGCACTCGACGCTCACAATGAAGGTACGAACGGCACGTTCCAGAATATCATTGGGGACTATGAAACCAGTGGCGAGGATAGGGAAGACTCGAAAGGTTGTGGGGATGACACTGGCGCTGAGTTGTGCGCTGGGGGCGGGCTTGGTTCCACGCGCATTTGGCGCGCAGAAACATAAGCCGTCTCACAAGGGTGGCGTGGGGCGCGTGCAGACCGGGCTGGACGTGCTGGAGGCGGAGAAGTTTGCGCCTTTGCGCGGCAAACGCGTGGGGCTCATCACCAATCACACCGGGGTGGACTTTCAAGGGAAAACGACGATTGAGCTTCTGGCGCACGCTCCGGGTGTGCAACTCGTCGCGCTGTTCAGCCCGGAGCACGGCATCGCCGGGCACGCGGACGAAAAGATCGCTTCCTCCAAAGATCCCTCAACAGGCTTGCCCATCTTCAGTTTGTATGGAGACCATCTCCGCCCAACCGACGACATGCTCCAGGGGATCGACGCCCTTGTGTTCGATGTCCAGGATGCCGGCGTGCGCTTCTACACCTATACGACCACGATGGGCTATTGCATGGAAGAAGCCGCGAAGCACAACATTGCGTTTTTTGTGCTGGACCGGCCCAACCCGATAAACGGAGAAATTGTGGAAGGCCCGATGCTCGATTCGGACAAGACCGGGTTCGTAGCGTATTTCCCCGTGCCGGTGCGGTACGGGCTGACCATTGGCGAGCTGGCACAGCTCTACAACGCGGAAAATCACATCAATTGCGAACTGCACGTGATCCCGATGAAGAATTGGCGTCGCAATTATTTTTATGAGAGCACCAGCATTCGCTGGGTTCCGCCGTCCCCCAATCTGCGCACGCTGAAGGGCTCCATCCTTTATCCAGGCCTGGAGATTCTGCAGAACGCCGGCGTGTCCGTGGGGCGGGGAACCGAAGCGCCTTTCGAGGAATTTGGCGCGCCCTGGATCGATGGCGAGGAAGTGGCGGAAGCGTTGAACGCGCGGAGTCTGCCAGGAGTCCATTTTGCCGACCAGCCGTTCATTCCCGTGAGCGGGTTGTACGCAGGGCAGCACTGCGGCGGGGTGGGCATCCGCGTGACGGATCGCGCGGCGGTGCGGTCTATGCGCATTGGGTTGGAAATCGCGACGCTTCTGCAGAAGAAATATTCGGAGCATTTTGACGTCACGAAGACCATCGTTCTATTGGGGAACGACGCGACTGTAGAGCAACTGAAGGCCGGCATACCGCCGGAGCAAATCATCGCGAGCTGGGGCAAAGACCTGACGGAGTTCGACCAGGTGCGCCGCAAGTATTTCCTCTACAAGTAGGGATGCCGGGCCGCCGGGGGATAAAGCGGGAATGCGTTTGCGAGCGCTACAGACCCATGAAAAAGGCGCCCGCCTTCCTCCTCCGACGGGCAGGCAGAAGGCGGCCGTTACACACGCGAGATTGAGATTCTGAGTGCGGGTTTGTGCTAAAGTCCGGGGGATGCGCATTGTCTCCCTACTGCCCTCGGCCACCGAAACCCTCTTTGCATTGGGGTTCGACGAAGAAATCGTGGGCGTTAGCCACGAATGCGATTTTCCTCCCCAGGCGAAGACGAAAACATGTGTGGTCCGCTCGCGTCTGCCGAAAGATGCGACACCTGCGGAAACGGACCGGCTGGTGCGCGAGCATGTGGAGCGCGGGGAATCGATATACGCCGTGGACCGTGATTTGCTGGAAGCAGTCGCACCCGACCTGATCATCACGCAGGACCTTTGCCACGTGTGCGCTGCTACGCCTGATGAATTGGCGGCGGCCTTGGCGCAGATTTCCAAACGGCCGGAAGTGCTCAGCCTCGATCCGCTGGATTTGGGCGACGTGTGGCGGGACATTTTGTGGATTGGCGAAGCGACAGGGCGACGTGAACGCGCGCAGGCCTTCGTGGAAAAGATTGGCGCGCGGCTGGCGCAGATCGAAAGCGACATCGCACCCGTGGGGCAACGTCCGCGCGTGGTGGTGCTCGAGTGGCTGGAACCGCTTTACGTGGGTGGCCATTGGGTTCCGGAAATGGTTTCCCACGCCCGGGGGATTGATGCGCTGGGCCGGGCGAAGACGCCTTCTCATCGCGTGAGCATGGAAGACGTGATTGCCGCTGCGCCGGAAGTTTTGTTCGTCGCTCCCTGCGGTTACGTTGCGGAACGAGCAAGACAGGAATACTTGTCCATGAATTTCCCGGAGGCGTGGCGAAACATTCCTGCGGTGCGGGACGGGCGCGTTTTCGCTCTGGATGCGAATGGCGTTGTCTCGCGTCCGGCGGGGCGACTGGTCACAGGGATTGAAGCGATGGCGAAGGCGCTACACCCCGATCTGAAGGTGCGCGCAAAAGTTGAATCTGCTCTTCTTCGAGTGGAAGAGCCTGGCAGCATTAGACGAAGTGCCGGAGTTGGGTCGGCTGGCGTTTGAATTCCGTGAAGAAGACCTTCCCCGAGAATTTTGGGCGCCTTTTGAGATAGGCAGAGTTGAGGTGTGGTTAAGTTGGCGGACCGCCTCAGAAGGCGGTCCCTACGAAGAGGAAGAAGACCCAAGAGCCGGCAGGATGCCGGCGCTACAAAGGTTTGGATCAAACTGGTCGGCCGTTCGCACCGCCAGATAACCTACGTGAGATTCCGCGTAGATTCTCTTTTCCAATACCAGTAGAAAGGAAGGCCGGCAAGAATCAGGAGGAGGCCGATGGTGGAGCGGCCCGGCCGGACCAACCAGAGATTCACGGTGAGGACGAGCGCGCCGAGAACGAATAGTCCGGGCACCCAGGGATAGCCCCAGCAGCGATACGGCCGGGCGAGGCCGGGCTCCAACTTGCGCATGCGGAATAGCGCCACCACGGCCAGTCCATAAAAAATCCAGCCGGCGAAAATGAAAAGGTTGGTGAGCTCCTCAAACGTTCCCGAGAGCGCCATAACACTGGCAAGGATTCCTTGGAAAATCAACGCGCGCCCGGGCGTGCGAAATTTGGGGTGAATGCCGTCGGCAACCTTGAAGAAGATGCCGTCACGAGCCATCGCGTAGGGCACACGCGCACCGCTCAGGACGGACGAATTCATGGAGCCGAGCGCGGAAATTACCATGGCCAGCGTGATCCAGAAAGCGACACCGTGGCCGATCACGCGTTCCACGACATCAGATGCCACGTGCTGGGAGTTTGCGACACTTTCGAACGGGAGCACTTTGAGGCAAGCGGCGTTGAAAAGCAGATACATCAGCGCGACGAAAGAAACTCCTCCCACGAGGGCGCGGGGAAAATTGTGGTGCGGGTCTTTGACCTCGGAACCAACGAGGTTTAAGTCTTCCCAGCCATCGTAGGCCCACAGTGCCGCGGCCAGGGCCGCGAGGAAGGCGGTCAGCAAGCCGGTGCTGGCCGAACTGGGCCAGACTGGATCGGGAGGGTGTGGACCCGTGCTCGGAAGGAGAAACGCCACGCCAATAATTAGCGCGACGCTGAGAATCTTGATGCTTGTCAGGAAAACTTGCACTTCGCCGCCCAGGCGCACACCGAGATAATTCACGCCGGTCATGAGCAGCAACCAAAAGACCGCGAGAGGCTGCGCCCAGGTAAACACGAAATCGTAGGGCTTTAGCCAGGCAGTGAGTCCCGGCAGAGCAATGTGCACGGTGAAGAGCGGCGAGGCCACAGCGGGCACGAAGAAACTAAGGAAGCGCATCATTCCGGCGGCAATCGAAGCGACGGAAGAGGGCCGGCCCACAATCGAGTGCATCCAACCGAACAAGAAGCCCCACACGGGGCCAAACCCGCGCCGCAGATAGGCGTATTCGCCGCCGGCTTCGGGAATCGCGGCGCCAAGCTCTGCATAGGAGAGCGCTCCAAAAATCGAAAGGATGGCTCCCACGATCCAAGCGGCGAAAACAATCGAGACAAAGTGGCCCTCGCGCGCCATTTCCGCCGGCTTCAGGAAAATGCCGGTGCCCACCATCGTGCCCACAACAATGGCTGCAGATGCCCACGGCCCCAGGCCGCGCACAAGTTCCAGCCGCTTTTCGCTCATACGCCTCCGGGCGAGCTTATGGAAACCGAGTGTAGAACAACGCGCGTCGCTTGTGCGTCAGGATGCTGGCCGTTGTTCGGGAAACGCACGGCTCACCAGCGCGCCGACCGCAAAGGTAACGCACGAACCAATCAAGACGTACCAGGTGAAGGCAATGCTCGTTGCACGATAGACGGTCAGGACCGCCGCGAGGCCCGCGAACATTCCTGCGAGCGAGCCTTTCGAATTCGCACGCGAATCCACAGTGCCAAGCAGGAACAGACCCAGAAGACTGCCAAAAGGCAGGGAAGCAACGGTCAAACCGGTTTCCAGCAACGGTCCCCATTTCACCAAGCCAAGAACGATCAGCACTGCGCCCCAGACCAACGTCATGCGCCGGGATATTTTCAGGAATTTTGCCGGATCGGTCGGACGGCCGCGGAGAGCGCTCAGGTCCATGACGCTGGAGGCCGCAAGGGAGTTCAGCGAGCCGCTGGCGTTGGACATGGCCACAGCCAGAATGGAAGCCAGCAGCAAGCCAGCCAATCCCGTTGGCATTTCACGCACGAGGAAAAGAGGAAGGATGCGGTCCGTGCGTTCGCCGGCCGCTAGCAAGGGAGTGTGCTGCGAAAAAACGAAGAGCAGGACGCCGACGAGCAGGAACACGGTGAACTGGAAAAGCACGATGAAGCCGCTGGCCAGGAGCGCGCGCCGGCTGTCGGCCTGATTCCGCGCGGCGAGCAAGCGCTGGACAATGGTTTGGTCCGTGCCGTGGGTAGCCATGGTGAGAAAGGCTCCGCCAATCAATCCGGACCAGAAGGTGTACTTCGTGGCAAGGTTCCAGGAGAAGTCGAGAACTTGCAATTTATTGCCGTGAAGTGTGGCGACTTGCGCGACTTCGTTCCAGCCGCCGGGAATGCGGTGCACGAGTAGCCCCAGCGTGACCAGACTGCCGGTGAGGTAGAGAAGGAATTGGGCCACATCAGTCCAGATGACCGCCTTCATTCCGCCTTCGAATGTGTAAAACACGGTCAGCGCAATCACGATAAAGACCGCCAGGCGTTCGGAAGTTCCCAAAGCAACGCTGACAACCAGCGCAATCGCGGAAATGCGCACACCTTCGGCCAAGGTGCGCGTGCCAAGAAACGTCAAGGCCGCAACGGCACGCATTTTTGTTCCAAAGCGTTTTTCAATCAACGCATAGGCAGTGAGGAATTCCCCACGAAAGTAACCGGGAAGCAACAAAACCGTGATCAGAAACCGACCGATGAGATAGCCAAAGACCAGTTGCAGAAACGTGAGATCGCCAGCGTAGGCGATAGCGGGAGTACCGACGATGGTGAGCGTGGAAGTTTCCGTCGCCACGATGGAAAACGCCAGGGCCCACCAGGGCGTGTTTCTTCCACCGAGGAAATAATCTTTTGCGTTGTGCTGTTGCTGGCGAAACCGAAGGCCTAGGAGGGTGACACCCAGCAGATACGCGATAACGATGACCAGATCGAGGGGATGAATGCGCATCCGGCTCCGGCTTCGCAGAGTTGCGAGGTTTCGCAGCGAAGTGTGACGAGCATAGTGGCGGAAGGAGAGAGCGTCAAGGAGCGAGCGCGAAGCAGTATCTTGAAGGCGCAAGCCATTTCAACGCGCCGGATCGCGGCACTACGCGGAAATGGCCTGCCTCGCGTATGCTTTGGGTATGCGATTCGTTCTCGGCTTCGACGGCGGCGGCACAAAAACAGAATGCGTTTTGATGGATGAAGCGGGCGAGGTGCGCGCCCATGGACGCAGCGGGCCGTCTAACCCGATGCGTGTGGGATTTGGCGGCGCGCTTGTCGCCGTCTGTGAAGCGGGGCGAGGTGCCATCCAGAACGCAGGGCTGCAGCCGGGCGACGTCAGTGTAGTGTGTGCGGGACTGGCGGGCACGGCACAACCGGAATCCCAGCGGAAGATGAAGCGGCTGCTGTCGGAGGAATTTCCAGGGCAGGCCGTGCACGTGTGCACCGACCTGGACTTGACGCTGGAAGCCACGGGCCATGGCCGGGCCATCGTTCTGATTGTGGGCACCGGATCGGGCGCGGTTGGGCGCGACGTGAACGGACAGATTGTGCGCGTCGGTTGCCACGGCCCGCTGCTTGGCGATGAAGGCAGCGCTTATGACGTCGGGCGCCGCGCAGCGATTGCGGCGTTGCGCGAGTCCGACCGCGGTATGCCGGACTCACCGCTTGCCGCGACGATTCTGCGCGACCTGGGCATTGCGGATTGGGAAGAGTTTCACTTGCGTGTGTACAATTCTCCCGACGAAGTGTTTCCAAGGATCTTTCCGGTGGTGACCGCTGCCGCGGACGCAGGAAACTCCGCTGCCCGAGTGCTGTTGCAGGATGCGGCTGTGGAACTCTCCGGGCTGCTGGCGGATTTAGTGGAGCGGTTGCAATTGAAGGGCGAGAAATTTCTGCTGGTGAAGAACGGCGGCATGGTGGGACACTCCGCGTATTTCGATAAGCTGCTGGATGACCGGCTGCGGCTGGCGGCGCCCCAGGCGGAATTTGGTTCGATGGTAATGAACGCCGCGGAGGCAGCTGCGCGCCTGGCGGTCCGGCTGCTCCCCGCGGTGCCCGAAGAAGGGAAGTAAGGTGGCGGCGTTTGAAAAAGACGTTGAGCGGGCCCGCGTGGCCAGCGGAGACGAAGTCAACGCGCTGATCTACCATGCCGCGCCCGCTGTTCTGCTGGCGTTGCTGGACAATCCGGCCTTTGATGAAACTAAATTGACCTTGTTCCTGGCGCGCAAAGACCTTCCCGTGGAAGTGCTACAAGAGATCGGGATGCGCAAGAGCTTGCTGAAAAGTTACGCCGTAAAGAAGGCGCTGCTGTTTCATCCGCGCACGCCTCGCCTGATTGGCCTGCGACTCTTGAAGGACCTCTACTTGATGGATCTGGTGCAGTTCGGTCTTTCTCCCGGAGTTTCCGCCGAACTGAAACGCTATGTCGAAGAACAGATTGTCGCGCGGCTGCCGCAACTGCCTCTCGGCCAAAAGATCACGTTGGCACGGCGTGGACCTGGCCGCGTGGCCGGCGCGCTGGTGGCTCAGGGCCATCCGCAGGTGCTGCCCATCGCGCTCGACAATCCTTATCTGACCGAAGCCCAGGTGTTGAAAGCACTAGCGCGCGAAAAAGTGCCCGTGGCCGTGGTGCAAGCGCTGGCGAATCATCGCAAGTGGTCGCAAACTTATAACATACGGCTTGCCCTGGTGCGCAATTCTTCCGCGCCCATTTCAATTATTCTGGGTTTTCTACCGCAGCTTACGGTTTCCGACCTGCGCGTGCTTGCGGAACCGGGGATCGTCGCAGAAAATCTCAGAAGGTATCTTCTGGCGGAAGTGCGTCGGCGAATGCTGGCCTCGCAGAAACACGCGGCGCGCGTGATAGCGGCCACTGAACCAGCGTTATCGCCGCAGCCGAAGGACGACCAGCGCGCCGAGGAAAAAGAGCACTGCGGAGAAGGAGAACGCCGCGCGCACAGAAACCGCGGACCAAAGGAAGCCGACGATAAGACTTGAGAGAAAGTCGCCGACTGCGTTTACGGCCGCCAGCGTGCCAAACGCCATGCCGTGCTGTTCTTTGGGAATCAGTTCCGCCGCAAGAGAATCTTCGAGCGCCTCTTCGGTGCCGACATAAAGCCCTGCAAGAATAAAGATCACGGCAAGAAGCCACAGACGATGCGGCGCCGCGGTTAAAAGAATGGCGGTGACTCCGGCAAGAGCATAGCCGGCTGCGAGAACGATCTTGCGGTGGGGCACGTGATCGCTGATCCAGCCGCTCACATAAGCGGAACCTGCGTAAAAAACGTTGTGCAGGGTGTAGAGTCCCACGGCCAGGCTGGCCGCGCGCGCCACACCATGTGCGGGCGCGAGCATTCGCGCGGCGTAGAGGATCAGCAGCGTGTGGGAAAAATCACCAGCACCGAAAATGCCCACGCCGAAGAGAAAACGGCGAAATGTTCCCGGCAGGGCGCGCAAGCCGGTGAGAAAGGATTGTTTCTGTCTCGTTTCGATGGGGCGCTCGCGCACGAGGAGCCAGAAGCTGGCAACCGCGATCATGCCGGGAAGGAGCGTCCAGAGGAACACGGTGCGATAGTTGTGATGAGTGACTTCCAGGAGCCAGAGCGCGGTCAGCGGCCCGACGATTGCGCCAATTGTATCCATCAGGCGCTCTAGCCCAAACGCGCGGCCATAGGCCGATGGCGAAACATCCGCGGCGAGAAGCGCCTTTTTGGCGGGGGAACGCACACCGCGGCCTAACCACGCCGCTGCGCGCCCAAACAACACATGATAGGCGTGCGTGGCGAATGCGAACGAAGCTGTCGAGAGCGCAGTAAAGGCGTAACCAAACACAGCGAGCGGCTTGCGACGCTTCAGACGATCCGTATAATACCCGGCGCCGATTTTCGTAAAACTGGAAAGGCCGTCGGCAATTCCCTCGATGGCCCCGAGCCACGCCGGCCCAGCTCCTATTACCGCCAGGAACGCGGGCAGGACTGCGGTGGCGATTTCGTGGCTCCAGTCGCTGAACAGGCTGGTCAGCCCCACGCCCAGCACAGTGCGATTGAGCCAGGTGGTGCTTTGTACAGATGTGGGCATAGACGAAAGTTTACAGTCGACAGTCTACAGCTAACGGTTCAGAGATCGGCAAACAGATTGCGAGTTTTCGATAGCCTGGCTGCTACTTTTTGGCTGCGCGATAGAGAATGACGCGCACCTTTTCGAGCGTGATCAGGCCACCTTCCACCATTTCGTCCATCCTTGGCAGGATCTGTTCAATGTGTTCCTGAGTTTCGATGACCTCGAGCACAATCGGCAGGTCCTGCGACAGCCGCAATAGTTTATCCGTGTGATAGATGCTCGAGCCGCCGTAGCCGCCCACGCCGCGCAGCACCGTGGCGCCGGAAAAACCTTCCTTACGGAGCAGTTCGACGATGGCTTCGTGCAAAGGCTTGCCATGCCACTTATCCGATTCCCCGATGTGGATGCGCATCAACGTGCGTTCGCCTTCAAATTTTTGGTGTGTCATAAGGAACTCCTAGAAGCGGTTCGCCAGATGAATCCCGACAACGGAGAGAAGAAGGCCCAGCACAACACTGGTGGCGACGTAGGTGGATGCACGCAACCACTCACCTGCCTCCAGCATCTTGGCGGTTTCCCAGCCAAAGCTGGAAAACGTGGTGTAACCACCAAAAAATCCGATGGCGATGGCCATGCGCCATTCCGGCGGCACGATTATGCGATTCAGGGTTGCCTGGCCGATCAGCCCGAGAAAGAAGCAGCCGGTCAAGTTGATCACCAGCGTTCCGTAGGGGAAAGTGCTCCCCATTTTGATTTGCACGAGGCCCTGGAGGCCGTAGCGCGCGAGGGTACCGACGGCTCCGAATAAAGCAATCAACAAAATGCGCAAAGTTTCTCCGATCCGGCCGCGGCGGAAGTATATAAAAAAACTCCTGGTGCCGCGCGGCAGCCAGGAGTCATCAGCCACAGCAAGTTATGCCGCAGCGGTTTTGGCGAACTCCATCGCCATTCTCAATTTCCAAGTTCAGTGTAGCCGCGGAGTTCTCCTCGTGCAAGATTTTCCATCTTTAATGTGTTTTCCCGCTCTCAGGAGGGGGAGCGGCGGCAGATTTCACTTTTTCTATCAACACGATTTTCTCCAGTTGCCCCTTATTCTCGCTGACCACGAGGTCCGCGGTGATTTTGTCTCCCGGTTGCAGGCTCTCAATCTGCTTCGCGTCCGCGATCGCGTATTGCATGGTCATGGCCGGCATGAGGCCGGGGATTTCGCCGTGCTTGACGACAATCAGATGCCTCGGCGCATCCACGGAGATCACCTCAGCCTGCAGCGGGTAATGCTTTTCCGGCGCGGACTGGCAACCCGCTGTGAAACACGCAAGCATCAAGCTCAATAGCAAAATAATTCTCTTCATCGGATGTCCTCAATAATGAAAACGATAACGGAATTCGACGTATATTTCCCGCGGATCGTTGTAGTGAAAGCCTCCGAACGTCAGACTGTTGTCCAACAAGACGCGGCGATTCCCCACATTCAGCGCGGTCAGGGAAACGCTGTATTTCTCAAGGAAGCTTTTCCCTAGCGAAAGATCAAACGTAGTGTGCGACGGCAGATAATTCCCGGGATATTGTGCGTCCGGCATTCCGTTCGTGAACCCCGAGCCGTAGTACATATTCACGGAGGCGAACGACTGCCAGGGCAGGGTCGCATTGAAACCCAAGTTCAATGTGTTTCTCTGGTCATGGTCCACCGGCCTATATCCAGGAGGTGGTTCGCATCCCGGCGGCGCGGGGGAAGGGCAGATCAAGCCACCAGTGAAGGGGCCCTCTGCCTTCGCGATTTGATTGGCGTAAGCCAAATGAAATTGGCCGCGGTTCCAGAGGCGGGGGGACCGCAGCGTGAGTTCCCAACTTTGAATCAAGGCCTGATACCACGTGAGTGGCCAAAAGAGATTTGATTCGCCAATGTTACTGTGATCCAGCCAATTCTGTGCCCGAGTTTGAAAATGATCCGCGTCGAGAGCCCAGCCGCGAATCGGTATCGTGACGCCAAACTGGTACTCTTCATCCCGCTCGCCGTGCAGGGGAGCGAACGTCAGATTTTGGCTGTTCGCTAAATCGAGCAGTGGACCGGTGGCCGTCAAAAGGGGCGGGGCCTGGTAATAGTCTCCGTAGAAGGCGCGAAAAACCCAGTTCAGCCGCGGAACTTTAAGGGCAATGCCAAAGCGAGGGTCCACCGCGTTTTCCACGATGTCCGCCGTAAAGTGCGATTGGCGAAAGCCGGCAATCAGTGTCAACCACGGGGTCACCTTGAATTTGTCACTGACAAATATTTCCTCAATTCCTCCCGTAATGGCAGCCGACGAGGGAGGGAAATTTTGACTGCCGTTCGTGAATTGGTTATTGAAGTAGTTGCTCTGGTGCTGAGCGAATCCGTACACCCCGGCCTCAACTTCATTTTTCCAAACGGTTGCGTTAAGAGCCGCTTGTAGGCCCCCATAATTGGAAGTTTGATCCGCGTCTGTGATCACGGGGTAATCGGTGCCGGCGCCTTGATAGTTGGCGCGGCTGTAGTGATAAAAGGGAGAAACGGTAAGCAGCAGATTTGGATTGAATGTGTGGATCCAGGAGAACGCAACGTAGCCATCGGTCTCGTGCTGCCCGTCCCGGAGCTGACTCGTATTGTAGACCTGATTGCCAGGCGAGTTAGGATCCGGGTCGTAGGGAATCTGGTAGTAATCCTGCCGCAAAGACGTGACCAGCCGGAATTGGTTCGTCGGGCTGGCGTTGAATATAAACGATGCGAATCCTCCATAGCCGTTCTCCGCATCGTGAAAAACTTGCCCAATCGGGGTCTGAAGCCCGTAATTGCTTCGGTTCCCGTTCAGACTTGCGTAATAAGCGAAGCGCTCGGTGTGGCTGCCGAAGTTGATTTGATCGTTGGTTTGATACCAATTCCCCAGACTGACGACCAGTTCCGCCTCATTGTCCCGCTCGAAGCCGGTTCGGGGCACGATGTTGAATATTCCGTACGTCCGATCCCCATAATCGGCCTCGTAGCTCCCTCTTTGAACCTCGAGATAATCAATGTCCTTTGGGTCAATCTGCGGGCCCAGATTGGTGGCGATATTCGTGTTGGGGATGGGGACGCCGTCAATCAGCCAATCCACCTGGTGACCTCCTCGCATGTGCAACATGTCGTGAGTTACATAGGCAGTGGGCACGTAGTCAGTTATCATTTGCAACGAGTTGGTGCGGTCGGCCCCCGGTGTTTGCGCAATGTCCGCGCGCGCCACGAGCGTCGTCGGCGTCACGGAATCGACGTTCGCCACTTCTGCGCCTGCCACGACGGTTGCAGTTTGATTCACGGAGGCGATTTTGAGTTGAAAATGGAGGGTGGACGAAGAAGCTGAAACTACGGTGACCGTTTGCTCGTCGTCCGCAAATCCGCTCTTCGTCACCGTCACTAAGTAATCGCCCACAGGCACGGCTGCAAAGGAAAACACGCCATCCTGGTCCGTCTGCAGTGTCTGTGTCCAGTCAGAGGTCGCTGACTTCAGGTTCACTGAGGCGCCAGCGACTGGCCGGTGCTGCGGATCGTGCACCACCCCTCGCACAGTTCCAAATATGGTAGCAAACGCCCCGCTTGCAATGAGAAATGCTCCCATAAGAAAAAGCCAACTGCGTTGCAGCATGAGTTCTTCTCCGTTGGAGAGCGGAATGAGTCCGCAGCGGGTCCTATTAGGCCCGGAATGAGTTTCAGCCAACAAATATGAGATGAAATTAGAGAGAGAAAAGGGAGAGGCGAGGTGGGGGAGAAAGCGGTTCAAACGACTGCACAAATTCTGCCGGCACGAAGTTCGCGGGCGCAGCCATGGCTTGGGCCGGCTGGGAGACGGTTGTGGGTGCCGGCAGCACGAAGATCATGGCGGACGTGAGGGAAGGACTGCTCTCACGGCAGCAGGAAAGGGAGCAGGTGGCCGTTCCACTTCCGCCATGGTGTTCGCAATCCATCGGCGAATCCTGGTGCGTTGCCTGCTGCGGGCGAGAGTGATTTGGCTTCGAGTGTCCGTGCGCCGCGCACATGCCGCCGTCACAGCAGGCCATTCCATCCGCCTGCCACGCCGCGGCCCACATCGGAGCCCAAAGGAGCACAACGGCTAGCAGACACACCCACGCCCCAAGTATTCTTCCCGGAGCGATAGGAACGTGGAGCGACCGGTTCATGG
>Ga0187816_10000130_pt1 | contig 20483 bp, 13 predicted proteins | sample NC_wetland_sal_i_16_FD_132960 | JGI IMG/M metagenome (GOLD analysis project Ga0187816, IMG submission 132960) | Wetland sediment microbial communities from Neuse River Estuary, North Carolina, USA - SO4_1 | ecosystem: Environmental > Aquatic > Freshwater > Wetlands > Sediment | place: USA... | reverse complement strand
GCTTGTGTAGAAGATGGATGTTCGGATCCAGGACTCCGTGCCCCGCAATGAAGCTGTCGGCATAACCCGACATGTAGAGCACTTTCATTCCTGGTTGACGCGGCGACAATTGTTCAGCCAGAATGCGCCCGTTCATGCCAGGCATAATGACGTCGGTCAACAGCAGATCGAAAGTTCCGCCGAAGCCTGCGGCAACTTCCAGAGCTTCTTCCCCGCTCCGCGCTGACGACACACGGAATCCGCCTGCTTCGAGGAAGGCTTGCGCAAGTTTTCTCAACGGCTCGGCGTCTTCCACCAAGAGAATCGATTCCGAGCCGCGGAGCTTTTCCCCCGAATCGTCTTTCGGTTCGTCAACTATCGGCTCACCAACATGTCGCGGAAGATAGATTTGAAAGGAGGCACCTTTTCCGGGCGCACTATCCACCACAATATATCCGTTGCTCTGCTTCACTATGCCGTAGACAGTAGCAAGGCCCAGCCCTGTGCCTTGGCCTCGGGGCTTAGTCGTAAAAAACGGCTCAAAGATATGCGCGAGCGTTCCTGCGTCCATCCCCATTCCGGTATCGCTGACCACCAGCGACACGTACTTCCCGACTTTGGAACCTGGATGGCTTCGCGTGAAGGCTTGGTCCATCTCCACATTGGCGGTCTGAATTTTCAGTTTTCCGCCCGTCGGCATGGCATCGCGCGCGTTAACGGCCAGGTTCATGATGACCTGTTCGATCTGGCTCTGGTCCGCTTTCACATCGCCAAGTTCAGGATTCAGCTCCAGCGACACTTCAATGTCCTCACCCAGCAACTGTGGAAGCATCTTTTCCATATCGGAGGTGAGTGTGTTGAGGTTGAGAACGGCGGGTGTCAAAACCTGCTGCCGGCTGAACGCCAGCAGTTGCTTGGTCAAAGCGGCGGCCCGTTGTCCTGCTTTCTCGATTTCCATGGCATGCTCGCACAGAGCATTGCTCGCGCCCAACGCCTTTTTGAGCACTCTGCTGTACCCGATGATTACTCCGAGAAGATTGTTGAAGTCGTGCGCGATCCCCCCGGAGAGCCGTCCAATCGCTTCCATCTTTTGCGCCATTCTCAGTTGCCGTTCGAGGGCTCGTTTCTCCGTGACGTCCTCGGCGAACACTGCAAAGTAGGCCGCGGCGCGGTTTTCATCATTTATACAGCGGCCCGAGCACCGCACCGTGATTGGCGTGCCATCCCGCCGTTTCCACTCCATCTCTTCGTCTTTGATTTCTTCCGAACGGGTAAGCATCTCCACAAAACGCTGATATTCGGCTGCATGTTGGAAGATGTCGTTCTCGAGGTCACGCCCGAGAAGCACTTCTTCCGATTCGTAGCCAAGCATTCTCTGGAGCGCCGGATTCGCCTGCAGAAAGCGGCCAGTCGTGTCTGCACGATAGATCCCATAGGGCGCGTCTTCCACCACCGAGCGAAAATCGGCCTCCGAGCGCCGCAGAGCCTCTTCCGCCCTTTTCCGCTCCGTGACGTTGCGGTTCACGATCACAAGTTTTTCCGGCTCCCCCTTGGCATTGCGAATGACGCTGGACGTGGATTCCAACACCAACCAAGTGCCGTTCTTGTGGCGAAGTCGGTACTCGAGCGGTTTTCCAATTCCCGAGAGCCGCGCTTCTTCCGCCGCCTTCTTGACACGCTCGCGATCATCGGGGTGGATCTGCTCGAAGGACGAAGTGCTTTGCAATTCTTCAAGCGAATATCCCAGCACCTTTTCATAGGAAAGACTGTTGAAAATCCGCCTGCCTTCCATATCCACGACTGCGATCATGTCTTCTACGTTCTCACCGATGAGCTGAAAGAGTTCTTCCCGTTGATGCAGATGCCGACGGATTCTATGAATCAGAAGATGTTGGTAGATCGTATAGATGTCGAACAGGAAGACTAAGGCCACCAATCCGCGGATAGCCTGGGGCAGTACGTTGAGCGAGTAAAAATCCGGATGAAAATCTCCGTTTGGCAAGAGAAATGAGGCGAGCGCACAAGTGAGTAGTAGAGTGATTACAACCGCCACCGCCCAGAGCCACCATTCGCGTTGCTCAAGTTTCCGGAAATTCGTGCGGAGTAGGCTGCCGTGGGCGTCTGCCGCAGCACCGACAGTTTTTGGTTTAGGTGGTTGCACAGAGCACCGAATGCACCCTGATTGTCCGCGTAGTATTTTTCATACTCCTAAACGTTAACGGGAGGATTATAGCTGCGTCAACGACCACAGAGTGCAGTGTAGCGAAATGGCCTACAGCAGCTTCGCCTTGCGATTGGCTGCATCTTCCGAACTTCATAGAAGTGGACATCAGATCGTCGGAGAGACACTGTTGGGTAGAACGTCCTTCCTCAGAGTGAAATACTGGACGCCATAGCGGAAGGCATTTCCCCCGGGGAGTTCCTGGACATAGACGATCTGGCCAGGAACAAGAATGCAGGGAGAACCGGGAGAGAATGGAGCGGCAACCTCGATGCGTGCCGTTTCGTAATAACGCCGCTTGCTCCTAAAACAGAGGCCACCACGTGAGACGTTCTCGCAGATGACAATCTCGTCGTCAAGACCGTAACTGCGGATGGAAGCCGTGAAGCTTACCTTTATGCGGACATGCTTGCGCCTATCCTCATAAGCAACAGTTGAAGGGGCCAGTTCGGGCGAAACGAGCGCAGATTCCGGTGCTTTGGATTCATCAGGAATGTCTTCGGAAGATTGCTTCCAGAGGGTTGAACCATTGCATCGTTTGCATGATCGGAGAATGCCGTCGTGGATGGCATAAATGTCCGATTTAAGAGTACCGAGGTCTGCAAGTTCACGGCGGCCGCAAATGCTGCACTGTAGCACCATTCGGCGGCCTAAGATTTCAACCTGCGACGCGGAAGGGACCTCGACACCCCAGAAGTCGACAACGGGATCGAGAAAAGCGACGCCGTAGGTGTAGGAATCACCTTCACAGCCGATTTGACCGACGACGCGAATCTCGGTCTCTCTATTGCTTTCTTGATGAACGATGACCAGCTCTTGCTCGGCAGCAAGTTTATGCGTTGAGACGATGCCTGCGCCGTGACGGCTGAGGACAACAGTCTTTGTTTGCTCCATGAATTCCACACCCTGAGCATCCCAACCGACGAGAAGAATCCCGATTTCTTTGGGAATGCGGTCGCCTCGCCGCAACTCCTGCGTCGTGAGTTTGTTTACCGGTTGCAAATCAAAAACCTCCCGAGACCTCGCAGCCTATTTTTGGCGCCCCAAAAAGAAATCTGTTTTCAAAACGCTGCCGCGGCGGCGATTTCGACGCGGTCGCGCCCTCCCCGCTTAGCCGAGTACAGAGCTGCGTCCGCTAACGTCTGAAGTTCCTTGAAGCCGGCCGGGACCTGATTTTTCTCAAACCCCGCTAGCCCGAAACTCGCCGTCACTGCCACCGTGGATCCGTGGAAGCTCACTGGCGCCGTCTGGAGTTCCGTGCGAATGCGTTCTATCACGGCCAATGCGTTCTCCCTAGTCGTGTGGGTCAAAACGATCAGAAATTCCTCACCACCAATGCGGCCACAGAGGTCGTCTCGCCTCAACTGGGTGTTGAGTATTTTGGAGAATCTCTTCAGTACTGCATCGCCTGCTTCATGTCCGAAAGTATCGTTCACTTGTTTGAAGTGATCTAGATCGGCCAGCACGACCCAAAATGAAAACCCGTACGTAGCAGCGGTGCTCAGCTGGCGAGATCCCCAGTCTTCGATCGCACGGCGGTTGGGCAATCCCGTTAGAGCGTCAGTGAGCGCAAGCTCTTCCAGCAGCACATTCTTCGCTTCCAACCGCCGGTGTAGTTCGACGAGGCGGATGCCCGCACCCACTCGGACAATGAGTTCTCGAGGATCGAACGGCTTGGTCAGGTAGTTATCGGCACCAGCTTTGAGCGCTTTGACAAGGCTCTCTTTTTCCAAGCTGCCAGTGAGCACCATGATGTACGTGTAAGAATATTGGGAATTCAATCGGATGCGTTCGCAGAGGTCTTCTCCGGCAAGATCCAGCATCGTCCAGTCCAGAATAACCAGAGCAGGTCTGTGCTCCTTGAAGAGCTCGATCGCTTGTCGGCCCGTGGCAGCAAAGATAAGCGTGTATGGTTTGTTGGACAGGGCTGACTCAACCAGCTTGCGAGAAACCGGGGAGTCATCGACAACGAGTACTTTGAAGTTGTTCTTCGTGGTGCGCATGCAGTCCTCGTCAGAACCAACGTCAAAGTTAAAGGCAATCATTGGACCATCCATGGAGTTCGTGTATCGTCTGTATTTACAATGAGATAGGCGATCGAGCTTTGCAGCTACGTTCCTGTGAGCGAGCCCAGATGTCTGGAAAACAGACAGATGTCTGCAATCGATGCAGGGCGTAAGGTGAACACGAGGGGGGGCGGCCTAGCCAAGGCAAGCGCCGGACTGAGTCCCCCCTTGAAGCAGACCAACCAAGCCTCAAGCTATAGTGCACTTAGGAAGGCAAAAAACCTGCGCGCCAAAACATGGCAATCAGGCAGGCAGTGTCCGGCTCTGCAAATTCTCAAGCTGATTCTCGGCTTAACGGGCAAGACGGCAGAGGATCCAACGAATTTCAAAAACACAGTCCAGTGAAGCAGTTGGCACTGAACGCTCTCGTCCTTAGCCTTCCTTGTCAAATGGAGCGTTCTGTAGGCTCGTCAGCGCAGCCACGCTGTCCTGCGCCGAATCATTGTCGCCCAGAATACGGTAGAGCTTTGCCCGGCTGACTCCCAACAGTTCCGCGGCCCGTACTTTGTTTCCACCAACGCTCTCCAGTACGCGAAGCGCGTGCGTCCTTTCTACTTGCTCGAGGGTGGCAGGGGTGCTCTCCTCTTGAACCTCGCTGGGCCGGCTCTCCCGAATGTACTCGGGGAAGTCGTGGACGTCGATTGTTTCGCTCTCGGTCATCATGCAGGCGCTTCCAAGTACATTTTCAAGCTCCCTCACGTTTCCAGGCCAGGTATACCTAGCCAGCAAAGTTTGCGCACGCCTCGTGAGACCGCGCACAGGCTTGTTGTATTGCTCGGCGAATCGTCTTACGAAATACCGCTCAAGCAGAGGTAAATCCTCTTTCCTCTGGGCGAGGGACGGCAGTTTGATGTGCACCACCGATAGCCGGTAAAAGAGATCTTCGCGAAACTGCCGGTCTCGCGTCATCGATTGGAGGTCCCTGTGCGTGGCCGCTATTACCCTGACGTCCACGCGCCGGACTACAGGAGAGCCTACTCGCTGGATCTCCTGATTCTGCAGCACGCGGAGGAGTTTGGCTTGTAATGGAAGTGCAAGCTCACCCACTTCGTCCAATAAAACAGTGCCACCGTTGGCCGCCTCGAATACGCCGACGCGGTCCTGGACAGCTCCCGTGAAAGCGCCCCTGACGTGCCCGAAAAGCTCGCTTTCCGCGAGAGTTTCAACGACTGCGGAACAATTGCAAGTCACGAACGGCCCGGAAGCCGCCGGACTAAGCCCGTGCAAAGCTTGAGCCGCAAGCTCTTTGCCGGTCCCTGTCTCGCCGGTTAGCAGCACCGTTCGGAAATGGGGTGCAACGCGCCGAATACGGTGGAACACCTCGAGTATCGCGGGGCTGTGCCCCACCATGGTTGCAAACAGCGAGTTCTCGATGAGTTCGTTCTCCAGCTCGACATGACGCTGTCCCTTGCGGACTTCCGAGATGAGGGATTCCACCCGCTGCTGGAGCCTCTCCACATCGACAGGCTTGGTCAGATAGTCGGCGGCGCCTTTTTGGATGGCTTCCACCGCGGATTCTGTGCTGTATTGTCCGGTGAGCAAGACCACTTCGGTCGCGGGATCGAACTCCAGGATCCTTTCGAGAACCTCCATCCCACTCATCCCCGGCATGAGCAGATCGACTAGGACAAGATGGGGGCGCTCCTTGCGAACCAGACCGAGACCTTCTTTCGGATCTGCGGCCGTAGAAACCACTACATTTTCTTGTGAGAGAATCGTGGCGATATATTTGAGATGCTGCTCGTCGTCGTCGATCGCGACAACTCGAAGCACAGAGTGGGGGGAAGCGGTCATTTAGATAGCCACGTAGGCTCCATGAGCCGGCTATTTCACACCGAATAATAAACATTATAGAACCATCCGCCCTGTCCAATCAGGGTGTCGTTAGAAGAATGTTCCAGAACGTGGCCACAGAGTACCGGCTGGCATCGGACAAAATGATCCCTTAGGTCCCAGAGTCACCCCTCCTTCCATTGCATAGAGCTCGGGCAAATATGCCAGTCAACTATCGAATCGAATTTTAGTCGCGTTACCAAGGAGACTCAGCGTTTTATCCACGCCACTGAGGTTCGTTTGGCATTCTTTAAGGAAATAGGCCAGCCGCGCTGAGAGAGCGGCTGGCCCCGACTTTCGAAAGCAGGATCAGGATCCATCGAACGGCAAACGCAGAACCCAAAACTGCATACTTTGGCAAACAACGGTTGAAGCTGAAACAGCCTACATCTCTAGTTTTTTCCAGATAGGCTCGCGACCATGTCGTGGCAGGCGTGGCGGTTCTTTCAGGACGGGCTTCTTGACCAGCGTGAACGGCGCGTCACCACCACCAAGACCGTTGCATGGCCCGCCGGTGATGCCGTACCAAATCGTATACGGTCCATTACTCCCGTCATAATTCAAGTTCGCAGCGTTACCCCAGAACATGTTCCCCGCAGCATCGACCGCGAAGATGCTCAAACTGTACCCTGCCTGTTGGCTCACCTGTGGCTGCGCGACATTGGCGAAGGCGGCGTAACCATAGATAAGGTGCAACGTGTGGCCGTCGCTGAACGGAATGAAGCAGGCAGCCGTCTTCGATGTGCCGTCGAGTGTGAACTGGGGCGCGTCGATATAACCGCCGACTGACTTGTCACTCTCGGTCACGAGGTATATCGACGCCGGAATTTGCGTCGGACCCGTGCCCATGTCTGGACCGTCGAACGTTCCTGTGAACGTACCGGAGATGTCCGCGTACTTCCACGCTTTGAAGTTCCCATGTGCACCAGCGGCGGCACTACAGGTCGCAGTCGTTGTCCACGTTCCCGTCATGGTCAGATCGCCACTGGCCAATGTGCCCGTGAAAGTGAAGTTGAACGGCGCGCCGTTGCCTGTGATGGTGAAGACGGTCGTCACGCTTCCGTTGGTCGACACAGTGCCAGACACGGATACGTTGCCATCCGAGACGCTGTCGCACGCGCTCGTGTCCGTCGTCGGAAGAACGATGTTCGAGAGCGTGTTTCCGCTCTGAAGCAGATACGTCTCAAACTGAGTGTCTCCCATTTCGTTGAGTTGCGTTGCGGTGTCTCCGGTAGTGACTTCAAAGTCCCACCGACCCGCGATATTCGGCGTGTTCGCCGCCTGTGAAAGAAGCGGAGCGACCAGCGCGATGATAACTGCCAATACTGACTTTCTCATGTTGCCTTTATCCTTTTCCGACGTCCTACGTCTTGGTCATTCTTGAAGAACTGTCTTTTTTCCTAAAGGCAATCACTGAACCATCATTGGAGTTCGCATATCTGCTGTATTAATAACGAGATGCAGAGATCGAGCTTTGCAGCCCTGTTCCCCCCGGGCGAGCCTAGATGTCTGGAAAACAGGCAGATGTCTGCAATCGATGCAGGGGACCAGGTGGACACACGGAGGAAGGCGTTTGCCAAACTCACGAACGGGAAAGCATGTTTCTCGGATTGTTCCTCGAGGGTGGGCCTCAGAGATCTCCTCTCTTGGGACGAGGTGTCCACCCCTCCGGAACAGTCATTCGATTAGGATCACTCACTTCTTTGCGAATAGAACTTTTGTCTCTAGTTCCTTACTTTGAGATTTGTGCAAGTTCGTTTTTTTCTCCAGCGGATTTATCCATAGCCGCCGAAGTCGACCCGCACGCGCCGTAATTCTTGACAAGGCTTTGGACGCGGAACGCATGGGTCCCGGATCCTTCGTCAGCCACCACCCCCTTGAGTTCGACTCGCTCTCCAGGCTGCAGGGGAGTGCCGCTGGAGAGAATCATGTACGTCTGGTCGTCTTTCTCATTCTTTAAGCTGATTCCGTTCAGCACGGACTGGGTGCAGCCGACAACGGAGGCGTCCGAATGAGCTGTGGCATGGTGGTGATGAACGAGGAGCGCGATGCCGACGGCCGCACCTGCTGCCACGCCCACCCCGATTCCGATGGCTTTCCCAGAGCCAGAACCATATCCGCTCGTGCTTCCCGTACCGGGGGCCCCCATGGTTCCGGAACCGCCTGAACCTCCGCCATATTGAGCGGATGCCGTGGCGCACACGGCGAGACAAAGCAAAAGAATTCCTGCAATTTTTCCCAAAGATTGTGAAAGCATTGTTTTTCTCCTCTCTCTGAAAGAGATTCACGCCTGAACTTGTTCGTGCTGGTTCCCTTTCAGCAGAGAGTGTGCGGCGTAACGCAGGAAGAGTTGTCGCGAGGGGGCAAAAACCTTGTCACTTTGAAGTCACAAATTGAGCAGAAGGCCTCGGGCTTCTGCGAGGCGAAATAAAGAGAGACGTTTCTAACAGGCCGTTTGAGAGTGCTAGGTGTTTACTGCCTGTGTCGCCTCACTCAAGACTCGTGCCGCTCGCGGCAATTTGACGAGAAAAGTCGTGCCAGCGGGAGATGTATCTTCCACAGCCACCGAGCCGCCGTGGTCATGAATCACTTTGTTCACGATGGCGAGTCCCAACCCAGTTCCGTTCGATTTGCCGAAACTGACGAAAGGATCAAACAATGTATTCCGAACGGGCGCTGGCACTCCGGGCCCATGGTCGATTACACGAATCTCGAATAGCTCGGCCAACGAGCGAATGTCGATCTCGATTTCACCTTGTGTTTGTGCCGAAGCTTCACACGCATTCAGGACCAGATTAAAAAAGACCCGTTCGATTTTTTGCGGATCGAATGTGCCCATCATTTCGCCGGATGTGCGCATGGAAATTACTCGGGTCCTCATTTCCGCACGCGCGCGGACCGCATCCGTCGCGTGGCGGATCGTCTGGTCGATTGCCGCGGGGCGCGGGGAAATGGAGCCTTCCTCTCGCGATAATTCTCTGAGCGAATCCAGCAGGTCGGTCATTTGCTCTGAAGCTGTTTTGATTTCACCATAGATCTCGTCGCGATTGAGCTTCAGCTTTTCCGCTTCATACAGGAATTCCGCGTTGGCCACTACGGCAGCGAGATAGTGGCGCAAATCGTGGGATATTGAGCTGGCGGCCCTGCCAAATGCGGCGATTCGTTCAGTTGCAAACCGTCGTTGTTCAGAGATAAGCAATTCGCGGCGCATCTTGGAAAACGCCTCGCCAAGTTCCGCCACCTCGCTGCTGCCGCGAGGGTTGATGGAATATGTATAGTTACCCTCGGCCAGCGCTCGAACGCCCGCAACCAGATCGTCGAGGGGATGCGTGATTGTCCGCGACACGAAGCTGAGAAGCAAGCCGGCCAGGACAATGGCAGAAAAACCTAAAATCAAGATTGTGCGATTCAGCCGCTGGAGAAAGGCATTGGCGGGCTGCAGGGACATGAGCACGTAACATTTCACGTTGGCCGGCGGACCTTCGTGAAGCAGGACAGTGGCGGCCTGGTAGGAGTCCGCGCCAAGGGCGACTTCGCGGGAGCCAGTGTCCGCGTCCCAGTCCGGGCGCATCTTGCCCTGCAACTCTTTCTCTTCCGAAGGAGAGAGCGTGGACGCTATGATTTTGTCGCCCGTCGCAAGTGCGATCTGGCTGCCCGATGCTAGCGCCAATTGTGCCGCCACTGCCGAATCGATTTGATACCCGACCGCGATGATGCCAACCTCCCGCTCGGTATTTTCGCTGCCTGCTAGAATTGTGCGCAGGAAAACGCGATAGAGTTGGCCGTTGCCATACCACCATGCAGAGTCGTCTCCCTGTTCAATAGATTTCCTCAAGTCCGCTTCGGCCAACTTTGCGTCCCAGCCTGGCTTGGACACATGAAATCCGAAAACCCGCCCGTCCGGACTGGAAAGTACAAAAAGCTGGCTGCCCGCCAACTTCCAGAAGGGTTCCGATGCATCCTGAATCGTGAGGGCATGCCGTGAGGGCATCATTGCTTTGAGCGTCGGCAACTCGGCCAGCAAAGCCGCTGTTCGGGAAAGTTGGAGATCGCGCTCTTGCTGGACGTTTTCAAAAGCGTGGAGGGAGGCGTCCGTGCTTTGACGCACTCCTTCCGCAATTGCCGTCTGCACGGTATGGCGGACGATGAGGAGAAGCGCTCCCAGCAAGGCGCAGATAATCAGGAGTGTCGCAACAAGCAGTTCTGTGCGTAATCGCAGGCGGGCCATGAATCTCCTGGCAGGCGTTCTTATTTCTCCGGAGTGAGACCCAACTCGCCGGGCATGAATTTGTAGCCGGAGCCGTGCATCGTAAGAAAGTAGCGCGGGTTTGCGGGATCGGGCTCCAGTTTCTGCCTCAAGCGAAGCACGTGGTTATCCACGGTTCGCGTCGTCGGATAGTTCTCGTATCCCCACACCTCATTCAACAATTCCTCTCTAGAGATAACCCGACGGGGAGAATTCGCGAAGTATCTCAGTAGCTTGAATTCCTGCGCAGTAAAACTCAGGGATTTTGAGCCGCATGTGGCCACCATGCTTGTGAAGTCGATGCGGACTTCGTCGAAAGCCAGGACGTCATGTTGAATACTGGAACCTGCAGGGCTGCTCACGTCTGCCAGTTGGCCGCTGCGCCGCATCGCGCGCCGCACCCGTGCCAATAATTCCTTTGGGCTGAATGGCTTCGTAACGTAATCGTCGGCGCCAAGCTCGAGCAACAGTACTTTGTCTTCCACTTCGTTGTTCGCACTCAGGACAACCACAGGCACCGATGCAGCGTGGGCTTTGAAGGCACGGCAGACTTCCTTTCCCGGCATTCGCGGAAGTTTCAAGTCCAGCACAACAACGCTGGGAGTTTGCTTTCGAAAGCTTTCGAGACCAGCCACGCCGTCCGCAGCAATCTCCACACTGAGGCCGTCCGCTTCGAACAGGCGCTGGAGAGTGCGCTGCATCGGCCGGCTGTCTTCCACTACTAATACCGTGTCCATGCGATTCCTTTGGACTGGACAGGCTATGTCCGGTCGAGCAAGGCGTCCTTGGGAGGACGCTCTGCTGTTATTATACAGCCGCCCTGCCGCGGCAATCCTTTGGATGCAATTGCTCGCAGCAGGGCAGCCGCTCGTGGCACCGAGATTGCCTTAGTGAAGAAGGTTCAGTGTATTTGTGGCGTCGTCTACAAAAACGACTCCGCGGCCAGGCTCGAAAATAAGCCCAAACAGCGCGCCAGATCCAGGCGGTGTGCCAGAATTGTCCAGCAGGGTTTTTGCGATCTGCGCTCCCTGGGCCGTGATTTCCGTGACGAACCCGTCGCCACCATTGACAGTAAGGATGTGGCCGCCCTCTGCAACGGTCAGTCCGAGCGGACCATTCAGACTTCCTCCCATCGTAAGCGTGGTTCCGGTCCCGCCGGAAAAATTCCGCGAGATGGCATGCGAAATTACGGCGATTCGGTTGTTCAGTGTGTCAGCGACGTACAGTACAGGCTCTCCCCGGCTACCCCATCCGGCGTCGCACTCATCCACATCGGAATCGCCGCAGTTCGGGCTAAGCCCAACTCCCGTCGGTCCAATCACTAGTGCCACCGGATCCGTGCGCTCGGCGAACCCCGAGGCCACGACGGTCATGGATTCGATCCAGGGCATATTCTTCTGAGAAACACCCAGATTGATTCGTACGACCGTCCCTTGCTTGACCACTGAGCCGTTCGCCGCAACCGTACCGTTGAGCACATTGGTGACGAAGAGCGAGGCCTGGTCTCCTCCGTCAAATGCCGTCATGTCCCACGGACCGTTGATGAGTGATCCAAAAAAGGTTTCCACGGGAATGCCAGTATTGTCGAGAACGATCAAGCATCCGGCCTGCACGGTTGCCGAGGTGCCGTCAGAAGTCGGCAAACTGCCCACGATCACCCATCCGGAGCGAAGGACAACTAAAGCTGTCGTTAGCCCGACACCGCCTGGGCAGGGACCGGGCAGCGTGCTGGCATTGATTTGAGCGAAGAGGCTGACCGAGCCGTTCGGCGCCACGTCGACGATCGTGGTGCCAGTGCCTTGTGCATTAGAAAAATTGTTGAAGTTACTCACCAAAATATGGCCTTCCGTGAGGTTCCCAATCGTGTGCTTCACTTTTGCTACGCCGTAGGGGTTCACATCCTGGTTCGCGGGAACGGTGGATGCGATGGTGGTCACGGTGTGCAGATTCTTGAGAACGCTGTCATCATCTCTTGCGATAGCAGGCGAGCTTGCCGACAAAACGGCCAACAGCACGAATAAGAGCTCGAGTAGAGCGCGCGAGTTTTTCCGCATCTGAATCTCCTTTAATTCCAATAGCCGTCATCGTGGCCGCCTCTGAGAGAGTTGTGGGGCGATGTTCGGCTGATAGATTCGTGGAGAGAATCGAGAACTCAGCAGTTGTCTCGGGGCAAAACACGTTTGCTGGTTTTCGAATCCGTCCCTACGGAAAGGTAAAGAAGTCCTCTGCGTGCCTTGTCAGAGCGTTGTCCATGAATTGTCAACAGTGCGTAAAATCAGCGGCTGCGTGAACGGAATTGTGCTCTGTGGAGGGCGGCCAGGTGCAAATCTTCTTTGCAGGTCGAACCCGCTCGAAGTGATGTCAGGGGCGGTCGTAATTGGGGTTAGGTGGCGGGACGTAGTCCAAGCCGTACTTATTCTTGTGAGCGGGCGTGAAATTAGGATTCTCGAGGATGCGAATTTGGCCCAAATTACGAGTGGAGTCCGATATAGTCACCACCCGTGTCAATCTCTTCAGTTGTTCCGGCAAGCTTCGCTCGTACCAGACATACATTTGGTAGCGCCCATCCGGGATGTTGGGAATGATCACAGTTCCGGAGCGATCCGAAAGACCGAAATAGGGGGTATCGACCGACAGGACGACTGCGCTCATCTCCGCGTGAATGTTGCAAAAGAGAAAGCTTGCGCCGGAGCGGTCGAAGAGAACGGATCGCGTGGTTCCTGCTTCGTAGAGGCCCAGATCGAAGCGCCTCCCGTCGTATAGGGAAAAAATATTGTGGAAGAAAGGGTCTTTGTTCGGGAATTCAACCTTTGTACCTACGGGCACGATTAGAACATGCGGCTCAAAAGTCTTATTTCGTTGGACCAGCCTCGGCGGTTTTGTTGGGGATGTGGGGCCGGAGGTAATCGCTTCGGCGCGATCGAGTGGCATGAGCCACACCGCGACATTGGAAGCATCCAGCACTTTTTTGGCGGCCGTCTTGGTATTTGTTGTCTCTGTTTGCGTAATGACAACATTCACGGAAGCAGATTTCGCTTGCGCCCAGACTTGCACCCCATTGTTGCAGGCAACAAACAAAGCAAGCCAACTCGCAATTTTGAAAGTCCGCGTCATGAGATCTCACACATCAAAACACATAACCCAAATTGATGCCAATCTGGTTGGCAATATTCGCGTTGCTGTCGAGCGTATAGGTCTGCAGCCGCCGGTATTCAACCGAAAAGAGTACGTCGGAGCGCACTCGATAAATGAAATTCACAAAAGGGCTCCGGTTTCGTGAGAGTGAGGAGCCGTAATAATACGCGCCTGCAGGGAAGGACCTCAGTTCGCTTGCGAACGGGTTGTCCTGGCCGTATGCAAAGTTCACTTCAAAATTGGTCTTCGGTTTGAACTTCAATTGCACCCAACCTCCCATTGAATCGAGGCCATGAATCGTTGTGCCTGAATCCGTGATGGGCCCCGAGAGCAGCAGGCTTTGGCCGATGCCGCCACCCAATCCTCCTATAGCTCGTCCGCGATAGAATTCGCCGCTCAGGTCAAAGAAGTTTCCAAGTGGAAGAGTTACATCGGTTGTGCCAGCCCAACCATCCACGTCTCTGCCAAATCCCCAGTTCTGGCGCGCGTAATAGCCGCCAAGTCCGATCGTCAAATCCCTGCCAAACGCTCGCCGGCTCCACGCAATGCGTGTCGCGTAGGCCGGTTGTCCCGATTGTTCGCCCGCAGTTGGGTACCGGTAATCGCCCTCGGGAACATCCCCGGTCAGCGAATCCAGAATGCCGGCTTGGACCAGCAGGCTGGAGGTGTCGGATAGCGTTAGACGATGCTCGATTCGGATTTGAGGCGTCCAACTCCACAAATTGCCCGTATAGGAGAGTGCTGGAATTGCGAGAGAGGACAACGTCGTGGGAGTAAGTGGAGCAAAGAAAATGGAGTCTTGTCCCACAATGATTGAAGTGTCTTTCCAATCCAAACGGATCGTGCCCGTGCGCAACCGCATGACACCGAACGCCACACCGTTAGGCGTGTCCGGAAAGCCTCCGGCAAAATCGAATTTCACGTTCGCGCTCGTGTGCGCTCCAGCGATGTCTGGCCCGAAAGCTTCAATTCCGATTTGCGATTGGCGAAGCGAACCTGAGAAAGCTCCCGATGTTCCGGGCGTTTCCGGTGGGACAGCAATTTGCGGAAAGTCCAGATTGTCAACGGAGCCGCGTGTTATGTCCGTGTTCTGGAGTACGATTCCTGAGAGACGCACACGGTACTTCGATCCGCTCTCCACCTTGGTTTGGCTTTGTTCTGTAATTTTGTTGTTCATCACGTCTTGGTCGTCTTCCAGTTTGGAGACTCGTTCTTCCAAGGAAGCGCCCTGTCCTTGCGTCCCTTGCGAAGAGGCCACGGCTGCAGACGGTGAGGACGGCTGCGACAGAGGAAGCCCATACGCCTCGTGTCCGCCGCCCGTTGCAGCCAGCTGTTCCTTTGTCCGATTCAGCTCGGCGCGAAGTTGTTCGGTTTCCAGCAAGGCTTGTTGCTGGGCCGCGCGCAGTTCGCTCATTTGGGAATTCAGCGTCTGGACCTGCGACTGGAGTTGACTCACCGAGGCAGCCAGGGACCTTAAATCCGGCGCCGTCTCAGTCGAGGAAGGGTTGGACGTGTTTTGGCTTCTTGCCAGCGAAGGCGATAAGAGCAAGAAACTGGCGGTCACAAGTGCCCTGAAATGGAGTTGGGGGCGCCGGTTGGTTTGCATTGTGTGCCTCCTTGGCAATCCGTGTGAAGTTTAGATTCGCGCGCGTCTTGTCTGAGTGAATGTCAGGTGTCTTATAACACAGAGCATATCGAATCACGTTTTGTCGACGCCGGGACAAGCGTTCTGCGTGCACAGCGACTGCCGAAATTGAGCGAGCCCAGCCGAAAAAAGACAATCTGTTTTGATTGGATGCCGAAAATTGCTTCGGCGGAGTCCTCGTTAACCAATCTGCAGTAGCAACCCAGGCTCAAGGACAGGCGGAACCCTTACAAGAGCAGGACGTTACTTTGTCCGAGAATGGTCCCGGCTTTCCATGCCGAGCGGGAAGGCGCGGGACGATTTCTTATCTGGACGATGGGGAACAAAGCGGAGTGACTGGACTCCGACCGGACCCTGCTAAAGTAAACTACACTTTACTTTGCACATTAACTATGATTAATATACAGGCTCACTCGCGACGGTTTCACCGTCTTTAGGCGGTTATACACAGACCGAGCGAGAGCAAGAGAGCAGGTATTCGCATCATGGGGCGCATCATTCTGCCGAGCCTTTTTTTGGTGAGTGCTGCGCTGGCTTGCGCAACAAATGCACTGGCACAAGGTGAAACCACGAGCGAAATCATCGGCCAAGTAACCGATGCAACCAACGCCGCAGTTCCGGGCGCCACGGTGACAATCACAAATCACGAAACCGGTTTTCAGCGACGTGCCACGACCGACGAGGAGGGCCGTTTTAATTTTCCGCAGCTAAAACCCGGCGCTTACTCAGTCAAAGTGCAAGCAGATGGCTTCGATCCGCAGCAGAATGACAAGGTATTTGCGGGGTTAGGAGAGAAGCAGACGGTTAATTTCAAGCTCAGAGTCTCTGCATCCCAGCAGACGGTCGAAGTGAGCGGCGAGCCTCCACTCATCAATCCAGACAATGCCAATACGTCCACGAACTTGGATGCGCCAGCGCTGGAGGATCTTCCTAATCCGGGCGGTGATTTGACCTATCCCCTTCAGTTTGCTGCCGGCGCGCTCATCAACACGGCGGGCAGCTCGAATGATTTCGTCGGCGGCACGAACGGTTATGGCAACGTGGAGTTCAATGGACTCCCAGCTCTGTCGAACGGCTATATTGTGGACGGATTGGAAACGAATGATCCGCTCACGAATTTGAACAGCGGGCTGTCGACAAATCTTGTCCTGGGATTGAATTCCATATCAGAGGTGACGGTCAACACGCTATCCTATGCAGTCGACCAGGGGCGGTACGGGGCGTCGCAGGTCAACTACGTGACGAAGTCCGGCTCCAATCACTTTCATGGGAATCTGTATGAGTTGTGGAACGGGTCGAAGTTCAATGCGGCCGACTACTTCACGAATGCCACTCCGGGGAATCACAAACCGCGTTCCACGGTAAACCACTTTGGAGGCAGTGTCGGTGGCCCGGCTATCCACGACAAGCTATTTTTCTTCTTTGATAGCGAGTGGATCCGGATTGCATTGCCGATTGTCACGGCCGCCACCGTTCCGACTCCTGCGTTCCAGAATTACGTTTTGCAACAACTTCCCCTGGGCGGCACCGATTCCGTCACGGGGTCTGTCTATCCTGCGTCCCCGCAATCGGTGCCGTTTTATCAAAAGATGTTTTCGCTGTACGGAAATAGAAGCGGAACACCTCTCGCGGTGCTCGGTTGTCCCTTCGATGTTGGAGGAAGAGCACCCGCAATTGCGAACGATGGAAACGGTTGTGCCAATCGTCAGAGCGTCTCGCACTCGAGCGATGACCATGAACAGGTGCAGACGGTTCGAATCGATTACAACATCAATGAGAAGAATACGACATGGTTTCGCTTTCAAGCGGATACCGGACTTCAGGCCGCGTACACCGATCCCATCAACCCCTTATTCAACGCTCTTTCCCCTCAACCTCTCTATTCTTTTGCGGCGGGATATACGCATGTTTTCTCGCAGAATCTGGTGAATTACTTCAACCCGGCATTTTCGTGGTATGAGAGCTTGTTCGGGCCTTCGGATTTTCAGAAGACTCTTTCCGCGCTTCCGATTGTTTTGGAAGGCAGCGGCGCGAATGCCCCCTTCACGACCCTTGGTGGCCTCGACAACACATGGGTTCAAGGAAGACGGGCCTCGCGTTTCTTCGTTAACGATAACCTTGCTTGGAGCCATGGCGCGCACGAACTTCGGTTTGGAACCAATACCCGGATTTTTCGCCTGAACGACTATGATTTCGGAGAAGGTGTCGTTCCCACCGTGGCCTACACCACCTTGCCGCAATTCATCTATGGAGTGGCCTCGACGGCGACGGAGACGTTTCCCACATCCGCAAATGAACCTTTCAATTTCCTCAATTTGGATCTGTATGCCCAAGACACGTGGAAAGTGACCAAAAAGGTGACGTGGACCTTTGGCATTCGAGATACGTTCAACTCCAACCCGTTAAATCCTCACGGGCAAATTGCTCGCCTTCGTGGTTCTTTCGATTCCATTTCGCGTGATGTGAATCAGCCGCTGAACGAAGCTATTCAGACCGGTCTTGGGAACGTATTTTCCTCCACGCCACTGGCGATTCTTCAACCGCGAACAGCGATGGCGTGGCAATTTGAGCCCAAGTCCGTCCTTCGCGCTGGCTTCGGACTCTTCAGCGATATTTTACCCGGCAGCATCGCCGATGTGGTTGGTGTCAACCCGCCCTACGTGAAAACTTTTCAAGGCGGTCTTCTCGGCACCGTTGGCGGCACTGCCATTGCGCCAGGAGTGCCTGGCAGCGCGATTGACGCAACTGTGGCCGCCAATCAAGCGTTCAATTCAGGGTTCGCGCAAGGCGAGCTTTCTTGCGCTTCTGCACAAGCAAATCCTGCGGCTTGCCTCCCTCCGGTTGCCATCACGGCGGTACCCGATGGAAAGCTTCACGCGCCATATTTCATGGAGTGGAGTCTCGGCCTGGAACACCAGTTGGGGACGACAGGAAACATTCGGGCTCAATACGTTGGCACTCGTGCAGTGAACCAACCTTATCTGACGCAAGTAAACGGCTATCAAACGGTATGTGAGGGATGTTTTGCGCCGTTTCCTTATGAGCAAGCAACCGATCCCCGATTCGGGGCCGTGACACAATTGTCCACCGGCGCGAACAGCCATTACGACGGTTTGCAAATTACAGCAATGAAGCGGATCGGACATGGTTTCATGGGACAACTGAACTACACCTGGAGCCGCTGCATGGACACTGTGTCCAACGGCGGATTCCTGCAATTCTCGGCCGGGGGAATCTTGTCCCCGCTCCCTGGAGACTTGGCGCGAGACTACGGGCCCTGTGATTACGACATCCGGAACAATCTCAACGCTCAATACGTCTATCAACTGCCAGCGAGGGTCCGAACCCGGGTTCTTGGCTATGCGCTGAACGGCTGGCAAGTGTCGGGAACCGTGTTTTGGCATAGCGGAATTCCGTTTTCTGTTTTGAGCACACCGTATTCCGCAGATGGAGATGGGATCGTAAACGGCAGCGGGCCACAATTCGCGAGCATTGTTCCCGGTGTGCCGCTTTATGAACACAAAGCGATTCCAGGTGTCACACAGCCGGGCACAGTTCAATGGCTGAATCCAAATGCTTTTGTCTCGACCGTGGACCCGAGCACTGGTGCCTGCTACGGAGGGGACAGCCCCAAGAATTGTCAATTTGGGGACCTCGGCCGCAACGCGTTGCGCGGTCCCAATTTTGCGTGGAGCGACTTCTACCTTACAAAGTGGTTTCCGTTGACCGAACGAGCCAAGATCCGCTTCGACGTCCAGTTCTTCAATCTTTTCAACCATCCAAATTTCGGGCTTCCAAGCATGGTGTTGGCCGGCATTCCCGGAAAGCCTTCAACCCAGACTGGGTTTGGAGCGCTTACTTACACGACCTCTCCGCCGACTGGCCTGCTCGGCGTGGGCCTGGGCGGGGATAGCACGCCGCGCATGATCGCCTTTCAGTTGCGTGTTGAGTTTTAGCTTGGGAACACTGGCCTGCTGTATGCGTTAGTTGGCCGTCCTGAGACAGGGAACAAATCCCTGCGTGTTGGTGCGAAGTTTATACACTGATTTTGTGGCCGTGATGTAGTGGGTGCCGTAATCCGGATCGCCCCAGGTGAGATTTGCGGGTTGTTCCGGCAAGACAATCGTGCCCAAGTGGTGGCCGTCCACGTCCCACACCCAAATCCCTTCCGGGCCCGTGACATACAAGTTTCCCTCGCGGTCCACTTTCATGCCATCCGGCTCAGCTGCGATGCGGTAAATTCTTGTCATCTCCAGTTGTGCCGCCTGAAAAGAGCTAAGGATATCAGTTCAGCCGCAATCCGCTGAGCACCGCACATAAACGTCGCAGGTCTCATTTGTCGTCATCCCCGCTTGTTTTCCGCCCATTTCTCCCTGCTTTTGCGGCAGTCATCAGATAGCTCACGATATCATCCAATTCCGCCGGCTTTAGAGTCGTGCCATAGTCGACGGGCATGATGGGCTTGGGAAGAAACTCAAGCTGGGTTACATCTGATCTCGACAGAAAATGAAAAGCACCGTCGAGCGACTGCAATTGAATCGAGAAATTGTCCTCGTTTCGGATGACGCCGCTCAATTTGTGCGAGTCACGCAATGTAATGACAGCCGTTTTGTTCGCCCTGTTCGTGATATCCCCTGATCGCAGGAGATTGGCGCGAATTTCACCGGCAGAAAGACCCGCCGCGTAGGCCGAGAGGTCGCGGCCGAGAAAGCCACCGGCGCCTTGAACCATGTGGCACTCCGAACAGCGGGCCTTGCGGAAAAAGAGCGTCTTCCCGTTTTGTGGGTCGCCTGGAATGACGGCCGCGGTGCCTTGTCCTTGCAGATTTCGCAAGTAGCTCAAGACGGAATTTAGCTTCTTGCTTCCCAATGACGCGAACGGTGGCATACCCGCTGTGGGGATTCCCAGCCGCAGGACCTCGAGCGTTTCAACGTCCGAGAGTTGCGCCACCTGCTGTCGCGTGGAAATATCCGGGCCGCGCTCGCCGCCATGACCATCCAGGCCGTGGCAGCCCGCGCAAGTCGATTCAAAGATTTGACGGCCCTCACTCGTCGATTGACGGGGAGCCTGCGGCGCACTTTTTGGTTGTTGTGGATTTTGCGCAATCGCAGTTTGCGCGGCAGTCCATAGAATTATGCAAAGAAAGATTGTCAACACCCATGGATGAGGGCGATGACTGTCAGGAATGGAGTAGGCGCGAGAGTTCATTCTGGTTAACCGGCCACAGCACCGGCGCGTTTTTAGGGCGCGCCGGTGCAAGCCGGTGGGCTTGGCTAAAACAGGAATTTGGCCGCAATCTGCATGACGCGCGGGTCGCGCGCGGCGGTGACCACGCCAAACAGCCCACCTTGGTTGACT
>Ga0187816_10000129_pt1 | contig 20485 bp, 13 predicted proteins | sample NC_wetland_sal_i_16_FD_132960 | JGI IMG/M metagenome (GOLD analysis project Ga0187816, IMG submission 132960) | Wetland sediment microbial communities from Neuse River Estuary, North Carolina, USA - SO4_1 | ecosystem: Environmental > Aquatic > Freshwater > Wetlands > Sediment | place: USA... | reverse complement strand
GACTTGGTTGGCATTTGTTCCGATTATAAGAAGCTGTTCAGTACAGCGTCAATCCGCGAATGATTCTCGCCAGCCGCGGCGGCGAGCTTCGCGAGATAGTCTCTCAACTCGGCGGGCAGCGGCGCGGTGAGCTCGATAGGTTGGTCGGTGTGGGGCTGAGAGAAACCGATCTTTGCCGCATGCAAAAAATTCCGGCCGAGAGAGGGAAGCGTGGTGCGGCCAATGTGCAATTGGCCCGCGCCGCCATAGAGCGTGTCGCCCACAACGGGATGGCGGAGCGCGGAAAAATGCACCCGGATCTGGTGCGTGCGGCCGGTGTGCAATTGCACCTCAAGGAGACTCGTGGAATCGATTCGGCAAAGAACGCGCCAATCCGTGCGGGCGGGCCGCGCGTTGGCAAGCAGCGTGGCTCGCGTGGCGGTCATGCGCGTGCGCCGGTTAGGGTCGCGGGCGATGGCCAACTCGATCCGGCCACGGTCTTCCTTCATTTGTCCCTGCACCAGGGCAATGTAAACCTTCCTAACAGCGCGTTGCCGAAAAGCCTCTGACAGCTTAGCGTGTGCGAAGTCATTTTTTGCGACCAGGAGAATGCCGGAAGTTTCTTTGTCCAGCCGATGGACGATGCCGGGACGCAGCGGATCGCCGGACTGCGAAAGTGACTGGCCGCGCCCCAGAAGTGCGTTGACCAGGGTGCCGTGGGAGTTCCCTGCCCCAGCGTGGACGGTCATGCCAGCGGGCTTGTTAATCGCGATGACGTCCTCGTCCTCGTAAAGCACATTCAGCGGAATCGTCTCTGCTTCGGCACGCAAGGGTGGCCGTGGTTGCGGCACCACGCCAATCACATCACCCGCGTGAACTTTGTGGGAGTCCTTAGTCGGCTTGCCATTCAGCAGGACAAGGCCCCCCTCGATGAGTTGCTGTACACGCGTCCGGGAGAGATCGGGACAATGATTGGCGACAACACGGTCGAGACGCAGAGCGCTTTCCTCTGCCGCGACTTCGAACTGAATCTCTTGTTTGTCGCTCACGGACAGAGTGTAGCAAAGAGCGCATTGGAAGGCGGTGAGAAGGGGTGCAGCGAGCTACATCCCAACCCCGAAGTGGCGCGAGATCGTCAGGTCAGGCTGCCGGAGGCGGCGAGCTTGCCAAACCAGTAGCCGGAATCCTTGATGATGCGGCGCTGGTCGCGGAAATCGACGTAGACCAAGCCGAACCTCTGCGCATAGCCTTCCGCCCATTCGAAATTGTCCAGCAGGCTCCAGTGATGGTAAGCGCGAATGTCCGCGCCATCCTTGATCGCACGGCCCACCGCGCTCAGGTAGCCACGCGTGAAGTCGATACGGCGCTGATCGGGAATCCGGCCGTGTACATCCGGCGAATCAAGATACGAGCAACCATTTTCGGTAATTTCCAGCACGGGCTTGTTGTACTCGCGCGTGATGCGCATCAAAAGCTCGTAGAAACTGTCGGGCCAAACCTCCCACGCGAAATCCGTCAACGGCCCCTCGAACGCGTCGAAATTCTGGGCGCCGGTGGCCGCTTCCCCGGGACCAACCGGGACGGCGGAAACGAGCTCACGCCGGTAATAGTTCATACCGAGAAAATCGAGCGGGGCTTTGCAAAGTTCCATGTCGCCCGGCTTCACACCCATCACGTCATAGGGATTCTCACCGGGGAAACCCTTGGGGTATTCGCCTTTGAGCGCAGGGTCAATGAACCAGATGTTGCCGACTGCATGTGCTCGATCGGCTGCGGCCCTATCCTCGGCGCTGGACGTGGCCGGCTCGCAATTGGACACGCTGAACGCGGAGCCCACCTTGAATTTCGGATTCACGGCCTTGACCGCGCGGAAGGCCTGCCCCTGCGCGATGTTCACAACGTGCGAGGCACGCAGCGTAGCCGGAAAATCCATGCGGGCTGGCGCATGCACGCCACGGCCATAGCCCAGGAACGTGAACACCCACGGTTCGTTGAAAATGCACCAGTCGGTAACGCGATCACCCAGCGCGCGAGTCACCATCTCGGAATAATCGGTGAATCTCCCTACCAAATCGCGGTTCGGCCAGCCCCCGGCATCTTCCAGAGCTTGAGGCAGGTCCCAGTGATACAACGTGGCAAGCGGCCGCATGTTCGCCTCGTGGAGCGCATCGGCAACTCGTTTGTAATAATCCAGGCCCTTGGGATTGGGTTTACCCGTGCCGTCCGCTTGAATGCGCGGCCAGGAAACTGAAAAACGATAGCTCTTTACGTTGAGTTTTTTTGCGATCTCAATGTCTTCCTTGTAGCGATGGTAGGAATCACAGGCCACGTCACCCGTATCGGCGCCTTTCACTTTACCGACGGTGTGCGAAAAGCGATCCCAGATGGATTCACCTTTGCCATCGACATTCCAGGCGCCCTCGACCTGATACGCAGCCGTTGCTACGCCCCAGAGAAAATCCTTGGGGAATTGATACGGAACAAAAACATTGTGAATCCCGGGGAAACTGCCGAATGCGCGCGCGGAACCTGGGAGCGAGGTGACCGCCGCTGCACCAATCAACCCGCCGAGAAAGCCGCGGCGGGACATGCCGAACGTGCGAGGAGCCATGTAGCCCCCTTCATAAAATTAGATAATCGTTTTACTACTTATGATTTCACAGCATGCTGCTGCCCGAATAATACATCAAAAACAATCAGGATGGCGCCAATTGTGACCGCGGAGTCCGCCACGTTAAACGTGGGCCAGGGATTGAAAATGTGCCAGGGCAGGAAATGCAGCCAAACCTGAAGAAAATCGGTGACCGCCCCGTGCACCATTCGGTCCGTCACGTTGCCGGTGGCGCCCGCGAGAAGCAGCGCCAATCCCGCAGCGCTAAGTGAATTCAAGTGACGGCTGGCGACCAGCAGCCAGGCAATGATTCCGATGATCACCACCGACCCCAGAATCAGCAGACAGCGCATCGTGGCCGACGAAGCGTCCGCAAAGAAACTGAACGCGATGCCCGGATTGTGCGAGCGGATGATTTCAATGAAGTTTGGGATCACCGTGCGAGGGAAGTGGTCCGCAGGACGCGATTCGATCCATGCCTTGGTCGCGCGGTCGAGGAAGACGACGGCCAAAGTGAGCCAGAGCCAGCGAAGGCGGGCGGGAAGAATCATGAGGTGAAGGATGTAAAGGAAATGAAGGAGGTAAAGGAGCAGCCTACGCGTTCTCGGTCCTTGCCTTCACTTCCTTTACTTCCTCTACTTCCTTCACTTCGTTTACTTCCGCTCATTTGCCTCCTTCGATTTCCGTGATTGCTTCGCTGCATCGCTCGCAGATCGTGGGATAGCGCGAATTCTCGCCCACGTGCACCGAGTAGTTCCAGCAGCGTTCGCACTTCTTGCCATCCGCGCGCTGCACGGTGACTTCGAGGCTCGGAACAGTTTCCGCTTTGTAATCGGAAGCACCGGTGCTAATCAACTCCACTTGCGAGACGATGAACAGGCCGGGCAAGAGCGGCAAATAATGCTTCAGCTTCGCTTTCAACTCCAGGTCCGCATTAAGCAGCACCTTGGCCTCAAGGCCAGAGTTGATCAGCTTCTTTTCATTGCGGGCTATTTCCAGCGCCCTGAGCACCTCGCCGCGCACTTTGCCGAGCAGCTCCCAGGTGTCCACCTTTGCCAGGGCGATTCCCGTGCGCAGCTCCGACTCGTCCGTGAAGAGAGTGATGTGGACGCTATCCGGTTCGCCGGCCGTCTTCGGTAAATACTTCCAGATTTCCTCGGCGGTAAAAACGAGAATCGGCACCGCCAGGCGCACCAGCGCGCTGGTGATTTTCCAGACGGCAGTTTGGGCGGACCGGCGCGACTTGTTATTTGGCACCTTGGTATAAAGGCGATCCTTCAACACGTCGTAGTAGAACGCGCTCAGATCCACAACGCAGAAATCATGAATGGCATGATAGACGCGGTGGAATTCATAAGAGGCGTACCATTCGCGGCAACGCCTCACCAGATCGGCGGTCCGCTCCAGCATCCACTGGTCCATTTCGTCCATTTGTGCGTTCGGCACGGCATCCCGTGCGGGATCGAAATCATTCAAATTGCTGAGTGCAAAGCGAAAGGTGTTGCGGATTTTCCGGTACGCCTCGCTGAGCTGGGTCATCACCCGCTCACTCATCTTGACGTCGGCCTGGTATTCCTGCGAGCCAACCCAAAGACGCAGCAAGTCCGCGCCCCACTTGTCGCAAATCTCCGTCGGAAGCACCACATTGCCGAGGGACTTCGACATGGGGCGGCCCTGTTCGTCGAGTGTCCAACCGTGGGTGACCACTCCGCGGTAGGGAGCTTTGTCTCGCACGCCCACGGCAATCAGCAACGAACTATGGAACCACCCGCGATATTGGTCCGGCCCTTCCAGATACACGTCCGCCGGCCATTCCTTCCCTTTCAATACCGCAAGGTGGGAAGACCCGGAATCAAACCAGACGTCCAGGATGTCGTTTTCCTTGCGCCATTTAGTTGCACCGCACGAGCACTTTGTTCCCGCCGGAAGCAACTCTTCCGCCGAGTGTTTATACCAGGCGTCTGCGCCCTCTTTTTCGAACCATTTGATGACATTACGGAGTGCGCCGAAGTCTTCCAAGCGCGTTCCGCAAGCATCGCAATAGAAAACGATGATGGGCGTGCCCCAGAAGCGCTGCCGCGAAACGCACCAATCCGGGCGATGTTCGATCATTTCGTACATGCGGTCCTGGCCCCAGGCGGGCAGCCACTTCACGTTGTGGATCTCGTCCAACGCTTCCTGGCGGAAGGTTTCTGTGGCGCCCTTCGCGGCCTGATCCATTTTGATGAACCACTGCTCCGTTGCGCGGAAAATCACCGGATTGTGACAGCGCCAGCAGTGCGGGTAACTGTGCTTGTACGGGTGGTTGGCCAGCAAGGCGCCTCGATCAGCCAGGAGTTTCACGACGATGGGGTTCGCCGCGAAAACATCCTTGCCTTTGTATTCCGGCAAGCCTTCCAAGTACACGCCGCGGTCATCGATGGGCGCATAAATTTCCAATCCATATTTCTGGCCGGAAATGAAGTCGTCTGCTCCATGGCCCGGAGCGGTGTGCACAATCCCGCTGCCCTGATCGAGCGTGACGTATTCCGCGAGCAATCCCGGCACCTGAATCGGCAGGAAGGGATGCTGGAACTTCATCCCCTCAGACTCCCGGCCCTTGTATGTGCCCAACACAGTCGCTTGCTTGATGTCGCAATCTGCTTGCAACGCTGCTACGCGCTCCGCAGCCAGAAGCAACTTGCCTTTTTCGGTTTGCACCACCGCGTATTCAAAGTCCGGATGGAAGGCCAGCGCGCGGTTGTGCGGAATCGTCCACGGCGTGGTTGTCCAGATCACTGCAGAGACATCGGGACCAATCTTGGCGGCTTCCCCGCTGCCACCGCCCACAACCTTAAAGGTCACCCAGATCGAAGGACTGGTGTGGTCTTCGTATTCGACTTCGGCTTCCGCAAGCGCCGTGTTGTCATAGATGCACCAATAGACCGGCTTGCGCCCGCGGTAGACGTAGCCTTTCTCCATGAAATCCAGAAACGCGCTGGCGATGGTGGCCTCATACGAGTGGCTCATGGTCAGGTAGGGATCGTTCCACCGGCCGAAGACGCCCAGCCGTTTGAAATCGCGCTTGTGCTGTTCGACATATTTGGTGGCGTATTCCCGGCAACGCTTGCGGAATTCCGCGGGCGGCACTTTGCCCTTGCCGCCAAGTTCCTTTTCCACCTGGGTTTCGATGGGCAAGCCATGGCAATCCCAGCCGGGAACATACGGCGCATAGTGGCCGGCCATGCTCTTGGACTTCACAATCATGTCTTTCAAAATTTTGTTGAGCCCCGTGCCGAGATGGATTGTACCGGTCGGATACGGCGGCCCGTCGTGAAGAACAAAAAGTGGCTTTCCTTCGCGAGCCTTCAGAATGCGCTCGTAAAGATGTGATTCCTGCCAGGCCGCAAGCTGCTTCGGCTCGTTCTGCGGCAAACTCGCCTTCATGGGAAAGTCGGTTTTGGGCAGGTTCAGAGTCTTCTTGAGTTCCAGTGGTTCGGCCATAGGTGCAGTCTGTTGTATCCCTTCTACGCCGCCACTCCCTGGAGGACCGGGCAAAGGTCGCACACCTCTGTTGTACGGCGGGAAACTTCGGAAAGCAGTGTAACCACGTATGTTACAATAAATGGCGAAGCTGTGTCAGCCGTGGGGGCGCGCAACCTTTCCCAGCTAGCGCGAATCATAACGGCTAGATGAACATTTGGCGGACAACCCGCGTCTAAAATGTTGAGGGACAAAGGTGCCTGGATTTATCAACCTCCTTCCCGATGAATTGAGCAAGCCCAAGCGGACGGGGCCTGAAGAAGTCATCCCTGTGCCCAATGCGGCGATGCCGGATTTCGGCACGCCCGCGGTCCTGATGCCGGACAATTTCTGGTCCAACCTCAAGCAATTTCTTTTCGAACGCCCGGTCAAAATAATTGAGCGCGGCGACGTTCCTTTCACAAAGAATTCCTTTGGTTCGGGGATGGCTGAGAACCTGAAATTCTACCTCTCGGCCCCCGCGACTCCCAAGAGGCCGATGAATAAGCGCCTAGAGGTCGACTGGGGCGGAAGCTTCGGAGGCTTTGGCGAGCGCTTGAGGGATTTCTTCAATCCGCCGAAGCCCGCACCGCTGCCGGCAGGAATTCAAGCCGTCAAGGTGAAGGACATCTGGTCCAAGGACGAAAATTTCGGCTGGACCCAGGCCATTGCGTTTGCAGCCCATATCGGGATTGTTGCCCTGCTGGTAACACCCTTCGTCATTTCATTGACCACCCCCACCATCGCATCGAAAAAGCCGCTCGATGTAACGGCACTAGATATTTCCCCTTACGTTAGCAAATTGCCTGCGGGAGCGGACAAGGCTGGCGGCGGTGGCGGTGGTGGCGATCGTTCGCCCTTGCCTCCCACAAAAGGCAAGGCACCGCGCTTCAGCATGACGCAGTTTACGCCCCCAACTGCGGTGATCAAGAATCCTGATCCGAAGCTACCGATGGAGCCGACGCTTCTGGGACCACCAGAGTTGAAGGTAGCGAATCCCAATCTCTCGAATTTCGGGGATCCCTTGGCTGCGTCTGTGAACATGTCCAATGGACCCGGTGGTGGCGGCGGTATTGGTACCGGTGAAGGTGGCGGCATTGGCAGCGGGAGTGGCGGCGGTCTAGGCCCGGGTGAAGGTGGCGGAACGGGCGGCGGTGCCTTCCATGCTGGTGTGAACGGCGTGGGTATGCCCAGTTGCTTCTATATGCCGAATCCGCCGTATTCCGAGGAAGCACGCAAGGCAAAGTACTCCGGCATCGTGCTGGTGGAAGCGATCGTAAACCTGGATGGCCACCTGTCGAATTTGCGCTTGATCAAGAGCCCCGGCTTGGGCCTGGACGATAACACGCTTGCAACATTGAGGACCTGGCGGTGCAAGCCCGCTGTGGGACCGAACGGCAAGCCCGTCCCGGTCATCGTCACCTTTGAAGTCAATTTCCGCCTCTACTAGCGGCTTTCCAAACCTCATTCAAGCGGATTACTCCAGCGAAGCCCCGGAAATCGCGCGAAGTCGCGGTCTGTCGAGTACAGCACGCCGCCATGTTCCAGGGCCAGAGCCGCCAATTGCGCGTCGGTGACCAGCGGACCGCGTGCTTGCCCCTCAATCAACATTCGGCGCAGCAGACTCCAATGCTCATCCCCCGGCCCCAGGAAGCGCACATTCGGCTGTTCCAGCCATTGATTCACAACCTGCGCAGCCTCTTCGGTGGTGAACCGCTGGCCTGGCAAATTGGTATTGGTAACCACGCGGAGAAACGCAGACACAGTCTGCCAAGGAATACCCACCAGTGTCCCCTCCGAGAAGACGCGCTCAACCCAGGCGCGTGCTCGGGCATGCTTCGCCGAACTGGAATCATAGGCGTAAAGAAGGATGTTGGCATCCAGAACGATCACTTGTGTGTTGTGCCTTCCAGTGCCTCAAGCAATTCTTCCACGTTGTCATAGCGGAGCCCCGCAGGCAGTCCCAGGGGACGGGGCTGCACCACGAAGCGCTTCCGCGAGGGCTTCCCGGAGCTGATCAATCCGATGCGCAGAAAATGATTCACCACTGCTTTCAGCGAAGTGCCGGAGCGCCGGATCTCGCTTCGCAAAAGCTTGGCAACATCTTCATCGAGAGAAAGTGTGGTTCGCACATCATGATGTTTACATAGTTGACGTCTTGATGTCAACCATTTGTTCCCAATATGGCGCTTTTCGCCCGGCCGCGATGCCAGCAAGCGGCCCATTCCCGCCTGCGTAACCATCGAAACGCGCTTCAAACTGTTCTGAATCCAGCTCAAGCCGTCTCGTTCGCCCGAATTGCATGGCGAAGGCTGCAACCACCAACCGAGGCGGATTAGACAACCCACATTTGTTTGTGAATGCCGCAAAAGTCGAATCTGCTACGATGACCCACATGCGACATTTACTGCGGTCGTTTGTGGCGCTTGGCGCCTTTGCTCTTCTTGCCGCTTCGCTCACGGCTCAGGGTCGGACCGGGGCAATTGACATCGCCGCCCGCATCACACCAACCGGAGCGGCGCGTCCAGAACCTGTGCGGCAATTTGCGTTCTTCGTCCTGACCAAAAGCTACGCCGATATCATCAAGGAAGTCGAAGGCCAGGATGTTCTTCCAACACTGGAGCAGTTTATTGACAAACTGACGTGTTCTCTGGAATTGAAGACCTGGTTGAAAGCGCATCACGTGGTGGACCTGACTTCCCCTGACCTGGACCAACTGCTAACCGCGGACGACATCATGAAAGTCCCCGAGTTCTTTGCCGCCTACGAGCGCTCGAATTCCGGCGGGGTCACTCTCGGCCTGCCAAAACCGAAATACCGCGAAGCGGACAAGACCGCCAACCCGGAGAAGTACCAAAAACAAAAAGAGGAATTCCTTGCCGAGACAAAGAAATTCATGGAGACGCATCCTTCCACGGTTCAGGGTATAGAGCTGGAACTTTCCGGGGTTAATCCCAAGCTCGCCTGGGACCAGTTGCAGGTGGCTCATCAGCGAAAAGTGGTGCAGCTTACACCAGACACAGCCCAAGTGAAATATCTAGCTGGCAAAGCGGAAACGGACCTGGATGGGCATGCACTCATACCCGGTCTCCCAGCTGGGAACTACTGGGTGAGTACCCTCGGCATGGACGCGGCCTCGGGAGACCGCCATTTGATCTGGGATGTGCCCGTTACAGTGCTGGCCGGGCAGACGACCCATGTGGAATTGAGCAATCTGAACGCTACGGATGTACGAAGGGCTGTCGCCCAGTAGGACGGCCCGTAGGGCAACGCCCTGACTTAGGTTATCCTGCTTGTCATGGGCACCCCGCTGCTGTGGGTAGGGTTCAACCTGTTTGTCCTCGTCGCCATTGCCCTGGACCTGGGTGTATTTCACCGCAAGGCTCACAAAATCAAGATTCGGGAAGCGGCGTTCTGGAGCGTGGTGTGGATTACCCTGGCGCTAGGTTTCGGCTATTTCGTCTGGCACTGGCACGGTGCGCAACGCGGGCTTGAATACCTCACTGGTTACGTCGTCGAGAAGGCCCTCAGCGTCGACAATCTCTTCGTTTTTCTCGTGATCTTCCGGACCTTTCAGGTCGATGAGCAGGTCCAACATCGCGTTCTGGAATGGGGAATTGTAGGAGCGCTGGTGATGCGCGGAATCATGATCGCCGCCGGCGCCGCGCTCATCGCCCGCTTTCACTGGATTCTCCCTGCCTTCGGCGTTTTTCTGGTTTACACCGGGCTGCACATGCTATGGAAGCGGGGAAAGCAGGTGCATTATGAAAGGAACCCCGTCTTTCGTTTTGCCAGCACGCACTTGCGCGTCACCAAGGGCTATCATGGCGCAAAATTCTTTGTTCGCCAGGCCGGGCAACTTTTGGCTACGCCACTGCTCCTGGTATTGATCGTGGTCGAGATTACGGATGTCACGTTTGCGGTCGACTCCATTCCCGCCATTTTCGGGATTACGCGGGACGCCTTCATTGTCTACACCTCAAACGTGTTTGCTATCCTGGGCCTCCGTGCCCTTTACTTCCTGCTTTCGGATTTGCTGGGCTATTTGCGCTATCTTGGGATTGGCCTAGCGTTAGTTCTGATGTTCATCGGCGTGAAAATGGTGGTGGATCCCTGGTGGCATATTTCGGTTAGTCTCTCTTTGGCTGTGGTCGGGGGAATCCTGCTCCTCGCAACGTTTCTGTCCTTGTTGACAGGGCCCCGGAAACAACCTGGAGCAAAGCTGGCCTAACGCGGGTTTGCGGCAGTACAAGGAAAGTAAGCGAGTAAATTATGAATGATGCTTTGCAACGCGCGATCGAAGGAATGAGTTCAACCGATTCGGAAGCTCGTGTCGCTTCGGCAACCGAAATTCACCACCTGGGCCGGGCGTTGGCGGATCACGCGGTATTCCCGTGGTGGTCCGATGCGGAGTTGTCTTCCCTCCTCGATGCAGGCCATCCCTATGTGACCGTTGGCCTGGCTGTGGGGCCATCGCGCTTCGCAAGGATTCGCGAAGCCAGTGGATCGCCGCGTCTCGCGGAAGTGCCCCCGGACCAGGACGCACAGGAATTCGAACTGCACTTGCCCGGAGGCCTGTCGATAGACGTCCTGACATCAAAAGACCCCACCGGGGGCGGCGCCATCGCCAGATATTTGCAGAAGTTTGGAGAAGGAATCCAGCAGGTTGAATTTCGCTGCAAGGACGTGGATCGCGCTACACAAATCCTGCAGGAAAAATTCGCCTTGGTTCCTGTTTACCCGGAGACCCGGCCGGGCGCCGACGGAACGCGCGTCAATTTTTTCCTTCTGACCGCCCCGGGAACGAGCAAAGTCCTGATCGAACTGTACGAACCTTCTCCTCGCCTCGACTAAAGCTTCCCTGACGTTGGCGCCTGCACTGGAGCTATGGCGGCACTCAGAAAATGCCATACGCGGAAAACTTCGGCGACCGTCCACGCCTGGGCGATGCATCCAGCCGGAGGAAACGGCGCGTCGCCCCCGAAAATCTCACCAAGCGTGCCGAGTCCGCCGCTGTAGATGGTTCTCCCAAGCGGCTCAAGGAAGCTCTGGGCCAGCGCCGCATCCTGATAGACGCGATAATGCGCCAGCGCAAATGGACCAAGCAGCCAGCCCCAAACAGTTCCCTGATGGTAGGCAGAGTCTCGTTCTCGCGGCCCTCCTCCATATTTGCCTCTGTACCCCGGCTCGAATGGCCCCAGGCTGCGCAGTCCATGCGAGGTGAACAATTGCTGCGCAACGATGTCCACGACCTGTTCCTGCTGCATCGGTGAGAGCGGGCTAACCGGAAGAGAAACAGCAAAAATCTGATTGGGTCGTAGCGCGGCGTCTTTGTCGCCCGAAGGCGTGTCTATCACGTCATAGCAACAATGCCGTTCACGGTTCCAGAATTTCTGGAAATTGCGCGTGGCTTTTTCCGCCAGCTTTTCATAACCTTCGCCGGGACGGACCAGCAGGCGAGCAAAATCTGCGATCGTATGCAACGCGTTGATCCAGAGCGCGTTGATTTCCACAGCCTTGCCGGTCCGCGGCGTCACCACCCAGTCGCCAATCTTTGCGTCCATCCACGTGACCTGCACGTCCGGGCTTCCCGCAAAAAGCAGCGCGTCGGCAGGATCCACCTTGATGTTGTAGCGAGTGCCTTGCACGTGCGCATCGATGATTCCCGCGAGCAACGGAAACAATTCTTGGATTAGTTCCAAATCCTGCGTTGCCTCAAAGTATTGACGGAGCGCTTCAAAAAACCACAGGGTGGCGTCCGCGGTGTTGTACTCGGGAGCGCCGCCGTTATCAGGGAAGTTATTGGGGAGCATGCCTGCGTCCACATAGCGCGTGATGGACCGGAAAATGCTCCGCGCGACTTCGGGCCGGCCAAGCGAGAGGGTCAGGCCAGGCAGGGCAATCATGATGTCGCGGCCCCAGTCGTTGAACCACGGATACCCCGCCAGGATGCTTCGTGCATCCGTTTGAGCAGGAAAAGTGCGATGAACGATGAATTGGTCGGCCGCTAGCACCAGTTGCCAGAGCCAGCCGGGCTCCTCATCCGGGGGCAGGGTGCAGGTTTGTGCGTGCTGCGCCTGCCAAGCCTGAAAAAGTTTCCACTCATAGTTCGCTTGGAGTGTGCGTGCCTCCTCACCGTCCAAGGAAGGATTTTCCTCGGTGGTCAGAACAACAGTCACGGTTTCTCCGTCGCGAAGCTGGCAATGAAATTGGGCAGCATAGAGGCGGTCCTCGTGGTCGTCCAGCCCGCGCTGCTGCTCCAGTGGAAGAAAGTAATCGCGGTACCACTCATGTCGCGCAGCCCAGGATGCGCCCGCACTCTTCAGATAGAATGGCGTCGCGCCTTCGAACGCCACCACGCGCAAGCCGTGTTCCACTGGCTCGACGCGCATCTGCCAATTGCTGGCATGAGTGGTGTTGTGAAAGTCGCGGTAATTCACGAGCACCTTAGCGTCGAGATCGATCGGCGCACTGGAGCGGAGCAGGCTGAACTGAACATAGGTCGTGTTTTCGCCTTGCTTCATCCAGACGCGTTTTTCCAACAACGCATCCCCAAGGGCGTATCGCCACACGGGCTTTGAGCCCTCCAAATGAAAACTCTCTATCAGAAGGTAACCGTTGGGTGAGGTCAATCCGCTCGTCCAGCGATTGGTCGCGAGTGAAAAAGTGGCATCGAGATAGTGCACACTTTCATCCAGCCCGTTCACCAGCACAGTACGCTTTACCGGCGGTTGCAGTGCAGCCACCAGCAGCCCGTGATACCTCCGTGTAGTCGTGCCCGCGATTGTTCCGCTCGCATATCCACCCAACCCATTGCTGACCAGCCACTCGCGGGATTCCGCGGTCTCCAGTTCACCGCACACTTCCCTGCCGAATTGCACTTCCGCGTTGACAGACACGAGTTATTCCCCGCTTTGCTCAAGAAGCTTGGCCACCAGTCCCGTCCAACCGGTCTGGTGGCTGGCGCCGCGGCCAGAGCCATTGTCTCCGTGAAAGTATTCGTAGAACAGAATCAGGTCACGCCAGTGTGGATCCTTGTTGAATAAATCGTAGTTTCCTGCAAACGGACGGCGGCCGTCCTTACCTCGTAGAAATATTCGCGTCAAACGGCGGGAAATTTCCGCGGAGACTTGCCAGAGGTCCATCTCGTTTTTCGAGTGGACCGGGCATTCGATCTTGAAATCCTCACCGTAGTAGTGATGGAACTTCTGAAGCGACTCAATGAGCAGGTAATTCAAGGGAAACCATATCGGTCCGCGCCAGTTGGAGTTGCCGCCGAAAATTCCCGATGTCGATTCACCAGGTTCGTAATCAACGCGACTGACATGTCCGTCAACCTGGAACTCATAGGGGTGGTCCCGATGGTAGCGAGAGAGCGCGCGGACGCCGTGCGGAGAGAGGAATTCCGTTTCGTCCAGCATGCGCTTAAGAATGCGCTTCAGTTGTTTTCGGTTCGCCAGCGATAACAACCTCCGGACGCCGCGCGGAGAGCGTTGCGTCATTTCAATATGCTCCGGCACATCCGTATTATTGTCGATGAACCATTGCATGCGCCTCTTGAAGCCCGGCAAGCGATCGACGGTTTCCGGTTCCAGCGTTTCCACGGCAAACAGCGGAATGAGGCCGACGATGGAACGAATTTTCAAAAAGTGGTCCTCGCCGTCGGGCAGGTGCAGGAGGTCGTAATAGAACCCGTCTTCCTCGTCCCACAGGGATCTTCCATCTGTGCCGATGTCGTTCATCGCATGCGCAATGTGCACGAAATGTTCGAAGAACTTGCTGGCGACGTCTTCGTAAGCCATATCGTCCTTGGCCAGTTCCAAAGCGATGGCCAGCATGTTCAGGCAATACATGCCCATCCAACTCGTACCGTCGGACTGTTCCAAATGTCCGCCAGTGGGCAAAGGAGCAGAGCGGTCGAAAACTCCGATATTGTCGAGCCCGAGGAAGCCGCCTTGAAAGATGTTTAGCCCGTCCGGATCTTTCCGGTTCACCCACCACGTGAAGTTCAGCAACAGCTTGTGAAAGACTTTTTCGAGGAATGCCCGGTCCGCCACGCCTCGCATGCGGCGCTCGATTTTGTATACACGCCATGCGGCCCAGGCATGCACTGGGGGATTGACGTCGCCAAACGCCCACTCATACGCAGGAAGTTGCCCGTTGGGATGCATATACCACTCACGAAGAGGCAGGATGAGCTGCTCTTTTGCGAAATCGCTGTCAACGATGGCAAGTGGAATGCAATGGAAGGCCAAGTCCCAGGCGGCATACCAGGGATACTCCCAATTGTCGGGCATGGACAGGACGTCGTCGTTGTAGAGATGCGTCCATTCCTTGTTCCGTCCATGCCAACGCGATTCGGGCGGAGTTGGACCAGCGGGATCGCCTTCCAGCCAGCTACGCACATCGTAGTGATAAAACTGTTTGGACCACAGCATCCCGGAATATGCCTGGCGCATCACCATGCGCGCATCGGGGGAGAGATGCTGGGGGATTCGTGAATCGTAGAATTCGTCGGCCTCTTTCATCCGCTGGGCGAAAACCGCTTCGAAGCCCGCGCCGAAGTCGTTTGTCGCAGGCGCTCCTTGGCATGGCTTGCGCTCGCCCGCAGCCGTATTCGTTCCGACCCACGGCAGTTCTGGATCCATAGTGCCTAATGGATCCATGTCCGTAAGTCTCAATTTGAGAGTGGCAGATTCCCCGGGGGAAAGATGGAGAGAGTAATGAGCCGCCATCTTCGTGCCGGATAATTCAGGATTCACGGCGTGTTGATTCCCATGAATCAGGTATTCGTGGAAGGCGTCTTTGACGTAAGGGATGCGGTCGCGGTAATTGAACAATTTTACGTAGTTGGTCTCATTCTCTGTGAAAAGCAGCTCAGGCGCCCCCTCGCATACCAGCCATCTCCTGCCATACTGCCAATGCTCGATCTCAACGCCAGTTGCTCGCGGCGTATCTGGAGCTTTCCGCACTATTGGCCGCCGCAAATCTTTTCCCCAAGACCAAGTATTGCGAAACCAGAGCGTTGGCAACAAGTGTAAATCGGCAGCCTCCGGGCCGCGGTTAAATGCCGTAATCTTGATCAGAATGTCTTCCACATCGCACTTCGCGTATTCGACGAACACATCGAAGTAGCGGTCCTGCGCAAATACCCCTGTATCCAGCAGCTCGAATTCGGGCTGGCTCCGGCCGCGTTTCTGATTTTCCTCCAGAAGCTGGCGATAGGGGAACTCCGCCTGCGGGTATTTGTACAGCATGCGCATGTAACTATGGGTGGGAGTGGAATCCAGATAGAAATACTGCTCTTTGACATCTTCGCCATGGTTGCCTTGATTACCAGTCAGGCCGAAGAGCCGCTCTTTGAGGATGGGGTCGCGGCCGTTCCAAAGCGCGAGAGCAAAGCAAATCATTTGATGCCGGTCAGTAATCCCGCCAATGCCATCCTCGCCCCACCGGTACGTACGTGCATGGGAATGTTCAAACGGAAAATATTCCCAGGCTGTGCCGTCGGGACTGTAGTCCTCGCGGACTGTGCCCCACTGACGCTCCGAGAGATATGGCCCCCAACGCTTCCAGTGTTTCTTGCGCTGCCTGGATTCCTCCAGACGCTGATCTTCCGGTGTCAAAGGTATAGCCATAGCTGGATCCTCGGGACTAATCGGGAATTTGAGTTCGCATCTTGGCAGAGAGAAGGACCAGTAGCAACTGGGAACCGCGGCCCCGAACAACAAGGGTATCATCCCGAAATGGAGGCAGGGGAATGACGCGGGTTACGCAAGTGGCGGTGCTTCGGATTTAATAATAATGTGTAATAATCTGTTTATTACTTTAGCACCGATTACGTGAGAGCCACTTTGCTGAACCTCCTCGATTCAAGTATCGTTCCCCCATACAGAGGCACTTTTGAAATTCCAACGACGGGGCTTGGGTGTGGGGACCTCGCCAAGTAGTGCATCTCTGCTGCCCATTCAGTGGAACTGGAAGTCGTTCAATTCTTGCCTCTGAGTGAATGGGTTTTTGTCCTTTCCTACGCTGAGGAGGCGTCATGAGAAGAAATTCGCGTCTATCCGCGCTTGCGGCAGTCTCGCTACTGTGCGTTTTGATTCTGGCCGCGTGTTGCAGTAACACGCCGGTGTTGCGGTACCTCACGGTCACTCCGACCACGGCGACCATAAACGCAGGCACGACGCAACAGTTCACGGCCACGGCATTTTACGCCAATGGAAGTAGCACGACTGGCGCTAGTGTGCTATGGACCTCGTCGAATCCCGCTGTCGCAACCATCACCACAGGTGGGGTTGCCACCGGGGTCGGGTTTGGTACCACCACCATCACCGCTAGCGCCGGTTCTGCGAGTACTACAGCTACCCTGAACGTGAATCAGCTTCTTTCCATAGTCGTGGCGCCCGCCAATCAAACCATCGGACTGACCGGAACAGAGCAATTCACGGCCACGGGTACATACAAGAATAGCAGCGGTACGACCAGCACCGTTGACGTCTCCAGTCTAGCTACCTGGACATCCGGCACACCGGCCGTGGCGACCATTAATAGCACGGGTCTTGCCACCGCCGTCGCCGGCGGCACAACCTTGATCACTGCTGCACTCGACGGAGTAACGGGAAGCACGAACCTGACAGTGAGTGGCGCCCCGGTGCCTGTTTCGCTGCAAATTACTCCTTCAGCTCCCACGGCGGCCGTCGGCAATGCTGTTTCGTTCGTAGCAACAGAAGTCTGGAGCGACAGTAGCCTTCACACACCTTCGGGAACCGTCACTTGGACTTCAGGCACTCCCGCCACGGCTACGGTCGTTGCCGGCACCCCGACCTCAAATGCGCTTTCCGCGGCGCTGGCTGCAGGAACCACGACCATCACGGCAACTGAGGGTACCCTCACGGCTGGAACCGCTACCCTCACTGTGGTTGCGGGCACAGCTCATTTCGCCTACGTCTCCAACACGGCCGACCTTACGATCCAGTGGTACACCGTCAGTGCAACCGCGAGCCCATATCTCACCTCGGGCGGCACCGCCGGAGTTGGTGGAAGCCCGGTCCAGGCGTTCCTCCATCCTTCGGGTCAGTATCTATACGTGATCAGCGATACCAGCGCCGTCTATGTTTACAATGTTAATTCCTCGACCGGAGCGCCCACTTTATCAACCATCACTCAGCCCCAGGCCATCGCCACCACAAGTACCACGGGTACCGGCAACTACGGCACGATCGATCCGTACGGACGCTTCCTCTACGTGACAGATTCCTCGGGGGGCACGGCGGGCAACATCTGGGGATACAGAATTAGCCCGACGGATGGCTCGCTTACCGCGATCACCGGCTCGCCATTTACCGCAAACGTGAATGCTCCACAAATCGCAATCATCGATCATTCAGGCAGCTACCTGTATGCGGTCAATGCGGGCAGTGCCCCAGGCACGATCAGCGCCTACACGATCGACCAGACCTCGGGTGCATTGGCAGCGCTTACCAGCACACCCTTCCTCCCCACTGGCAATTCGCCGCTATACGCGGCTCTGGATCCATCCGGAACCCACATCTACGTCGCCAACAGTGCAAGCACGGACAACTCTGTCTCCGGGTACACCATCGGGACAGGCGGAGCACTGACAGCCATCGGGACTACTGCCACCCCGATCACTGGCGCTTACGAGGTTTTCAACGTGGCTGTCGATCCTTCTGGCAAGTGCCTCTATGTTCTGGACACGGGTGATACCGTATCCATTTTTGGTAAGGTCTACTCGTACAACATCGGCACGGGTGGTGCGATCGGCTCAGCCATCGGTACCCCGGCCGCAACGGGACTCGGTCCAATCGGCATATCTGTCGATCCGACCGGAAAACTGATCGCGGTCGACAACAACTTCGACTCTCCAGGCGACATCACTCCGATCAGCATCGGCTCGGGTGGCGTACTGACTTCCGATACAGCCGTACCTGCCGGCTCTCAGCCCATATTCGTGATCTTCTACAACGCACCTTGAGGCGCGGCCTCGAATAGCAGAACGACTGCTGGGTTCGTTCGGTAAGATCCCAGCAAGACACAAACTCGAAGGGGGTGGCGCGGGCCACTCCCTTCTTTATTGGGATGTTCCCGCATCATCCGCGACTCCAAATCCGTCGTTCCGAACCTGCCGGGGCGACGGAGTCAGGAACTCTTCTCCATCGCACGTTTTCTGTACGATGAATCCCTCTTGAACTTCGGATTTCAGGCTGAATTATGCTTTCGGTTGGAACGACCCGGCTTCTTACTCGCCGTAGGGCACCCAAATATTCTTCACCTGGTAGGCATGCTCAAGGTACCAGGGGCCTTCTCCCTGCCCTTGTTCAAAGAAATCTATTTCGCGCCCTTCGTTGGTCCAAACCTGTTTGAGATTCCCGACCGAAAGTGCCTTCGCCGCAGCGCACATCTCTTCGTCGCCGTAACACCAAACCCCGTCCAGGTCATCGTGTTCGGCCAACACCTTAAGCAACTCACTGGCGCGGCCACTCACTATGTTCACGACCCCGCCCGGCAAGTCGCTCGTCTCAAAAACCTGGTAGAGGTCCCCCGTGATCAGCGGGTAGCTCTCCGACGGCACCGCTACCACCGCATTCCCAGCGGCGATCAGGGGCAGCGCCAGTGAGAAAAATCCCAGCAGTGGCGCATGCGTGGGGCAAATCAGTCCTATCGTACCGACCGGTTCATTCATCGCGATGGAAATGTTCCGGAACGGTGGATTATGCACCGCCCCATCAAATTTGTCGGCCCAAGCCCCATACGAAAACAGGCGTTCCACGCTAAGCTTCACTTCCAGCGCGGCCTGTTTCTTGCCCACCGCCGCAGCCAAACGCCCGGCAATCTCCCCGGCGCGTTGCGACAGATTCTCCGCGATGTAATAAAGCACTTGGGCACGATTGTGAGCGGTGGTTCTTGCCCACGACTCTGCTTTGCGAGCCGCCTCGACAGCGTTGCGGATGTCCTTGCGATTCCCCAAAGGAGATTCGCCCAGCAAACGGCCGTTCTTCGCACGAATCTCCACGCTATAGCCGGAGTCCGGCCTCACCTGTTTCCCGCCAATGTACAGTTTCACCGTGCGGTCGACCGCGGGATTCGCCACTTCGGCTTCATCGCCGCGCTTTGCCGAGGCAGCGCGCATCACCGGAGCTTTCCGGAACCACACCGGTTCCAGATATTCTCGCAGTCCCTCGCGGCCACCTTCGCGTCCGTAGCCGCTCTCGCGGTATCCGCCGAACCCACACGCCGCATCGAATAAATTCGTGCTGTTCACCCAAACGACTCCAGCCTTGATTTGCGCCGCTGTTTGCAGCGCCACGTTTACGCTTTCGCTCCACACGCTTGCCGCAAGTCCGTACACGGTGTTGTTCGCCAGTTCCACCGCTTCCTTCGGCGTGCGAAATGTCATGGCCGCCAGCACCGGCCCGAAAATTTCCTGTTGGGCCACCACCGACGTCGGGTGCACGTTGCTCAGCAGCGTTGGCTTGTAGTACAGCCCGCGCCCCGGCATCACCACTTCCGGCTGCCAGCAGGTTGCTCCCTCCGCCATGCCCTGTTTCACCAGCCGGTCAATCCGGTCCAACTGCACCCGCGCCACGATCGCGCCGATGTCGACGGCCTTGTCCAGCGGCGCGCCAATCCGCAATGTGCTCATTCGCGCCTGCAACTTCTTCGTCAGCTTTTCCGCAACGCTTTCCTGCATCAACAAACGGGAGCCCGCGCAGCAAACCTGTCCTTGATTGAACCAGATTCCATCCACCAAGCCTTCCACCGCGCTATCCAGGTCCGCGTCCTCAAAAATGATGAACGGCGATTTCCCTCCGAGTTCCAACGAAAGTTTCTTGTGCGACGTTGCCGTGGCTCGCCGGATCGCTCGCCCCACTTCGGTTGAGCCCGTGAACGCAATCTTGTCCACGCCGGGATGCTTCACAAGTGCTTCCCCGGTCGAGCCATCGCCCGTAACAATATTCACGACGCCCTTCGGCAATCCCACCTCATTGCAAATCTCCGCGAATGCCAGCGCCGTCAGCGGCGTGTATTCCGCGGGTTTCAACACCACGGTGTTCCCGGTCGCCAGCGCCGGCGCGATCTTCCATGCCAGCATCAGCAGCGGAAAATTCCAGGGGATAATCTGGCCAACAACGCCGCACGGCTGGTAGCCCGGAAATTCCCGTTCCAGCAACTGTGCCCAGCCAGCGTGGTAGTAAAAATGTCTCGCCACCAGCGGAATATCAATGTCGCGGCTCTCGCGAATCGGTTTCCCGTTATCGATCGTTTCCAGCACCGCAAGCCGGCGGGAATGTTTCTGCACCTGCCGGGCCAAGGCGTATAGGAACTTCGCCCGCTCATGCGGTGTCAGCGCCTGCCAGCCCTTCAGCGCCG
>Ga0187816_10000127_pt1 | contig 20766 bp, 17 predicted proteins | sample NC_wetland_sal_i_16_FD_132960 | JGI IMG/M metagenome (GOLD analysis project Ga0187816, IMG submission 132960) | Wetland sediment microbial communities from Neuse River Estuary, North Carolina, USA - SO4_1 | ecosystem: Environmental > Aquatic > Freshwater > Wetlands > Sediment | place: USA... | reverse complement strand
GGACGCGGCATCTACTCAGCAAAACCGTGACAAAGTCGTTGCGAACCCGACGGGGCTTCTTCTAATCAGCGCAATCCCCATCCGCCAAGGCTATTCCGTTGTGGGAAGTGCATGGTCGGTCAACCACCTCTCCGACCTTCCGGGGACGAATCGATTCCGGGCCTACTCAATCACAGCGGGGCTTGCTGCCGCAGCTCTGGCAAGCGTACTGCTGACGCTGCTGGTGATTCGTAATCTTCAAGGTGGAGTCCGGAAGATAGAGAATGGGCTGCAAGCTCTCGAAGGCAATCTCTCCTCGCGCATCGACACGACGAATGAGCCCGCCGAGATTCAGCATATCGTTCAAGCGATCAACCGGCTGGGAGTGACACTGAAAGAGAAGCTGGACTATGAGAAGAGGATGGAAGGCCAACTGCGTCATGCAGAACGCCTTGCGAGCCTCGGGCGCTTGGTCGCTGGCGTGGCTCACGAAGTCCGCAATCCTCTGGCAACAATTCGTTTGCGAGTGCAAATGTGCCGGCGGGATGCGGCGGACGCAAAGGTCAAGGAGTCCTGTTTCATTGCGTTGGAAGAGATCGAGCGGCTGAATGGTATTGTCAACCGGCTACTGAACTTTGCGAGACCAATCCAGCTCCAGTTGGAACCTGTTGATTTGAGGGGTTTGGTGCAGGAGCGCATACAATCGTTCGAGGAGTTGGCTCTCCGGCGCCGGGTGCAGCTAATGACCAATCTCCCCAACAGGAATTTCTTGACTCTCGTCGACAAAGATCGCATGGCTCAGGTGTTCGATAACATCATCCAGAATGCACTTGAAGCTATGTCAGAGCATGGTGGAACGCTTTCGGTGACTTTGGCGTCTCATACGAAGAAGGACGAAAAAACCGCTGGGGTCAGTGTCGAGTTTCAAGACACAGGCAAAGGTATGGATTCAACCGTTGTCGGTCACGTCTTTGACCCGTTCTTCACGACAAAGCCTTCTGGGACCGGACTGGGATTATCCATATCTCATGAACTGGTTCGCGCTCATGGAGGCGATATCAGGATTGAGAGTGCGGAAGGTCGGGGCACTAATGTAAGGATCACAATTCCGAGCTCTCCCACCTGATCGAGTAGAAAGAATTTACTGATTGTTCTAAATGGCGCCCACGATCCTCATCGTCGACGACGAAGCGAACCTGCGTAAGACGCTAGCGGAGATTCTGCGCGCACGCGGATATTCCATTCTAGAGGCAGATGATGGCGTTTCCGCCGTTGAGCTGCTGCGCACAACTACTCCCGACCTCATTTTTAGCGACTGGAAGATGCCCAAGATGGGAGGAGAGGAATTCCTGCAACATTTGCACAGCAACCCGCACCTGGCCACCGTGCCTGTGATCGTAATTACCGCCTATGGTTCCAGTCACAGCGCGATCGAAGCGGTCCGTTTGGGTGCCTATGATTTCGTTACCAAACCCTTCGATCTGGACGAAATTGTTGTGAGCGCAGAACGAGCATTGGATCATGCGGCCCTAAATCGTGAAGTCATTCGATTGCACTCCCAAAACGGTCAAGGCTATGTTTCTGCAGCGGGTCGCCTGATCGGCACGAGCGGTCCGATGCTGGATGTTTTCATCATGATTGGCAAAGTGGCGGAAACGGATTCGACGGTTTTGATTTGCGGTGAATCCGGCACAGGAAAAGAGCTTGTTGCGGAGGCAATTCATAATTACAGCCCTAGGAAAGCCGAGCCTTTCGTTGTAGTCAATTGTGCTGCCTTGCCGGAAAACTTACTCGAGACAGAGCTTTTCGGTCATGAGCGGGGAGCGTTCACCGGGGCCGTAGGGCGTAAGACGGGCCGGTTTGAGATGGCGGAGGGTGGCACTATTTTCCTCGATGAAATCGGAGAGCTCTCACCGGGCCTTCAGTCCAAACTGCTTCGGGTCTTGCAAGAACGCACTTTTGAAAGAGTAGGCGGCACGGAGACAATCGCGGGCAATTTTCGAGTGCTTGCTGCGACCAATCGGGATCTGGAGGCTTCCGTCCGGGAAAAAGTGTTCCGAGAGGATTTGTACTACCGATTAAATGTGGTGCGCATCCAAATCCCTTCTCTGCGTGAGAGGCGCTCGGACATCGTACCCCTGGCCGAACACTTTCTTCGCCACTATAGCGAGAAGAACGGCTTCGAGGCCGTTGGCTTCTCGGACGAAGCAATCTTGATGCTGCAAAATTATTTCTACCCCGGCAACGTCCGAGAACTGGAAAACATGGTCGAGCGAGCTGTTCTCATGGCTCGCGGCCGCGTGATCATGCCCGAGCACTTTCCAGCCAGGGCCAGCACTACCCGCAATGGAGACTCGCGTCAATTGGAAGTGGATTTGCTCGCACTCCCATTTCACAAATCGATTGCCGAACTGGAAAAACGCTTGATCATAAAGGCGCTCCAAGAGGCCAGCGGGAACAAATCGGAAGCGGCGAACCGTCTTCAGATTAATCGACGATTGCTCTACAACAAAATGGAAGAACACAAGATCGAGGAATAAAGGGAGAGCCCTGTGATGAAGACAGTTCCTATGAAGCGCGTAACCATCATCGGCGATAACACCGTCGAGTACCGGATCATCAAAGAAGTCCACGATCTTGGTGCTACCGGTCACACCTGTTTCTTGGTCCATGGTCAGGGCGCTAGGGGTGTGCGGCCGAGGCACGCGGAGCCAGGGAACACAAAGATCGAGGTCATCGCCACACCAGAAGTAGCCCAGCGAATTATTGAACACATCGCACAACACTACTTCAACAATTACGCCATGATTGCTTTTCTGGACGACGTCGAAGTACTTCGAGGAGAAAAATTCGGGGCTAAAGTCATCTCCGAAGGATAGAAACGCCGCGCGCTCGCGGGGATTTTCGTACTCCACGTTTCCCTGTTCGCTTTCTTTACACTCTGGTCGCCTATCATGCACAAAAACAGTGGTCCCATTCACACTTCGGTTTGAACTCTTCATAAGCCTAGAAAGAGACGGGTAGTTATTCTTGGCGATTCGTTCCCATCGGATTGGCATGCTGATTGCCTACTGCTAAGTGTGTTCCAGGAGAACGCCGCGCAGTCCTGGCGGGAGCGCGTCATGGAAAATTCACTTAAATTCGCAGCTTATGTTTTCGTCGGGGCAATGTTTTTTGCGTCTCCGCTTCGAGCGGATAATCACCAGCCGGCACGCCCCGGTTCGGTAAATTACGTCGAAGGCCAGGTTTACCTGGGTACGCAAACCTTGGACGAGAAATCGGTCGGGAACGTGGAAGTGTCTCCTGGTGAAACTTTGTCCACTGACAAGGGCAAGGCAGAAATTCTATTGACCCCTGGAGTCTTCGTCCGATTGGGGGATCAGAGTTCCACCAGAATGATATCCACCGGGTTGACCAATACCCAAATGTCCGTAGACCAAGGCGAAGCTATAGTGGAAGTGGCGGAAATCCATCCAGAAAATAACCTGCGGATTTTGGAAGACGGCAAATCGACGCAACTGTTGAAAACAGGCCTCTACGATTTTAACGAAAATTTGCACTTCGTTCGTGTTCTGGACGGCGAGGCGATGGTGGAAGACGGCGACAGAGGCGTCAAGATCAAAGACGGCCACATGGTCGATTTGGCTGCGCCCGAACCCCTCAAAGCCCGAAAATTCGACAAAAAGGACACGGAAGCGGAAGACCTCTATCGCTGGACTAGTCTCCGCTCCGCATACCTTGCTGAGGCCAATGCCGATTCTGCTCCGGTGTATTCGTTCGGTGGGTTTGGCTGGTATGGCGACGGTTGGTATTGGGACCCTTGGTTTGATGCGTACACTTTTCTTCCGGGAGACGGGATCTTTTACAGCCCGTTCGGTTGGGGTTTTTATTCTCCTTGGTGTGGCTTTGGCGCACCCGTTTTCTGGGGCGGCCACTACTACCATCACTTCAGCCCTACCTCTCGCGGTTGGGGACAGGAAGCCCACTACGGGCTTCCAGCCCATTACGGTAGCGGTGTCCACTATGCCTCTAGCTATGAAGGAGGCGTTGCTCGTGGAGGCAGAGGGGGCTTTGGCGGCGGATTCCATGGCGGTGCATTCCACGGCGGTGGGTTTCATGGCGGTGGATTCGGCGGCGGCGGATTCCACGGAGGCGGTGGCGGTGGTGGCCATCGCTAGACAATCTATCTGCTAGACACCCTGTCGAAAGGTTTGCTGTTTAAGTTCGTAAGGTACGTAGACTGGCTCCCAAACATTCGCTTGGAGTTCACGGTTCAGCTCATCTTCGTCGGCTACCTGCGCCTGTCTATCCTGAATAGCTTGTCTTCCCACGGCCTGCCCGATCAGGCGACCGAGCCGGCGGGCTTCCGCAAGTGGCGGAAGAAGGCTTGCGTTCTTATCCTTCTGTGTTGGCAAGTGACGTACCAGTTCCTGAGCTGCGGCCTTGATCATCGTATCGGTGACACGTTTGGCTTTCGAGGCAACGATTCCAAGAGCAAGCCCAGGAAATATGTACGAGTTATTCGTCTGGGCGATGCGAACCTTCCTGCCACCAAGATTCACCGGTTCGAAGGGACTGCCGGTGCCGATCAAGGCACGCCCTTCCGTCCAATCTATCAGATCCTGGGGAGTCGCTTCGCTACGCGAGGTGGGGTTCGAGAGCGGAAAGATGACCGGCCGAGTCGTATGCTTGGCCATTTCACGCACCGCTTGCTCCGTGAAGGCTCCAGCTTGACCAGACACTCCGATGAGGACCGTGGGCTTCACATTGCGTACGACGTCCAGCAACGTGATCTCTCCATTTGGTTGTCTCCATCTCTGCACTTCCTGTTCTTTACTCGCATAGAGCCGCTGTTCGGGCCGCAGGTCCTTGCTACCTTCTGTAATAAGGCCATGGCGGTCGATAGCGTAAAAGTGGTTACGAGCTTCCTCTTCCGAGATGCCCGTGTCTTGCATGAACTGCGCCAGCAGATTGGTGATGCCAATACCCGCGCTCCCGAAACCAACGACGACAATCTTCTGCTGCTCCAGTGGAACGCCCGTTACGTTGATCGCAGAAATTAACGTTGCGGTCGCGACGGCCGCGGTACCTTGAATGTCGTCATTGAACGTGCATAGTTGGTCTCTGTAGCGGGCCAGAAATCGAGCGGCATTCGAACCAGCGAAGTCCTCCCATTGCAACAGAACGTGGGGCCAACGCTTCTTGACGCTCTGTACAAAAACATCTACGAAAGCGTCGTACTCTTCACCGCGCACTCGATGATGTCTCCATCCGATGTAGAGTGGACTCTTTAACCTGTCCTCATTATTAGTACCCACATCGAGCAGAATCGGAAGACAATGCTCTGGATGAATGCCGCCGAGAGCGGTGTAGAGGGCCATCTTTCCTATTGGGATGCCCATGCCACCTGCACCCTGATCCCCGAGTCCAAGAATTCTTTCGCCATCGCTGAACACGATGCATTTCACACCGTCAAAGCGCGGATGACTCAGAATCCGAGCGATACGATCTTTATTCGGATAGCTGATGAACAAGCCCCGCGGCTTTCTCCATATCTCGCTGAAACGCTGGCAACCCTCACCCACAGTTGGCGTGTACACCAGTGGCAGCATTTGTTCAACATTGCGAACCAGGAGTGCATAGAACAAGGTCTCGTTGGTATCCTGCAGATCCCGGAGAAAAGCGTATTTATTAAACGAAGTCGACTGCCCCGCCAGTGCCTGCAGCCGCCGATCAACCTGTTCATCGAGACTCCCGACGTGCGGTGGAAGCAAACCGTGCAGGTCGAATACGTCGCGTTCGTGATCGGAGAAAGCTGTTCCCTTGTTGAGACGGGGAGAATTGATTAGATCGTATCCAGAAAGAGAAACCTGCAACGTCTTTTCGCTAGCTGTCGGTTGCAATTGCTCGTTCATTTTTATCCCTCCGAGCTCCGAATGTTCTTCGTCAGAGCATGAGTTTGGCCGTGGTCAGATCAGCCCTGTCCTCGTCCATTCGGCACACATATCTGATGCCGAATGGGGACGCGATGGACCGGTAATTCCTATCGGGGCCGCTTCTCCGCAGACTACATTTCTAGCGTGCGAGCCATAGCGCATATCGAATCGCTTGGAACATTGTCCACTGGTGGTGGACTCGCAGGATGCGATACCAATATAGGATGGATTTCGGTTTCATGATTTTACTCCCTTATTAAATCATTTCTGGCTGAATAGTGGTTTTGTCCGGGCTTCTGCCCCCAACTGTGTGTCATCCACGACGTACTCTGCCGGATCTGAATAAGCAGCACATCAGGAGATAGGGTGTTTTTTTTCTACCTCTGTAGGGCCGTCCGCCAATACCACAATGGTGGAAGGAGCTGAATGACAGGGCCACGGCCTACGCGGGGAGGTGCCACCCAATTTCGGCAGCCAGAAAATCTAAATCCTTTTTTCAACTCAGTCATCCAATATAGGGATCGTTGGCAAGAGGAGTTGCAGATCATGAAACGAGCTGAGGGTAAGCGCATGCTGGCCACTGGCGGGACAATAGGCATCGGCCTCGCGACCACACAGGAATTCGTCAGAGAGGGGACTGTGAATGAGGATCTTTCAGTTGCCCAGCGTGCTGTTGCCCCTTTCGAAATAAACCTCACTGGGTCCCAACTTCTTGTCGGGCTCATGTTCGGTCTGTGCTTGGTAAGCCTATTCGCTTGGGTGTTTGTGAGGTACTGGTTGTTTGCGTAATGAGTCCAACGAGGTCACAACGGATGTGTCATGACGTTTCTCCGAATATCCGACGACCTTTTCTATCGCGCGCATGACCAGATCCGGCTCCTCCTGCATGATCCAATGATTGCTTTTCCCAGCTAAGACATGACTCCCGAGAGGTAGGCGCGCCGCCATCGCAGCATGCTCCTTGCGTCGACGCTCTGGCGCGGTCCGCGCCGACAGAATCACCACTCTCTTATCGCAAAAGTTATCGAGTTGACCGACACGCGCCGCACTGAAGGGCAGGTTTTCCAGCTGGCTCGCGATCGTAAGGGCGAATTTCTCCTGAACCCAGAACACGGACGCCATTGCCCTTTCGTTTGCGGGGAGGGCTGAAAACCAGGGACTCGAAACAGACCCAGCTTCGGCAGGCGTTCCTCGACTAATAAGGCGCACGAGAAAACTTGCTGGTTTCTTTGCACTAGTGGTCAAAAGAAAAGCCACGAAACGAATGAGTCCAATGCGTGAGAGGAACGCCGCGCGTCGGCACACCTTGGCTCCAATGCGCGTGAGCTTCCAGTCATGTTCCGTGGGCGGATTCCATTCCGCTGGCGCTACCGGATCCAAAAGGACCATCCCGGCAACTTCCTCTGGGTAGCGCGCCGCAAACAGCGGCATGGTCAAACCCCCGAATGAATGCCCCACCAGCACATAGGGAGGAGGTATTGCCGCTCGCTCCAGCAGCGTATGCAACTCATCGACGATACGGTCTGCCGTTCGAGGCATGGGACCGAAATCGCTCCAGCCCAGCCCCGCTCGGTCATAACTGACAGCCCGGAACGATCGTGCTAACTCGCGTTGGAGGTCACTCCAGCTCAATACAGTAGACATGAGTCCCGCTTCCAACAAAATAGTTGGACTGCCACGCCCCGATTCGAGAAGGTGTAGTCGATGAGTTCCTAGGTCGACCAATCTACCTGGTGGCGGATAGACCCTGCCGTCTCTGCGCGTCCCCAGAGCCTGGTAAACCACGCCCAGCAATGCGCCAAGCAACGTAAAGCCTGTAACCCAAGCCACTATTTGAATCAACTTCCCGGCTCCTCGAGACGATTCCCCAATCCCTTAGATGTTATTGCCTCGAATATGGCTATGCACATCCTCCGCCACGCCAAAAGCAACTTCGACGCAATCACCTATGGACCGGCCCCTCAGAAAGTTGCCCACAATACTCAGGTTTGGCATCGTGCGCAAAATGCCGTTGATCTCCGCTACTCGCTGCGCGTGTCCAACGTTGTATTGCGGCAGCGCCTGTGGATCTTTCCAAACCACACGGTTCACCGGTCCCCCCGTAATCCCTAGGGTTTTGGCGTTTTCCGCCTCTACGATCTGCGCGCACTCTTCCTCGCGCATCGCCCCGGCATCGCCGCTCGCCCCTCTTCCGGCAAAGCTGGTCATTAGCACTTTGCCTTCGGGCGCACGTTCTGGAAACAGAGAAGAATTCCAAAAAGTGCAAATTGTCTCTAGCCCTTCCCGCCGGGGAACCATGAAACCAAATCCATCCAGCGCGTTGGCTACCTGCGAACGGTCATACGCGGATGCCACCACACACACCGGTGCATACTCGATCGCTTCGAGCTGAAAAGCAAGTTGCGGTGCGACGTTTGCCAAAAGTCGCGCCGCAACGTGTGCCGGCACCGCTAGTATCAAATGTTCCGTCGCGATTTTTTCGCCATCCGACAAGCCAATTTGCCAGGTAGCCTCTGCGGTGCCGTTTCCGTTCTGTAATGGCGCGACGCTTGTAATCCCTGCTCTGTACCGAATCTCCTCGTGTAGTTCTTCGGCGAGGCTTTTCGGCAGCGTCTCCATTCCTGACCGGAAGGAACCAAGAGACGGCAACACGTCGGTGACGTGCAGAGAGTCGCGCTTTGGGTTTGCGCTGGACTGCGGAGATGAGTCCTCCGTCGGGACTCGTCGCTTTGACTTACGCGCTCGAATCGCACCCCGCACCAGGCTTCCGTGGTTTCGTTCCCATTCCACCAGGGCCGGAAAAGCGCTTTCCATGCCCATCTTGTGCGCATCCCCAAAAAAAATCGTGGAAATGAACGGGTCCACCAAGTAGTCCAACACTTCAGAGCCAAATTTCCGTTGAACGAAATCGGCCAAATTCTCCTCATGCAGAGGAGGTTGCGAAGAACCAAGGACCTCGGTCAGGATTCGCAACTTGGATCCGAGCCCAACCAATCGCGTCCCAATTAACCCTGTCGGCGAGAAAGGCGCTGGGTGCAGTCGCCCGTCCCGCACGATAAAGCGTTTTGCTTTCGCGTCGCCCGCTATAAATTCAGTTTCCAGATTTAGCTCGCGCACCAACCGCCATACTAAAGGCGGAAATCTCGGGCATTGAGGCCCCGTCTCAAATAAGAAACCATTCCTTCTGATTGTGGCAATTAAGCCACCAGCGCGTTCCTGAGCCTCATGGACGAGGCAAGGGATCCCCAATTGCCTCAGGCGATACGCACAAGCCAAGCCTGAGATTCCTGCGCCAATGATCACAACTTTTTCTGTGTATCCCACAGCAGGCAAAGCCTACCAAACTTCAAGGAGCCACTGAAGTGCGCCAACTTCCCGCACTTCTGACAAAATAGATGTCTGGGATGCCCTTGGAGTCACTCCTTAAATTCGTTCAGAATTACGCGACTCATGGCGACGAAGTTGCCGTGCGCCAGCGGCGCGGCTATCGCATGGAGAGCTGGACGTATGCGCGGATTGCCGGAGAGGCAAATCGCCTCGCCCGCGAGCTCGAAGTTCGTGGCATAACCAAGGGCGATGCCGTCTTGTTGTGGGGCGAAAACTCAGCGGAATGGATCACCGCATTTCTCGGCTGTCTGCTTCGTGGCGCCGTCATTGTGCCCATCGATCATGCTTCCCCGATGGAGTTCGCCTGCCGGGTGGCTCAGGAAGTAAATGCAAAGCTCATCTTTCGGGCGGGCGCGCACAAGGAATGTGCAAGCATTTCGTCCATCTCCTTGGAGTCGCTTTCCGAGGTCACGGCACGACACGACTCTTCTCCCTACCCCTCGCCACCGCTTTCGCGCAAAGACACCTTGGAGATCATTTTTACCTCGGGCACCACGGCGGAGCCTCGCGGAGTCGTGATTTCTCACGGAAATGTGCTCGCAAACATCGAGCCACTGCAAACGGAAATTCAGAAGTATCTCCGATATGAAAAACTTGTCCACCCGCTTCGTTTTTTGAACCTGCTTCCCCTTAGTCATGTATTTGGACAAATGCTCGGCGTGTTCATTCCTCCGATGCTGGCGGGTACTGTCGTTTTTATCCATTCCCTCAGGCCTGTGGAATTCATGGACACGATCCGGCGAGAGCGAGTCTCCGTTGTCGTTGCGGTTCCTCGTTTCATCGAATCCCTCCAACGTGAGGTTGAACACCAGCAGGAGCGTGATGGAAAAATAGAGCAGTTTCGGCAGGATTTCGCGCTGGCAGAGCAGCAGCATTTTCTTCGGCGCTGGTGGCGATTCCGCCGAATCCACACGCGCCTCGGCTGGAAATTCTGGGCCTTCATCTCCGGCGGTGCCGCACTCCCGCAACAGGCTGAGACGTTCTGGAATCGATTGGGATACGCCGTCATTCAGGGATACGGGATGACGGAAACCACTTCGCTCATCAGTCTGAATCACCCCTTCCGTTCGGCCCGGGGATCAATCGGCAAAGTATTTCCAGGCATGGAAGTGCGTATCGACGAGAATGGCGAAATTCTCGTGCGTGGAGAGAACGTTGCTACGGCCTATCGGCATAATGGCCAGACTCTGGCTACGGCCGAATCAGATGGATGGTTCCGAACGGGAGATGTAGCGGAGACGGACGAGAATGGCCGCCTGTATTTCAAGGGCCGCCGAAAAAACGTCATCGTCACTCCGGCAGGTATGAATGTTTACCCCGAGGATCTGGAAAAGGCTTTGCGAGCGCAACCGGATGTTCGAGATTGCGTCGTGGTCGGGCTCGAAAAGGACGGCAACGCCGAGCCTTGCGCCGTACTTTTGCTGAACAGCTCCGCTCGCAACCCGGCCTCGGTGATCGAAGCCGCCAATCAATCGCTGGTTGAGTATCAGAAAATGCACCACTGGTTTGTTTGGCCCGAGCCCGATTTCCCCCGAACTCCAACCCAAAAGCCAATTCTTCCTCGCATCCGCGATGTGGTCGAAAACGCGAAGAGCGGCGCGCCAGAAAACACTCCCGCCCCGGATTCTCTAGCTGGATTGATTGCGCGGATTACAGGTCACCCAGTTCACCTGAACTCCAATGACACCAACCTCGAAACCGATTTGCACCTTACTTCCCTTGATCGCGTCGAACTCATGAGCGTTCTAGAAGAACGCCATCAAGTGGACCTGAACGAGGCTCAGTTTCAGGACGTCGTCACGGTCGCCCAACTTGAGAAGCTCCTTGCCCAAGGCACCTCTTTCCCAATTCAGCACGTCTACCCCACTTGGCCGCAGCATTGGCTCACTACCGCTTTGCGGCTTGCCATTTACTACTCGCTCGCCTGGCCGGCGACGTATCTTCTTGCGGCTCCCCGCATCCGTGGCCGCGAGAATCTCCGCGGACTACACGGACCAGTCCTCGTGATCTCCAATCACGTCACTTACCTCGACATTGCCTGGATCCTCCCGGCGCTTCCAGCAAGATTGCGAAACCGCCTTGCCACCGCAATGGGCGGTGAGAGGCTCGCAAGAATGCGGCGCCCCTCGAACAGTTTGAGCCTCTTCCAGCGTGTCCTCGAACGCCTGAGATATTTTCTCGCGTCGGGTCTCTTCAATGTTTTCCCGCTGCCGCAAGAATCAGGATTTCTCCAGAGCTTTACCTTTGCAGGCGACCTTGCTGACCGTCGCTGGAACATCCTGGTTTTTCCGGAAGGAAAAACGACTGAGGACGGAGATATGTTGCCTTTTCGCTCAGGCATTGGCCTGCTCGCCAAGCAGTTGAACATTCCCGTTGTTCCGATATACCTGCAGGGCCTTTTTGACCTGAAGCAGGACGAGCGCATTTTCGCGCGCCCAGGCCACGTGCAGGTCACGATTGGCGCACCGGTGCGCTTCGCACCCAACCAGGACGCGAACGAGATCGCCCGTGAGCTTGAACGTCGCGTTCGTGAGCTTCAATCTGTCTGAGAATATTCTGTCCGGCGCAACGCTGGCACACGGCGAATCAGAAGAAACAACAGAACGAGCCCGAGGACCAGGGCGACGGAAGCCCATTTCTGGTTCACCAGGACTTCCTTTGCTGCCACTCCATAGCGGGCCCCCAGAAAGCCTTCGAAGAAGAACAGCAAGCCACGACCAACCAGCGTGCCAATCACAAACGTCGCGAAGGGCACTTGAAAAACACCTTGTGCAATCACAAATGGTTTGAACGGTACCGGGAACGGAGCGACCGCGGGCAGAAAAACGCATGCCATCGGGTACTCTTGAATGAGTCTTCGAATCCGTCCCGGCGCATGTCCTTGCGTCTTGCGATAGTAGGCTTCCCCGCCTTTCCGAGCCAGCCAGTAGATCCAGATGCATCCTCCCAGAGAACCAAGCGCGGCCATCGCAGCGTAATACGGCATGCGCACCGGGTGGCGACTGGAAAGCTCCATCAGGATCAGATCTGTCACCAACGGAAGCGGGACGAACGAAGAATCAATGAGCGCCGACAAGAGCAGCCCAAATCCACCCAGAGCGGGCAACGTTAACTTCAACCAGGACCTGAATTGAACCCATCCCACAGCACCCTCAACTTGCTCGATCACTCGCTGTTTGACGCTTGACCATCAGCGGGCTGACCATGCTTGCGGTTTTTTGAGCGCTTGCGAAGATCAGGCCAAAACTCTTTAATCATGTACGTAACCGCGTCCCACCCCATCTGCGAGCCCCACACACTCACTACATTTCCAAAACCTCGTTCGCTTTGTGGGTGATAGCTGTATGTCGAAATCGCTGCCGCGGTCAGCCCGCCTCCGAGCTCGGAATAGTTGAGTTGTTTCTGGCCGGAATCAGAGCGCGTAATCAGCACGCGGCTCACCGCATGTTCGCTGCGCCGCAAGAAACCCCCATGCCCAAGTTGATAGTAGCGTGGGTCTTGGTGCAGGACCGATGGAAACACCGCACTGGCCATGAAGTTTTCGATTGCGTTGTCGGCATAGGCTGTTCCGTAACGCTTCGCATACCCCTGCATTCCCTGCCCATACGTTGGATTACTGTCGCTCGCCTGGTTGATCCCGGCGACAAAGGCGATGAGAACGAATTCGAACGGGTCGAACACCCCCCGTGCTGTGACCTTGAATTTTTGTCCCGGAGTAAGTGGCGGAATTTCGTTGGCGTTCTCCACGGTGAGAAAGTTAGGAAGAGTCCAAAGGATTCGATCGTTGGACGTGCCCTTTTGTGGCTGTTCCTGCGTCTTTTTCTTCTCGGAACTTGGATTGTCCGTTACACCCTGCGGCTGAGGGGACGATTCGGCAGGAGATTGCAAATCCAACAGTGCACTTTTCTCCGTCAACGGCAGGAAACCAAGATCCGGCTCCTGTGCTTCGCACCGCTGACATAGGAATGACAGCCCGGCCATTGCGATCCAATGGATACAGAATCGCACTTACATACCCCTCTCGAGAACCACGCCGGTGTCTTTCATGACCGGCCTTCTTCCTATTTATAGATGCGTGGCCCTCCCAAACGGACTCATAGTACTCTATGCCCAGATCCCAATATTTTTCACCCTGGATGTATCTCTCCGGTAAGTTCACGTATCCAACATTTCGTTACCAGGGGCCATCATTGCTTCTTCAGCTGCTCTATAGCGGCAGTGAGAGGTGCTGAACGAATCAAGTAAGCATTGGTGCACTCGGTGGCGGGCTGGCAGACCCAGAACGGCCGATCATCTTCTACAAAGTGGAGGTCCGATTCATGTCCACAATGGAACAACCGCTCCCCACAGTTCCTACACAACCTTTTCGTCTCGACGTACCGTTGCATAATCTCCTCCAACAACCTTCGCAGCGGCCGTCACCCCTTTTTTTGAAAGAGCCCGCCGCTCTTCCAGTGCCGACCTTTCCTCAACATCCCGAGTTGTTGCACGAACTCGACATGACCGACATTGCCGCCCACGATCATGTGTTACTTACAGGGAAAAGGCATTGGCCCGTTTCGCGCATCCTCAAATGCATGCGAGGTTGGATGGTCCCGTACTTCAAATCACGCGTTCTCCCGGGAGATTTCCAACCGATCATCGCCTACCTTTTTACTGAGTGGAAATGCAATCTGGATTGTCACTACTGCTGGTCGTACGACAATCGAGTGAAAGGGATGACCGAGGAAACTGCGCGGCGCGCCATTGACTGGTTGGAATCGACTCCTTGCCGTGTGTTGGCTCCCACTGGCGGAGAGCCGTTGTTGCGACCCGATTTTGTCCACAAAGTGATTTACTATGCAGCGAAAAAGGACTTCTGGGTCTATCTGGCAACGAATGCTCGTTTGCTCCGTCCCGAGGTAACCGATCGTCTCGCCGACGCGGGAATCGCGACCATAAACTTTGCGGTGGACACGATCAAGGAGAGGCCCGGCCTGCCAAAAGCATTGGAGCACGTGCGTTCGTATTTCGATTACCTCGTGAGGCGCCAGTATCGGTACGGCTATACCGTTTTCTTCAACACAAATATTTGCCGCACCAACATCGAGGACGTCAAACAACTCGTGGAGATCGCCCACGATAACGGGATTTCGCTCACCTTCCACATCAACGAAGCTCCCATGATGGAGCAATCCCATTTCAGGCATCTGCACGAGAATGACACCTACATCCGCCCGGATGATTTTCCCATGGTTGATGATCTCCTGGACTGGCTCATCGACAAACAACGCCAGGGATACAAAATGGTTGATTCCATTCCACGGCTGCAGAACATGAAAGGTTTCATGCGCGGAGTGGGCGAGCACTGGGGTTGCCGAGCCGGTCAAAACTGGCTGATCATTCGCACCGACGGAACACTCGCGCCTTGCTTCCCCATGTACAACGCAAAGTACAATTGGGGCACGGTCGAAAATCAGAAGTTCGATCTCAAACAACTCGCCGAGATGAAACAGGGCTGTGAGCCGCACTGTTTCTCGACACTCGGCTACAACGTTGCCTACTGTTACGACGCGGCCCGCGTCATGAAGTGGCTGGGTAAACAGGCCATAAACGGCTTCCAAGGTGTTACTGGCAGCTTCGAATAATTTTCCAAGGGCGTACCGCTCCATCCGTAATATGTTGCATCGCCTGAAGCGCCAAGGCCGTGCCCGGCAACTAGCAAATGGCGCCTAGACCGGAACTCTGCTTGAAAGCCCGGCACATTGCCTGATTCCTTGCAAAGTGTGCCAACGAAAACTGTCTCAGAATAGGGGTTCAGTCCACGAGGCAAAAACGGCGGATCAGTGTAGCAGCATTGTAGGAAAGTGCTTTAGAATGAGTAGTGCACTTCATGTCGGGGCGTAGCGCAGCCTGGTAGCGCGCCTGCCTTGGGCGCACGCAACTCGACTCCAACAACTCCACCCATCACTTCTAACTACTAACGTTTCCAACAAATCGGGGAATCTGCTTTCCGCTCAAAAGTAACCCGAATGGAATGAAAACGTTGGATTCTTGCACAGTCGGTGCACAGTCGAACTCACCCAGAGCATTCGGTTAACAGCCGAATGCTCTACCATTGAGCTACCGGGGAACGGCCCATCGTAGGAACTACATTATAAAGGATTAGGCGGCTTTTGCGCCAACCTCCTTTCCCTTTGATTTGGTTCCATCTGGTTCCAACAGGGCAACTTTGTTGCCGTCGCAATCATTATTTTGACTCCGAGCAGGTCCAACTACGGGCCGCAGTTTGGCCATCTCTGCTGCGTTGTTGGCCTGCCATCTCGCCATGTAGTGCTTAATCATGGCGTCAGAGCCGTGTCCAACCCATTCGCGGATGACGGCAAACGTCACGCCGGAATACGCCAAATAGCTGATGCGTCCATGTCGAAATGCGTGCATCCCGTTTCTGGTTGGGAAGGTGATCCCCAATTTCTTCAGGATGGGTTTCAATTGCCATTTCAACACGCTATTCAAACGCAGCGGCGTGCCGCGATTGGATTGCCACACTAGTCCTGCCCTGCGTCCGTTCAAGTGTTTCCTGATCTCCGTGAGAACTGAAGCATCAATAGGCACATGACGGATTCCATCGTTCTTGGTTGTGCCTTCAATTCCCTCGACGATGGAACGCCGGATAGTGATGACCCCCTCCTTGAGATTTACATCTTCAACTCGCAACGCAAACATTTCACCCGCGCGTGGACCGGCACCTGCTGCAACGGCGAACAGGGACCGGAATTGGCCCCGGCCCCTCTCCACGATTGCTGCCATCTGTTCTGGCGTGAAGCATGGTGCATCTACTTCCACGGTTGCGGCAGGTTCCACCTTGCTCCACTTGATGATCCACGGCAGCATCGTTGCTTTCCCATGCTGCGCGGTTTCATCAAGGTAGAAGTTGTAGATGGCCCGCACGACGCCGAATAGGTTGCGCATGGATTTATTACCAAGACCCTCTTTCTTCCATGTTTGAATTAGCGCCCGGATCACGGGATAGGTAATCTCCTGCACCGGGGTATCCTTCAACAGCGGAAGGACGTGCTTCTCCAACTCACAACCCATCGTGCGCTTCGATGAATGCTTACCGTTCGCATGTAGCTGTTGTGACTTCCACAACTGCGCTGCTGTGCCAAACGTGACAACAGGGCCGCGTGACGCTTCGAGGTGTGCTGCAGTATTCACCCCTTCAGCGTCGATGAGACGTTGTGCCTCCTGTTGCGCGGCTACTTTTGTCGTTGCTTTCAGCGCGCGGCGGACTCGTTGACGCTTCGTTGTGCCCGGAATGTCCCGGTAATACAAAAACGAAAACGAACCACCGCGTTTTTCAACTCTTCCATTTTGTCCCGGTCTGCGTGACATTGATCTCCAGTCACGTTGAACCGGCACCGCTGGACGAACATTATCAGGATACGAGTTTGAAAGTCGAGGGTACGACGGCTCCGGTACTGGCGCGTCGCCCCACCAACAGGAAAGCGGACGGACCGCGCCGGTCAGAATTGTTGCGGAAAGTCCCATAACGCGCCTATGGTGCAGCCTGGCGCGTGGCGTCTACTACTGGTCCAAGGGGTAGGTCGTGAGATTTCCGCAGGAAGAACGCCACCAGACCACAACCGGTAGGCAGCGGTGTTGATTTCTTGGGCACAAGCGAACGCCGGCTGCCCCGCTACTGCGACGGGCTCGAATTTCGCTAGAACCGCCGTGAGATGAAAGAAAGGGAACTGATGGAGTCCGCTTTGAAAAGCGCAACGGGCAAGAGGCTGCGCTACAAAGTGTAGCCCGCCCTGGTTTTGCCTAGCAAGTGAGCCAAAACCATCAATTTTTGGGTGGCCCTACGTTTTATTGGGCAGCCTGCCGGGCTACTGCGGCGAACAGAATCCTACCAAGGCACCCAAAACACTAGACAGGGCACTGAGCACGACAGCCAACGCAGTTAATCTAGCCGCAACCCTATTGAAGCCAGCCGACTTTTCAGCTGCGGTAATAGTCGCCGACAGCCAGGACATTTCAGAAAGTTGGGGCTCACCGGGTTCAATTGGCCCCTGAGCATCAGCTGCGGACTGCGTAGAGCCTCCTCTCCAACCGGGGTCGATCTCAATTTTGCTTGCCTTAAACCAGTAATAGGCCGCAAACAATCCCACTATGAAAGCGGCAAAGGCAAAGCTAATACAGAGAACATTCAGGTGAAGGGTGCAATGTCCTATTTTCATCGCGCCTCCGCGTAGGAAATTCGGTCAGCCTCGTCAACCAGCGCCTTCCGGTGCGCTTTCGCCGCCGTTATCTGCTCTGCAAGTTCTGCGGGGACGCGGAAAGACACTTGCACTTTCTTATTCATGGTGCTGCCGAGTGTACATCATGGCAATCCGCAGGTGTATGATGAACCCATGAACGCGAGGTGCTGGGATGAAAGTGCGCTCCGTGGAAGATTCAACCGAGAAATACCTACGAAATTCGGTTCTTGCATATTTGGAGGGCCAGCAGGGTTGCGACCTGGGATGGATTGAGGGCTGCATTGGCCCAGCACGCGCGGAGGTGCGGCGCATCATGGAAACGCGTCTCGCGCAACATGCCTCAACTGACCGGTACCGTGAATTGATGGCGCGGCTTTAGCCTTTGGCTGCGATGAAGAAAGCCGTCCCAACTAAGGCAAACAGCCCAATAACGAGGACTGGACGCACGATCCGGAAAACGAAATCGCCAGCGATTTGCCGAGCGAGGCGCTCAGGGAAGTCGCGCAACAATCGATAGGCACTGACCGCACGGCCGGGGAGCTTGATTAGCCAACGGACGGCCTGGTAGAGCTGAATTAGTAGGCGGACAATTCCCAGGTAGTGGCGCGCCAACCTAAGCCAAGATTCCGCGAGGAGCAAAAGCTCTTTCATCGGCAAACCCTCTCCCTCAATATACGGGATTACGATTCGGCCAACAATGGATGGCCCCGCAGGTGTATGACAGGATGCCTGCTGTCTGCAGCGTCTTGGGCAGTAATCGGCTCGAAAGACGCAACAGAATATGTTCGTCCGTAAGGATGAACATTGCGGCTCGCCTTCTAGTCGCAACTCAGGCTGAAATCACGACGGCTTTCGCAACTCATAAAACTCGATTGGCGAAATGCCGATGGTGCTACGGACGAGAAATCCCGTGACGCCCTTGAACACCAGACCATGTTTTCCCCACGTCCGGGCGACAGCTTCCGGTAAAGCAATTTCGAATCTCCTCCATTGATTTTTCACCGGTTCACCGGCCAATGGCAGAGTATATTCCCTTTCCTCACAGCCCTTGGTTGGATAGGGCGACCCCGTCCCCAATTCGTATTTAATTAATTTTTGCACTGTTTGCGTTCCATCTATCGAGGACAACTCCAGCCGCGTGAATATCATCGTTGTAGCAAAGTATCTTGCGGTGTATATCAGTCTGTCGGACATCCTTACATTTCTTGGTAATTGGTACTCGAAGGCATGGCCCTCCGGCACATCAATGATGATACTTCCCGCAACGGGGGCGTCGGGAGCGAGTGTTGCCTTTGGTTTCGCGTCGGCCTCTTTCAGATAGGGACGAACCCATCCGTTATCCAGCATATTTCCTGGAAGATAATCGAAGCGGATTTCAAAGGTCTTTATTTGGCCCTCGGGTGCGGTTCGGCGCGCGTTAAGAGCGGCATGCACCACAATTGCAACAAAGGTCAGCCCAAGGGCCAGAGTCGCAACGTCAAAATGGAGGAAAGCATTAATGCGCTGAACCGTGACTGCGATATGCGAGCCAATATATTCATCAACCCTTCCGAATGCCCAATGTTCCAGCAGTCCCCACAAAACCACTATGGCAGCAACCAACAACCAATACCGCCGAATGTCTCGGATAAAAACGGAAACGAATGTATTCCCCATGTCTGCGGAGTGTAGCGAGAGCCGAGTCGTCTGTCCACGCGAATACCAACGCGATTCGGTTCCGCAACCGGTTCGGAATCCGCCCGCGCAAGACGCTTGCGAGCTAGGTAGTGCCAACACGACACTTCGTCCCGAACGACCGTCTGGCAAAGCGCCAGACGAAGTACAGACTTGCCAGCCATGTTAGGATGAACGGTGCGGGAGGTAGAAGCAAATGAATACCAGCGTCCCCAGAATTCTGACTTCACTGTCTTGGCAGAAGATTGCCGGTTGTCATCCTCGGGATGTGCAGGAATCTCAAAAAGGAAACTTTGATTGCTTCGAGGGATTCCTGGTTGACTATGGCCCGACCCCACTGCTTGCTCCTCGGAAGACACTTCCTTTTCGCTTTTACATTCCTCGGGGTGCGAATTTGGACATTCTTGCCCCTCGCGTGGGGAGCATGGTGAACGCAAATCAGAATCTCATGGACGTTCTGCTGGTTCCATGAGGTCCGCTACTCTCGGAGGTTTCATGGGCGCTACGATTTTCTGTGCCGCTTCGGACGGAGTTTGGAACGGCAGAGTCGCGGGAAATCCGCGAACGCGGTGTTCGCGGAAAGAGCAAGAACCAGAAGGATGGACGCGATCGAAATATAATAAAAGACTCCCCGGCCAACAACCGCGCCCAGCAGCATCGAGAGTATGCTTTGATACCCCGGTTGCCCGGGATTAGTGGCTGAAATTCCATAGGCGTGAACCAAGTAGGCGATTCCCGGCAGCATTATGGCCAGAATGGCAATAATTATAGTGAGGGTACGTCTCGCAGTGGGAACGACGGGCGCGCGAAAAGCTTTAACTCCGTTGCTGACCGCTTCAACACCGGTCATCGCAGTGCAGCCGCTCGCGAAAGCTTGCAGCAGCAACCAGAGACTGGGCACGGCGGCCGCAAGGGGGAGCCTCGGAAGGGGCGCGACGGGCTCGGGCCGACCGCCCGATGCAAAGGTCTTCACAATACCCAAGAGGATGACTAGAAGAAGACAACCTACGAAGAGATACGTCGGAACCGTAAAGAGAAGTCCCGTTTCTCGGACGCCTCGGAGATTTACCAAGGTGATCATCGCCAGAATCGCCAAACACAAGAAAAGAGTCCAAGGCTGCAGCCGAGGCGCCGCAGAAACGAGTGCTCCCACACCGGCCGATATTCCGACTGCGACGACCAGAACGTAGTCAATCATCAATGCTGCGGCCGCTAGAAGTCCTGCGGAAACCCCGAGGTTCTGGCGGGCCACGGTGTAAGACCCACCGCCGCCGGGATAGGCCTGAATGGTCTGGCGATAGGAGAAATAGACGATGGTGAGCAGAACGATGATGCTCATGCTGATGGGAATGATGTAGGAGATTCCGACTGCGCCGAGGGGGATCAGAAGGGTGAGCGCGGCCTCGGGCCCGTATGCAGCGGAACTCAGGGCGTCCAACCCGAAGATGGGGATGCCGACCAGCGATCCGATCTGTTCCCCACGTGATTCGTCGGAGGCAAGAGGCCGCCCGAGGAGCAGATCCAGAACGGTCATATCGTTACGGAGT
>Ga0187816_10000125_pt1 | contig 20838 bp, 18 predicted proteins | sample NC_wetland_sal_i_16_FD_132960 | JGI IMG/M metagenome (GOLD analysis project Ga0187816, IMG submission 132960) | Wetland sediment microbial communities from Neuse River Estuary, North Carolina, USA - SO4_1 | ecosystem: Environmental > Aquatic > Freshwater > Wetlands > Sediment | place: USA... | reverse complement strand
TGGCCGGGGCCAAGGCCGCCGAGACGCTGCGCGCCGAGGGATTTGACGGCGAGATCGTGCTCCTCGGCACCGAGCAGGAACTGCCCTACGAGCGCCCGCCGCTGTCCAAGGGCTATCTGCTCGGCAAGGCCGAACGCGACTCGATCTTCGTGCACCCGCTCGACTGGTACCCGGGGCACGACGTGGACCTGCGCCTCGGCGTCACGGTCACCGCCATCGACCGCGACGCAGCCACGGTCACCACCGCCGAGGGGCCGCTCCACTACGACAAGCTGCTGCTCACGACGGGCGCTTCGCCGCGCCGCTTGTCGTTCCCCGGTTCCGACCGGGAGGAGGTCCTCTACCTGCGCACCGTGTCGGACTCGGACCGGCTGCGCGAGGCGTTCCGGCCCGGGACGCGGGTCGCGGTGGCCGGGGCCGGCTGGATCGGCCTGGAGACCACCGCGGCCGCGCGCATGGCCGGCTGCGAGGTCACGGTGATCGAGCCGCAGCCGGGCGCGCTGCACGCCCAGCTCGGCCCCGAGCTCGGCGCTGTATTCACCGAACTCCACCGCTCGCACGGCGTGGAGTTCCGCTTCGGCGAGACCGCGGCCGAGTTCCACCCCGGTGAGGTCGTCACGTCCTCCGGCGCTCAGGTGCCCGCTGACGTGCTGATCGTCGGCATCGGCGCGGCCCCGAACGACGCCCTGGCCGCCGACGCGGGCCTTGAGGTCTCGGGCGGCGTCCTCACCGACGCGGCCCTGCGCACCTCCGACCCGAACATCTTCGCCGCGGGTGACGTCGCGAACTCCTTCAACCCGCTGCTCGGCCACCCGATCCGCGTAGAGCACTGGGCCAACGCCCTGAACGGCGGCCCCGCCGCCGCGAAGTCGATGCTCGGCGAGCCCGTCGTCTACGACCGCGTCCCCTATTTCTACAGCGACCAGTACGACCTGGGCATGGAGTGCGCAGGCCTGCCCTCGCCAGGCGCCTACGACCAGGTCGTCTACCGCGGCAGCCGCGCCACCCTCGAGTTCGTCGCCTTCTGGCTATCCCACGGGGTCGTGATAGCCGGCATGAACGTCAACGTCTGGGACGTCAACGACGACATCCAGTCCCTAATCCGCTCCGCCCGCGCCGTCGACCCCACCCGCCTGGCCGACCCCGCCATCCCCCTCGCGGACGTCTGAACCAACACCTCTCCCGGAGCCAGACCCCGCCATCCCCATTGCGGACGCCTGAACCAACACCTCTCCCCGAGCCAGACCCCGCCATCCCCCGGAGCCTGACCCCACCCGACACGCGTAAACTACTAATCCCATCCGTCCCTCCGGTAAGGGTTTCCGGGGAGGATCCGGGCTTGTGGGAGGATCCGGGGGACTGGGGTGCCACGAGCCCTCCCGGGCAGCGCCCGACGAGTGCGTTAGTGCAGGCAGGGCGCTCATCGCGGCGTGAAGCGCCCACACGCGCGGGCGTGGCGTTGCGCGGCCGGTGTGCGGGACATGTCGGAGGACTGTGCGGGCGAGCGAAGCGCTCGTACGGTGAACTCGGGGTGGCTAACGGTGCTGTGGGTAGGCTAGGGTCGTGGACCCCGATCCCTACATCACCTGGCCGCCGCATCCGGATGACCATGTTGAGGAACTGTTCCGCCAGGCGAATCGGGATGACTTCGTGATTGTTCATCTGGGTGGCATCTACACGCTGATATCACCGGACGGCACGCAGGAAATGCAGTTCCAGGATTACGTGGTGCCCTCGTCGGCAGCCTGGCGGGTCGTGGTCAGGCAACTGGAGCTCTGGTTAGAGCGGATGAAGAATAAATCAGGGGGGCAGTGATGGCAGCGTTCAAGATCAGCATCAAGGCGACTGTTAGCGGCTGCTCAGGCGACGGGATGGTACAGAGCGTTAGGGCTGTTGCCCGGCAGTTGGACGAGGTCCAGCGGAATACAGCCCGCTTCCTGGCTTTCACCCTGTCGTCGGATCGCACGGCCAGGACTGTCCTGTTCACGATGTGCGTGGAAGAAGACGACCAGGTGAAGGCAGTGGCAGCGGCGTACTCCTGGGTTGTTACCGCCATCAACGCCACAGGAGATGGTGCTTACGGGTGGGAGATGGCTGCTCGTCCGGAAGAGCGTGAGCGCATCCCAGCGTAGCCATCAGCGGAAGGCACGCTTCCTAGCGGGACGACACATGTTAATGGTGTCGGGGCGGTGGGCTGACGAGCCTAGCTGGTACGGCCGCGCCGTTAGGCGGCGCGCCGCGCCGGACGTATAGCGAGAACAATCGGGCTCGCTGTGCCGGGCCACTCCGTGCCGACAGGAGCGGTCGCTGTCGTAATGTAATCGGAGCTGGACTGTCGCCTCGATGGTGAGCCGACGGACAGGGCACGCTGTTTCAGAGTTGGAACCTGACCCTGGGCTTGCTCGGCACACCGCGCGGGTCACCGGCGCGCTCTCGTCGGCGAGAACGCCCAAGTAGTACGCCGCGATGGTGTTGGGTTGACTTAGCCGGCAGTGACCAGCGCCTTGAACTCGCGCACGGCCGACGCGGAGGTGTCGGCTAACTGACGGCCGGGGTGATCAATTGCTGGGAAATGAGGCCGCCGCTGGCCGCGGGACCCGGTCCGGCCGAACAATCTCGGTAGTGTCGGCCGGCATCCGGCAGTTGGCCTGACATGTGGTCTCTCATCGGGGTATCGCAGGGGTTATGACATGGGTCTCTCATTACACCCGCTGAACCGCCAATTTCCCAACCGCTGTACCGTTTGCTTACTGCTGGCAGACTGACGCATGCTGATCCCGTGAACCAGACCGAACGCGACGAGCCTGCCGCCACCGAGGACGAAACGCGGGCCGCCCTGCTGGACAGGTCCAAGCGCGACTTCGCCCCTGTCAACAAATTGTTCGTCCAAGCGGCACCCGGGAGCACGAGCCGACCCGGGCCGCTGGCCACCTTCGTGCACAACCGCGACCTGCGCGGCCTGCATGCGTACCTCCTGCTGTTGGGAATCACGAGCAGCGGTGACAGTCAGGATGGATGGAGTACCACTCTGCCGATCGGGGTCTGGGCTCGCGCCTTCGGCACGACCCGCGACGCCACCCCGGCTTCTGCCGCCAGCGCGGTCTCGAAGATCCTCACCCGGCTGGAAGAGCGGAATCTCGTCCACCGGCAGCGCCACGGCCGCGAGCGCAAGATCCGGATTACCCTGCTGCGCGAGGATGGCTCCGGCCAACCCTACACGCGGCCCGGCAAGGGCAACCTCGACCGATTCCTGCGCCTCCCGCACGCTTTCTGGCGCGACGGCTGGCACGAACGGCTCGACCTTCCGGCCACTGCCATGCTCCTCGTCGCCCTGCACGAAAAGCACAACTTCGAGCTGCCCGCCGAGCGTGTCCCCGAATGGTATGGCTGGTCCGCCGACACTGCCGAGCGCGGCCTGGCCACCCTGGAACAGCTCGGCTTGCTCACCCATATAAGACGGCTGAAGAAAGCCCCACTCAGCCCCACCGGGCTCACCAAGGTCAACAAGTACCTGCTGCACGAGCCGTTCGGCCAGCTCACCACCGACGACATCGTCGACGACGACGTGATCCGCGCGATCGTCTACCCCGCACCACCCAAGAACCGGCGCGGCAAGACCCCGGCCAGCGCGACCGCCAAGAGAGCCTGACCATGACCGCGCATGTCCCCGCCCCCAGGACGCCGGCTTCCCAGCCGCCACCGCCAGGTCGGCGCGCCCTGCGCTGGCCCGGGGCGGGTACGCCCCTGGGTGCCATCTTTTACGGCGTCATCGGTGGGCTAATTGTCTGGTTCCTCGTTGACGTCCTGCCCCACATCCACATCGCCTTCAGCTGGCAGTGAAAACTCAGCCCGGCGCGCGCCTGGCAGCCGATGGGCCTAAGTGCCGGGAGCCTAGTGTCTGGCTTGGGTGAGCCGGGCCGACGCCGGCACCTTACGAAACGCCCGAGCCAGGCCACGAGTGCAAGTGCTCGGGAAGGGCAACCTGGCTATGGGTGCAGGCGCTTCATTTCGCTGTTGATGTGGTCGATGGTGGCGCTGATCTCGTCGCCCCGGCCAGGCACAGTCCAGCCGAACAGCAAAGCGATCCGTTCGATCGGCCCCATCATGGACTTCAGCGCGCTGTCGGCTGCCGCGAACGACGCCGCGGGGTTGGCGACCGGGCTGAAGATCGGCTGGCGGTCGGTCAGCCTAGCACCGGTCTCGCCGAACAGCCGCCAGATCCCGGCCAGTTCCGCGTGAGCCGGTCCCGAGTAGATGCTGTAAGCGCCCGTATTCCCGAGTTCATCGGTAAGAGCCTTGACCCGCGCCGTGTACCTAGGGCGGACCTCCCCCTCAAGCTCGTCCCCGCCCTGGGTGAACGGGGGCAGTCCGAGATCTCGGCATTCCGCCTCGATCCCGGCGACGGTTTCCGTTCCCGACACAGCGGGGTCCTCGCCTACCTCGTCGATGCTCCGAGCCAGCTCGCGGGCGCTGTTGCGGCGCAGTAGCTGCATCCGGCAGACGCGCTTTCGGGCCGTTAGCCCCGGCTCTAGCAGCCACCAGGCCACTGAGCCGGCCTCCAGCGACGACCGAGTCTCCGTCTCAATGCCGGGCGCTGGGCGGTCCGCCCCGATGAGCAGCGCGGCGCACCGCGAGAACTCGACTGCCAGCTTCGTCGCCATCTGCGAGTAGGCGTAGGCAGTGCGGACCGGTCGATCGCCCCACGAGGTGCCGTCCAGCCTTGTCTCCGTGTTCACGACCTCGGTCGAGGCCGGCGAACCAGGTTCAAAGGTCCATGCTGCCTGCATGGTCCACCGATCGACGCGGTTGGCGACCTCGGCCACCAAGGTCTTGAGTTCGCTATTGAATCCCATTGTTGTATTTTCCGGCATGCCGCGCAGTGCCAGAGCATGCCCTGACCGGGCTGCCCGTCTCCGTGCGGCAGTAGACGGGGGGGTTGGCGGCGCGCGCCGTTAGGCGCGCGCCGCGCCGGGCGTGGGCGATGATGATCTGGCTATGCTTTTGGCGGACCGCTCCCCATTCGAAGGGAGCGGCCCTCCAAGGTGTTAGAGCTGCGCCGTCACCTGGATGGTAAGCCGCCGCGCGGGGCGGGCTGTTTCAGAGTTGGAACGTGGCACTGGGATGCACCAAATCCTCCCCCAAGCCCGGATCCTCCCACAAAATCTCGGAGCGGCACGCTTTTGTCGGTGCCTGCAGTCACACTGTCGTGCGTGGAGAGTGAGCTTCCTTCGACGCTCCGCAATCTGGCGCGTATCCAGCATGGTGTCATCTCTCGCTCGCAGGCCCTCCGGGCCGGACTCACCGTAGACATGATCAAGTTCAGGGTCAGGAGCGATCGATGGCGGCAGATCCATCCCGGCGTCTACACGACGTTCACCGGGGTGCCCGGTCGCAACGCGCAATTGTGGGCGGCGGTCCTCTCGGTAGGACCGGGAGCCATCCTCAGTCATGAGACCGCGGCTGAGCTCCTCAGGCTTGCCGATAAGCCATCCGATGCCATTCATATGATCGTTTCGTGGCAGCGCAGAATTGCGGTGACTTCCGGGGTCAGCCTGCACCGTTCCAAGCGCGCTGGCGAGACGGTTCTGGGGTACGGCAATCCGCCGCGGACCAAGATCGAGGAGACCGTACTTGACCTCACGCAGACGGCGGCGACGTTTGATGACGTGTGCGGATGGGTGACCAGGGCGTTCGCGCGGGACCTCACCGACGAGGCCGGGCTGCGCAAGGCGATGGGCGCAAGGACGAAGCTGCGCTGGCGGTCTGACCTGGATGAGCTGATCGCGGCGGCCGCAGGCGGAGACCATTCGGTGCTGGAGTACCGCTATGACCGCGACGTCGAGCGGGCGCACGGGTTGCCGAAGGCGAGGCGGCAGGTGCCGTTCACGGGTCCGGGCGGCCGCCGGGGGCGGCGGGATCGCGTGTACGAGGACTACGCGCTCGTGGTCGAACTGGACGGACGCCTCGCGCACCCGGACGACAGCGCATGGAAGGACAAGGCCCGGGACAACGCGGCGGCCGTGGAAGGGAAGCAGACGCTCCGATACAGCTGGGAACAAGTCAGGCGCAAGCCGTGCCAGACGGCGGCTGAGGTGGCCGAGGTGTTGCGCCAACGTGGCTGGCCCGGCTGTCCGCGGGAGTGCTCTCCTGGCTGCCCCGCACCGCGGGCGTTTCCCTAGCCCGCCTGCGTGTCCACCGAACGGGGGACAGCAGGTGTGGCGGGTCGGCTGACGCGCGGCTATACGCGCTGAGCCCAGACTTGGGGCATGGACACCAATACGGCCGTGATTGGGAGCTGTTCATCAGCGAGGCGACCGTCAAGACGCACTTGCTGCGCGCGTTCGGCAAGCTGGGCGTGTCCGGCCGCACCGCGGCGGTCACCGTCGCGATGGAAACCGGCCTGCTCCGCCCGCCAGGCCAGTAATCGCCCCGGTGACGGCGGCGAGCACCAGGGCAGCATCGGTCAGGTCCGGCAGCACGGCGTGCGCCCCGGCCGACGCGATCTCCACGGCGGAGAAGCTGCCCGTGGCCACGCCCACGGCGCGTGCGCCGGTGGCCAGCGCGGCCGCCACGTCCAGCGGCGTGTCGCCTACGAGCACGGTCGACAAGCCGGCAAAGTCCGCCCCGTACGCCAGGCTGGCTGCGTGCCTGGCCACCGGCACGAGCTCGGCGCGTACCTCGTGCACGTCCCCGTACGCGCCGACGCCCAGGTCCAGGTGCTCGCCTAGCCCGGCCGCGCGCAGCTTCAGCGCCGCGAGCGGGCGGATGTTGCCGGTGAGGACGGACTGCCGGAGGCCGGCTCCGGCCAGGGCGGTGATGGAGTCCGGGGCGCCGGCTACTGCGCGAACGTGCGAGGTCTCGGCGCCGTCCGCCGCGGCGACCCGACGGGCCAGCGCGGCCAGGAAGTCATCCACCCAGCTCTGCGGCTCCTCCACCCCGGCCAGCTCTAGCGTTTCCAGGGTGATCGCCCGGTCGGTCCGCCCGGCCTTCGGCGCCACGGCGGGCAACTCGCGACCGAACAGCTCGAGGAAGACGTCCTCGTACAGCCGCGTCCCCAGCCCGGCGGCGTTCACCAGCGTGTAGTCGACGTCCCACAGCACCAGCAGATCACCCACCCGCTCAGGCTAGCCCGGCCCCGCCCGCCGACCCGCGGCGGATGGTGGGGTGGCGGGGACTGGGGTGACTGGCCCGGCCAGACCGCGGGCCTGGAGCGGACGGTGGGTGGCGGCGGACTGTGTGGCCCGGCCAGACTGCGGGCCTGGAGCGGACGGTGGGTGGCGGCGGACTGGGCTTGCCGGCTCGCCCGGACCCGGGGCGGATTGTGGGTGGGCGGGACTAGACTCGCCGCGACGGCAGGCGCCAGGCGCTCGTACGCGGCGGAGGTGGATGTGGCTGGGCGGATCCGCGACGAGGACATCGCGGCCGTTCGCGAGCGGTCCCCCATCGACGAGGTGATCGGCGAGTACCTGCAGCTCAAGGGCGCGGGCGGCGGCTCGCTCAAGGGCCTGTGTCCGTTCCACGACGAGAAGACCCCCTCGTTCAACGTCACCCCCGCCCGTGGCCTGTTCTACTGCCACGGCTGCGCCGAGGGCGGTGACGTGATCAAGTTCGTGCAGAAGATCGACGGGCTCAGCTTCGTCGAGGCGATCGAGCGGCTGGCCGGCCGGGCCGGGATCACGCTGCGCTACGAGCAGGGCGGATACGTCCCCGGGCAGGAGCAGAGCCAGCGTCGCAGGCTGATCGACGCGCACCGGGCCGCGGCCGAGTACTACGCCGAGCGACTCAGGGGCACCGACGCCGCGCCCGGTCGCGACTTTCTCTCTGAGCGTGGCTTCACCAACGCGGACGCGGAGCGCTTCGGCGTCGGCTACTCGCCCGCGGCCTGGGACGACCTGGCCAGGCACCTGCACGGCCGCGGCTTCACCGATGCCGAGCTGATCACGTCAGGCCTGGCCAAACAGGGCAGGCGCGGCCCAATTGACCGATTCCGCGGGCGGCTGATGTGGCCCATCCGGGACCTGTCCGGTGACGTTATCGCATTCGGCGCGCGCAGGCTCGATCCCGACGACGACGGGCCCAAGTACCTCAACACCCCCGAGACTCCGCTGTTCCGCAAGTCCACCGTGCTCTACGGCGCCGACCTGGCCAAGCGGGAGATCGCGCAGCGCCGGCAGGCCGTGATCGTGGAGGGGTACACCGACGTGATGGCCTGCCACCTGGCCGGGGTGCCGACCGCCGTGGCGACGTGCGGCACGTCGTTCGGCGACGAGCACATCAAGGTGCTGCGCAGGCTCATCATGGACACGGACTGGTCCAAGGGCGAGATCATCTTCACCTTCGACGGGGACACCGCAGGCAAGCGCGCCGCGCTGCGTGCCTTCGAGACCGAGGAGAAGTTCGTCACCCAGACCTACGTGACTGTGCAGGCCGATGGCCTCGACCCCTGCGACGTCCGGCTGGCGCACGGCGACGCGGCGGTGCGCGACCTGATCGCGCGCCGCGTGCCGCTCTACGAGTTCGCGATCCGCAGCCTGCTCGATGAGTACGACCTGGACACGGCCGAGGGCCGGATCGCCGCCCTTGACGCCGCGGCCCGGTTCATCGCGCGCATCAAGGACGACGGGTTGCGCAAGGTCTACGCGGGACGGGTAGACCGGTGGCTGGGACTCAACGATCCCGAGCTTATCCTGAGCCGGATCGCCAGCCATCTGCCTGGCCGCGGGCCGCGGGCCGGCGGTTCAAGCTCCAAGCGCACGGCCCGCCTAGAGGGAGCGCGGGAGACCGGAAACGGGCACCCCTACGACCTGGGTGATCCCCTCGTGCAGTTGGAGCGGCAGGTCCTGCAGCTTGCGGTCCAGCGGCCCGGGCTGTGCGGGCCAGAATTCGACGCGCTCGGCGTGGACGCGTTCAGCGCGCCGGCGCACCAGGCCGTGTTCACGCTGATCGCGGCCTGCGGCGGCACGGCGGGTGCGCGGGGCAGCGTGCGGGAATGGGCCGCCCGGCTGCGGGACGAGGCACCGAACGAGCGGGCCCAGGCCTTCGTCACCGCGCTCGCGGTCGAGCCGCCCGTGATTACCGGCGAGCCGGACGCCAGGTACGCCGATACGCTTCTGGCCCGGATCGGCGAGATCGCGGTCAGCCGGGAGATCGCGGCGATCAAGGCCAGGCTGCAGCGCATGAATCCGCTCGAGGACCAGGTCAGGTACAACAGGTTGTACGGGGATCTGATCGCACTTGAGCAGCGGCGCAGAGCCCTGGTCGAGCGGGCTGCGGGCGGGTGAGATCGGGTCGCGTGTGACTGCAGAGTCGCCCGCTACCCGGCAACGTAGCCGCAAGGTGACAAAATTGGGTCCCCCGTAACGGCGGGTTCGTGCCGCAGACTGGTCCCGTGGCCCTCCCTGCGCTCAGGAACGTACCGTCGTCACCGGATCAGCTGGCCGATCTCGTGGCGCTAGGGCGGGAACGCGGGTCGGTGACCATGGCCGACGTCATGGTGGCGCTCGACAACACCGACTTGCCGCCGGAGGCCCTCGACGCCGCGGTACGCGCGCTCGCCGACGAGGGCGTCGACGTCCTCGATGTGGCCCGAGAGGACGAGGCCGACATCCGGCGCGCCGAGGCCGAGGGCAGGCGGGCCGCCACGAGCGACCTGGTGCGGATCTACCTGCGGGAAATCGGCCGGGTGCCGCTGCTGACCGCCGAAGACGAGGTGGAGCTGGCCAAGTCCATCGAGGCGGGCCTATTCGCCGAGGAGAAGCTCTGCTGCGGCATCGCGGTGCCCGGCGCCATCCACGGCGACCTGGAACTGCTCGCGTACGAAGGGGTCAGGGCCAAGCAGCGGCTGATCGAGGCGAACCTGCGGCTGGTGGTGTCGATCGCCAAGCGCTACATCGGCCGGGGGCTGGTGTTCCTCGACCTGATCCAGGAAGGCAATCTCGGCCTGATCCGCGCGGTGGAGAAGTTCGACTACACCCGCGGCTACAAGTTCTCGACGTACGCGACGTGGTGGATCCGCCAAGCCATCACCCGGGCCATCGCCGACCAGGCGCGGACCATCCGCGTGCCGGTGCACATGGTGGAGACGATCAACAAGCTCGCGCGCGTGCAGCGGCAACTCCACCAGGAACTCGGCCGGGAAGCCAGCATCGAGGAGATCGCCGGGGAGATGGGCCTCGAGCCTGAGCGGGTCGCGGAGATCCAGCGGATCGCCCAGGAGCCGGTATCCCTGCAGTCCCCGATCGGCGAGGAAGAATCCGACCTGGGGGACTTCATCGAAGACGCGGACGCCGTGGTGCCCATCGAGGCCGCGGCGTTCATCATGTTGCAGGCCCAGCTCGAGCGGGTCCTGGACCAGCTGGCCGAGCGGGAGCAGCGGATCATCCAGCTGCGGTTCGGCCTCACCGACGGGCACCCGCGGACGCTGGAGGAGGTCGGCCGGGAGTTCGGCGTGACCAGGGAGCGGATCAGGCAGATCGAGTCGAAGACGCTGGCCAAGCTCCGTCACCCCAGCCGCGCCCAAGTCCTGCGCGAGTACCTCGACTAAACGCTTCCGCTCCGCGGCCTCGAACGCGGTCGGCTAGCTTTCCGGGCGGGTTCCGTTCACCGTTGAAGGCTCGTCGTCACCCGTACGTCGGCTGGGTATCCGGTCGATCTGACCGCGTACCCGGGTGGCGCTGTTCTTGGCCGTCTCGGTGATCTTCGGCATCCGCTGCGCGGCCTTCTGCCCGGCGGTCTTGGTGAGCCCGGCGGCCGTCGACCCTGCCACGCGCGTGGCCTGGCGCACGGCGGGGTGTTCGGCGGCCTTCTTGCCCATCTGCTTCATTTGCTCGTAGCGCTCGCGGCCCACGCGCGTGCCGGCGATGAAGCCTGCGGCGAACCCCGCGAGGAACGTGACACGGATCCGCATCTGGTACCCCTTTCCGTTCAGGTGCATTCATGACCTTCCCCGGTAGCACGAGGGTACTCATCGTGACCAGAGCGAGATGAACGGGAGGTAGCGGACCGGGCGACCGTCACGCAGCCGCCTCAGGTGCGCTACCCTTATCCGGGTCGATCCCGCGTAGCTCAATCGGCAGAGCGTCCGGCTGTTAACCGGCAGGTTATAGGTTCGAGTCCTATCGCGGGAGCTTTCTATTCTTGCTCCTGACCAGCGGATATGCATTATGGCGGGAACTTCCCCCTGGTGCTGGTGAGATCCCGTGTGGCGTGTGTGGTGTGGGGATTTTGTGGGATCTTGGCCTGCCGTCGTTTTTACTTTCGCGTGGTGCGTTGTCTGCAGCGGGGGAGCGGCGCGCTGCGGGCGAGGCGCTGGAAGCGTGACGTGCCTGGTCAGGGCCGTAAGGATGTCCGGTAACCGCTGATTCGGGTCCATGGGGACGCTGAGGCAGGGGTTTGGCTGCGTCATGGACTACCTGCCGGGCTGCAACCGGCAGGTTTTGGGTTAGGGCCTTATCGCAGGCGGGCATCGTGGTCGACACCGACGGGCTCGACCTCGCCTACTCCAAGCTCAAGCTCCACTCCAAAACGCAGCTGCCGATCTCGTCTCCACATCGAGCTCGCCGGAAGCCCCTGCACGCGAAGGTCATCGAGCACCGGCCGCGACGTCAGTCCGCGGTGGCGTGACAGGGCGTCAGATCGCTCATGCCTCCAGAAGGCACCCGCTGCACCGGCGGCCGGCATGTTCGGGCTCTACCTGGAGCAGAAGGTCTCCCGGACCAGTTCCGTTCCGGACGGGAAGCCTACGGCACCAGGCCGTGCCAATAGGGCCGGGAAAGGCTGGACTTATGGCTTGGTCCTCAATACGATCCCTGGCGCCGAAACCGAACAGGTGACCCGAACAACCGCCGCGCGAACAGTTCAAGTCAACTCCGCCAAGCCCAGCTAGTGTCGACGGTGATACCCGGCTCGGTGACCGGTGCTGGTGGCGCTGGCAGGACCGCGCCGCGCCCGTACCCTCTGCGCTGAGCCCGCGCCACGTCCCCGCGCTCGAGCAGATCCGCGGCGGCCCGCTCACCGCCGGAGACCTGGCCTCCCGGCTGGGCCTGACCCTGCCCACGGTCAGCGGCGTGCTCGCCGACCTTGACCGCGCAGGCCTGGTCGAGCGGCGCCCTGACCCAGCCGACCGGCGGCGCACGATCGTCCAGATCATCCCCGGCCAGGCCGCCCTGATCGGCCACTGGCTCGATGGCGCCGCCCAGCCGCTGGCACGCGTCCTGGACAAGCTGACCCCCGCCGAGCAACAAGCCTTCCTCAAAGCCATGGACCTGCTCGAAACCGAATTGCACCAGCAGGACACCGGCGCTCGCGACGCACCGTAGCTGCAGTGCCTGAGCGTGATCTACGTGATCGATGCCGAATATTTGCGGCCGATCAATTCGAGTTCGTCGCGGGCAGGAATAGCACAGAAGCGCAAGTTCTGGCGCTGTCTTCCCTGCGGTGTATTGCGTGACCGCATCGTTCTTGCCGCACCCTCGCGCTGCTGTGCGGCGGTGTCGCCGCGCATGGACCGGGGCGCTGCTCACCACGGATTTTCGCGCCTGCCGGCAGCACGACGGATCAGGACGGCCCAAGCCAGGCCAGCGACGCTATCAAGCCGGGAAACCGCAGCTTCCTTTGGTGATGGCCGCAAGCTGTCCGGGCCATGGCGGACGAGCAAGATCACCCGATCAACGTGTCCACGCTTCAAGGAGAACCCCGGCAACTGCCGCGCGCCCATTTAAGGTGAATTTTCGCGTCAGCTATCAGGGGATTTGTATGGTGCCGCCGCACCGCGCCTTGTCGGCCGTTGCCAGGGAGAGTGACCGCGCCGGGATGTCACAGGCGGGCAGGAAGCCTGCGGATATGCTGCATCACACGAATGAGGAGCGGGCCAACGCGTCAGGACCCGCCAGATAGGTCGGCCAACGGCAGCTCGGCGTGCAGGGACGTGCCCGCACCAGCGGGGCTCTGGACGGTGATGGTGCCGCCGAGGGCCTCGACGCGGTCTTTCAGTCCTACCAGGCCAGAGCCCCGGACTAGGTCGGCCCCCCCGGCCCCGTCGTCACGAACGCTGAGGTGAAGGACCATGTCGGTCGCTTCGGCGACCACCTGTATGACCGAGGCGTTTGCGTGCTTGGCGGCATTAGTGAGGGCCTCGGCGATGACGTAGTATGCGGCGACTTCAACTCGCTCCGATAGTCGCGGTTTAGTCCGCACGTCGAGCTGGACCGGAACGGTGCAGCGGCGCGCAAGTGCTTTCAGTGCCGGGGCGAGGCCGCCCTTGGCCAGGATCGCGGGATGGATGCCGCGCGCTATTTCCCGCAGATCGTCCTGGACGTCGCCGAGTCCGTCAGCGATGCGGGCCAGATCATCGCCCAGCTCGCCGTGCTCGGGCATAACCGCCGTCTGCACGGTTCGAAGCGCGAGGGTGAGTGACACGAGCCGCTGCTGGGCGCCGTCGTGCAGGTCACGCTCGATCTGCCTGCGGGCCTTGTCGGCAGCGGCCACGACCCGTGCCCGGGAGGCCTTAAGCTCGGTGAGGTTCTCCGCGTTGGCAATCGCGGTCGCGACAAGCTCGGTAAACGAGGCGAGGCGCGTTTCGGTATCCGGGGCTAGCGGCTGCTCGTTGACCGTGGCGGCGATGAGGACGCCCCAGAGGCGGCCCTGGACCACGATCGGCGTCCCGGCCGCTGAGCGGAAGCCGAACTCGCTGAAGACTTCAGCTACCTCACCTGAGGCGTCAGAGTAGTCGTCCAGTCGCGTCGGACGGCGGCTCCGGGCAACGATCGTGGTGAGGTTCTTCCCTCCGAGCCGTAGCCGCGCGCCAGAAGGAAAGGCGCCGCCGGATCTGTTCCAGCCAGCGACGCAGGTCACTGTATCGTCGGACTCGTAACGGTTCATCGTGGTCTGGTCGGCATGAAGCAGCTCCCCGGCCTCCTCGCAAACGGCCGCGAACAGTTCGTCCGTCGGCGCCCCGACGGCCACCAGCGTGGCGACCCGCCGCAGAGCTGCCTCGACCCGCCGGGACGACGCCTGCTCCTCGGCGAGCTTGGCAAGCTCGCCGATCAGGATCGCGACAACAGCCCCGGCAACAGCGAACCCGGTCACTGAGACAGGGTTGGGACCCAGGTCAGCACGCCGGCTGACGAAGGGCGGAGCGAAGAAGAGCTCCCGTGCCAGGACGCCGAGCACAACCGCGGTGAGAGCCGGTCGCGCGCCATCAAGGGCCGCCGCCACGATGACCACCAGCATCATGGAGAACAAGAACCCGCCGAGCACGACCGATGACCGCAACGGCAGCGCAGCGAGGGTCAGCAGCGCTGGCCCGGCAACGGCCAAGACCCACGCCGCCGCTCGACGGGCCAGCGACCGCCGCCTCAACCACGCGCCGGCCAGGCCGCTCGGCAGCCTCACAGCTCAAAGGCTAACTGATGACTACCAGAATGAGCCGACGGCAGACTGCTCCTCTCCGGCTGGCGCGTGGCCGCCCTCGGCAGGGCGCGCAGAGCGGCTCGAGCGCTCGTCAGACTGATGTTTAGCTGCAGCCGCAGCGAGGTGCGGCATGCTGCCGCGGTCTACTGGGCCGGAGCCGGGGCCGATGTGTCGGTCTGCCAGAGCGCGAACTCGTTCCCTGCGGGTCCGTGCATGTCGAGAACCGGTCCATGCCCGGAACCGGCATCGGCTCGTTTGCCTGGCCGCCGAGTTCCGTCACGCGCGCCGCACCTGCCTTGATGTCGTCGACCGCGAAGTACGGCCGGGTACCGCGCTAGCCGGGCTCCATGTTGGTGATCGCCGCGCCCTGCTCGCCGCCCAGTCTATATGGTCTGGTATTCGAACGGGCCGGGACTTGCCTGGAACTGCCACCCGAACAGGGAGCCCCAGAATTCCTGGCTCGTCTTGGGATCGGCCGCCGGGATCTCGATGTGCACGATCTGACCTGGCAACGCAGCCTCCTCATTTCGTCGTTCACCGTGCCGCCGTCACTCCGGTCGGCCGCCCGCCCGGGTCAAACTCATCGGTGGTCAGCCAGACGTTGGCCGCTGGATATCTGTACACCTGACCGAATAATGCCAGCGCGGTCGCACGGCTAACCCGGCAACCCATCCGGGCGCTAGCGCGGGCCTGCGTTCCTGCCCGCGCCGGTCTAGCCGGGCGGCCATGGCAAGCCCTCCAATCCCGCCGCCCACGATCAGGACTCGCGGTCTGCCGGGCGTTCCCGGACGGTAGTAGTTCCCTGGCCTCGTGGCATCGGCCGTCCGCCGGTAACCAGCGCGCAGAACGACCGATCTGTACGTGATCGCTCACGCTGCTACAGAAACCGAAAGGCCCGGGTCTGGTAGCTGGGGTGGTGCCAGGGCCTGAGCGCCGCCACCGGCGAGCTGGGCCGGGTTCACCGGCTGACGAGCGGGAGGAACACCTGGTCGATGATCTCGGTCATGGCGTCCTCGTCGCCGGGGCTGAGCAAGAGTTCGTGCCGGAGCAGGTCGATGGGAAGGGTGGCAACTCGCGGGGGGATGTCGTCTCGTGCTTCGCCGCGTTCGGCGGCTCGTTTGAGGATGGCCGCCATGACCTCTCTTCCGGTCTGGAGCAGCTGGGCTTGGAAGTCGGGGACGAGGGCAGGATCGGCGAAGTAGTCGCCGGCCACCCCGTAGAAGGTCTCGGGGCCGAGCTCGGCGAACCGGGCAGAGATCCGGCATAGCACGGCGAGCACGTCGCCGCGCAGGCTCCCGGTGTCGGGGATCTCTCCCGAGAGCATGGGGCGGTGGCGGCGGAGGGCTGCGATGACGAGCTGGGGCCGGGTCGGCCAGCGGCGGGCGAGCACGGGCCGGCTAGTCCCGGCCCGCCGGGCGACGCCTTCCATGGTCAGTCCGGCGTAGCCGACCTCTCGGAGCTCGTCCCAGGCGGCGTCGAGGAGCGCGTCCTCCAGGGCTGACCCGCGCCGGCGCGTACTGGTCGGCGTGCGCGGGATGGCCTTGTCGGTGCCCGGTGGCGTTGCGGTATGTCCGGTCACGCTCCCCACCTCTAAGAATCAGCTTGCATCTTATCGCCTGAAGACATATAGCCTAGTTAGGATGCGGAGCGCATCTTATAGGAAGGCGCGGCGATGACGAGCACGACCCAGGCGGCAGACGCGGAGCGGCAGGCAGCGGCGCCCGGCTGGTGGCCGCTGCTGGTCATCGCCTCCGCCCACTTGATGGCGATCCTCGACACCACGATCATGTTCGTCGCCCTGCCGTCGGCCCAGCGCGCCGTCGGGCTGCCGGCGGCTGCCGGGCAGTGGATCGTCACCGCCTACACGCTGGCGTTCGCCGCGCTCCTGCTGGTCGGGGGCCGCCTGGCCGACCGGCTGGGCGCCCGCCGTACGCTCCTGGCCGGGGTCATCGGCTTCGCGCTGGCCTCCGCCGTCGGCGGGGCGTCGGTCACCGGCGCCATGCTCCTAACGGCCCGTGCCGTGCAGGGCGCATCGGCCGCGCTGCTGGTATCATCCACGAAGTCCCTGCTGGTGACCGTGTATACCGGCGACGAGGAACGCTCCCGCGCCATCGGCATCTTCACCGCCACCCTCGCCGCTGGCGGCGCCCTCGGGCTTGTCGTGGGCGGGGTGCTCACCTCCGCGCTCGGCTGGCGCTGGTGCCTGTACGTGAACGTGGCCGTCTCTCTCGTCGCCATCATCGGCGGCCCTAAGGTGCTGCCAGCGGTGGCGAGCCGCCGCGAGATCCGTATCGACCTGACGAGCGCCATGCTGGCCTCGGCCGGGATGGCCGCCCTCGTGTACGGGCTGGGGGAGGCAGCATCGGTCGGCTGGGGATCGGGTCAGGTGGCCGGCTCACTCGCCGGCGCGGCCATCGCCCTGGCAGCCTTCGTGACCCGTCAGGTCGGCAAGCCCAACCCTCTCCTCCCGCTGCGCGTGATCTGTGACCGCAACCGGGGCGGGGCGCTGCTCGCCATGATCGCCAACAACCTGAGCACCTTCGGCATGCTGCTCATACTCACCTACCAGCTCCAGACGGTAATGGGCTACTCGGCCCTTCGCACCGGCCTTGCCCTGCTTCCCTTCGCGATCGGCGGCGCGGCGAGTGCCGCGCTGATCGCCCCCCGCCTCGGGAAGCGGATCGCCCCGCGGTGGCTGATTGCGGCGGGCATCTTCCTCAGTGCCGCCGGCCTGGCACCCCTGATCGGCATCACGCCAGCCAGCCGCTACATCCCGCTCATCTTCACCGCCACGATCATCGAAGGCATCGGGACCGGCATCGGCGGCCCGCCGATCCTCCAGACCATTCTCCGAGCCGTGCTTCCCACCGACACCGGCGCCGCGTCCGCCGCCCACAGCACGGCGGGCCAGCTCGGTTCCTCCATCGGCGCCGCCCTGCTCAGCACCATCGCCGCCACCGCGACCGCCGCCTACCTTGCTTCTCATGCAGGGACGACCGCCGTGACGGCCACCGTCCACGGCTACACCACCGCAATGGCCTGGGGCGCCGGAATCCTCCTCGTCACCGGCATCCCCACCCTTGCCCTCATCAACGCCAAAGCACCCTCTCCACAACAGACCCCGGCCATTCAATCTCTGTAGCAAAAGAAGTAGGCCGCCGATTAGGCGATCTGGCTCTATGCGTCTCCACAAAAGGTCGCGTAGCAATTGCCGTAGCGGTGTAAAGGGATTGGCTGAATAATGGAAGATTATGCATGACTGTGCATAAACGCGGGCGGTCGCGACGACCTCAATTCAGATCCGGACGGTGATCTGCCATCGAGGATCCCCTGCAGCCCAGATCGGCTGCGGCCAGCGGGACGAGCACCCATACTGTCCAGGTCGGCTCACCCGCGGTGGCCGTCAGCTGATAGATGTTCCCGTCCGCGGCATTGTTTGTCTACGGACAGTGGCTTTCGGAGTGATAGACCGCCCGTTAACCAGCGGGTGATGGCCTCGGGTTCGCCCGCCTGCGCCTCCAGTTAAGCCATGACCGGGGCGCCGGCGGGTCTTGGATCGATGATGCTTATTGTGCGTCAGCGATTCTCGCTCGCGCCCAGCGGCGGGACGTGCGCCCGAACATCTGAGCCAGCCGGCGTTCCGAAAGCGGGTTGCCAGCCCGCACACTGAGCCTGTACGCGGCCACCGCCGCGTCATTGACGGCGCTGGCTTCAGATACCTCATCGCCACGCCGCTCGTTGGCGGGAATGGTCGGCAGCGCGGCGGCCTGACCTGCGGACCGCCGCGTCGGGTCTGACGCGTGGCGCTCGCTCGCGCCGGGACGATCGCTGTCAACGGCCAAGATCGGGAGAGGATATATGGCAGGACTGCAGGTCTTACGATTGCAGAGGTGCGCTGCCGACCGCCTGAGTTCTGCCGCTCCGGAAGTCCGGATCAGCCAGACTAGGAGCTCATACGAGCCTACGAGACTGACCGCCGGCCCGACCTGCTGACCGGGGTCAACCCGGCCACCGGCCAGCGCCAGCTGTACGGCTCGGTCGGGTCGACATCAACTGCGCGGTGATCGGCCACACCGCCACCGCGCCCACCGCCAACCTCCCCGAGTCCCAATTCCCACCCAGGTAACCGGCATGCCGCCGCTGAGCGCGTCACCGAGACTGAGGATGTACTCGACCAGATCAGGCGGTTACAGGCGCTAGCTAGCAGGGGTTGAGCTGGTTGGGCTAGCAGGGGGCGAAGGTGGGCGTTCGCAGTAATGGCAGGCGGCCCGCTGCACGGAACACTCGGGTATGTAGGGCGTGACGGCGGAGAGCCGAGGCGCGCTTGCCGACGGGGAGGAAGGGTGGCGTGGCCCGGTGAGTGATGTGGACCAGGGCCGTGTGCGGCGGCGGGACGCCGCGGGCAGGGGCGCCGTTGCCGGCCGTCGGCCTCGATGTGATCGGCGGATCGCCGGGAACGGCGGATCGCCGGGAAGGAGAGGAAATGCCTGCTGGTGAGGTCCAGGGCGAGATGACGGACGGGTTCAATCTGGTCGTTGATGCTCTCAAGCTGAACGGGGTCCAGACGATCTATGGCGTGGTGGGTATCCCGGTCACCGACCTGGCCCGGGTCGCGCAGGCGAAGGGGATCCGATACATCGGATTCCGTCAGGAACAGGCCGCGGGTCACGCGGCGGCCGCGGCGGGCTTTTTGACCCAGCGTCCGGGGATCTGCCTGACGGTGTCCGCTCCGGGGTTCCTCAACGGGCTGCCGGCGCTGGCGAACGCCACGACGAACTGCTTCCCGATGATCCAGATCGCCGGTTCCAGCGACCGGGCGATCGTGGACCTGCAGCAGGGCGACTATGAGGAGCTGGATCAGATGGCCACGGCCAAGCCGCTGGCCAAGGCCTCCTTCCGGGTGGAGCGGCCGGCGGATATCGGGATCGGGGTGGCCCGGGCTATCCGCGCCGCGGTCTCGGGCCGCCCGGGCGGGGTGTACCTGGACCTGCCCGCCGCGGTGCTGGGCGCGACGCTGGACGCGGCGGCGGGCCGGGCGTCGCTGTTCGAGGTGGTCGATCCGGCTCCCCGCCAGCTGCCCGCGCCGGAGTCGGTCACCCGGGCGCTGGATCTGCTCGCCGGGGCGCAGCGGCCGCTGATCATCATCGGCAAGGGCGCCGCCTACGCGCGGGCCGAGGAGCCGGTCCGCGCCTTCATCGAGTCCACCGGTATCCCGTTCCTGCCGATGTCGATGGCCAAGGGCCTGCTGCCCGATGACCACCCGCAGTCGGCGATGGCGGCCCGGTCGCTGGCGATCGGCCAGGCCGATGTGGTGATGTTGCTCGGCGCCCGGCTGAACTGGCTCTTGGGGCACGGCCAGCCGCCGCAGTGGGCGGCGGACTGCCGTTTTGTCCAGGTGGACATCGATTCGGCGGAGATGGACAGCAACCGGCCGGTCGCCGCCCCGGTGACCGGTGACATCTACTCGGCCATGACCCAGCTGGTCGCGGCGCTGCGGGCCGGCCAGATCACCCCCCAAAAAGCGTGGCTGCAGGAACTGGACGCCAGGAAGGCCCACAACGTCCAGCGGATGGCCGCGCGGCTGGCCGCCGACGTCAAGCCGATGAATTTCTCCACGGCCCTGCGAGCCATCCGCGATGTGCTGGCCGAGCACCCCGGTACCTATGTGGTCAACGAGGGCGCGAACACCCTGGATTTCGGGCGTGATGTCCTGTCCATGTTCGAGCCGCGGCACCGCCTGGACTCAGGCACCTGGGGGGTCATGGGAGTCGGCATGGGCTACGCCATCGCCGCCGCGGTGGAGTCCGGCAAGCCCGTCGTCGCCGTCGAGGGCGACAGCGCCTTCGGGTTCAGCGGCATGGAACTGGAGACCATCTGCCGGTACAAGTTGCCCGTCATCACCGTCATCTTCAACAACGGCGGCGTGTACAAGGGCGATGAGGTCAACCGCTATTCAGCCGATCCCGCCCCGACCGTGCTGCTGCAGTCGAGCCGGTACGAACAGCTCGGCCAGGCCTTCGGCGGCGAGGGCTACTACGCCGAGACCCCGGACGCGGTGACCGCCGCCCTGCATCAGGCCTTCGCATCGGGCAAGCCGGCCGTCGTCAACTGCCTCATCGACCCGGCCGCGGGCACCGAGAGCGGCCACCTGCAAAACCTCAACCCCAAGGACTCCGTCGAGCCCAGCACATAGCCATCTCAGCCAGCCCCTGCCCAGCCGCATTTTCCGGGCGGCTGCCCCCATCCCACCGGGAGGAACCATGAGCACCGCCACGACCGATTCCGCCGCGACCGGCCCCCAGGGCCACCTTGATCCCAATAAGCCGCTGGCCCTGGACGGCATCACCGTCGTCGATTTCACCCGGGTCCTGGCCGGCCCGACGTGCACTCGCATGCTCGCCGACGCCGGCGCCCGGGTCATCAAGATCG
>Ga0187816_10000124_pt1 | contig 20868 bp, 15 predicted proteins | sample NC_wetland_sal_i_16_FD_132960 | JGI IMG/M metagenome (GOLD analysis project Ga0187816, IMG submission 132960) | Wetland sediment microbial communities from Neuse River Estuary, North Carolina, USA - SO4_1 | ecosystem: Environmental > Aquatic > Freshwater > Wetlands > Sediment | place: USA... | reverse complement strand
GGCGAGGTGGCCGTAACAGCGCCCGGGACACCTTGATTGACATATCTGACGTTATTCACGGTGACGTTTTTGTTGACCACGGTGTTGTTGTAATAGTTGTTGATCACCGTCTGATTCACCGTAGTGTTAGAAATGTTCACGTTGTTGACGTAAATGCGGCTGACCGGATACGAAGGTACAAAGACCTCGCGGGGGCCAAGCGGAAACCAGCCAACATTGACGCCGGCAGCGAAGCCGCCGCCACCAAAGGCAATGCCCGCAGCAAAATGGGGACCGCCAACCCAGGCCACCAAGGCAGGAGCGTAGACCGGACGCACGTAGGCAACCGCAACCACAGGAGGCGGGCAAGGCACCCAACCCCAAGCGCCTCCAGCGAAGATCCAGCGCCCGTAATGAAAGGGCGCGAAACCCCACGGCGCGTCATCCACCCATGTCCAGCCCCAGGGCGAAATCCAAGCCCAGTGACCGTACCGGTAGGGAGCCCAGCCCACGACGGCGACGTGTGGGAACCAGACAGTCCCATATTCCGGGACGGGTCGCCAGCCACCGTAGTCATCCAAATCCTCGTAGCCAATCACATCATCGGAAACATAGCGGCGAGCAACAGAATGGTCCTCGCGAAGATCGCGCTCATCGCACCAAGAATCGAAATCATCCTCATCGGGAACCGCTTGAACATCGGCGCTCAACGTATCCGTGCCGGTGAAATAACCCTGTTGGCCGGGATGGACCGTGTAAGACGAGCCACCGCCCGTGACGTCTCCTTCTCCGTCGCGGACGTCGATGATGGTGGTGTCGCCGGCTTCATTCACATTGACGCGATAGCGGCCAGGACGAAGAACAGAAAAGGCGAGGTTGGGGGTATCGATTTCGATGGACTCGTCCTGCGCCAGGCGGCGGACACGGAGATTGAGAGTGCCTTCGGTGAGGCGGACCTGCATCATGTGGTCATCGAGATTGAGGAAGGAAAAACCGGTCTGGTCACCGAGGCGAAGCGCGGCAGAACCGACGTGAAGCTCCGCGCGCGCACCCTGATCGGTCCAAAGTTTGTCGCCCGTCGTAATCGGGCGATTGAGAACAGCAGCGACCCAATCATCGGTGCCGGAAGGACTGAAGGATACTTGCCCCTGAACGAAACCGAGCCGTGCAACACGGCCGGGAGGATCATCATCATCGGCGAGGGAGCGGTTGGGGGCGAGCATGACAAAAGTCAAAAGTACGGTGAACAAGATCAGCCAGTGTTGTGCACGTGATTTCATCAGTTTGCTCTCTTCTCTCCTGGAAACTTTCTCAGCGTCAAACCAAAAGCCGCAAAACAGGACTAGCGATGACGATGGGAAAAGTTCGTGGTGCCGGTTCAGGCACGATTTTCAGTACGGGAACAATCCCGGCTGGGTTGGGAATTAGACCTGAAATCCCGACATCACTATGTGTAACACGGAGCGGGTGTAAGAGTTGTGCGAACCGCAGCAGGGGTCGCGAAAGGTGCACGTCGAGTACAGGGAGAAAAATAAGAAGGCCCGTTCCGAACGAACCGGAACGGGCCAAGGGGTTGGTCAGAGAAGTTTTCAGTGATGTCCGCCACCGCCGGCGTGTCCGCCACCGCCGCCACCGTGAGATCCACCGCCGCCACCACCACCGTGGAAACCACCACCGGAGCTACCACCATGGTAGCCGCCGCCGGAGCTGCGGGGCGCGGAGTAAGAAGGAGCGGAATAGCTCCGCGGGGCGCTGTACGAGCGCGGAGCAGAATAGCCGCGAGAGCCGTTATAGGACGGCGGGCTGTAGGAGCGGTTGCCGTTGTATGAAGCCGGCGGCCGGTTAGTGGAATTGCGCTGAGCTGCGCCGCCGCCGGAGCCTGCCCAAGGCGGACGATTCGTGGAATTGTTGCGCGCCGTGCCCACAGAGTTGGACGGGCGATTGGAGCTGCCGAAGCCCTGCGGAGCGCGGCCGGAGTCCGTGGTGTTGCCCTGCGCACTCCAGGAACGGGTCTGCGCAGAGGGCGGCCGGTTGGCGGAAAGCTGGGACTGGCGGTTGGCGCTCAGACCCTGCTGAGCACTGGACATCGAATGAGCGACTGTGGTGCCAGATGTATGTCCTGCCGAGAGTGCCGATGAATTCATCGTGTGAGCAAGCGTATGAGAAACGGATGGCGACGGTGCGGTCCGAGCCGTGACGCTGCGATTCTGCACGCTGGCAGAAGGCGTAGCGACGTGGCCGTTCATATTCGCCGCGCCGAAAGAGCTGGCACGAGAAGGCGAGGCATGGATGCCGTTGGTGACCTGAGCGTTTCGCAAAGACGCTTCGCTGAGATGTTGGGCGCCGCGATTGACCGACTGGCCGTTTACAAAGGTGTTGTGCGAGGCCGTGGTGACGGCATGCGGGTTATGCGCGTAGGCATAATTGTTGAAATTGCGGTAGCTGTTGGCGTTGAAATTGTGGAAATAGGCGTTATGGACGTTGACGTTATGCCAGTAACCCCAACCGCAGTGATACCACGGGTGGAACGGCTCACCCCAACCGAGTGGGAACCATCCATAACCGCCGCCCCAGCCAAAGCCAAATCCGAAACCAAAGCCGCCCAAGAACCCGACAAAAGCGGGCCCATAAAAGGGTCGAGCATAGATTGGCCCGGGGCACCAACCCCAGTAGGAACCGAAATAGTTCCAACGACCGTAGTGGTATGGTGCAAAGCCCCAAGGCTCGTACCCAACCCAACTCCATCCCCAAGGGGCGATATAGTCCCAGTTACCGTTGCTGTAGGGAGCCCAATCGGGGCCGACGTCGTTGGGGACCCAGACGTTGCCATAGTCCGGCTCTTGCTTCCAGGTGCCGTAATCGTCGAGGTCACTGTAACCAACTGTGTCGCGATTTACATACTTTGCAGAAGCAGACTTGTCTTCGCCGAGGTCACGCTGCTGCGCCCATTGATCGAGGGCATCCAGTGCAGCCGGCGCCCCCGTGGAGACTTTCACATTGCCTTCCGGACCGGTTACATCGACGCGCTCACCGGCTTTCACGGGATAGACTTGGCCGGCAGCCGCAATTTCGCCTGCGCCGCGAATCGCAGTAACGCTGGTGAAATCGCCGTTTTCATTGACGTCGATGCGGAACGCGCCCGCTTCCTTAACGGTAAAGGCAAGGTTGGGCGTATCGACTTCGTAGCTTTCCCCCTGGCGAATTTCACGAACGCGGAAGTTGATCTTTCCTTCCGGGAGGCGCATCTGCGTGATGTTTTCATCCAGATTGAGGAAGGAGAGAGCGGTCATGCTGCCCAGATGGATGGCGACCTGTCCGGCTTGCAATTCGGCGCGCGAGTCCTTATCGACCCAAAGTTTGTCACCGATGGTTACCGGCCGGTTTCTGCCGGCATTTCCCCAATCACCGGTTCCACCCGGCTGGATAGAAACGGAACCATCCACGACACTGACGCGAGCGACGCGAGAAGGTGGATTGTGTGACTCGTCGCTGGTGATGTTGTCATCGACGGCTGGCAAATTAGCGATATTTTCCTGTGCCTGTGACGGTGGCAGAGCTTGTGCCTGATCCTGTGCCTGGAGCGCGGGCGCTACCAGGAAGAGCGCAAGAGCAAGGCAAGAAAGAATGGCAATAAATTTTGGCTGGTCCGAAGTGGCTTTCATAACCCTTTCCCCTGATGAGCCCACTGCAGAGGTTCGGGCCCAGGGAACCTACCCACTAATATGATGTTCGGGAAGGCTCCCAATGGGTACAACCCAAGTATGGGAAAGAAGTTGCCATATTGTTGTGGCCAGGGAAAGGTATTTAGTACTAGTACGGAACCTACTGCCCGGATTCTGACCTTGCGGACAGCACCGCTTATCCCACAGTTTACGTACACTTGCGTCTTGTGGGCGCACCGCCCTTAGGGGAGAATCTGATGCACATGAAACGAGCAATTCTCGGTTTGGGCTTGGCGGCTTTGACCGCAACCTGCGCGGGTTCCGTCCAGGCACAGGTGTGGAGGCAGGCTGGACCTCCAGGTGGAACAGTGATTTCGCTGACGGCTGACCCGAACAACACCGATAGGTTGTTTTTGGGAACGGCCGACGGCCACGTGTTCTTCTCCAACGATGAGGGAGGACATTGGCAGCTTATCAGCCGGATTGGGAACGGCCAGGACGATGTGATTACTCACATCATCGTGGATCCGCGTGATGCGAACCGGCTGTATGCCAGCAGTTGGACGCTCTATTCCGGTGGAGGCGGCGTGTATCGCAGCGACGACGCCGGCCGCACCTGGAACATCATTGGATTGGCACACGAAACCGTTCGCGCCCTGGCGCAATCGCCCACAGATCCAAATTTGCTCCTCGCGGGCTCGCTAACGGGCGTTTACCGCTCGCAAGATGGTGGCGCGAGTTGGGTAAAGATCACTCCGGACAATCACCCGGACCTGAACAGATTTGACTCCGTGGCGTTTGACCCGAAGGACAACAACGTGATCTACGCCGGGACCTACCATTTGCCTTGGAAGACCGCGAATGGAGGCAAGGACTGGTTTCCGGTCGTGAAGGGCATGATTGATGATTCCGACGTGATGAACATCATCGTGGATCCGGCGAATTCGGCGAACGTGCATGCGGTGGCGTGCTCTGGCATCTACCACAGCCTGAACGGCGGGCAAGAGTGGGTGAAATACAAGAGCATTCCAAACATTTACCGGCGGACACAACTGATTCGCATGGATCCCACGAATCCCGACATTTTGTACGCAGGTACAACCAGCGGCTTGTGGAAGACGGTAAATGAAAAGGATTTCCGGCGCCTCACCCCCGGCGATTGGATCATCAACGCGATGATCATCGACAAAAAGAATCCGCAAAAGCTGATCATCGGCACGGAACGTGAAGGTGTGGAGATCAGCACGGACGGCGGCGAATCGTTTACTTCGGCGAACGTGGGCTTCCACCACCAGCACATCTCCGATGTGGCGGTGGACCGCGAGCACCCAGAACGGGCGCTGGTCGTATTGACCTTCGACGAAAACGCGTTCCTGGCCACGAGAGACGGCGGAAATTCCTGGATGGCGCTCGGGCCTGGATTGAAGCGCACGGAATTGCGGCACGTCTATTCAGCACCGACGGGCTGGTGGGCAGCGCTCACCAAGGGCGGCTGGTCAAAATACGACGAGACGACGAAAAAGTGGGTGCGCGCGGGAATGTACGTGCCCGACCCGACAGCTGCAGCGGCTAAGACCACAACTTCCAAGGGGAAGAAAGCGCCAGCCGCAAAGGCTCCGGTGACAAAACAGCCGGTCCCGACAGTCGCCGCTTATTTGGTGAACGACATGGCGTTTGGAAATGACACGTGGTACGCGGCTACGGCCGGCGGCGTGCTCGTTTCGAAGGATCACGGCGCAACGTGGAAATCCGCAAGCAAGGATTCCCTGGTGCGCAAGCCTTCCCAATCCGTGGAAGTTTCCAGCGATGGCAATCAAGTGTGGGCGATTGCTGAACGCAACCTGCTGTACTCGACAAACAAAGGCGAGAGCTGGGATGCCCAGGAACTCTCGTTCGCGGCCGCGGGTAACCTGAAACTTCAAAGCATCGATGATTCGTCGCTCTTCATCACCACAAACATGGGACTGTACGGATCACACGACGCGGGAAAGACCTGGAACCGCGCCGATGTGCGTGAATTGTCCTTCCAGTCCATAGCCGGCAACGGGACCGCGGTGGTTGCGGCGTTGCAAAAACATGGCCTTGTGGCTTCGTTCGATGGCGGAAAATCCTGGCAGCATATGGAAGATCCGCTATCACAGAGCTACTTCCCAGTGGTTCGGACGCGGCGCGATGGCTCGCTCCTGGCGGTTTCCGCCACGGAGGGTTTGCTGAGCCTTGACCCGAACGCTAAGTCTGCCAGCACGGCGGGCGGGACAGGAATGCGCTAGAGCCAACTCCACTTTCCCTCTGCTTCGAGGGCGCTCCGAGAAATCGGGGCGCCTTTGATTTTTTGGGGATGTTTTTGCTCGCCGCTCGCTGGCTCAGCCTGTTTTCGTGCGTCAGGAGCATGCTGTTCGCGCGTTCTTTATGAAGATTTTCATGCACAGGCATGCACATATTTCCACAGTGTTTCTGTGAAATAACTCTTGCCAACGTTTCTTCATGCTCCTAGTATCCGCATCAGATTGATCGGGAAGAAAAAACTTCACGAGTCAATTCAAAGATGGCGGCAAGGGTAAAACCGAGCATGTCAAATTCGAGTTGAACGGGAAGTGTAAACTTCGCAGTTTAATTCAAAGAGGCGGCGAGGGTAAAACCGAGCCAAACCTCCATTGAATTGGGTTGTGAAGAAAAACTTCGCGGTTCGATGCAAAGGAATGGCGAGGGTCACACCGCGCTAATTTCCGATGGGTCGGACAGAGGAGTGAGCTTCGCAGCAGAGTTCAAGGCAGCACGGGTCAAACCGAGTTGCTCTTGGATGCAAGCGGAAGCGAAAAGCTTCGCGGTACACTCAAGGATGCGGCAAGGGTAAAACCGAGTCGAAATCATGAGCTGAATCAGCAAGTGGAGCTTCGCGAGTCAATTTATAGGGGGCGGCCAGGGTAAAACCGAACTGCTTTCAACTAAGTTGATCGTGGAGCGGAAACTTCGTGACTCAATCGAAAAGAGGGCGACGCGGTCGCACCGAGTCGCCCTCGATTTTTTTGTGCCTGCGTTTTTTTTGTGCGGGTGCCCCATCCTCGTTTTGTGAGGGTGGGTCTTGGGTTTCTCTTCTCTCTGCGAACTCTGCGTTGAATCTCTTCTCTTCGCTTTTCGCTCCTTCCTCTCACCTTCAATTCTTCGACCAGGGCGGCACAACGCCGGTCATGCGCGCGTACGCGATCAGCTGGCCCATATGCTCGTTTGCGTGAACGATGATACGCAGGTACATCCCATCTACCGTCGCATCCCTATCGTAGATGTGGACCTTGCGCTGCAGGTCCTCGGGTTTCTCAGCTAAGTGTGCTTCTTTCACGGCATCCAGCGAGCGCTTCAGCCAACTGATTACTTCGGCTTTCGACGTGACTGTCTTTTCCGCGTCTTCTTTCAGGTCCGCGGGCATCTTGGGGCCGGTCACGCTTAACAAATAGAAATTCGCCATCACGATGTGCATGTACACCTCGCTCGTAGAACGGACTCCCGGCGCAGGGCGCCACGCGAATTTATCGGCGGGTGTTGCCTCGGCCAGCGCAACGAGCTGTTGAGACACATGCTTCCATTCCCCGTCATATCCTTGCCAGATCCCCTCAGGCATTTTCTGTGCGAACGCCGGCGCGCTCAACAAAAGCCACAGCCCAAATGCTGCCGCCGAAACGGTTTTCATGGTGCAACTCCTCTCCTGTAATCCGCATTTCGCCTGTAGCTCAGGCCTTCGAGGCCTGAGGCTTTTCCCTGCCGGGTGCCCCATCCTCGTTTTGTGAGGGTGGGTCTTGGGGTCCTCTTCTCCGACGATTCCCATCACATCGTGTCCACCGGAATCAACCCTCGTCCTTTCTCTGCGTAATTCGACCAACTGCTCCAGGGCCATTCCTTAGGATGATTAACCAATCCGCGCGTCACCGGATTCCCATGCATGTATTCCAGTTTCTCTTTCTTCTTTTCACCAGTGAACACATTGAAATCATAAAACCGCGTTTCCCAGAACGGCTGCGTGTGTGTCTTGGGGTGCGCTTCTCTGTCCGGGTGCCCCATCCTCGTTGTTTGAGGGTGGGTCTCGGGTTTCTCTTCTTCGTACTCCGTCTCAGGAATCTCCATCTCCCGCACCTTGTGGGACACGCGTTGCTTGAGCATTTGTAACACCGTGGAAGGTGTGCCTTTGGCGGGTTCGCTGATCAGCAGATGCACATGTTCGGGCATAACCACATAGCCCACCAACAGAAAACCATACTCCGCGCGAACTCGCGCCAACTCTTCGACGAAGAGCCTCCGGGCACTCGCCTTACCTAAGAGGGGTTTCCTCCGGTAGCAACCAAAAGTAACAAAGTGCAGGTCGTTACGTCCGTAGTACCGCCTCAACCCCTCCGGCATCAGAAGCCCCAAGACCCACCCTCACAAAACGAGGATGGGGCACCCACCGCATCATAACTCTTCTTCTATATTTATATATCGGATACTTTCTTAACTGAGCTGAAAGCAAGGAAGATGAGGGACCAAATACCAATGTCCGCCGTCTACCATTTCTGCCAGATGAACGATCGTGCTAACCTTTCTGATACGTGAGGTAACACAGTATGCCGCGTTGCTTTGTTATTCAACCGTTGGATGACGGTGGGCCTTACGACAAGCGTTATGAAGATGTTTTGTGTCCAGCGATTAAGGATGCTTGCCTCGAACCCTATCGCGTAGACAAAGACCCAGCGACAACTATTCTAATCGACGACATCGAAGAGAATATCCGTACATCTGAAATCTGTCTGGCGGATATAACGCCGGACAACCCGAACATCTGGTATGAAGTTGGCTATGCATTCGCCAAGAACAAGCCTGTGGTGATGATTTGCGCCAAAATGAGGCCAACAAAGCCACCTTTCGATGTGCAGCATAGGCACATTATTTTCTACGCGCCGGATTCGCCAAGCGATTTTCGGAAGCTCCAGAAAGAAATCACGGCAAGATTGAATGCGCAGATTCAAAAGACGGAAGCCATGCAAAGCGTCGCGTCTTTGTCGCCAGTGAAGATCGTCGGCGGCGACCTCACGTCTTATGAAATAGCAACAATGGTTTCAATCATGGAAAATCGGCTCATGCCGAACGAAGGGACAACGCCCAACAATATCCGTCAGGATATGCGCAAGGCAGGCTATACGGATATCGCAACCAGTCTGAGCCTTGAAAGTTTGAGCAGAAAAGCATTGATTGAATACACAGAGGTTGAGTCGAATAATTTCGGAGAGACCTATACGGTCTGCATGCTCACCTCGCGCGGTCTCGACTGGATGCTTGAAAACCAAGACAGATTCAGACTCTCAGGGCGAAGAGACGAGGAAGAGCCCCCCAAAGTGAACGATGAAGACATTCCCTTCTAGTTTCGGGCCTCCCCTCTGTCGGGTGCCCCATCCTCGTCTTGTGAGGGTGGGTCTTGGGGTCTTCTTTCTTGGATTCACTCCTTCTCGCGTCAGTTTCGAAATCACCAGCGCTTCCCTGTGCGGAGCCGCTTTCGAACACAATACTCTTCAAATACTAATTGACATATAGTAAATATCATGCTATGCTAGTTGTTTTATGCTCGCGGAACGATCTCTCTCTGCCCATTCGCTCTTCCCCACTCGTCCGTCAAATCGGAAAAATCCCCTAACTCCTTTGTTTCCCCTTCATACAGCGATTCCGCCTGTAAGTCCTTTGTTTCCCCTTGATACGAAAAATGGGGGGTCCCCCCTCTTAATGCGCGCACCATCGCACTCCGTACACCCCGTACAGCTCTCTGTACAGTATGGTTCTTCAGGTTATCCCTTGTTCGCTCAAGCGTTTGCGCGGTCTGTACCGAAAAACAGGGGGGAGGGGGAGGGGTGCAGCACTGATTACTATATATGCAACTAACCAACAAGGGCCGGTGCGCCGACATTTTGCCCAAATTCCCTCGATTTCGCGGGTTTTCTGCACGGAGATGCGCCGAGGCGTCGTTATGTTGGCGGACCGCCTCGGAAGGCGGTCCCTACAAAAGCAAGGCGGGTCAGCGGGAATAGTGATTGCCGCCGATTTGATAGCCGACGCCGCGGATGGTACGAATCAGGGGACGATCGGAGCCGGAATCAATTTTGCGGCGCAGGTAGTTGATATAGACATCCACGACATTGGTCATGGAATCGCCGTGCATGCGCCACACTTCCTCAATAATGGTGTTGCGAGGAACAGGACGGCCGGGGTTGCGCAGGAGAAACTCCAAGAGAGCGTACTCCTTGGGGCTCAATTCGATGGAGCGTCCGGCGCGGCTGACTTCATGAGAGACACGGTTGACCTGGAGATCCTCGAAGAGAAAGACGTCCTGGGCAGGCCGATTGCGGCGGCGCAGAACGGCGCGCGCGCGGGCAACGAGTTCGGCGACAGCGAAAGGTTTGATGACGAAATCGTCGGCGCCGGCATTCAGGCCGCGAATCCGCTCTTCAACCGCCGTTTCCGCCGAAAGAAGTATGACGGGGGTGTCCGGCCAGCGTCGCAGGATGCCGCGGAGCGGGTCGCTGCCCGGCACGCCGGGGAGATTCATGTCCAGGAGAACAAGATCGAAGGGAGCGTTCTCCGGGAGACCGGACAAGTGGTCGGAATGGGCAACCAACTGAACGGAGAAATTTTCCTGCTGAAAGCGGGATTGCAGAAATTCGGCCAGAGCGGCATCCGCCTGGGCCACAAGTAAACGCATGGTCGCTCACACAAATTTTCTGGAAGGGGGGATGAGTTAAGTATCAGAGCAATATACGAACCTGTCAACACAGGATCGCGCGCTGACACTCAATCCATTAAGGGCCCTGGGGGCGGGCTCCGGAACTCGGAGTTGGTTTGCTGGAAGCCGGGCTGGACAGCGGATTCACTGCCTGGCCCGGCGAGAGGATGGGAGATCTGTCATTCAAAACCGGATTGAGAATAACAATGTCAATGCGGCGATTGTGGGCGCGGCCCTCGGAAGTGGAGTTGTCATCGACAGGGTGGAATTCCGCAAAGCCCGCCGCGGAAAGACGCGTGGGCATAACGCGGTAGCGGAGAATGAAGAGTTGGACGAGTTCGGTGGCGCGGGCCGTGGAAAGCTCCCAGTTTGATGGGAAATGCGTATTGTGGATGGGAACATTGTCTGTGTGGCCCTCGATTCGAAGGCTTTCGGTGCGCGGGACAACGACACTGGCGAGGCGATCAATGGCATTCATCGCCGAGGGACGCATTGTGGCCGAACCGCTGTCGTAGAAGCCCATTTCGCGCAAACTGACGACCACTCCTTCCTTGCGCGCCTGGACGTCCACAACGCGCTGCTTGATTTCGGGAGCCAGGACTTTTTCCAGCTCGGCCTGAACGTCCTTGAGCGAACCGGCAGCGGCAGAAGGGCCGAGAACACCCTTCATGGGCTGGACGAAGCGCTCCATGTCGCCGTTGCGCTGGACATTCTCGACAGCCTGAATGCTCGTGAAAGGGATGGGTTCGGATTCGCTGAGAGGGATTTTGGTATTGGAGGTGTCGAAGACACCGAGTTCCTGGAAGGCCACCTGAATGGCCAAGGCGAGGCGGCCGACTTTTCGTTTGTCGACTTGCGACGAGGAATAGAGCACGACAAAAAAAGCGAAGAGAAGGGTGATGAAATCTGAGTAACTCACGAGCCACCGATCGTGCGAAACCAGGTGCTCCGTTCTTTTGCGGCGGCTCATGCAGCTTTCTTCCCTTCGCGGCTGCGATTGGCTTCCGCGAAGAAGCCAAGCAGCTTGGTTTCCAACATCCGGGGATTGGATTCTTCCCAGGCGCGATTGGACGGCACCGGTAAACGCGCCCCGGGCGTGGCCAAATAATTCCGCCTCCAGCAATGGCTCTGGAATCGCGGCGCAGTTCACCACCACAAAAGGCTGCTTGGCCCGTGGGCTCAATTCGTGAATCGCCTCCGCGACCAACTCCTTTCCCGTGCCAGTCTCGCCGCTCACGAGCACGGTCGTGTCCCGCTTCGCCACCAGGCGCGCCAACCGGTAAACTTCCTCCATCACCGGACTCATGCCAATCATTCCCGGCAAGGCCTTTGGCGCTTCCGGCTCCGGGCGCGACTCCCACGATGGCAGAGGAATAGTTTCGGCTTGCGGCGTCTGCACGCTCAAGCCGGCCGCGCCAGGGTCATCTTGTCGCGAAGCTTCAATCCAACAAACGCTCATCTGCGGATGTTCCCGCCGGATCAGTTCGGCCACTTCCGAAGCATCCAGGTCCGCCAGGTTTCGGTCCAACAGCACGCCGTCATAGGCAATCTCCCGCAATTTCGCGAGCGCTTGGGCTCCGCCGCAGGCTTCCCTGCGTTCCACTCCGTCCAGTTCCGGGTCGCCCAGTACACGCTGGCGCACTCTCGGATCTGAACTTGCCACCAGAATTCGGCTTGCTGTCCTCACCCAATTTGTCGTTGCTGCCGCAGCCATTCTTGGACTCCAATCCGGGGACCACTTGTGTGCCAGGAATTGCTCCCTAACATGCCGGGGCCTGGGCAACGTCTTCCTTGCGAGTACGCCTCTGCCACGGTGCGCGTAGGTCACCACAATTCAATGGGAATGGCTGCTGAAAAGAGAGGAGTTAGCGGACGGGCATCCGCGCGCGCTGCGCCGGAGAGGCACAGTGTCCATCACAAACACACAAAGTACTACGCACTTCCTGCCCAGATTCGTTTCTGAGCGGCAGTTGGGTCCAAGGCTTCTGCTCCAAACGTGGCTCTTCGCACGTTGGAAGTGCTTCCTTTTAGCTATCGACCTTTTTTCGGGAAACTTTAGTGGGCTGGTTCGACTTCTTCGTGTTCCATTTTGGGTGCGAACACCGTCTCGACGAGAGCTTGCACTTGCGGCACAAAGGCGTCCAGGTCCATGGTGAAACGTGCCAAATCCATTTTGAGGAGCTGCGGGCAGCATTTCCCCAGATCTTCCCACGCTGGATCTGCGGCGAGGTCCACGCTGCGCCACTCTTCATATCCATGGCCTAGTTCGCGCAACCTGCAAAGCGTGTCGGCGATGTGTACCAGGGCCACGACAGGATTCTCCACTGGAGCTTTCGATACGTCATGGTGGTAGGCAATCACTTCGTTCACGGCTCGCGGCAATTGCCACATCGAGCCCAGAATGCTGCCGCTTTCGCAATGGGTAAACCCCAGGTCATGCATCTCCTGCTCCACCAGCGGTGTGCCCTTTTCCTGTGCTGCCTCTAATACCTTCCCATACTCGTCCGGATAAGCCAGGGAATTCACCAGAATCCCCAGGTCGTGCAGCAGGCCCATTAGGTACGCTTTGTCCGGATCGGCATATCCAATGCGTTCCGCCAGTTCGCGGCAAACCGTGGCGCACCCGAGCGAGTGCCTCCAGAACACGATGGGATCGGTGGCCCATTTCGCGCCCGAACTGAATTTGTGCAGGCAACAGGTCAACAGAATGTCTTCCACGCGTTGAATTCCCAGGCTCAACACCGCTGCATGGATGGACTCCGTTTCCCTTGCCCTGCCGTACAGCGATGAATTCGCCATCCGCAAGCACTGTGCCGCGATGGTTTTGTCGTAGGAAACCAACTGAACCACTTTTTTCAAGTTGATCTGCTCCGATGGCGAGCGCAACAATTCCAGCAAAGGTTGCAACACCGCCGGCGAGGACGGCAAGGTCCGCAATCCTTCGACCCGCCGCTTCAAACCATCGCGCAGCCCCGAACTCATAGCTTTCCCACCTTTCCCGTTTCCGCTCCCGGCTTACGGTAAAGCGTAGTACCTGGCAGATGCACCAATCGGAATTGGTCGTTCACCTGGAATAAAGATTCCGCTTGCCCGAGAAAGAAACACCCGCTGGGCATGAGGTTGGAGAAGAAATGTTGCACCACGCGTTTCTTCGAGGCCACATCGAAATAAATCAGCACATTGCAGCAGAAAATCAGATCCATTCCTTTCATGAATAACATGCGGCTGTCATCATTCAGGTTCAGGCGGGCGAAGGTAATCCGCGCCTTCACTTCATCGCGCACTCTCAGGCGCGTTCCCTCGGCCGGAAGGAAATACTTCCTCTTGTACAATTCGGGGGTATTGCGCAAAGCGTAGTCGCCGTAGACGCCGGCGCGCGCGGTCTCGACAGAATTGTCGTTCAGGTCCGTCGCTTGAATCTCGAAGACCCAGTCCTCCAACAGGTTTTCTTTTTCTTCCATCAGGAACATGGCCAAGGTGTACGGCTCCTCGCCCGTCGAACAGCCGGCGCTCCAAACCTTCAGCTTCTTCAGGCCAATCTTGCTTCGTTCCGCCGCGAGTTCCGGAAGGATCACATTGTGCAGAGCGTTTAACTGTGCCGGACTGCGGAATAAGCAGGTTTCTCCGATGGTTATTTCGTTAAGGAGTTCGCGCACTTCCTGATCCCGCCGCGCGGGATTCGTCAGCAACTCCAAGTACTCCCGGCCACCGCTTGCTCGTCCGCCACCTTTGGCCATCCGGCGTCTGCAGGCCGAAACCAGCAGGTACAGCTTCTCTTCCGAGTGATAAATGCCACAGGTTTGGTAAACGAGATCCCGAATCCTCAGATAGACCGGATCCTGGCTCTCTTCCTTCTCGGTCATTTCCACGACCGCTGTTTTCAGGACTTCACCAGGCATGATGCTCCCTGTTCTTTGCGCTTAGCGGTGCTGTTTGCCATTGGGCTCCGCGCTCCACGAGTTTCCCTGTATCCTGCTGCCCGTTTTTTCGTTTGCCAACGCTCCAGGCTCTTTCCGGCCAGTCAGCAGCCGGTTCCGGCTCGTGCGGCGTTCAATTTCTCGCGCAATTTCGGAAAGTGGAAATAACCCTTCCGCCAGACCGGCAGCGGCCACCTGACCCGGCATGCCCCAGACGACGGAACTTGCTTCGTCCTGTACGATCACTTGCCCGCCGGCGTCTCTTATACGTTGCGCGCCGCGCACGCCGTCCGACCCCATCCCCGTCAGGACCACAGCAAGAGCGTTTGCTCCATACGTCTGCGCCACGGATTCGAACAGAACGTCCACCGCCGGCCGGACGGAGTTTTGTGGTGGATCCTGGTTCATCACCAGCCGCGCGGTTATCCCTTCCCGTACCAATTTCATGTGAAAGTCTCCCGGCGCGATCCAGGCCTCCCCTGGTTTCAAAACGCCGCCCGCTTCGCCTTCACGGATCTGGATTGCCGATTGCTTATTGAGCCTTTCTGCGAGCAGTCTCGTGAACAGCGGCGGCATATGCTGAACCACCACGATTGGCACGGGAAATTCTCTGGAAAGCACCGGCAAAACCTCTGCCAGAGCGTTTGGCCCTCCGGTCGATGTGCCGACGGCCACCACATCGACGCGCGCTGCGATTCCTGTCCGTTTTACCGCCGGGGCGGGCACTAACTGCATTTTCACCGCTGCAGGGGCAGTCTTCCCATCCCCTTTTCGCCAACACAGCCCTTTGACCTTGGGAATCAGTTCCGCCTGGATTCGCGACCGTGTCTGTTCCAGGCTACCGGTGTTGCTTGGCTTAGTGAGGTAATCGCTGGCGCCGAGCGACAGCGCCTCCAGCGTAGTCGCTGCGCCGCGCTCGGTCAGGGTACTGAACATGATGACTGGGAGTTTCGGATAAATCTTGCGGATGGCAACCAGCGTCTCCAGTCCCGACATCCCCGGCATTTCCACGTCCAGCGTGATCAAATCGGGTTTCAGCAGGGGGATTTTGGACAGGCCGATGCTTCCATCAGCGGCGCTGCCCACCACCTCAATTGCAGGATCTATAGCCAGCGCTTCCGCCAGCACCTTGCGGATGACCACGGAATCATCAACGATCAAAACGCGTATGCCTGCCATGCTCTGTTTGCCTTCTTCCCCGGATTGCCGCCCTCGCGGACCCATGGTCTGCGGTTCAGTACTTGAACTCGACGGTCAAACGCATTGGTTTGTTTGTCATTCTGGCCAGTCTCTGCATGGCCTTCCACAAATCTCCCGCTACCTTCGTCCCATTCTGCGCCTACGTTTGTCTTCTCGTGGCGACACGCAGGCGCGCCTAATCCTTCTTTTTCCAAGCAACTCCGATTCCAGCCGCAGTAGGCCTGCGCGTTTTTTTGTTCTCTCGAAATTTTGGCTTCTGTTCTTCACTCGTTCTCCATCTCCTCTCTTTTCTTTAACTCACACTCCCCGTCGATGCCCTCGCAAATCAGGCGCCTCCTGTCTTTCTTCATCGTCTTTTCGTGGTTCTTCCCAAGTCGGGAGGCATTCTTCAATTTGGTACACCGGGGTGAGCGTCCTCCCATTAGTCAACTCTTATGGTTCCTCCTTCGATGGGCCGTCCCGTGGTTTTCCACGCGAACCTTCCCATCGCCAACTTAGTCGTCGCAATGCAGGAATTCTCGCGGCATAATGGCGAGCGGGTGAAGGAGACCCTGAATGAACGATCAGAATGAAATTTCGCGCCGTAGCTTTATCCGTGATGCGGCGGCAACGGGGGCCGTCGTTTCGCTCGTTCCCCGGCATGTACTCGGACGTGGCTTTACACCGCCAAGCGACTTGCTGAATATTGCGTGCGTTGGCGTTGGCGGGATGGGTCGCAGTAATTTGATCAACCTTGCCAGCCAAAACATCGTCGCTCTCTGTGATGTGGATTGGGGTTACACCGATAGGAATCTCTCGCGACTGGACACCGACGTGGCCAACCTTCAGGCGCACATCGATCATCCGGACGCAACCCCCGCCAACGGCAGACCGGCTCCCAAGATCGACCCCGTAAAAGACAAGGCGCGTCTCGAAGCCATTCTTCACCTCAAAAATGATTTGGTCCCCAAAGCCAAGCGCTACTCCGACTACCGCCAAATGCTTGAGCAACAGAAGGACATTGACGCGGTTGTGATCGCCACGCCCGACCACATGCACGCGCCCATTGCTCTCGCTTGCATGGACCTGGGCAAGCACGTTTATGTTCAGAAGCCGCTCACCTGGTCGGTGGCGGAAGCGCGTCAGCTCTCCAAGCGCGCCAAAGAAACCAAACTCGCCACGCAAATGGGCAACCAGGGCCACTCTCTGGATGATGCCCGCACGGCGGTCGAATACATCTGGGCGGGCGCCATCGGCGAAGTCCGCGAAATCCACGTCTGGACGGACCGCCCGGTTGGATTCTGGCCTCAGGGTGTGCCACGCCCCTCGCTCTCCGCCGAGCCTTTGGAGGGTCTCAAGTGGGACCAGTCGGGCGTGGCTACGCGCCTAACTGCGGAAATGGGAGGGAATTATCCCGTCCCGAACACGCTCTCCTGGGATCTTTTCCTCGGCGTTGGCCCCAATATTCCCTATCACCCCATCTATCATCCCTTCAACTGGCGCGGATGGACGGACTGGGGTGTTGGTGCGATCGGCGATATGGGCGCGCATTTGATTGATGTCTCCATGTGGGGTTTGAATCTCGGTCTGCCGACGAGCATCGAAACCGTTTCCACTCCCTTCAACGGCGCTTCTTATCCGACCGCTACACTCACCTTCTACGAATTCCCCTCACGCGGTTCGATGCCGCCTGTCAAGTTGACTTGGTATGACGGCGGGCTGCTCCCGAGAAAACCAGAGGAGCTGGGAGAGGAAGAATTGAAAAAGGAAGGGGGCGCGCTGCTCATTGGGAGCAAGGGCAAACTGATGTACAACACCTATGGCGCGAACCCGCGGCTCCTTCCCCAATCGCTGCAGGAGTCGTACGGCAAGCCGCCACAAAAATTGGCGCGGATTGAGAAGGAAGCGCATGAAATGAACTGGGTGGACGCGGCCAAGGGCAAGACGCAGGCGTGCTGTCCGTTTGAGTACGCGGCTCAGCTGACTGAGGTCATGCTTCTCGGCGTTGTGTCGCTTCGTTCCGGTAAGAAAATTCTCTATGACGGCGCGAACATGCGCGTCACCAACGTTCCGGAAGCCAACCAGTACCTCAGCCGCGAGTACCGCCAGGGCTGGTAGACGTACAACTCTGCTGAGGAATTGATTTTAGGGAATTCCGGTGGGCTGCAGCGCGATTAGCGCTGCTCTACGCCTGGCGTGTGCTCATCCGAGGGATTGGGCGCGGCGGGAACTGGCGGAACCACGAACCCTGCGCGCAGACTCTCCACCATTTTCATTACCAGTTCGCGGATTCGTGGATCGCGAGTAATGGATTCGTGGCCGGCGCCATCCACTGTGATGTTGGCCACAACATTCGTATGCCTGGGATCTTCCGTTCGCACATGTTTCGTGGTGAGAAACATCAGCACATCGCGGGCATGAAAGATTGCGGCGGATTTCACATTCCGCGGCACTGTGTAGTCCGTAATCCCCACACTATCCACTTGAATCGTCAGTTCCACCGGGATGTCGCGCGTGCGCAGGTCGCGCGCCACACTCATCATGGCCCAGCCACCCATGCTATGCCCCACGAGAATTACTTTCGGAGAATGTTGCAGTTCGAGTGGCGTAAGCACGCCCGCATGAGATGGGAAGTGTCTCAACAGCCAATCCCGCCCATCCATCCAAACATAGGGCGAATACGATCTGGCGCACACGTCTGGAAAATCCTTTCCCTGTAATGTTTCGCGAATCTGGACCACGCCTGAATATTTGTTATTCGCGGGCTCCAAAGCGCCGACGAACCCCAAGTAGATAATCCGGCAGTTCACGTCATTTGCAACGAGGGAGGGGCTAACAGTAAATGCCGATGTAGCGGCCTTGGGGGCTTTGTCTTCTTTCACCTCTTTGGCACACAACCATCCACATGCACACCCGAGCGAGACTGCCATCAAGGCGGCTCGGAGAAAAATACTACGTTGGTACCTTCGTCGATTTGGCCAGGTCACTATTGGGTTTCAATTCGGCTCGCTCAAACCTTACCCTCCGGCCCTAAAGCCGTCAAGGTGAGATCGGCCCTAGATGAAACCGAGTTTCCAAACCCTTTAGTCCCGGTTTTCGCGCTAAATAGATGCGATTTCTACGACCAGCGTGTTCAGCCCAGCGTGTGCCAGATAGCCGACGCGAACATCAGAACAGGCCTGATGTGTCGAAGGGGAGACCGACGTAGTTTTCCGCGAGCGTGGTCGAGGCCGCGCGCGAACTGGTTACATAGTCGAGTTCGGCAAGATGGATGTTATGGGAAAAGCTGTCCTCGCTGGGAAAGCGGTGTAGCATGGAGGTCATCCACCAGGAAAAGCGCTGGCCCCTCCAGACGCGGCGCAAACAACGTTCGGTGTATTGCCGGAGCGGCTCACGGTTTCCGTGTTTGTAGAACTCCACCAGCCCTCGCGTCAAAACGCGTACATCAGCTACGGCAAGGTTCAATCCTTTCGCACCTGTTGGCGGAACGATGTGCGCTGCGTCGCCGAGAAGAAACAGTTTTCCGAACTGCATGGGTTCGGTGACGAAGCTCCGCATGGGCGTAATTCCCTTCTGAAGGATCGGGCCGTCCTTCAGACCAAACCCTTCCCTGGTGGCCATGCGCGTGCGCAGTTCCTCCCAGATTCGGTCATCGGGCCAATTGTTGATGTCCTCTTCCGGAGTGCATTGCAGGTAGAGGCGCGAAACCTCCGGCGACCTCATGCTCAGCAGCGCGAAGCCGCGCTCGTGATACGTGTAAATCAGCTCCTGGGAGGCAGGAGGGACTTGCGCGAGAATGCCGAGCCATGCAAAGGGGTAGTGCCGCTCGTGGATTTGCAGGTCATTGGCGGGAACAGCGGGGCGGCAAATGCCGTGGAATCCATCACAACCGGCGATAAAATCACATCCGATCTCGTGGCTGTTCCCGCCATGCCGATAGAGGATTCTCGGCTGCGCATTATAATCCTGGATTTGCATCGCCTCTGTTTCGAAGAAGATGGGACCGTTATAAGCCAGGCGCGCGGCGATCAGGTCCTTCACGACTTCCTGCTGTGCGTAAACCGTGATGGATTTGCCCACCAATTCTTGAAAATCAATGCGATGGTCTTTTCCATCGAAGCGCAGTTCGATTCCCTGATGTTGCAGGCCCTCGCGTTTCAGGCGCTTGCCCACTCCGGAATCGCGCAAAATATCCACGGTGCCCTGCTCCAGCACGCCGGCACGCACGCGGGTCTCCACGTAGTCGCGGCTGTGGCGTTCCAAAACCAGGGACTCAATTCCCTGCAGATGGAGCAGATGGGCAAGCGTCAATCCCGCGGGCCCGGCGCCAATGATCCCAACTTGTGTGCGTGTGATCGCCATGTTCATGGAAACAAAACGCCGGAAACTAAGAAAACTTCTCGATCACTTCCTTGGGGATGGCCAAGCCCTTGTGCTCCGGCGGATCGCCCGGGAGGCGCACGGTCCAAACGCGCTTTTCAATCCCCTCCACCGCCAGGATCTCCCCGCGAAAAAGCTTGTGCTGGACGGTGAAGCTGCTCCTGCCCCATTCCGTCACGCACGAATCCACATGCACGACGTCTCCGAATGAGGACGGCACAAGAAAGTTGCAGCTGGCCTGCACCAGTGGGATGCCCGCGATCTTGTAGTGCCGCAGCATTTCCGCTTTCTTGATCCCCAGCGCACGGTGAAAGAGGGCATTCGTACAGGCATCGAAAAATTCAAAATAGCGCGGGAAAAAGACAATTCCAAAAGGGTCGCAATCGCCCCATTCAATTTGTATTTCTTTTCGATGGATGAGCATGGTCGCTGGTCAGAACACCCGGTTCGTGTGGCACTGGCCGAGTCTATCTCAGACGGCTTCCCGTTGCATCGGGTTTGGTTTTCGGATGTGCGTTTACGGTAGACTTAAGCAAAGGAAATACTTTTGACCTATGACCTACGCTTACATTTGCGATGCCATCCGCACGCCCATCGGCCGTTACGCCGGCGCACTCTCCAGCGTGAGGACTGACGACCTTGCCGCAATTACCATCAAGTCCATCGTTGAACGCAATCCGCAGGTGGACTGGAACGCGCTCGATGACGTGGTTTATGGATGCGCGAACCAGGCCGGGGAAGACAACCGGAACGTCGCCCGTATGGCCCTGCTCCTGGCCGGCCTATCAAAGGAAATCTCGGGCAGCACGGTCAATCGCCTTTGCGGTTCCAGCATGGATGCTGTGGCCGTGGCGTCCCGTGGTATCAAGAGCGGTGAAATTGATTTGGTGATTGCCGGTGGAGTGGAAAGCATGTCCCGCGCGCCATTTGTCATGGGCAAGGCGGAAACTGCCTTTTCGCGCGGGATGAAGATCGAAGACACCACCATCGGCTGGCGCTTTGTGAATCCCGTGCT
>Ga0187816_10000123_pt1 | contig 20982 bp, 24 predicted proteins | sample NC_wetland_sal_i_16_FD_132960 | JGI IMG/M metagenome (GOLD analysis project Ga0187816, IMG submission 132960) | Wetland sediment microbial communities from Neuse River Estuary, North Carolina, USA - SO4_1 | ecosystem: Environmental > Aquatic > Freshwater > Wetlands > Sediment | place: USA... | reverse complement strand
CTTGGCATTTGTAATGTTGTTTCTGATCATCGGCTGCACTCTTTTCTACCTGCTACAGTGAGTTTCCCGACTTTGCAGCTGAACGAGTGCCCGGCCAATCCAAGGAATTGTCAATACCGGTTCGCTGGAAGCCAAATAGTCGCGTGCGTCTCACAAGCCCGTTTCTCAAGCGACAAGTGTCTTTTGGGGTAAAAGGCAGATATTACGATCGGCCTGCGCCGCCATGGTAGGGTTTAAAGCGATGCAGGCCGATGTTGGCAGGGACCGCGAAACCTGTATTGCCAATTCGCGGGGGTGTTGGAAGGAGCGTAGTACAACGTAACGCTATCGAAGGTTTCGTTTCCCGTCGTCTGTCAAGACAGACAGAATGGCACTGTAACGTTCACCAATTTTCATCGTGGAGGGCTAAGCTCCAAATCAACGCCCTCCGATGCAATCTTCCTACGCATACTACGATGAAATCCACGCCGTGATTCTGCATAGCCCCGTCTTGTCGAATTGCTATTCCACATCGTTCACGGCGAGACGGATTCCGTCCGAGGTTCTGTTCCATGGAGGTCTGGCTGGACCTGCTTTTGCATGCAAGACTGCAATTTAGCAAGCAAATGTTCCAAGCCTTAAGCAGTTTCCCTGATGGATTCCTAACTACGCCATGCGAGGCTTGCCGCCTCGATCCAGACCCTCGCTGACGAAAGTGCTCCCGTGCGACACCGCTTCCACCGCGGTGAGAAGGTCAGCGCCAGCCCGTGCCTTGATGACATAGACCCACGCGCCCAAAAACGCATCCTTTACAACATCGGGAGCACACTCTTGAGTCAGGAAGATGATTCTTGCGACGGAGGCAACTTTGCCGATTCGACGGGCGGCCTCGATCCCATTCAGACCCGGGAGGCCGATATCGAGAAGAATCAGGTCGGGGTGCAAGAGCTCGGCTTGTCGAACGGCTTCCAGCCCATCCTGCACTTCTCCGACTACCTGCACGCTCGCTTGCTCCTGAAGGAACGCCGCGCGGCTCTCGGGAGTCGGCTTGGATGGCATGGACTTGAAGAGACCTAACCGCGAGCGGCATCACTGTTCGGGCGATACTGCATAGCGATTTTTCCGGACTCGTCGGGGTACTCGGACTCCGTCTCGGTTATTTCTTGCTAGTGTTGATCTTGGTATTTACAGCCCGCGCTCAATATCTCTCAGGAATCCAGCGATAATTCCAGTCGGGGGCCTTGTAGCTTTTCGGCTTCTGTCGTCTGGGAAGAGTAATCCTTTCCATCGGGATCTTCTTCCAAGGCACGATTCCAAGCAGGTGGGAGATGCAGTTCAATCGAGCTCTCTCCTTGTCATCAGTCTGCACCACATACCAAGGGGATTGCTGAGTATCAGTGGCTGCAAACATGGCGTCCCGGGCCCTGGAGTAGTCGTACCAGCGACGATGCGATTCCAGATCCATCGGGCTAAGTTTCCACCTTCGCATCGGGTCCTCTATTCGTTTGAGAAACCGCTTATGCTGCTCGTGTTCGCTGACCTCAAACCAGTATTTGACGAGGATGATGCCATTGTTCTTCAAGAGGGACTCGAATCCCGGACACATTCGAAGAAAGTCAGCATATTGCTTGTTGGTGCAGAAGCCCATTACGCGTTCGACGAGAGCACGGTTGTACCAGCTGCGATCGAAGATCGTCACCTCTCCGGCTGCCGGCATTTCCTTGATGTATCGCTGAGCGTACAACTGCGACTTTTCACGTTCCGTGGGAGCTGGCAGAGCCACGTGGCGGAAGACCCGGGGACTGACGCGCTCCATGATGCGGTGAATCACTCCGCCCTTGCCAGCAGCATCGCGTCCTTCAAAGACAATAACGATCTTCGCACCACTGGCTTTTACCCACTCCTGCATCTCAACGAGCTTTTTTTGAAGCTTGCGCAAATGGCGTGCGTATTCTTTGCTACTAAGTCTATTTTCCGTCCGGGTGGCCTTTTGCCCAGTCTTATTGTTCGGCACCTGCACCTCCATATGACGATCGTGCTGGATGAAGATTCCTGGGCAACATGGCTAGTATGCAAGTCATTCAACGCGAACGTTAACTGGCAGTTCTGTCAGTTCTCGCCGGCTGCTTCGCCGAAGAAGATTCTTTGGCGTGCGCCCTATGGAAGACGTCGATCACAAGCCAGATCTGCATCAGAGGGAAAGGCATCCTTGGCGTACGTCAGATAAGATCTTGCCGCTTTTCGGACGGGCAGCCATACTCGTAACGATGCTGTTGTCTTCGTCCACGGTTTGGCCTCAGTCGAAGGTTCCCAAGCCTGCGACTACCGACGAAGCGTCCGAGCTGCCCAAAGATGTTCTCGGCCGCACAACGCCGCGGGGGGCGGTTTTCGGCTTTCTTGGCGCGGCGCGGAAAGGCAATACAGAAATCGCTGCGCTCTACTTGAATACACCGTTACGTGGCGCAGATGCACAGGCTCTCGCGCAACAGCTTGCAGCAGTCCTCGACCGCCGCCTTCCTGCTCGGCTCAACGAGCTCAGCGACAAGCCTGAAGGTTCCCTTCCCGATCCGCTCCGACCGGATGAAGATCTGGTTGGGACAATTAGCACATCCAAAGGAGATCTCGACATTCTCCTCGAGCGGGTCGACCGCGGCAAGTTGGGAAAAGTCTGGCTCTTTTCCCCCAAAACCCTCAACGCAATTCCGGATGTCTTTCAGGAATTGAGCACGCCCCCCGTGGAGAAGGTACTTCCGGAATTCTTAGTCAAGACTCGGTTGGCGAGCTTCCCGTTGTTTGAATGGATGGCCGTCTTCTTAGGCATGCCCTTTCTCTACTTCCTGACAGGATTACTCAACCGACTCCTTGGTGGGGGCTTCGGCACAGTCCAGCGTTACCTGCTTCGAAATTCCAATCTGGCGAACCCTCGCATTTTGTCGCCGCCAATTCGGCTGCTGCTTCTCGCACTCATGATCTACTCTTTGCTATCGAGGGTGGGCTTGCCGCTCCTAGCACGGCAATTCTGGTCCACCACCGTCCTGATCATTGTAATCGTAGCCTCGGCCTGGTTACTGATGCGGCTGGCAGGATGGGGAGAGCGTTACATTACGGGGCGCCGTCCAACCATGAGTGGCTCGGCCGCCGTGTTGCGCCTCATCCGTAGGGTAACCAATACTTTGATCTTCTTTGCCGCCTTGCTCTTTGCTCTCTACCACTTCGGCATAAACCCAACGGCCGCACTAGCAGGACTTGGCGTAGGCGGCATCGCTGTAGCACTGGCCGCCCAAAAGACGCTCGAAAACGTCATCGCCGGTGTCTCTCTGATCGCGGACCAGGCGGTTCGTGTGGGGGATACTCTGAAGCTTGGCGATGTGGTGGGCACGGTCGTTGATGTAGGACTCCGCTCGACCAGCATCCGCACCCTTGATCGCACGGTGGTTTCTGTCCCCAATGGCCAAATTGCGAACATGAGCCTCGAAATCCTATCGGCGCGTGACAAATTCTGGTTTCATCCGTTGATCGGTTTGCGGTATGAAACCAGTCCAGCCCAATTGCGATTGATTATCAGCGGAATTCACGACCTACTCGCCGAACACTCGAGTATCGACGCGCCCTCACTCCGCGTCAACTTTCTCCGTCTGAGTGCTTTCTCTTTTGACATAGACATTTTTGCGTATGTGTTCGCTTGCGATTGGGCCGAGTTCCTCCGAATTCAAGAAGAGTTGTTGTTGAGCGTGATTAACATCGTGCACCGGGCGGGAGCCGAGGTCGCTTTCCCATCACACACTACGTACCTCGCGGCGGAATCAACCGAAATGTTAGCGCGCCTCATTCCCCGGTTCGCTGCGACACGCCAAACCGATACGCTCGATGAGGAGCGCGGTGTACATCACTAGTTGGAACTCATCACGTGGGCTGGTTCCATGAGCCGACTGGCGGCTGAGATATCGAGTCTCAGAGTCCTCCTCGCGAGCGTGTCTGCCATAGTGCTTTTCCTTTATGGTCTCGAAGCCTTCAGCAACGAGATTCAGCGGGCGGGTGGCGCGACACTAAAGAAGTGGCTGGGAAAGCTCACCGAAAGCCGCTGGCGAGGCGTACTGCTGGGCGCCGTAGCGACGGCTATTGTTCAATCCAGTAGCGCTGTCACCTCGCTCACAGTGGCCCTCGTAGACGCGGGAACCATATCTTTTCGGTCGAGCCTCGGCGTGTTGCTCGGTGCAAATGTGGGGACTACATCGACCGCATGGCTGGTGTCACTTAAGCTTACATCGATCGGACCGTTCTTCATCGTTCTTGGCACTCTGCTAAGCGCACTTCCGACCCGCTTCAAGATGCTAGGAAAGGTTGCCTTCTATTTCGGTTTTATTTTCTTCAGCCTTGAGGTGGTAGGTTTTACCCTGAAGCCCCTGGCAGACAACCCGGTGTTTACAGTAGCGCTAAGCCGTTCTAGCACGTCGGCAACAGGGGTGCTGGCAGGACTAATAGTGACAGCTCTCATTCAATCGAGCAGCATCACGACGGGCTTGTGCATTCTGCTTGTGCAGCAGAACCTGATGCCGGTCACAGCAGCGATTCCAATCGTGATCGGGGCAAATATTGGAACCACGGCAACGGCACTCGTAGCCAGCATAAAGATGCAGACTACGGCGCGCCACGTAGCGATGGCGAATCTCTGTTTCAATTCCTTCGGCGTCTTGCTCTTCCTGCCGTTTCTAGCGGGATTCGCGCGGAAGATAGTGGGATTGGCTGGTGATCCTGGAACGGCGGTTGCGTGGGCACAATTGATCTTCAACGTAGTGATGGTAATGGTAGTGCTGATTCTCCTGCGTCTCTTTCATCGCCGGCTGGAGTTGCTCGATGCGAAACCATCGCAACGATTGCCTTCAGCAGTGTAACGACTGTCAAAACGCGAGTCTGGGATGATTGCCCTGTCAGTAGTGACAGTTCCCCGCAGTATCCTCGAGTACCTAGCATAAGGTAGTTTCGCGTGGCAGCTCTAAAAGAAGCTGGGGATGCGTCTTACTCGCGCTTCAACGCCAGAAATACTCGACACCGTTCATAGACTCGACGTCACTGGGCTTTTGTTACATTGGAGGTTAGCGTGAGAAGACTTCTGTTTCTTTTTTCCCTCGGTATCCTGCTTAGTGGCACCGTGGCAATTGGTCAGGACGTCCGCTATAACTTCGACAAAAATACCGACTTCTCACATTTCAGGACGTACAAGTGGGTCATTATCAAAGACGCTCCTACCGCTAACGATTTGGTGGCTAAACAGATTCGGGATGCTGTGGACAAGGAACTCGCCACTAAGGGGCTGACTAAGATCGACGATGACAGCGCAAATCTATTTGTTGGGTATCAGGCAGGAGTTGGACAGGAAAAAGAGTTCACTTCGTTCAGTTCGGATTGGGGATACGGCGGCGGTTGGTACCGTGGTGGATGGTACGGGCCCGGGGGAGGAATGAGTACCACCACAGGATCCACGTCGACAATTTATGTGGGCCAGTTGGTAGTGGACATGTACGATTCAGCAAACCGCGACCTGGTTTGGCGGGGAGTGGCAAGTAAGACTCTCGATCCGAAGGCCAAACCTGAGAAACAGCAGAAAAACCTGGCCAAAGCAGTAAAGAAGCTGTTGAAGAACTATCCTCCGAGCGCAAAAGGATAGTCACGGACCAGACAAAACTGGTAGCCCGAGGAATTTCCGTTGAGGAGGTCGCATCTGCGGGTGGTACAATGCCCCCTCCCTCGACTCAGTACAGCCTGACTGCTGCGTGATTAGGTTCCACCGAAAGTCCCTCCGGCCTTTTCCTCTCTGAGTCTGTAGACTCCGCTTACCTGAGGTTCTCCTGGTCCTGAGGTTTGGAATTGTAGAGTAGAGCGTGGTCATCAGCACAAACTTGCGTCAACCACCAGAGTGCTGTTTCCGAAGATCAGTTTTGGTGGACCATCGTCTTTATTAACGTTTACTGATGGCAGTGTTGGAGGGCAGCAGATTCTCATTTTCTGCCAAGCGCCGAATCGCAAGTCGAATGATGTGAATCATACCGAGTCCGAGTTTTTCCTGCAGGGAGGCAATGAGGCGCAGATCCGAGTCCGTGAAGCGAACGGTCGTAGACTTGAGTTTCTCGTTCTTCATGACCGTTGATTTTTGCATCAATGACGATTGGCCGTCGTTGCTCAAGAGCAGTGAGGACGCTGGAAGACACCTAATCGACATCTCGAAGATATCGCATTGCGAGGAATATTTAGTGAGGATTGCGTCACAAAAAAGGCGCCGTACAAAATTGGATGCAGGGGCGGTCCAATCTCGATTTCGATGACCTCCCCTGCCCTCGTCCAAATCGCAAATCAATAGCTCGTTCGTGCCATTCCGACACAGCATTAGAACGATTAAGCTAACGCGAAGTTACGACCGTTGCGGAACACCAGGGTCAGCAGAGCGCTGTTCGAATGCCACCCAACATTGCTCCTGAGTAACTAAGCGAGAATGCAGTAGCGCCACGGCTTCGATTGCAAAAGCTGACAGTAGTTTCTGGCCTCGATGAGGTTAAAAGGAGACTACATGCCTGCCTCCTCAATCCGGGTTCTCGTGGTGGAGGACTACGCAGCCTTCCGGGTTTTCCTCGTTTCAACGATGCAAAGCAGGGCGCAGTTGCAAGTCATCTGCGAAGTGGCGGATGGTTCGCAAGCGGTTCAAAAGGCGCGGGAACTCCAACCAGACTTGATTTTGCTGGATATTGGACTGCCTGGCTTGAATGGAATCGAAGCCGGAAGACAAATCCGAAAGCTTTCTCCCAACTCAAAAATCCTTTTCGTAAGTGAAAATCGTTATTCAGAAGTTGTGGAAGAAGCCTTGCGCATTGGCGCGCTCGGCTACGTCGTAAAGTCGGATGCCGCACGCGACCTGTTACCCGCTGTGGAGGCCGTCCTTGAGGGTAAGGAGTTTGTTAGTGCCAGTGTGTCGGTCCACCCTGTCAACGAGGGTAGAGATGAGGATACAGCTGATCGTGTTTCGGAAAAGAAAGCCCGACCACTTCCGCCACACAACGCTGAGATCGTCGGCCCTCACAGGGTAGTGTTTTATTCAGACGATCGGCAGCTTCTCGATCGGCTGTCGCGGTTCATCGCAGATGCTCTCAATGACGGAAATGCAGCTATCGTTATAGCGACTGAATCGCATCGGGACGGCCTCGTTCGGAGATTGCAGGCTTACGGTCTAGAGATGGGTGCGGTTATTGAGCAGGGCAGATATATCGCCTTGGATGCTGCTGACGCGCTCTCGCAATTCGTCGTCAATGGCATGCTTGATTCAGTTCGATTTCTGGAAAGCTACGGCAATCTCATTCTCAAAGCGGCAAATGCTGCTAAGGGGGAGCATCCCCGCGTCGCACTTTTTGGAGAGGCTGCGGATCTCCTGTGGAGACGAGGTGGCCTAGAGATCGTGATTCAGGACGAAACACTTGGCAATCAACTGATCAAGAGATTCGACGTGGCTATTTTGTGCGGGTATTCCCTGAGCAACATTGACGGCGGGCTGGACAGTGAGGCCTTCCAACGAATCTGTGCAGAGCATTCAGGCGTTTATCGCCCGTGAAGAGCGTTGCCCACATCATGGACGCGAATGCTCCCGATCTTGGCCGATATATACCGAGATCAAGCCACACTCGGAACATCCTCCGAACCATACTCGCGATACGGCACCCGGACTTCAATTCGCGTGCCTGAATTCGGGGAGGATGAGATGTCGATGAATCCGCCTAACGCTCGGACTCGTTGTCGCATGCTTTCGAGCCCCAGACCCGCTACTGCGTGACTGGGATCGAAACCAACTCCGTCGTCGATAATCCGAAGCGATATTCGCGTATCATCGGCGCCCAGCTCCACCTGCACGTTCTTGGCTTGGCTATGGGTGATGATGTTGTGCATCGCTTCCTGGGCGATACGATAGAGAGAAAGCGAGATCGAGGGCAGCAAGTGGTCCGGCAACCTGCCCGTCGTCAAATGAGTCGAAATGTTTTTCCCACTTCTTAATTCACTGCACAGTCTCTTCAAAGCCTTGGCAAGGCCCGAATACTCCAACTGGGTCGGGTAAAGACCGTGCGAAATCTCACGCGCCGTATTGGAAATGCCCGAAATTTGCCCTGATATATCAGTCAGAACGGACTTCAACGACTCACCGGATCCTTCTATAAGGCCATCAAGCATTACCTTCGTCAACGCTAACGCCTGTCCGAGGTCGTCGTGAAGCTCACGTGCAATCCGGTGACGTTCCTGTTCCTGTGCTTCAATCAGGCTGGCGCTGGTCCTACGCAGCAACTCCTGGGTCTGTCGCCCCTCCGCCATGACCGCCGAGAGGAACATGAGCGGCACAGCGACGACACAAAATAGGATTTGCAAGGACAGGATGTTCTGTGACATGGACGTGTCCGGGAACGGTTCTCGTCCGTGCATTGTGAACCAAGTCGAGATCAGCGCGAGGGACAAGAGAGATGTGCTCAATCCACACAGGCCAAATCGGGAAGCGGCCCACAACAAGAATGGAAGAGGAACATACAGCAATGCCGGAGTAGTCGCGGGCGACACCGCCTTCAAGCCGAACACCACAATGGCAACCAGCACTGTCCCAATCGCTAGCAGAGCGACCTCCCCAACTCGAGTTACACTGGCCCTCCGGATCCAGGAGATGGGGTTGGAGCGGCAGAGCACGATCGGTGGGACGATCGTCAGTTCGGCCAACGCATTCGTCCAAAATCGCTCGAAACTGAGTGGCCAATAATGCCTGCCCCAGCCAGTGATTACCACGGCAAAGGCATCAAGGAATGAGGTCGCCAAGGGGGCAAACAGGACGCCAAAAGCCACAAAGATGAGAACCCCGCGCACGCCGTCGAGCCTTCTCGTGGAATCAGTGAATCGTGTAATGCAATAGGCTCCGATTAATGCTTCGCTACTATTGGTTACGAACCAGCCCGCCGCCATCCACATCGGCACTCCGGTCTGTAGTTGAGCGATCATGTGAGCTGCAAACACGGCCAGGAGGAGGGTCCACCATTCTTTCCGTCGAACCAGCAGTAAGGCGGCAAGAAGAATGGCGTTGGGAGGCCAAAAAGTCGAATTCGGTCGACCGGCTGGAGTCCAGGCAAAGCCGATCAGTGTCCCAACGTAGTAGCCGATTCCAACGAGCAGCGCGGCCGTCGCGACCGGCAGGATTCGGTTAGCTGGAAGAGGAGACTCGACACTTTCGCATGTGCAAACCGGCGGCGTCCTCGTTGTTGAGAGTGCAAAGAACGACATTCTGCTCACCACTGTCACCTCGCTGTTACTAGTCCTCGCCGAACTATTGCACCGAATGATACCGAGCCTGTCTATATCGTCAAGGGTAAAGAATCCATCTTGTTCCGTAATCAGAATACTCGGATCGTTGTGGCCACATGAGGGGTGATTTGCAAATCAGCGTTTGCACTGGCCATCCTCGACCGACACCGGATGATTCCCAGCATGAGTCGCCCGGCGAACCCGTACGACAATGCCAGTTGCGAGAGCTTCATCAAGACCCTGAAGCGGGAAGAGATTTACGCGAACTCGTACAAAAATCTCGAGGACTTGCGTGCGAACATCGAAATCTTCATCGAGCAATATTACAACCAACAACGGCTACACTCAGCACTGGGCTATCGCTCCCCGGAGGAGTTTGAGCTACGAGCCCAGTGCCAAAGTGGGGCTGCAGATTCGAAGGGAGCGACGATCACTTTTGTTGCTTACTTGGCTCAATCCTCTACAGGGATGCTGGAGAAATCATCGAGACGGCTTCATTAACGGTGACTGTGCTAACGACGGACTGTCTCAACAGAGGGGTTCAACCAACGAAGAACTGCGAGTGTGCCAGCCTAGTTTGTCTCAACCGAGGGGTCACCCCAGTGCGGTGTGCCAGTTGTGTGCCAGATTTCAGCTTTTTGAGCCGAGTCGCGTAGGCTCCGCCGTAATCGTCTGCTCAATCTGCAGAAACTGCATGTTTCTGTCGGGTTCTGTCCGCCCATTTCGGCGAACTTGCCCCAAATGGAACAAGTTCATTTGCTTTGGGCATTATGAGGTTGGAGAACTCGACAGGTAATTCGAGGAATGAAACCGGACCGTACGGAATTGATGGTTGTCATCTTAGTTGGGTATTCGTCTTTGGTTGGGACGGCGTTCTGTTTTTCGAGGTCCAAGAAACCCAACTCCTGGACCTACATCGCGCTGCGCACCAAGGACAATTTCACGTGGTACGAACCACCTTCGATCGAGCGTCGCAGCAATGCAGCCATCATGCCCGCTGCGGCGAAGTATCCAGTCATGAGGTACGCGAAATAGAAGACGAGAGAGGACTTCGGTGGACCGTCGCCACCTTCCTTCACGGCAAGCCCGGAAGCTACCTGAAGCATTCTGGTCAAATTAGTCGAATCCCGGGCGTTCTGCCAAGGTCGGTTGTGTCCATATGCACTTGCCGCCATGCAAACAAGTCCCCGCTTGCTTCGCGCTGCCAGTCCTTGGGGTAAGAGGCCGAATCGCCGATTGACGGCCGTGCGGTAAATAGTGGGGAACACATCCTCATCGGCCGCCAGTTCGTACATGGTGGCCTTCTCTTGTTCTTTGCGCAGGTCAAGGTATGCACAACTCTTGCCAACGTCTACGTCGAGATGCTGAGCCAGCGTGTCCCGATAGTCAGGCGCGCGGATGTGCGGCACCTCGGCGTACTCGGCAAGACAGCGAGCACTCCTGCCCTAGTCAGCCTAACCTGTCAGCACCGTGACAGTTGATGTGATTAAGCCCACAAGCTGAGGCTGGACTGAATCGTACACTGGCAGGACTGACAGCTGACAGTGATTCGTCAGCAATCGAGAATCTGTCACGGGCATGGCTGTCGAGTCGGTCAGGGCGGAAACCTCCAATGCTTTTGTTTTCGAAAGGAGAGCCACATGCAACGTTACAAGACGCTGCTTATCCTCTTGGGCGCACTCGGGCTTTTGTTAGTGGGTGAGCGTAAGGCACGCTCACAGGAAAAGCCTGCCTCGAGCACAGTTCAGGTTCACGTAGTTATCACGGATGAGTGAAGCCTCGCTGCACGATGACATTCCCACCTTACAGAAAGTCGAATCTTCGGAGTCGAATGATGCCCACCTCACTTGTTAAGGCGCTCCCGAAAGGCACACTGCTTTGTATCGACGATGACCAAGGTGTGCTGAAATGCGAAAAGGCCTTTCTCGAAAGCTTCGGGTATACGGTCGTGACCGCATCCAGTGGCCGCGAAGGGCTGGAACTAGCAGCGCTCCATTCGTTTGACGTTGTGATCGTAGACTACTGCATGCCCGAGATGAACGGACAAGAGCTTGCGACGGCGATCAGACGGCTTTGGCCGCGAACGCCAATCATCATGCTTTCCGGAATGGTGGATGTTCCCAGGCAAGCTTTGAAGGTGGTCGACTCCTTTGTCCCGAAGGACTGTTTGGCCACCCAACTGTTGCCAGCCATCGCACTACTAAGCGAGAAACACTCGGTTCGCAGCAAGCATCCGATAGAAGGGGCAATTGGGGCATAATCTGATATCGACAAGGACTTGTTTCATAAGCTGAGTTGACCGCAACTATTAAGCCCGTTTTAGAAGTAACAGTTGCAGGGCATGAAGTACGCGCCACTCATTCGCCAGTCCGCGTCTTTGGGTGCTAATGACTGTCACACCTGACGGGTGGAAGCGGCACAAAAACCTGTTCTACTCGAGGATCTCCAAACCGCCAGCCAGCGGGTGAACATTCAGAACAGATTTTGAAATGTTAATCGATCTGAAAGTGGCGGGGTCGATTTTGGTTGTACAAGAGCAAAGGTAATCGTGACGCAGTGGATTCGGAAGGCACGATACGACCTCCTCACTATGGCGTCGTTACGTCTTCAGTGCAGTTTTCAGCATGGCTTCAACTCCATTCCATGTGATCTGTACGCCGATGCACAGTAAGACGAATGCGATCACGCGAAGGATGCCGCGGGCCGTCTCTGCAGACACATGCGCCGTGATTGTCGGTGCATAGCCATAACAGAAGTACACAGCTACGCTCAACAACACAACCGCAAGCGCAATCCCCGCGTGTGCAGCGATGTCTGGAAGCGCACCCTTTACCGAGGCATGAGCGCTCAAAGTCACCATGACCACAATGCAGCCCGGTCCCGCTGTAATGGGAAACGTAAACGGGTAGAAGATTTTTCGCTCCAGTGATCCGAGGACCGGGCCGCCCACCCCGGTCTGCGCCTCTTTCGTTTCCGGCTCATTTTGACTCAGTAGCCTCCAACCCATCGCCGCCAGCGCGAGTCCACCAGAGACCTGCATGACCGGCAGCGAGATACCAAAAAACTTCAGCATCGCCGTCCCGATCAGTTCGATGGCAAGCAGGAAAACGGTTGTGCTGATTGCCACTTTCCGCGCAAGCGTTCGATAAACGGCAGGAGGTGCAGCCCCGACGAGACCCAGGAACACCAACGCATCGCCCACCGGATTTACCAGCGGCAACAGTGCGCTGAAGGCAAGCCCGAAGAACTTACTCAACTCGGCCACAGCTGAACCGTTTCTCGCAACCTGAAAACTGGTTTCATAAGCTCAGATGGCACATTTGACGTAACTAGTCAGTTGCCCCAATTGTTTCTTGCTGACTTCTCGCTACTCCGGCTGAACCGGCACAAAGGTGGTGTTCCCTGCTCGATTGACCAGCAATATGACAGTTTGTTTTCCGGCCTGTCTGATTAAACGCTCATAGTCAAGCACAGAATTCACCTGCTGCCGGTTGACTTGTTCGATGACATCCCCTTGTTTGAGACCCGCATCCGAGGCGGGCGAACCAGCGGGCACATCCGCAACCACAACGCCTTTCACATCGGACTTGAGTCCAAGCTGTTGACGGATTTCGTCAGTAAGCTCGTCTACCTGAACTCCTCGCATCGAGCTGTTCTCGGCGGAGCTTCCGGGAGCATTGCCGGTGCCCTTACCCGATGGCGATTCTCCCAAAGTCAGTGTCACGTTGCGCGATTCACCATTGCGATTGATTTTGAGATACACCGTCGTTCCTGGCGCCATCTCCCCGACTTGCAGCCGGAGGTCGTTGGGACCACTGATCGGAGTTCCATTCAACTCGGTGATGACGTCCCCTCGCTGTAGCCCGGCTTTCGCGCCCGGGCTGTTGGGATCTGCGTTGCCGACCAAAGCGCCCTTTTCCGCTGGAACATTGAAGGCTTTCGCCAGATCGGGCGTCAATTCCTGAATTCCGACGCCGATGTAACCTCGCACTACTTTCCCATGCTTCAGGATCTCGTCCATCACGCGTTTTGCCATGTTGATGGGGATGGCAAAGCCGATTCCCTGATTTCCGCCTGATCCGCCGGAAAGGATGGCGGTATTGATTCCGATCAGTTGGCCGCGAGCATTCAGCAGTGCACCTCCGGAGTTGCCTGGGTTGATAGCGGCATCGGTCTGAATGAAGTCTTCGTAATCTTCAATGTCCAGTCCATTACGACCGGTGGCACTGATGATACCCATGGTGGCTGTTTCGCCCACGCCAAAGGGATTGCCGATGGCAAAAACGTAATCGCCTACCCGGAGTTTCGAAGAATCGCCCAACACGATCGTGGGCAGACCGCCGGTCGCAATCTTCACTACGGAAATGTCGGTCTTTGGGTCGGTTCCGACGATCTTGGCCGGGAATTGCCGCTCATCCGACAGAATGACTCTGATCTCCGTCGCTTTATCGACAACGTGATTGTTCGTCAGAATGTAACCATCAGGACTCACAATCACACCCGATCCCAGACCCCTCTCCTTTTGGTGTTGCGGCCTGCGCGGAGCCTGGCCGCCAAAGAACTGCTGGAAAAATGGATCGTTGAACAATGGCGTTTGCGGCACATTCACGATCCGAGAAGAAGTTATGCTGACCACAGCCGGAAGAACCGGATCAATGACTTGGGCAAACCCATCTTCGTTCCGCTGCCCTGCTTTGGCGGCCCCGTTCGATTGTCCGACATAGACAGGCCAGGAGCTGAGTCCCATTCCAACAACCGCCCCGACGCCGAGAATGCCAATGGCGATGAGGATGGCAACTGAATGGCGCATTTTCATGGTCCGTTCCACGGTAATTTCTTCCAACCCATTACAGATTCTCTTATCAGTCCTGCTGATGCTGGACGGAAAAGAAAGGTCAGGTTTTCAATCCTGAATTTCACTTAGTTGAATGCACGACGAGCGTCAAGGACGCTGAAACGTACTATCGCCATAAGTTTATAAGCGTGGTTCCTATATCGCCGACTGTCATGACTTGCAGTATTAGCGATTGATTTTCGAGGCTTTCGTTTTGCCACGGCGGAAGCATCGGCTTGAAACGTGTCGCTCCGGAAGGCTCATCCTCATGCTTGACAAGTGAGTCGATTCTCCTGAGATAACCGAGTAAGATCAGCGTCCGCGATCACGTCCTGCGCGATGATAGACCCAAGCACCGCCGATGAGAATCGGTTTTAGAGGCGAAACCGGCACTATCAACTGTCAATAAACAGGAGCAGGTCGTTGGCGAGTGGGAGAAGCAAGTCTGCGAAGGCGCGGCAGTGCACCCTCGTGCTGCGCGCCGGGGTCGTGCAGAATCGACACGATCCCGGCGCGACTTCAATAATGCAACCACTACGCAGGGTGGTTGTTTGAGTTTCTGAAAAGCCCGGTTATGCAGCCGCTCTTGCACGAATTTTTTCACCTTGCTTGGTTTCAGCAATCGCCCAGATGAGGCGCTTTGTCCGCTCCACGAAGGCCAGGTTATCGGCAAGGCAGCTTTCCAGCAGTACCCCAACGGCAAAATGGCCCGCCAGGTCAGCAGCCGCGATGAGCACCTTGTATTCAGCAATCCGTAAGTGAATCACTTGGCTGGCTCTGGCAAGGATGAAGAGGCGCCGGGCCGATTGATCGGGTATCTCGGCGAGCTCCTCGCGGAAGTCCTCGGCAAAGACGTCGTATAGGCGCCCACTGATCTTCACTGGCTGCTCGCCAATGAGCGTGAAGCACTGATCAATGGTGCTGAGAACCTTCTGAGACACGAACACACGCGCCTCCAGCGCTTCTTTTACGTCTTCGTCTTGAGCTTTTTGGCTGATTTCATCAAAGAACTTTGACGTCCGCTCGCTACCCTGCCGTAGTTCGCTAAGCAGGAGCACAAACATGTCTCTAGGATTCTTAACTGGCATCACTATTCTCCTTTTGTCTCTGTTCACTTCAGGCTGTTGGTCTTGAGTTGTTAGGGGAAGAAGCGGCGTTCACAAGAGTTAACGCAATCTCTGTGAAGGGGGAACTGCCACAAGTACCAGCGAGCCACCTTCAAAACTCCCCAAGGGTGTCTGGGCGGCTCGTATAATGTTGAACGAATCGCAGATCGCGCAGCACACGGCGCTAACAGAATCCTAAGACAAAGAAGACTCTGAAAAGGTCGTCCGGCCGAATATTTCGCGGCAAAGGCCGGCGAAATGAGGAGACTAATTCGCGGATGAATAAATTGTCATCTTCTGGAAAAGAGGGCGGTAATGTTCCCGTTTATCGTGGAGAGCTCTTTTGGCATGGTCTTAGTGGATTCAATTCGCCGCGGATAATTGCGCACAAGCAACGACAATGACTGTGCGGATGCCTATGCTGTGTCTATGGAGTGAATTGAACAATGAAACAGTTGGATAAAAACAAAGCAGCGTCCTGGCCAAGCACTGAACAAATGGAGAAACTTCGGGGGGAACTCCGAAGAAGATTAATTCGCGAAGAACTGGAATCCACCCTGCAACTGGAAGCTGTGGGCCACCTCATCACAGCACTCAACGTGGATCCTGCAGCCTTCCATCGGTTTTGGGTTCAGCCGCTCTTGGCGGCAGGTGCAAGTTTGGATATCGCATTGGCCTGTATCGCTCAATCCTGCTCCCAGCCAAATTAAGACTTGTTCGGTAGAATCGCCTGAGGCCAAACTGCCAGAGTGTCGTGGCTCGTGGCGGAGGCAGTTCGATGCCTGCGTGCCATCGACGTGCTCGAAACACAAGAGATACAGGAGACCGTCAAAGGCGTGGGCACGCTGATCGCACTGACCTTCTCGCTGACGCTGGAAGACGCACAATCGCGATAAGGCGATTTTGCGACGGTTATGCCGCCGAGCATCGGATTCTCGATGAGCATCGCGGTTCCATTTAGGCGCTGGCGTCGTCCTCGCGAACCCTCGCCCTCCTGCTCATTCCCACGACCCGCGAAGACGGCCTGCCACTCGAAAGGCGATCATCACCTTCAAGAAGATAAGCACGAGGCGCTCAAGTTTGCGTAGCCGGTTCATTGTGTCTCACGTGAAGCGTAGCTTAGATGCGAATTTTGCGTATCAGCAACTGTCAAGAATTACAGTTGCCAAGGGGCGTTGAGAGCCTTTCCGCGGCTGGCGTAACTGGAATCAATTTCGACAATACTGTCGGTCCACTTCTCCAAAAGCTCGCTGATGTATGATGGTTTCGAACTCTCTTCGAGGGGGAGCGGGTTACACCGTTCAGAGGAGCGGTAAAGAAGCAATGCCTCCACCCCCTACGTTCTTGGTTCTGACCCTCTTTCCGAGGTACAGAAAAAGTGAATTGCACCTGATGTGAACAGCAGCCGCAAGTTCATTTTGAGTAAAGATCATGTCCTGTAGACAATGTTCTTCAGACCACCTAAGTACATTCAGTACGGAGACGAACGTCCATTTCCCGGGCCGCGGAGGTCTGGATATGCCTACTGTCTGGATGTTTCCAGAGGTTGTGGTTTGTTTGGATTGCGGCTTTGCTGAGTTCGTAGTTCCGAAGAATGAGTTGCACGCCTTGGTGGAAGGACTTACGCGCGCACAGGCCAAGAGCGCGTAATTACGGGGAAGCCGGGTCGTTGCAAAGGTAATTGCGCTTGAATGTGGAGGACACCTGCCCATTCAAGGCGTGCTGTCGATTCCACCGAGGGGCGTAACCCAACCTTTCGCGAAAGAAAAATCCGTCACCGCGAGACGACGCGGGAATGTTCCGCGCAGATTCTCCCGAATGTGCCGCCCCCGGTTCCACCCTGAAAACTACTCTGCGGATATCCACATAAAACTTGCACTCCGTGCGATCTGGCTATCGCGTCCCACAGCCGTTCCAGCCGAACTGCTCCCTCTGCGTTGCCGCGCTCCCAAAGTAGAGGAGCACATTCTCCGCAAGCGGCAATGCGGGCATGGTCTCCCTCCACACTCTGTGCCGCCTTCGCAATCAGATCGTCTGTGACTTTCGAGAATTGAGCCGGATCAGGCAGATCGTTGACCATGAATGTCGAGAGCGTTTCCGAATTGTCCAACGCTGTGTATCGCCTGCTCAATCGCGGCACTCACATCCAGGCCATACGCCTGCAATCTGCCAAGAAGTTTCTCCCGATGCGTCTCCGTCGCGATCAGGATTACCGCATTTCCGTTCTTGAGAGCCGCTCCCACAAAGTGAGTGAAGCTATCCAATAGAGATCGGTCGTCGGAATAGAATCCAACTTCGTGATGGTGGGTGCTCTGTAATCCTTGCTGTCGGCGAGTTTCCAAACCATGGCGCATTTCAACTAGGTGGATGGCTGATCTATCTGGGACATTCGTCAATCCATGGCCCGCGAGACTCTTACTCACATAGGTTTGGCCTCGAAGCACAGCATCGAGAGCTGCGATTAGTTCACGTCCAGCATCAGCCTTGAGGACGTAGCCCTCTGCCCCAGTTTCGAGAGCTGCTTGAACTATATCATCAGGTGACTCTTGACTCACGAACAGGATTTTGGACTTAGGAGAAAGGTGTCGGATTTGTCTCGCGGCTTCGATTCCATTCAGCCTAGGCAGTCCAATGTCCAGCAAAACCAATTCCGGTCGGAGTTCCCAAGCCTTCTGGAGCGCTTCCAGCCCATCCGCCACTTCACAGATGACTTGCAAATCGGGGCTGCTTTGGATCGTCGAAGCGAGAAAGTGCCGGAAGGCTGGGAAATCCTCCGCCACGAGAACCCGGATTGAACGGGCAGACATGCAGTCTCCTCTTCAATCTCTTCGAAGCCCAAATCTACGGTCGACCTTCGCAATCTACTTGTTAGCATAGCACTGCTGCTGAATTCTCGGCCTCGTTGCTAAAAGCAAAGCTCCGGTTGTTCCCCGAATGGCGTTTGAGGGACGTTGCGGCTGATTGAGGGTTGCAAGCTGTGAATTCCCGCGAAGCCGTTCACGTTTGAATTAATGTTCTAATGCTCTTTGGGAATGTCTCAAACGAGCCGTTCGTTTCGGGCCTGAAGGGAAAGGCAGGGGAGGTCTTGAAAATCGGGACTGTACCGCCCCTGCGTCTTGTGTGCAGGCTACAGCATGATGGGGGAGGCATGCTCTTTCGGATATCAGGTACTTTGTACATCACCTTCCGATTGCGGTCCAATGCTGACTGAAATTTCTCGCAACACGATACCTTTTAGATATCGTTTAGCTGTCTCCCAGCTTTCTTCATCGCTCTCGGGCATCGACAGGCTAATCATCCCGCTGGAAGAATCAAGAGTCATGAAGAACGAGAAACTCAAGTCCACAACCGTTCGCTTCAGGGACTCGGACCTTTATCTCATTGAACGCCTGCAAGAAAAGCTCGGGCTCGGTATGATTCACGTTATTCGAGTCGCCATTAGGCGCTTGGCCGAAAACGAGAATCTACTGTCTTCCCCCACCGTCCCTAAGAAACGATAGGAACATGCAATGTGTCCCACTAAGACATTTTCACGTGAGCCCACGCCCGAGTCTGCCCCCCACGCGCGGGCGGGCCCTGTGTTCTTGTGGTCCGGTGCGGGGGTGTAGCAGTTTTGCCGTGCCTTCCTTCCACCCACTTCGTGTGTGACGGGGGTAGTAGCCTAGCCCGTTTTCATTGGCCGTTGTGCCTCCAAGGAGGCATGTAGAACTCATCCCACCCAACATAAAACGTCCGGCAGCGGGGATCGCCCAGCTGCGATACAGAGCTTTCAGGCGATTCATGACCCGGGAAAGATCTTTGACGCTGGTCGGATAACATCGGGATAGTCCCCGCAGCATGCGCACGCCGGTCTCGCCGTGATAAAACGGCTCCAGATCATTGAGACGCAACACGTCGATAAGTGTGCGGCATCGATACGGTCACTCTTGTTTCCATGTTGGAGCAGCGCGTTTGCGCGGGTTGAGGGTTCAGCACCATGACTAACCCGCTTCCTCTAGCTCTACTGAGACGAGGAGCTGCGCTGGAACTGACTTCTACTGCGCTCAACGACGGTGTGCTCCAATCCAGGTCAAGAGGCTCCCCGCTAAGACTCCGGCAGCGAAGGCTGTCCCCACTGCCTGTAATGGCTTTTGCTTGACCGTGTGTTTCGCATCCTCGATCGCGTCTTCGGCAGCGTGACGACCACGCTTGATCGCTTGAGTTGCCGACCGGACACTGTCTTCCACCGTATCGGCGACAATAGACCTGATCTTGGAAACCGCGCGATGGCCGCCCTCAACCGTTGCCGGGTTCTTTAATACGTCTGCTGGCACGAGCTTTCTCTCCTTAGGTTTGAATTAGACGGTTTTGGTCGCCAATGAACGAACGTAATGGCGCCGCTGCCGGTGGGTACTGATCAATCTCATTTCTTTCCAGTCGTAGGGAAATTCCTTGCCGCAATCCAAGCACACAACATATGTTCCGGTCAGAGAGGTTGCCTCGTTACGACGGGAACCGCGGCGCACGGTTATCGGAAACCCATAATGGCGGTGCCAGCAACCAAAGAATCCATCGATCAGTTTGCCGAGCATATGTGATTCGAACCAGGAACCTACAGCGTCCCCGTCACTTCCTGGGTCGCGTCTTATGTCCTCACAATTCAAGAAGGTCGCGAGAACCCTTGGAACTGTCAAAAGTACTAGAACCAGTCTCATAAACGCCGGCGGACCGATGGTTGCCCGTTCACCTCCGGACATCTTAAGAACAGCAGTGGACACCTTTAGACATTTCCGCTCGATAGCAATATTTCTCTTGTCCTTTGCAATCAAGGGGTTACACTTTGCACTGGATTGGTAAGAATCTTGCCGTCAGTGACGGAGGGGCCTTCGCACCGGCCTGCACACTGTGACACCGCCGTGCAGGCAGGACGGGCCAACGTGAGATGGGCGGACTGGCTCAAGATCTTCGTTACGCGCTGCGGCAGTTGCGCAAGAACCTAGGATTCACCGCCGTGGTGGTGATTACTCTCTCGCTCGGCATCGGCGCGAATACTTCAATCTTCAGCTTGGTCAATGGAGTGTTGTTGCGACCCCTGGAGTTTCCGCAAGAAAGCCAACTCGTCCAGCCTACGGACTCCTATCCAGCAGGCGCATTGGTATCCATGCGCGCGAGCTTGCGAACGATGAGTGCTGCAGGTTACCGCGATGGTGAGGAGATGAACCTCACTGGTGCTGGAGAGCCCACGCGACTCAGTGGTGCAGCCGTTTCGGCCAATTTCTTCTCTGTACTGGGCGTTCGCGCGGAGCTTGGAAGGACCTTTCAGGATGGAGAAGACCAGCCTGGTAAGGACAACGTCGTCATACTCAGCCATTCCCTTTGGCAAAGAATATTCGGCAGCAATCCCGATATCATCGGGCATTCGATCATGTTGGAGGGTGTAGACCGGGCAATCGTTGGCGTTATGCCTTCGGATTTTCAGCTGTCATCGTCGAAACCCGAGTTCTGGGTTCCGCTGCATTTGGATCCTGGCGCTGTGGGAGCGTATTGGGGCAGCGGATTCATGCCTCTCCTTGGGAGACTGCGGCCGGGAACGACGATGGAGCAGGCGAATGCAGAAGTGCGAGCTCAGATTCCCCAGGTGCGGCGCATGTTTCCCTGGAGAATGCCGGATGCGCTTTGGGCATCCGTGAGTGTCATCCCCCTTCGAGAGAGCTTGGTAGGTGATGTGAGGACGAAACTGCTGCTTCTGCTAGGGGCAATCAGCCTCGTTCT